>OLPX01000824.1_pt1 | contig 25497 bp, 19 predicted proteins | sample 1672491 | NCBI WGS metagenome assembly OLPX01 (sample SAMEA3136692, study PRJEB25190) | human gut metagenome | biome: human gut; feature: human-associated habitat; material: faeces | place: Austria | collected 2013 | reverse complement strand
TTCCTTGTTTTGGTTCAAGGTTACGAACGAGCACCGCGAGTTTCGCAATTACCTAAATTTTATATACTCTGATATTATAATCCATAAATATAACTCCTTTCTGAAAAATATACCTCTGTGGTATATCCCTATCTTGCAATGGTGGCTGCCTGTGGCGGAGCTATTGTTTCTTCCATTTCCTCTGCCATTACAACCTCTTCCTCTTCCTTAATCTCCAATTGTGAATTAATCTCCGTCTGCCGTCTTAATTTTTCTTTGAGTAATCCCTCATATTGAAATTCCTTTGCATACAGTTTCTCTGATTGTAATTCCCTGATTTTGCAAAGTCTGCAAAGAAAACATCATGGTATACAAATCCTTTGTATATTCGTCCATATTCCTATATTCCTCCTGTCATAAAACATATCAAATTTGATTAGTCACTTGTCATTTATATCCTTATACATATTTAATTCCGTCTGTTAAACTTTATCAAAGGAAAGGATTTTTATTTATGAAAAATCAGGATTAAATATAATTACAATTCGACAATTTTCGTGTTTTTGTCCTCGAAAAGCATTTTTCTGACCTCGAAGCAACAATCAGGAAATGCTTTTTATTTTTTCTGTTTCATGTTTACATTTTTCCCTTTTCTCACTCTTTATAAGATGTATCACCGGTGAGCAAATAAATAATCAAATTTCAGGAGGATAAAAAAATGACAAAAACAGAAAAAGCAGTAACATGGGCAATTGAAATCGCAAACGATCCGGCACACGGATATGATCAGGATAACAGATGGGGACCGGACTACGATTGTTCTTCACTGGTAATCTCCGCATGGCAGCAGGCTGGTGTTCCTGTAAAAACAAAAGGAGCTTATAATACCAAAAGTATGAAGTCTGTTTTCCTGTCTTGCGGATTCAAAGACGTTACTTCCAGTGTTAATCTTGACAACGGAAGCGGTATGAAACGCGGTGATGTACTGTTAAACATTGCACGCCATACAGTTATGCATATCGGCAACGGCAAAGTAGTTTCTGCCAGTATAAATGAAAATGGTGGAGCCCACGGTGGTACTCCGGGTGACCAGAATGGCAACGAAATTAAAATCCAGAATTACTACAACTGCCCGTGGGATTGTGTTCTTCGTTATAATGAAGATTCTACATCTACGGATCCAGAACCACAGCCAACTACTGGAAATGCCAAAATCCGCAAAGGTCAGAGTTATGCCAATAAATTTGCCAATACTGGCATCTCCATTACCGGGAAAAGAGATGCTGCCACTAAGAAAGCAGCTATTAAAGTTCTTCAGACAGCTCTGAACAAAGATTATGGTGCCGGTCTGGATGTAGACGGTATCTGGGGAACCAACACAAGCAATGCCCTTGGTAAACATTACGTAAAAAGCGGTGAAACTCAGTATATGGTAACTGCCGCTGAGATTCTCCTTCTTTTACGTGCTTATGATCCAAATGGTGTGGAAATTCCTGGTACCTTTGGCTCTGGTCTTCTTTCAGCTGTAAAAGCATTCCAGAAAGCACAGGGCTTAACAGTTTCCGGAACTTGTGACAGAAACACTTTCCTGAAACTGATCAGCTGATCTTTACCAGATAAACATCCGGCAGAATTCTGTCCCCTGATTCTGTCGGATATACCCCTTCACTATTCATGTATATAACAAAAAGAAGCAATTTTGAAACCCATTAAAATGGTCTCAAAACTGCTTCTTTTCGCATTTTTATATTCTACCACGGAACATATTCGCCGCTGTCTTCATCATAATAATACCAGCCGTTTCCTTTACCTATAGGACTACAGTCAGATTCCGCAGCCTGAAACGGTATATAGGAATTGGTTCCCGGATCCCAGGAATACAGGTCATACGGATCTCTTACTTCTCCTGATGTATCATCAGGTGCAGTCCAGGTCCAGTAGTATTTATTGCCATTCTGATCCGTAACACCATCTTCATCCATAGCACGCCCAATATCCTCCCAGCTTCCATAGCAATTTCCGTCACTGTCATACCAGTTTCCGTCGTCAGCCTGAGAAATCAGTCTTCCATTTCCCTTACTGTCATATATCATCGCCTGATCTGCTGTCTGATCAATTTTATTGCCGCCGTCGCCTGTTGAGCCATTGTTTTCAGATGCAGAAGTGTCCATCCCTGTGGTCTGGGAATCGTCTGTATCAGTTCCTGCAGTATTATCTGCAGTACTGTCTGTTCCATTCTCTGAATTCTGTACGTCGCCTGCATTATTGGATGAAGCAGATATTTTCGTCTTCTTATCCGCAGTCTGATTTGAATCTTCTTTTCCAATGGATGTACTTTTATTTACCTGTTTTTTATCCGGCTGAGATTTTTCTGCTGTTTTTTGTTTTGTCTGTTCGGATTTCTCCTGTGAGTTCTGCGTATAATCAACCTGTGTCTCTGTTTTATTCTGTTCCGCACAGCCAGTCATAGCAGCCGCTGCTGCTAAAATCCCTGCCATAATAATTGCAATCTTTTTCTGCTTCATTTTGTTATCCTTTCTACATTTGTTAAAAATGTCGATGCCTTTATCATAATGTGCTTTTCCTGTTCATTATGACATACTTCACAGGCTTCGATGCCTCATATGTCCCTTATCTGTCATGAAATGTACCCCATTTTTTTCCAAAATCTTTACCCCATAATTTTGCCTTATAAACGCCTGGTAAAAGGGGAATATCTTTTTTCTTAAAAGTGAAATCTCTGTGAAACAAATGGCAGCAGTACTTATTTCACAACTATTTTCTTTATTTTCGACCATTTCGTATAACTTTTTGCATAACCTTTTACATAGGCACGTCCTGCAAGGTAGTAGACTCCGGGCTTCACATTTTTAAAGACCACCGTGGTTTTTGTCTGATTTTTCTTTGTGTAAGCATAACTGCTTACACCAGTATAGCTGCCATTATCAGATTTGGAAACTTTCTTTGCCAGTACCCAGTCTGTTCCATCACAGGACTTTGGAACAGTAAACGTCACCGCCACGTTTCTTTTTGTTCCCTGTCTGGAAACCTTAGCTGATTTAACAGCAGGTTTTCCTGTTACAAGGCTTGTTTTTACAGTTACCTTCCTGACCTCTGCCCATTTACTGAGCACTTTGGTATTGCTCCCATTCAGATATTTATAAGCATGTACGCCAATATACCACGTTCCTGCCGGTACGCCCCGTAAGATAAGCTCTTTACTGCTTCCGGAATACCCACTCTTTACCTTTATATAATCCGATGGTTCTTTTCCGTTCTTACTTCTGGCAGCAACAACATCGTAACCGTCCGGTTCCTCACCCTTGCTGTTAAGTACTATTCTGACATCATTTTTCTTCACCTGCACCTTCTGAACCACAGGTGCGTCCGGAGTCTTTGCCTTTACCGTAACCGGAACCCCGTCTGACCATTCCCCATATTCCATAACATGGCTGCTGTTCTCTTTGTATGCCCTGCAATAAAGACTATGTGTTCCCTCCGGAATATACTTCAGCTCAGGATATTGATTCAGTTCAGAATTTGTAATTTTTGTCTGCGCAGTATAATTCCCCTCTTTCAGATCCTTCTGAGATTTGGCTGTCACAAACTGATAGCCGTCCGCTTCATTGGAAAGATCTCTCAGATAAAGCATTGCATAATTTGTGATCACTCTGGTCCACCGCGTATCAATAACTGGTCTGTTTAATGTCTGATAAGCATCCACCTGTACCATTATCTGTACGGCAGTGTCCAGCCCTTCATTATTTTCATCCTCATTCAGTTCCAGAGATCCGTTGACCAGAAAACTTTGAGCTGCCTTGCTTTTCGGATCATAAGCACAATTCTCCACATCCCACTTCACAGACGCAGAAAATGTTGTTTTCTCTCCATTCACCTCGGCGCCATAGACTTCCAGCGACTTCGGCAGATGCAAAGCATCAGCAGTTTTTTCTGCACCATTGGTAATTCCGGTCACAGGCGCAACAGCATCTGCCAGTCCCTGATAAGTCCGGTCTCCTACAATAAAAGAATTATACAGATTCTGCGTTGTCAGGTGTTCTCCTGCCACTGTTTTCGCAGTCACAGTCACCTGAAAACTATATTTTCCCACCGAAAGCCCCAGTTTGGGCCAGAGTCTCAGTTCTGTGCTCTCCCCAGGTGCCAGATAAGCATTTCCAGATAATAACACACTACATTCTTTACTACGGTTAAAAGACAGCTTCATATCTGTATCAGTAACATTTTTCAGAATATATGTCTTTGCTTCCGGAAGTGTCTTATAGCCCCACTGCATTGTCGGAAAACCCCCGGCAGACTTTTCAGTAATTTCCAGCTGCTTCTTTTCTGTCGGATTCTTCTCTCTGTTCATTGTAACATGAAGAGGATATCTGCTTCCGTCATCTGCGAGAAATGCAAACGTTTCATCATAAATTCCGTATTCCTGCTTCGGCAATATATAAAAATAAAGCGTTTCTCCCGGTTTCAGCAGCTTTTTGGAATCCTGTTCCTCATAATCTTCTGTCCACTTTGCCATCTGGTCATCCACTTCAAAGTTCTTAAGACCAGAAGTATCTATCCGTATTCTGGTTTCCTTTTTTCCTGAATTTCTGACCACTACATACTTCTCCACACGAAATTCCGGGTCATAGAAATCGCTTTCTGTAAATTCTTCTTCTGTACCTGTTTCTATACTCAGCTCATAATCTTTTTCAGAGGAAGCTCCCACAATTACTTTCAGAGTAACCTTACAGGAAGCACCCTCTTTTGTCTCAAATGTCACTGTCTCTTCATAATTTCCGGCAGGCAGATCCTTCTTATCATCAATGTCCACAGCCGCACAACTTCCGGGCTGCATTTCTTCATCCGTATTTGTATCGAAAATCGGTGCGTAGGAAAAATCAAAATATCTGCTCTGCGGAAAATCAGAGAGATGAAGCGAATCTGTTCCTGCATTATAAAGAAATAACCGCTTACGTGACTGTTCTCCCTCTGCATGAATTCCCAGATCGATCAAAGCAGTACCTGATGTCAGCTCATACTGCTTTATAACAGGTTCCTGCTCACGCTGTGCAACATAAAGGCTCAGTTCCTGTGAAGAAACTCCAATACCATTGTCCGCCTGTACAGTAAAGCTGAAATTCCCTTCCTTCTGCGGTGTTCCGCTGATCACTCCCCCGGAAGACAACGTAAGTCCCGCCGGAAGCTCGCTTCCCTCCTCCAGACTCCAGCTCACATCTGTATCAGCTTCAAGCTGTACCTGATATTCTGTTCCAATCTCTCCACCCGGCAGAACCATATCTGTCAATATGGCAGGAATACTCCCTGTTCCATCACTGAAAGATTCTCCCGCCGAAAAAACTTCCGCCCCGCATACTGTTAACGGAGCTGCTGCTGTCATAATTGCCGATAAAAAAACTGCTGTAAAAATCCTGTAATTACTTTTCATTCTTCTCCTCCAGATAATAAAATATAAAAGTATCAATTCAACTAATTAATATTAATATAACACTGGACGGAAATGTTTCTGTAATTACGGAATGACATGTTGTCTATAGCAGTCCCAGTAAATAATGCATTTAAGACAGTTTAGCAGAGTGTGAAAAACAAGGAAGATATCTGCAGGCGTGCTGACGCACGGCAAAGATATCTGACACAGGATTTCACACTCTGCTTAGCTGGATTAAGATGCATTCATTATTCAATTTTTCTTTTTTCGTTTCGTCATCAATCCTCCGATCCGTCCGGTCTCTTTCGCAGACAGACTTTTCCATCCATCACTCAATACTCTGTCCAGCAGTCCCATTTCCTCTGCAATTTCATACTTCATTCTGACCTCCGGCAATAATTCTCCATCAAGATAAGCTTTTATTTCCTTCTCTTTATCCAAAACAGCCCACACTCCTTTTCTTTGGAGTATGGGCTGTTTTCTTAATTTTTATACTGTATTTCACTGTATTTCTTCAAACGGATATTCGCAATCCGCTTCGCTGCCTGCCTGATTCGGTTAAACTTCTGTCTATTACAGATTGGATTCTGAGATTCTGTTATCTTTTGGGAATAATAATTGCAGCAATGATATATGCCCAGATTCCCGCACCTCCAAAGCAGGTAAGGATCACCCATGCCAGACGCACCAGCGTAGGGTCAATATCAAAATATTCTGCGATTCCTCCACATACACCGCAAAGCATACTGTTTTCTGATGATTTGTATAAACGTTTGTCACCCATGGTTCATTTCCTCCTTAAACTCAGATTAGTCAAGCAGATAAAATCATCCGCTTCGCTACTTACTCTACACCGAATAACTTCCTGATTCGGTTAAATACTACTTTTATTTCTGCACGTCAGAGTATATGCTCCTCAGGATGTCTGCAAATCTCTGTGCTCTTTCCCGGAGAAATTCACCGATACATTTCCCATACCGCACTCCAGATTCAGTTTCCTGTCTGCGCCTTTATTGGAAATGCTTTTCTCCCGTCCAAGTCCGCTGTAAGAATCAGAACCTACATCCAGATTTCCCACTCCACATTCCAGATCATAATTATAATCCTCCTGCGTACCGGTCAGTGTCAGATCCAGTTCACCCAGACCACATTCTCCATCTGTCTTCCCTGCGCTCAGGTCTGCAAATGTCATACTTCCGGTTCCGATTTCCAGATCTGCCTCCCTTGCAGTCACCGGATTCTTACTTTCAAATTCCCCGGCTCCCATCTCCACACTCAGCTTCTCTGTCTCAATATCTCTGTTCAGATAAACAGTACCTGCACCCATCTCAATCTCCAGTTCCTGAAGCTTAACATCTTCCGGATAAGAAATACACACCTTTCTGTTCTTAGACAGTTTTTTTGTGCTTTTGACCTTAAGAGTATCTGAACTCTCCTTCACTGTCACATTCTTCCCACTGTCATCATAAACTCTGACACAGAAACTGTCGCCCTCTTCCAGAATCAGGTCATCGTACTTCAGCTCTATATCCAGCTTTGTGGGCTGATACTTCAACTGATATACAGTGCCATCTTCCTCATTCTCATCAACAGCGCGGGCATAATCCTCACTGTCGTCACAGTCGTCGCTGTCGTCATAATCATCGCTGTCATAGTCATCGCTGTCATCATAATCACCACTGTCGTCATAATCATCATCGTCATCATAATCATCGCTGTCATCATAATCATAATCCCCATCTGCCACCAGAAACACCCTTTTCAGACTTTTCACCCCTGTCAGTTCCGACATACTGGCTCCCATAACACCACCGGCAGCTGTCAGCCCGATTCCCACAGCACCAAAAATCCCCGCTGCGATCAACATTCCTTTTGTAAACTTCTTCATTTAACCTCCTCCTTTCTCTTTCTGTAGAGCAACCTGTTAAAAAAATCGGTAATCTTCCGAAACCATTTCGGCACAATGTGTACTGCGATGCTGATCAGTCCTAATATCATAAGGATTGCCAGAGCAATCATCAGACATCCAATTCCTATCGTCAGGATCCCGGTTCCGGTCATTACAGCCAAAAGCCCTGCTCCAGCCACAACAGCTGCAATTCCGCCAACCAGTAAAGCCACAGCACCTATGCCCAATCCAACGATCAGCCAGAACGGAAGCAGTAAGATTCCAACTGCAAATGTCAGAATCCCACCAACAGCCCCCTTAACAAAAGGAGAAATAAAAACCAGCAGGATCACCGCAAGGATCAGCACCGCCTGATTCCCCTTTCTGAAAAAACGCTTCCCTGTTCCCGACTCTTCTCCATATTTCTCAGGCATCTGTCCTCTCTCTTTAGTCCGGGCATCCTCATAGCCATGCTCCGTATATTCTCCATACTCATAGCCTCCTGCCGAACCTTTCAGATCCGCCTTGATGATTGCTGCAACCTTCTTGGGACTTCCAAGTTCCCTGAGCACCGAAGCTTCATTCTCAGCTCCTGCATCATCGAAATAACTATTATAAAAATCAAGGGCATCCTGCCTCTCTGTCTCGGAAATATCAGCAAGCAGCTTCTCCAGCTCCTGCATAAACTGTGCCCTGTCCATCATCCTATTCCTCCCTCAAACATCCCGCTTATCTTGGATGCATAAATTTTCCATTCAGCTTTATAAAACTCCAGCTGCGCAGCACCTCTGTCCGTCAGCTTATAATAACGCCGGTTACGTCCTGCATACGCCATATCGTAAACCTCCAGACAATCATCCTTCTGCAGCCTCCTGAGCACCGGATACAAAGTAGACTCCGAAACATCCAGAACTCCACGCACATCCTGCGTGATCCTATATCCGTAAGTCCCTTCCTTCTCCTTAGAAACAACCGCCAGAACAACCGCATCCAGAAGCGCAGCACCCGTATTAAAAACCATATGCTCACTCTCCTGTTTCAATTATGCTCTGCATAAATATCATTATCTCTGCAATCCTGCCGGAGACTATATACTATACAGAACATCAATATTGTTTTGTTAACGATATTATATGATGTATAATATCATTTTGTCAATACTATTTAGCAAAAATCCATTATCATTTATAATTACCATGATATCTATCTATAAACATTCGACTAAACTACAGCAAAGGAAACTTACACAACCATGAACGAAAATACAACACAACTCCACCCCGCATTCCTCTCCCGAATGAAGGAAATGCTCGGCAACGAATACCCGGCTTTCATCTCCAGCTTCGATGCCCCCCGAACCTACGGCCTGCGCATAAACACCTCCAAGATCACCTGCGAAGACTTCGAAAACCTGTCTCCATTTCCAACCCGTCAGATTCCATGGATCAAAAACGGCTACTTCTACGATGAAGACATCCGTCCTTCCAGATGCCCATACTACCAGGCCGGCCTCTACTACCTTCAGGAACCCAGCGCCATGACCCCCGCCTCCCGCATCCCCATCGAGCCGGGTGACAGAGTCCTGGACCTCTGCGCAGCCCCGGGCGGCAAGGCAACTGCAGCAGGCGCAGCACTTCAGGGACAGGGACTTCTGGTAGCAAACGATATCAGCACTTCCCGCGCCAGAGCCCTCCTTCGCAACCTGGAACTCTTCGGCATCCCAAATGTCTTCGTAGCAAACGAAACACCTGCAAAGTTAACCAAAGCATTCCCCGAATTCTTCGACAAGATCATCCTGGATGCTCCATGCTCCGGAGAAGGAATGTTCCGTAAAGAAGAAGCACTTGCCAAAGACTGGACTCCCGAAAAATCCATGGAGCTTTCCGAAATCCAGAAAGAGCTTATCCTCCAGGCAGCCGATATGCTCCGTCCCGGCGGACTGATGCTTTACTCTACCTGCACATTCGCGCCTGCAGAAGACGAACAAACTGTTTCCTGGCTTCTGGAAAACCGTCCTGACATGGAACTGGCAGAAATGGAAGATTATGAAGGCTTCTCCCATGGAGTTCCTGAATGGGGAAACAAAAATCCTGAACTTATCAAATGCATCCGGATTTTCCCACACAAAATGAACGGAGAGGGACACTTCCTTGCGCTCTTCCATAAAAAAGGACAGGCAATCAAGGAAAGCTCCCGTCCTCACACAAAACCGGACAAAAACGCATTTCCACTGATTGAGGAATTTCTGAACGAAATCGGTCTGAAAACTCTCTGCGGCCAGCCGTTTGACTGGGAACGTGTGGAAATCCGCGGTGATAAAGCCTACTATCTTCCCCCGGTTGCCCACAACTTCCGCGGCATCACCTTCTTAAGAAACGGTCTCTATCTCGGTGACCTGAAGAAAAACCGCTTCGAGCCGTCTCAGCCACTTGCACTGGCAATCCGCAAAGATGAAGCAGAAGCAGTCATCTCTCTCTCCGCTTCTGACGAAAGGATCACCAGATATTTAAAGGGTGAAACCTTAAATATCGAACCCGAAGAAGCAGCTCACAAAAAAGGCTGGCATCTCCTCTGTGCAGATGGATATCCCATTGGCTTCGGCAAACTGGTCAACCAGATCCTGAAAAACAAATATCCGGCAGGGTGGCGCGTATAACACGCGCTTATCCCTGCCGGATATTTGAATTCATAATAATAAATTTTTATTCCGCCTACAGCAATATCTCTTTCTGCAATGTAAACGAATAAATAATCTTCTCCTTCACTTTTTTCCCTGTCATCCGCTCCAATGCCCGGGCATAATCCTCAAGCTGCACATGATACAGATCGATCAGCTTCTGTTCCTGTCCTCTCCTCACTCTATCCGTTTTATAGTCCACAAGAACAATCTCTTCCTCTTCCATAAAATAGGCATCGATAATTCCCTGCACCAGCACTGTTTCGTTCTTCCAACCATCATCGAGCATAGAAGCATTTCTCTGGATCACAAAAGGCTGTTCTCTGTAAAGATGTTTTTTCATGGCAGCCTTCTTCATTCTCTGCCCCAGTCCGGACTCCACAAACCTCCTGATATCTCGGATCCGAATACATTCCGCTTCCTGCTCTGTCATTTTCTGGCTCTCCAGAAGTCTCTTTAACTGAGCCCGAAGCTGTTCCTCTGTATCTGCTTCTGCATAATCCAGACATTCCATTACTCTGTGGTAAGCAGTACCTCTGGCAGCCCCCTTATACTCTTCCTGCTTCTCTGCCATAAATGCAGGAACCGGCGCTTCCTGTTCTTCATCCTGCTCTTCGGCAGACACACTGATATTCTCTTCCAGTTCACTTTCATCATGCCAGCTTCTCTTTTTCAGATCCGAAACACTGACTTTAACCGGAATATCTTCCAGATATTTATACGGATATACAAAGGAAAATCTCTTCTCTATCTCTTCCTTCACAGCCTCATCATACACTTTATTTTCATCCCAGTTCTTCAGATATTCCTCCTGCATCTGGTTTCCTGCCTGGATGAGAACTGCCTTTTCTGTCATCTGACGGACAGTAATCTTTTTTATCACAAACTCAGAGATATCATCGTAAATCCCCGGCTGTTTCTTCATGAGGATTCCATATTCCCACAAAAGTTCACTCATTGCCCGATGCCGCACCAGCGCAGGCAGTACAAAAGCCCAGTAATTCTTTGCTTTCATTCTGGTTCCCAGTGGGAGCAGTTCTTCTTCCTCATCCAGAAAACGCGACAGCGACAGCATCTGCTTTTCCAGCTTTCCGACTGTTCCTGTAAGGATCAGTTTCTCTTTTGCTCTTGTCATGGCAACGTAAAGTACCCTCAGTTCCTCTCCCAGACTCTCTTTCAGAAGCTGTCTTCTGATCACCTGCTTATTCAGCGAAGATGCGATCACCCGTTTCTCCGGTATGATAGCATCAGCCCCTATTCCCAGTTCCGGATGAAGCAAAAGACCTGCATTCATATCCTGAAAATTAAACTGTTTTCCCATACCGGCCACAAATACTACCGGAAATTCAAGTCCCTTACTCTTGTGGATCGTCATGATCTCCACTGCGGTATTGCCCGCTCCTGTCAGATTGACTTCTCCATAGTCTACCTGATATGCCTGTAGCTGTTCGATATAACGAACAAAGTTAAACAGACCCCTGTAGCTTGTCTTCTCGTAGTCCATAGCTTTCTCCACAAGCATGGTAAGATTTGCAAAACGCTGCTCCCCTCCCGGAAGTGCCCTTGCATAATCTCCATACCCGGTTTCTTTCAGCACATAAAGGATCAATTCGTGGACCGGCGTATATGCAGCCATATTTCTTACCTTTTCAAGGAGACTCAGAAATCCTTTTAATTTAATATTCAGAGAGTTCTTTTCATCTGTTCGCAGATTACTGTTTAACAATTCAGATTTCAGCTTATCCGGATCCAGTTCTTTTTCGGGGATTTCATTTTCTCCTGCATATGCCGAAACACTCTCATAGAGCAGACCATCAGGATACTGTATTCTAAGCTCTGCCAGTTCCTGTGAAGTGCATCCGACGATCGGTGAACGAAGCACTCCCATAAGCGGAATATCCTGCAGCGGATTGTCACACACCTTCAGATAATTCAATACAGTCACAATTTCGGTTGCAGAGAAGTATCCGGTTCTTGATGTACAATATACGGGAATCCCCTGAGATGCCAGCACTTCCCTGAATGTTTCTGCCCATCCATAGGCAGTGCGCAGCAGGATTACAATATCCCCGTATTCCACAGGCCGGTATTCCTTCGTCTCTTTATCTACGATCTGTTCTTTTCCCACAATTTCTTTAATTCTCTGTGCAATGGCCAGCGCCTCCAGTTCCTGCCCGGTCTGATTTTCCATTTCCCTGCGGTTTCCCAATGCACCTGCGTCTTCATAGTCCTGTACATCAGACAGTTCTTCTCCGTCTCTCTCGACCAGAAGAACCTCTGTCTTTACAAATTCCTCTGACTCTCCTTCCGGAAAAGAAGCTCCGGGATAAAGGGCTGCATCTTTGTCATAGGTAATCCCTCCCAGGTCTTCCCCCATGATCTGTCGAAAAATAAAGTTTACACTCTCCAGAACCTGTTCCCTGCTCCGGAAATTTTTGTGCAGGTCAATTCTCTGCTCCTGTGCTTCTTCTGTGGAATAACTTTTATATTTTTCCATAAAAAGCTCCGGCCTTGCCAGACGGAAACGATAGATACTCTGCTTTACATCTCCTACCATGAAGATATTTTTCTTCTGGTTGATCCACCCGGATACTGCTGTTGTCAGAAGCTCCTGCACTAAGTTACTGTCCTGATATTCATCCACCAGGACTTCATCATACTTTGCGGAGAGCTCTCTCGCAGCCTGAGACATATGGATTTCTTCCCCTTCTTTCGTCATCAGTATCTGCAGGGCAAAATGTTCCATATCCGTAAAATCCAGAATATTCTTTTCTCTCTTCGCCTCTCCGAACTGTTTTTTAAATCGTGCCGTCAACTCAACTAACATCTCTATTGGGCCTCTGATATATCTGATCACTTCCAGAAGTTCTTTCTCTGCACTCTGGAAATATCGCTGCCCCAGTTCCTTCAGAATCCCCTTTTCCTCATCCCGGAGATCTTTCACTCTCTGCTTCTTCTGTTCATCTACATCCGAAGCCTTCTTTGTGCTCAGCCGGGCAAATGAGGGTTTCATAAGTATTTCTGCAGTTCCATTATAATCTCTTTTCTCTGCCAGTTCCTGCAGACTTCTTATAAGAAGTAGATCACTGCTCAGTGCCTCATCATACAGATACGGACCATCCGGCTCTGAGCAGATTCTTCGAGCCTCCTGCACCAGAAGCTTCGCTTCCTGCAGTTCATCCTTCACTGCATCCCAGAGCATCCTCATCCACTCAGTCTCTCTTAACTCTTCCAGGGAATCAATCCTGTAATCATCCATACACCCGGACAGCCATTCCTGCGGAAAAGGATTGCTCATAGCCATTTCATATAATTTCTGTATCAGGTTTCCCAGATTTTCATCTGACTTTCCTGTTGCAAAGCATTCCACGAATTTCTGAAACTTTTCATCTTTTTTGGCATAATATTCTTCAAGCAGTGCTTTCACAACATCTCCTCGCAGAAGCTTCAGTTCCCCCTCATCTGCCGTCCGATATCCCGGATCCAGTCCGATCAGATGAAAGTAATTCCGGATAATATAGGCACAGAAACCATCAATAGTTGTAATCTGTGCAGTATGAAGCAGGGTTGTCTGTCTCTGCAGATGCTCATTATCAGGATCCTCACAGAGTGCTTTTTCAATAGCTGCCGAGATCCTCTCTTTCATTTCACCTGCTGCCGCTCTTGTAAATGTCATGATCAGCAGTCTGTCAATATCCACAGGGTGTTCTTTATCTGTTATCTTACTCAGGATACGTTCTACCAGTACTGCCGTTTTTCCGGACCCGGCTGCCGCACTGACCAGAATATTTCTGTCCCGCAGCCGTATAACCTCCTGCTGCTCCTTTGTCCACTGTACGCCCATCTTATTCTGCCTCCCTGTCAAATGCTTTCCATAATTCCTCATCAGAGAAGTTTTTCAGTCTGCGGAATTCATATCCTGACAGCCTGCGGTCAAATCCGCATACCGTCATATACGGACAATAAGTACACGCATTCTTTTTTCCGAGCTCATAGGGAGAAACCTCTGCATCTCCCTCCAGAATAGAACTTCTTATCTTCTCAATCTTCGTCCTTACATACCGTCCAAGCACTGCGAACTGTGTTCTGTCTGCCACAGAAGAATTTTTGCGAAAGCTTCCGTCCTTATTAAATGCGACAGGAATGGAGCCAAGACTGCTGTCCATCCTGTACACAAGCTCCGGATCTGCCTGAGCCAGCCCATTCATCTTCAGTTCTTTCATAAGACCTGCACTGACTGCTTCCACATCCGCATCTATCTTCTCCTGGATCATAGGATCCTTGATATTGTAATAAAAAACTCCCGCAGGAATAATCTCCTTATCCGGATATTTCTTCTGCTCTACACGCAGAGCACCATCCAGATAGATCATCAGCTGTAACTGCAGGCCATGATACAGATAAACCAGGTCAAAGGATGTATTTCCGGTTTTATAATCAATCACCTTCACATACACCTTATTCTGATCTTCCATAATATCTACTCTGTCAATCCGTCCTCCCCCGAAGGTTACCTCAAAGCCTTCTGGCTGAAATTCTCCCTGTTCCAGCTGTTTCTGAAGTGCCCAAACCGTCCTTCTGAGGATTCTCCTTGTTCTCTCGATCATATATTCATTTCTGGCACTGCTTTTGAGCACCGTGTTTCCATAATCTGCCACAATATTATCCAGACACCGGTCCGCAATCTCATTCCGTTCCTGTTCTGTCAGCTCTGTCCATTTCATGCCTCTTTTTCGCACTTCTTCTGCAAAGCTTTCCAGTGCTTCATGCATAACATTTCCCATATCCATAGGTTTAAACTCATATTCCACACGCTCGGTAAGCTTCATTCCATACTGAAGGAAATGTGCAAATGCACAGGCTGCAAAACGTTCCAGTCTGGTAGCACTGTAAGGTGAAACCTCTCCGTATAATGCCTTCGCCACACTCTGGCTGATAATGTCCTCTGGTTTTCCGGCAAAAGCCGACTGTACCAGCTTCTGTACTCTGCTTCTGTATTCCGGATTCCGCAGATACCAGCTATAAAGCTCTCCAAACATTGCATCCGTCTCATCTGCCTGCTCCAGAATATCCTCATGTTCTTTCTCTGTCTCCTGTACCAGCTTCTCCAGAAACAGATCAATCCCAGCTTCCGGATTTTCCGGATAACAATAATTGTTTATAGAATTTTTATGGGGTCTGACCCCGGCTCCACCTTTAATTTTCAGCTTCGGATACAGACTGCGTATACTCCCGATCAGATATGCCGGACTTATGCCTTCTCCTTTTGTATTGGTATCACTATAGGAGAGGATCAGCTTTTCTCCCGGTTTCGTCATATTCAGATACAGATAAAACCTCTGCATATTCATCAGTTCTTTAGGCCCCGGTGCCAGTTCCACTCCTTGCTCCTGGAAGAAATCCCTGTCAAGCTCTGATAAGATTCCGCCTGTCTGTGTGCTCTTTGGGATATTTCCCTCATTCACGCCAACAAAGAACAACGCCTTAATCTCCTTTAAGCGGGATCGTTCCATATCACCCACCATTACCTGATCTATGCTTGGCGGAATCAGCGCTACTTTTGCCTGAGAAAGTCCTGATTCCAGAAGCTGTCGGAACTCCTGTCTGTTTACCGTTTCTTCGCCAAGAATCTCAACCATCTTATCCAGCAAGTCCATCACAATTCCATAAATCTGGTTATATTCTTTTTCCATTGCTTTATCGCCTGACTCTTTAAACTTTCGCTCCTGTCGTTTCAGTTTCTGCCAGACATTGCTTTTTTGGATAAACTCATAGAGAATCCGGCAGTACTCTTCCACTGTCTTCTTCCCGGAACCAAATCCCTGTGCAAGTTCCTTTACTTCTTCTGCAAAAATCTCTCTGATCTCATTCAGTTCCTGTATCTTCTCCGCTTCCATTCCTCTGTATACACGAACCCATTTTTCAGACCATTTCTTATATCCCCGGATTCCCAGCGCCAGCACGTAATTCTCCAGCTTATCAGCCTGTTCTCTGGTAACTTCTGACATCCCGCATCTGAGATAACGGAAAACACTCTCATAAGGAAATCCCTGTACCGCCATCTCCATGGCAGCGCGCAGATACTCCACAAAAGGATTCATCATTACCGAGTGCTTCTCGTCAATAAAATATGGAATATCTGCCTCCTCAAATACCTGTGCTGCAAGTCTTGCATATTCTTCCAGATTTCCTGTGATCACTGCAATTTCACCATAGCGGTATCCGCAGGTACGCACAAGTTCTGACATCCTTCTGGCAGCCTCCCGCATTTCTTCCAGGGGGGATGGCGCAGTAAATATTTTTATCTCCTGCTGTTCTTCGGCATACACGCCCTTTCTGTAGCGGAAGATATTTTTCTCCAGAAACTGTAAGGCAGGTGCCTGTGCAAACCGGGACTGTCCGGATGGTTTCAGATACACTGGATTCTCCAGATCTCTGGTCAGCCCTGCAAGTGTCCGTATCATCTGCTTGCTCATAAAGAAAAGCTGATAAGGTTTTCCCGGAGAAAAAGCATCCTCCCGTTCGTCCATAGTCACAGTAACACTTATGCGGTCAGCAATGACCAGAAGTTCCCTGAGCACATTGACCTGAATTGGCGTGAATCCGGTAAATCCATCAAAGAGAAATTCCGCTCCCTTAAGTTTTTCGGAAAAAGGAAGCTGTTTAAGCAGGACATCCATCACCTCTTCCCCTGTCATATAATGCCCCTTCAGGAATTCCCTGAATGACTGATAAAGGATTCCCACATCCTTAAGCTTCATTTCAAGTAATGGCTGATTTTTGGCCTTCTCTTTCATTTCTGCCAGATTCTCTTCTCTGATATCATACTGCATAAATTCTGAAACCAGAGACTTCACCTCATCCAGATATCCCGGCTTATTCATCTGACTTCCCAGATAGGCAAGTTCCTTTCTGTGCTGCTGCACCATTTTCTGCAGCACCATGCTTTTTCCCGTATCTTCCAGAACCTTTCTGTTATCTCCGCCGGTTTCTTCAAATACACGGTACGCAAGACGTTCAAAGCTCAGGATGTCAATATTCAGGATTCCTTTTCCCGGATGCATTTCCACCAGCGTCTTCTGTGTCTGCATGGTAAACTGCTCCGGAACAATAATATAGTAATTTCTCTCCGGGTGTTCCATGGACTCCCGGATTACTCTCTCATATGCAAAATAAGACTTTCCGGCACCGGAACTGCCGATAATAAACTGTAATGACATTCTTCTCTCCTTACTGTCGGTTACTCACATTCGTTGTTTCAGTATATCATAATTTAAGCACTTCTGTAATAGAATATACAAAACCATCCAGGAGGCGTGTACCATGAGTGCAAAAACAAAAATCATAGTCCTACATATGAAGGAAGTTATATACACCGGCATTTTCCTTCTTCTTGCTGTCATCCTGGCTATTGTACTTTTTTTCATGTTTGGATCCGGTCAGAAAAAAAGTGCCTCAGCCGATGCCAAAAGCCTGTACAAACCGGGAATTTATACTTCCTCCATCGACCTGAATGAAAACACCTTTGACCTGGAAGTAACCGTTGACTCTGACAGGGTAACTTCCATCCGTCTGGTAAATTTAAGCGAAAGCACCGCAGCCATGTTTCCTCTCATGGAACCGGCTCTGGAATCACTGGCCAGCCAGATTTATACCTCCCAGTCGCTGGAAAACATCCAATATTCCGAAGATCAGAAGTATACTTCCATGATTCTTTTGAATGCAATTGAAACAGCACTGAAAAAAGCGGAGAACAACTGATCGTTCTCCGCTTCGCCATGCAAAATCACGCAGATAAAATTCTCCACTCCGCTATGCGATTCTAAATATCCATATTTTCAAGCTGCTCCAGCCATACTCCTGCACTTGCATCACTTGGCATTCTCAGATCACCTCTCGGTGAAACCGCAACGCTTCCCACCTTCGGACCATCCGGAAGGCAGGAACGTTTAAACTGCTGTGCAAAAAATCTCCAATAGAAGGTTTTCAGCCATTTAAAAATTGTCTCCTTATCATACATTCCTTCAAAAGTCTCACATGCCAGCCTGTAAATTTTCTCCGGTTCAAATCCTGCACGAAGCATATAGTACAGATAGAAATCGTGAAGTTCATAAGGTCCCACCAGATCTTCTGTCTTCTGTGCGATCTTGCCATCCTTAGGCGGCAGAAGCTCCGGACTTACCGGTGTATCCAGAATATCAAGAAGAACCTCTGTCAGCTTCTCATCTTTGCAGGTATCCGCATAATAACGTACAAGATGACGCACCAGAGTTTTCGGCACTGAAGCATTCACGCCGTACATGGACATATGGTCACCATTGTAGGTTGCCCATCCCAGAGCCAGCTCAGACAGATCTCCTGTTCCCACCAGAATCGAGCCATCCTGATTTGCACTGTCCATCAGGATCTGCGTTCTCTCTCTTGCCTGGCTGTTCTCATAAGTCACATCATGCACAGACGGATCATGAGCAATATCCCGGAAATGTACATTTACTGCTTCTTTGATATTGATCTCACTTAAAGTCGCACCCAAACACTGACTTAATTTGCAGGCATTCTGATAAGTTCTGTCTGTGGTTCCAAAGCATGGCATGGTAATACAGTGGATATCCTTTCTGTCCGCACCGGAAAGGTCAAAGGCTCTTGCGATCACAAGCAGTGCCAGTGTGGAATCCAGACCTCCGGAAAGTCCCACTGTTGCCTTATGGCAATGGATATGATCCATACGTTTCTTAAGTCCCATTGCCTGGATATTCAGGATTTCATCACAACGCATATCCCTTTCTTCTTTTCGTGAAGGTACGAAAGGATACTGCGAATATTTTCTGGTCAGTTTTGTCTCTTCCACATTCAGATGGAAGCACACTTTAATATGATCACTGTCGTCAGCCGGCTGATAAGTAGTCAGTCTTCTTCTCTCATCGTTCAGCCTCTGCACATCAATCTCACTGCATACAATACCATTGTGGAAACGTTTTCCTTCCGCAAGGATCACTCCATTCTCTGCGATCATATTCTGACCGCCAAAGACCAGATCCTGTGTAGACTCACCTTCTCCTGCATTTGCATATACATATCCGCACACCAGACGTGCAGACTGTCCTGAAACAAGATTTCTGCGGTAGCTGTCCTTTCCGACCATCTCATTGCTGGCTGACAGATTCACGATCAGATTCGCTCCTGCCTGTGCATGGAGAACGCTTGGCGGCAGTGTCACCCATAAATCCTCACAGATCTCTGCTGCTGCCACAAGCTCCGGCTCCTCCTCACAGATAAAAAGAATATCTGTTCCGAAAGGAACTCTCTTTCCCTCAATATCCACATATTCCAGACAGCCAAGACCTGATGCAAAATGGCGCTGCTCATAAAATTCTCCATAGTTTGGAAGATAAGTTTTCGGAACCAGCCCAATGATCTCGCCTCTGTTTAAAACTGCTGCCACATTATATAATTTTCCATGATTTCTGAAAGGCACACCTACAAAAACAAGGGCATCCACATCAGCAGTTTCCTTTGTGATCTTCAGCAAAGTTTCCCAGGCGCTGTCGAGAAGACGTCTCTGCAGGAAAAGATCCTGACAGGTATAGCCTGTGATACAAAGCTCCGGAAAAGTCATAACCTTCACATGTTCTTTCTCCATCTCATGGATCAGTCTGATAATCTCATTTCCATTGGCATTGCAGTCTGCAACTGTGATATAAGGTGTTGCGGCTGCTGTTTTGATATAACCGTTTTTCATTTTCTACCTCTTCTTCTCTGTGCTCCGGCAGATCCATCTGTCAGTACATTGGCATCTCTTATTTACATTTACGCAGGATTTCTTTCAGTTCTTCCACTGTAAATTCATAATTCTTATTACAGAAATGGCAGTTCATCTCAATAGACTTACCTTCCTGGATCATTTCATTGAGTTCTTTTCTTCCGATGCTGATCAGGGCTTTCTCCACTCTTTCTCTGCTGCAATTACAGTAAAATTCCGTAGGAACTTTCTCATTGATTTCCATGTCAAAGCCCTCCAGGACTTTCTCAAGCAGACTCTCAGGAGTATGCCCTTCTTCCAGAAGATTTGTGACAGATGTGATTTTCTGCACATTTTCCTCAAGCTTCGCAATTGTGCTTTCTTCCGCAAACGGCATCAGCTGCACGATAAATCCGCCAGCCTGACGTACTGTATTGTCTTTATTCATAAGAACTCCAAGACCAACTGCTGACGGTACCTGTTCACTTGTAGCAAAATAATAGGTAAGATCTTCTGCGATCTCGCTGGTCTGAAGCGCAACCTGTCCAACATAAGGCTCTTTCAGTCCCATATCCTTGATCACGTTCATAAATCCTACTCCGACAGCACCTGCAACATCCAGTTTGCCCTTGCTGTTTGCCGGGATACATACATCAGGATTTCCCACATATCCCTTTACACGACCTTTGGAATCTGCTGTCACAGTAATTCCTTCTAGAGGACCTCCTGCCTTAATCTGAAGTGTAAGGATGTCCTTATCCCCCTTCATCATGGTACCCATCATAGCACCTGCTGTAAGAAGACGTCCCAGTGCTGCTGTGGCTACCGGGCTTGTATTGTGATCCTGTCTCGCTGTTTCTACTGTTTCTGTAGTAACTGCCGCAAATGCCCGAATCTGATCATTCGCTGCAATTGCTCTGATAATATAATCGTTCATTCGTTTATTACTCCTGTTATTTCTTTCATATTATTTTCATTTTGTCCATGGCTTAACATCAAATCAATAGCAATCCCCGTAAACAATGCATTAATTAAGAGGCCTGCTATAATCGCATCAATCCGCGCGATGTGTCTCAGGTTTCTCCGGAATCCTTCCATGATATCCGTTCTGTGCACTTTTTCCATGCTCTCTTGCAACAAAAGTCAGACGTTCACAATTCTCATCACCCGGATTATGAGTATATGCATCACAGACTGCCACCAGTTCCATTCCTGCTTTCACAATCATAGCCTTGATTGCTTCTATGGAATATGCTTTCTGTACATGTTCCTCCTCACACTTCTCATACAATCCGTCTTCTCTTGGAAGAAAAAGTGCCAGTTCATATACATTCAGGGCATTTTCCCTGTCATAACTGTTCTCCCAGATAAAGCTTCCGTCCTCTCTGTCCTCAGCAATAGTCGTATCACCGATCACATCCCGGTATTTATGGATCGTATTCATATCAAAAATGAACAGTCCGCCCGGATCCAGATAATTATTTACCAGCGCAAAAAGATACTCCAGATCTTCCTCGTCCGTCAGATAATTCATACTGTCACAGACACTGATCACAGCACGAACCGTACCATATAACTCAAAATCCTGCATATCCTGCAAAAGATATAGAATATCATGACCGGATTCCGCCCGCTTCTCCATAGCCTCTGCAAGCATCTCCTCAGAATTATCGATACCGATCATATCGTATCCGGCATCTGCAAGCATCTCTGTCACAGTACCTGTTCCACATCCCAGCTCCAGAACCAGACCATCCCTGATCTCGTCCTGAGCCAGTGTTTCTATAATATAGTCTGCCCATTCACGATAGTTTACATTATCCATGAAAACATCATAAACACCGGCAAATCTTCCATATGATTCCATTCATCAGCCCTCATTATCTACCTGTTTTACTGTTCACTCCGTTCACAGCAACACATATTTTCCCTGCTATTCTACCACAACATCCGTTCTTATGTAAATAACAGGTTGGTCTCTGTCAGCGCAAAAAAGGACGACTGTTTTTTACAGCAGCCGTCCTTTTCAACTTTTCTGTTACTGATTCTTAGGCATATAGCGGACATACGCCGGTTCTCCATGATAGTAATAGTCAACACCGTTCTCATCATAAACGTCCTCACCATTAGCAAAATCATAGGTATTTCCGTCATCATCACACCATGTACCGTCACCGTTCGGATAAATTACAAGCGGATATCCGTCGGAGTTTCTGTAAATAGTTCTTGTCTGATCTGTATCATAGTCCGGATCATCTGTTCCTACAGGTGTTCCGTCTGCATAATATCCATTGGAAGAACCATCGTCATAATCATAAGATCCGTCACTGCTGCCATCAGAAGTATAGTCTGATGAACTGTAATCTGATGAACCGCCCGATGAAGTATCGCTGTAAGAACCGTCTGTGCCTGCTGAAGAACTTCCATCTGATGAACTGCCGGATGCTGTTTGGTCTGTACCTGCAGCCGCTGTTCCTGTAGTTCCTGAAGTGCCGTCCGCAGTTGTACCTGCTGTAGTTCCTGAAGTTTTTCCTGTTGCTGCTGCTTTCAGTACAGAATCACCGGAAATAGTGAATGAATCAACAGAAGTCTTGATTCCTGCCAGTGCTTTCTCATCCTTTACAGAACCTGCAACACTGTAAAATTCTGTTGTATTATCTGTGAAATATTTATTTACAACATATTTATAGTCACTCTTGTCAGTGAGGTAATGAACTGTATAGCTGTAAACATTTACACCGCTGACTTCCTCTGATTTATAATCCTGGATCTCAAAATCTGTACCTTCTACAAGATTATCTGCCTTTACAAGTGCAGAGGCTGTATCCTGTGAGCTTGGAATGATCGCCACAGACATATCCTCCTCACCGGAACCATGCAGGATCAGGAGTTTGCCCTGTTTCGGTGACTCGAAGCTTAACATATCGTCAGAATCTGATTTATTCGCCCATGTCGCATCCGGAAGTTTAATGGATACTGCTTTGTTCTTAGATGTATAGGTAGTATTCTGGGCATTGGCCGGTGCAGGGGTAGGAGTTGCTTTCGCTGCTTTGGTTGGCTCCGGTGTAGGAGTTACCTGTACTACACTTGAATCCTCGTCACTGCCGCCTCCAAAGCATGCAGTCATGGAAACAGATAATACAGTTGTTAAGGCCAATAACATTAGTACTCTTTTATTTTTCATAATATCCTCCTTAGAATAGATATATAGTCTTCAGGTAATATTTGATATCAGGTCAGGAGAGGAAACCTCTCTCTGATATTATTATAACTGTTCCGTACTTTATAAAATATGATATCAGGGTCAAAAGATATTTTGCCCCTAACATTATATATTTTACAATTTCATTACATAGATGTCAATGTCGATTTCTCAGCCTTCTGCGATTTGCATAGTCTGTCATAACGCCATTTTTCTGCTTCATCATACCATTTATCTTTTTTTCTCTGTAACTGAGAGATTACTTGTTACTGTGAACGGAGTGAACAGTAACGATTACTTTTTTATTTTTCCACTTCATACATATGCAGTTCATGAAGGGCTCTTGTTGCAGCGATATATCTCGCCTGACGCACAAGCGGGCTCTGATCTTTCTGCGGAAATACTGCAAATACCTGATCAAATTCCAGACCTTTTGCCAGATAGAATGTCGTAACTGTAAGACCTTTCTTAAAGCTTGTGCTGTTTCTGTCCAGATAAGACAGACGTTCTTTTATATCAAATCCTTTTTCTCCCAGAATTTCTTTCAGAAGAAGCCACATATGTTCTGCTTCTTTCTCTGTACGCAGGACAACCGCTGCTGTTTCATATTCTTCTTCGCCGAGTTTCAGAGTTTCTGCAATCTCTTCCGCAGCATGGCTCATATCTGCAAATATTTTCTCCTCCACCGGAGCACCATGACGTTCAAAGAGTTCCATATCTTCAATACCCGCAAGCTGATTTGCATAAGACGCAATCTCTATGGTGTTACGGTAACTCTTATTCATAATGATCTTGTGGATATCCCTCCCGAAAATTTTCGGCAGAAATTTCAGCACATCCTGCTGTTTATCATCCATAGTCTGTGCCCGGTCACCCAGGATCGTCATTCTGCAGGAGAAAATCCTCTGCAGAATTTCATACTGAAGCCTTGAGTAATCCTGCATCTCATCTACCACCAGATGCTTGATATTGCTTCTTCCCTGCTGGCTCTGCAAACGATATTTCAGGTAAAGAACAGGATAAACATCCTCATATTTCAGCTTTCTTTTCTCATAAGAAACACGCGGAAGTCCTTTGTATCCATTTTCTTTCAGGAACTGACTGTAGATCACATAAAGATCTCCGGTCACATACAGCTTCATGAATTTCTCACGGATCAGGTCTTTCTCATCATCTGCCAGATCACGTTCCCGCAGAGTTTCCACCTCGTCAATGAAATAATCTGCAACTGCATCCATCCTTGAGAGCAGTGGAAAATCCTGGAATTTGAAATAAAACAATTCAATAATCTCTGATTCTTTCTTTACAAATCCCTTATATTCCACATCTTTAAAATTCATCAGCCGGTCTTCCAGTTCCACCAGATAGCGTTCCATAAGATTTATAAATTCCATGGACTGTTTCTCCTCTGCAAGAGAAGCTTTCTGCGGAAAACGGATTCTGCGTTCAATTTCATCATAGCGGTCTTCGCAGTCAGAAACTGTATCCCGAAGCTGCTTATAGGCAAAAAGATCAAAGCTCATTTCCTTAATATTCTCTTCTCCCAGTTCAGGAAGGATATGGGAGATATAATCGGAAAACACTCCATTTGGTGACAGGATCAGAATATTGGAAGACTTCAGATTCTGTCTGTCATGGTAGAGAAGATAGGCGATCCTGTGAAGCGCCACGGAAGTTTTCCCGCTTCCTGCTGCACCCTGGATCACCATGATCCTGTCTTTGGTATTTCGGATAATGGCATTCTGCTCCTTTTGAATGGTACGGATAATGTTCTTAAGCTGTACCTCACCGTTACTTCCCAGCTCTGCTTTCAGGATCTCATCATCGATCTTCACATCACTCTCAAATTCGTAGATCATTTTTCCGTTGCGGATCTTATACTGCCATTTCGAAGCAACCTCACCATGAATCTCGCCCATGGGAGCCTCATAAGAAGCTGGTCCTTTGTCATAGTCATAAAACAGACCGCTTACCGGAGCACGCCAATCGTATACTAATGGAATATGCCCTGCTTTCTCTGCGAAATTTCCAATTCCAATATAAAAGATCTCCGGTTCGTCCTCTCCTTCGTAAATGAAATCCACTCTTCCGAAGAATGGAGAATCTGCCATTCTGCGAAATCTCTGTTTCAGGATCAGCTGCTCTTCATTTGCGGAAATCTGGCGGAACAATGCCTGCTGATTATCATAATTCTCATAACCATACTGGTCCATCTCTGTATAATTTTCCCAGTAATACTCATGCATTCCCTCAATCTCTTTCTGGCCTTCCACCAGAGAAAGGCTGATTTCTGTGATACGTTCTTTTAATTTTTCCAGCACATAGCCCAGATATTCTCTGCCGTTTTTCTTATCTGTCATATTGTTGATATCCTCTGATATTTGCAACTGTTCAGCAATTTCACAGTTACAATACTCCTTATTATTGTTATCATTTTCTCTTATTATTATGATGATAAAATATAGTTACTGTTCACTCCGTTCCCAGCAACACGCTTCGCGATGCACAGAGTTTATGCTAATCGCATAAATTCGCGCGGTATGTCTCGGGTTTTCTGTGACCTTCG
>OLPX01000818.1_pt1 | contig 25569 bp, 32 predicted proteins | sample 1672491 | NCBI WGS metagenome assembly OLPX01 (sample SAMEA3136692, study PRJEB25190) | human gut metagenome | biome: human gut; feature: human-associated habitat; material: faeces | place: Austria | collected 2013 | reverse complement strand
GACTCGAACCAACGACCCTGCGGTTAACAGCCGCATGCTCTACCGACTGAGCTAAGGAGGAATATTTTGGTGACCCGTGCGGGAATCGAACCCACGTTAACGGCGTGAGAGGCCGCTGTCTTAACCGCTTGACCAACGGGCCATATTTGGTGCACCATCAGGGACTCGAACCCGGGACACCCTGATTAAGAGTCAGGTGCCCTTAGAAGCAAATTATTTAATTTTCAAAAAGCAATTCTCGTCAAAAACCGGAAGTACTTCCGGTTTTTTATATTACCCGCAAATGCGGAGACTGTATAAGGAGGACATAAAAATGTCTATCAAAATCGCAATCACAAATGAAAAGGGCGGCTGCGGAAAAACCATGAGCGCTGTCAACATCTCGGCTATACTGGCCGAACGCGGATACCGCGTACTGCTTGTAGACGCCGACCCGCAGGGTTACAGCACCATGTACTACGGCCTATACGATCCATCTCTCCCCTCCCTCTTTGAAGTGATGTTCTTCGGAGAGAATCCGGAGCAAGCCATCAGCACTACTGCGTTCGGCGTCGATGTCCTGCGATCGTCCACTGCCCTTATGGACGCCGAGGAGCTGCTCGATCAGCGCAAACTCAACGGGCTTCGCTATAACGACCTTTTTGTGAATGCACTTTCCGCACTGGAAAGCCGGTACGACTACATCTTGATCGACTGCCCGCCGCAAGGCTACAAGCTGCTTGAAAACATCCAGCTCTATGCCCGGTTCCTTTTGATCCCCATGATCGCCGATGAATTCGCGCTGCACAGCCTGCGTCTCAAGGCTGAGAAAATCATCGAGATTAGAAGAACCGTGAACCCCCAGCTCCGGCTGCTCGGCGGCTTAATCGTCATGGACGAGAAAAATAAAACCACGGGCATCTATCGAGAGGCACTTCAATCACAGGACATTCTTCCCGTCTTTCGCGCAACCGTCCGCAAAAACATCGCCCTCCGGCGATCTGTAAACGCACGCGAACCTATCAACGTTTATGATAAGAGAAGCAACGGGAATCTGGATTATCAGGCCGTCGTGGACGAGTTGATCGGGAGGGCTGCAAAATGAAGAAACTGAATCTTGGAAATATCTCAGCCGGATTGGATACACTCAAGGGGCTGCAAGAGCAGAACGCCAGCGTCGCGCGCAACGAGCAGATTAAGGCCGAACTTATCGATCTGGCAGAAAAAAACTCGTATGCGGCCGACGACACGGAAGAAAGCATCCGCGATCTTGCCGATCAGATCGAAGAACTCGGCCTGCTCAACCCGCTTGGTGTGGTCGAGCACCACGGCCGGTACACGCTCTTTTCGGGCGAACGCCGGTATAAAGCAATCACACAACATTTACACTGGGAAACGATTCCCTGCCGTGTATTTGAGGGCGTATCCACCGGGCGCGCGCAGCTCATGCTGCATATAGCCAACGGCGCCCGAGACTACAGCCCGGCCCGAAAACTCGCACTGTACGAGGAGTATCACCAGCTTCTTGAGGAGCTGAAAGCCAACGGTGAGTTTAAGGGCGGTATCCAGAAAGGCATCGCCGAGCTGCTTAATGTCTCCGACCGGCAGGTTCGGACATATCGCACCATATCCGAGGCGCTGACAGCCTCCGAAAAACAAGCTGTACAAAACGGAGGCATGAGCTTCGGAGAGGCACAGTCCATTGCCGCCAGCCGTACCGCTATTTCAAATGCGAAAACAGGAAAAAGCGGAAGTACTTCCGCTTTTGCACCGGAACCGGCTCCGGCTCCGGTCGCACAGCAGGAAAAGCCTATGACTGAGTATCATCCCACTACAGGTAAAGAGGTAAAAACCGGAAGTACTTCCGGTTTTCACGAAGAAGCAACTGTACAGGAATCCGACGAGAACGCCAGAGCTCAACTGCTCGAAGCGGCAATTCTTTCAAATCGCATTTGGAACTGCCACGAACTACACTTCTACTATGTCAAGCACATGCCAACACCTCAAGAGGCATGCAAGGATAAATTGAAGCCTACATACGGACATTCAAGCGGAGCGCTGACTATAGATAATTTCGATGGCTTCTACACCTGTACTTCCAGCCGTTTCATCATGGAGCCGGACACAGGCCCGTATATCACATACACGTATGCCGAAGTGGACGCCATGATCCGCAAGCTCTACCGAGAAAAGAAGCTGAATTGAGAGGCACTCAATGAAAATATCAAAAGTCATCATTCAGCCGCTCACCGAGACATCCGGAGGGCGGCTGCTCGCTTTTGCGAGCTTGATCGTCGAGCAGCGCTACGCAATAAACGGTCTGCGTATTGTTCGCAGCAGCAGCGGTGAGCTGGACGTTCTGTATCCCGCAATGCACGCTCCCAGCCGCTACAGCTCCCGCACCGGACGCCTATACGCATTTGTGCCAATGAACGCCGACGCACACCAACAAATCCGAGATGCCGTCATAAACAGCTATGCAGCCGAACAGAACAATACACATTGATTTTGAAGAAAGCATCAAATCTGAAGAAGACAGGATCAGCCCATGAAAATTATTAAATTCCTGCTGAAGCATATTCGACGCCGCATATATCTTTGGAAGGTCGATTACATTTACAACAGTTGCTTTGTCATCGAAGAAGGGATGCCGCCCTCGTATTACTTAACGCACACTCAAGAAGAAATCGAGCGTGACAGGCAGGAGATTCTTGCTGCAATCGACCATCTGATGCAGATTGACAAAAACCGGAAGTAATTCCGGTTTTTGTCCTCTCTAGGCTCCACTACGGAGCTTTTCACACAGGCATGGATGCCGTTTCCGATCAAAAAGCGGAAGTACTTCCGCTTTTTGACGATTTCAGCATCGCATGGCACAAAACAACCGCACCGATTATTAGGAAGGAATTTCAATGTCTAATATCCGATTTTGTTCTGCGGCTCACCGTGATTTCTTTCTGGAAATGGTGAGCAAAAGCAGGGTCAATGACTGCTATCACAGAGCCTTTTTCTATGTAATAGGCATTGCAAGAGAACCAAGGCAAAATATTAACCAGATGTTTGATTTTAAGACAGACTGCATTATTCTAGACGGGATGTACGGTGAATGGCAGACAAGCGGCACGGTCAAGGTCTGCCGCCTTGCCTTTAACCTTGGGAACAACTATGTAGAGGAAGGACGGGAAAAGCGCTTCACGCCAGAGGATCTATTCTGCTGCGAGTTCGCTCCCTACTTCATGGAGGGCATTAAGGTCAGATACCCAGAGTATTGCAGGGAATTTCCTGCACCGGAACAGCAAGAGTAAAATAAAAAGTAGACTTTTTTCTGCTTCAAGGTTATAATGAAAGTGATTGAAAAAGCAAGCTTTTTCGTTCACACATATGTTTTCCTGCAATTGAAAAATTTTTCAACAGAGGATGTTAAAAGGATGGCTGATAAATGGATGAAATAACTCTTGAAAAACTACACATGTTATGTCATGACGATACAATTCGCATGACACAACACATGGCCTTACGGTGTCGCGAGCGAAGGATACGGTATAACGATATAAAAAACGCCATCATAACAGGAGAAATCATTGAAAACTACCCAGACGATTATCCGCAGCCAAGCTGCCTAGTTTTAGGTGATACTCTGAATGGCATGCCGATTCACGTTGTTGCCGGTGTCAGTGATGAAGCGCTATGGTTAATCACCGCCTATTATCCGGATCGCGATATGTGGGAAGCCGATCTGAAAACTAGAAAGGAACATTGACTATGAAATGCTTTGTGTGTAAAGGTGAAGCTGTTACGAGTACAACAAATCATGTTGTCACACTGGACAACGGCTGTATCGTGATTGTAAAAAATGTACCGTGTCTGCGCTGCAAACAGTGTGGAGAAACATGGTATACTGGTACGGTAGCAGCTCGTCTTGAAACGATTGTAGATACTTTGGAGAATTGTCTCACAGAGATTGCCGTTGTGAAATATCCCGGACAGGTTGCATGATGCGAGATCGAGCTGAAGCGTAAAAAGCGGAAGTACTTCCGCTTTTTACGTGTTGGGAGTTTAGAAGGAAATTTGCAATGAACATGGTCTATGTACCCGATAAAGAAACTGTGACCGCCCACTTCGTCCCCGGCGAAATGTTTATTCTCGCAATCACCTATGATGAGGAAACCGCTGCGATCGCGCCGATTGACGAAGCCCCGGAGCACTACATTCTGCTCAATAAAGCCGGTATCGGCGAAATCAACCTCGACCGATGCTTCCGCGTCATATTCGACGACAAGGCCGCCGAGTGGACGTTCGTCTGCCCCTCCGATTACGCGCATATCTCTGACAGGCAAAAGAGGATCGCACAGTTCTACAAGGACGGATTCCGCACGATCCCGCATGTGCTCTCCGATCTTGGCTATATGATCGACCTCACGATCAGACGTAATCGCGTGGAAGATTCCATCGAAATGCAAGGCTCAGACAAGCTATACAGGGATGCCTATGCCGAAGCACTGGCCGCAGGACACGACGCAATTTATGCGGATTCCTATGCTACCATTCTTACATATACAAATGAGTTCCCGAGCAAAGACTACGCTACACTGTACGCTAAAGACTACGCTGATGCGTATCGCGAATGCTACTCAGAATACAATAGTAACATAGGAGCCGATGTATTTGCAGAGGGGTTTGCCAAAGGTTATGTTGAATCCCAAATCAATCGTATTCGCACACTCATGCAAGATCTGGATATGACTTTCGATCAGGTTGCTGAAACACTTTGCATATCAGACGATGACCGCCCACATTATTTTAATCTCCTTTTTCAGCGAGGAGATCAAAAAATGACAGGACGAGAAGACAAAAAAGAAAACGATCTTTTTTATACTTGCAGCTTAATCGATTATATCGCGCGTAAAACCAAGAACCGGCGCGCTGCTATTGTCAATGCGCTCGGTAAAGATCGTCTGACAAAAATTTACGATCTAGCGGACATCTATCACAGCGATAATATCGACCGTGTAAGCGATGACTTTATAGAGGCTGCGTGCATACTTCCGGGCAAATTTGATAATGTGGCCGACGCCAAGTACGCTGTTCCGAGCCATTGGGATATTGGCAAGGTGTACAAGCGATTGATCCTCGGAATCGTGAAAGAACGCGGCACAGATGTGATCGATGCGCTGATTGCCGCGTACAATTCTTTTGTAAGCGACAAGATCGACGACTACAACAGCAGCTTCTACTACGATAATCCGCAGAGCATTCTGCAAACCTTTTTGAGCGGAAAGCTCGAATAGCGAAATATATATAATATAAGGAACAGGCGATGGTTTTTCATCGCCTGTTTTCATTTCACCCAAAAAGCGGAAGTACTTCCGCTTTTAATCTTTCATAGGAGGAATTTTTATGAGTTTTAATCAGTACGCAACGATTATCGCTTATATCGATGATCTGGCAGTCTGCGAAGACGACTTCGGCGATCTCTGGTACGCGGACATCCCCGAATCCTGCGCAGAGCCCGGCTTGGCCATCGAAATGCAAATCCTGCACAAGCTGGAGGAATTGCCCGGAGCCAAGCGGGAAGCAATTTTAAGACAGATCGACGCGCAAACTTCTCAGACGGGAGGTGTTTGATATGCGGAATCATTTTTCACAGGAAGAACGCGACGCTTACAATGCACAAAAGCGTGAGGAAGCCAATCAGAAGATTGCTGATCTGGCAAAAACATGGCAGGACAATCCCGAGGACGTCGCTGAGTTCATTCGCTTTCAAAGCAGATTTCGCCACTACTCAGCGCGCAATAAGATGTTGATCTACAGGCAAAACCCGTATGCGAGCTTCGTCGCCAGCATGGCCGATTTCAATGAAATGGGCTACTGGGTGCGTCGCGGACAGCACGGAATGAGCGTTTCCGTGTATATGCCCGTCACGACGTTCCGCACAAAGCCCTCTGCGCCATGGCGTTCGATCCGGACGGCCAGCGCTCAAGAAAAAGAGATGATTAAAGCCGGTATGCTGGAAACACACGAGGAGCCGCGCTTCGGAACTGGCAGTGTTTACGATATTTCTCAGACGACCTGCCCGCTGTCCGATTATCCGAAGCTGCTTGGCCTAGGCTATGATTCCGCGCAGCACGCCGCAATTTACAAAGAAATCAAGCGCTACTGTGAGAACATCGGCATTCAGGTCAAGGAACGGGATGTAGATTCCGTGACGCTTCGCGGCTTTTATGACCCGCGCACACGTCATATCACGATCAATAACAAGCTGGGAGATACGCAAAAGCTCTCCACACTGATCCATGAGATGTCGCATGATCTTATCGGCCATAGCCCGGATTCCCAAAAATCTTCGGCACAGAGAGAATTTGAGGCAGACGCGCTTTCTACGATGTTGGAGCAGCAATATGGTATTCCGACAACGGATGTGCGGAAAAGCCACCTTGCCGGCTGCTACGCAGCTTACTGCAAGGAGCTGCAAGATACGCAGAAGCCGATTGAAATCGATAAGCTCTTTGAGCCGGTCAACGACGCCTTTAACCGGCATGTCAGGAACTTGGAACAGTATCTTCAGGCGGCGGGGATCATCCAAAAGCCGCAGGAGCTCTTGATCTACTGCGTGCGTACTATCGAACAAGATAAGGCCGTGATTACGGAAGGCTTTGATTCGCTGGATGCGGCTGTCGGTCATATCCGACAAATGGCCGAAAACAGCGATGCAGCCCTCAAAGCAAACGCGACAGTTGAAAGCTGGAAAATCCTATCAAGTGACACGCGATTCGAAATTTCCGCCGATGGCAAGAGCATCGCTCAGTACGAATACAGTCAGGAAACCGGCCTGCATATTGCAGCAGACAATCCGAAGCTCGCGCAGGATCACACCTCTGGCGTCATACAAGAGGAGGCGGAAGCCTCTGTTTCCAATGAAAAATCTTTGAAAATTTCAGAGTCCGAAGCTGATCTGGACGAGGATTTCGAGGAAGAATTTGAAATGGAATTTGAGTAAAAGCGGAAGTACTTCCGCTTTTTTTATGTCAAAAGACCGATGAAAGCGAGGAAAAAAGGAAAAATGAAAGTCATTTTGTTCGATCAGCCGGGAGCGTACCGGCAAATTGAACGCGGGCTGCGGTGCCGGGTGTGCGGCGAACCGATGGAAACTGTGCAGCGCGCCGGACGCTGGTTCTTGGAGTGCCAGAGCTGCGTAACCGTCTTCGGCGGCTTCTCCGGCACCGCGTCCGGCGGTTTTTTGAACCGCCCGGAAGCCATTGAAGCATACCTGTGCGCTTGCAAAACACGATGAAAATGAAGGAGGATTTTCTATGTCAGAAACAGAATTTTTTCGTTCAACTGATACTTAGTATTGCTATTTCCGTTGCAGTAGCTGCACCGCTCGCTTTCTTTATGAGCAAGAAATTGACCCAGTGGTCAGAAAAAAAGATCGATAAAATCGTAAAAGAAGAACTGAAAAAACGCGGTCTTTATTAAGGGGGCTTGATCTATGGCCAGTCCAATACTGGCGGCAAAACTTGCGGTTACACTCACCGATCACAGGCTGTGGGAGAAGGTTATCGCCGTCTGCATCGCTGCTTTTCTGCTCTCTACAGCGCTGCTCGGCAGCTGCGGCGCAATGACTTATACCGATCTTGGCTTCGATGTATCAGAGCTTTTCTCCGCACAGATCAACGAGTTCAATGCGATTTTTGAATCTGGAGAGCGCATAAACGACAAGCTCTTGTATGCGATATACGCCAAGCTCTTTGCGGAAAACGACAAGCTGAAAGGCCAGATCGAACGGCTTCTCGACTGCTTTGTGACGGACGACAAGCTCTCCCCTCTGTCGGATTCCGATGCGATTTTCGATAAAATCGAGGCGACTTTCGGGCTCTCCGTAAACGCGTATATGCGCACACAGATCGAGCGCTTATCGACGCAAATGCCGTCCGGATATGAGGATCGCGCAATCCTTCTTCGGAATCTCGACAGTGAAGACGGAAAAACCAACATTGGCCTTATCAATTTTTGCATGAACGCGCTGGAAGCCGGTTCCGGATACGTCTACGGAGCCTACGGCCAAGACGTTACCATGTCCTTCCTGCGTCAGCAGCAGTCCATGTTCCGCACCGATCCGTCTGCGAATTTGACAGATTCCGAAGTGAATTTTATCTTTGAAACGTACAGCGGAAAGCCTTCTTTCGACTGCATCGGGCTCATAAAAGCCTACGAATGGATCGATGAAGACACCGGTGTGATCCGCTACAGGTCAAATGGTTTTCAGGATATTGGCGCAAACGGCATGTTGGAAAGCGCGGAAATCTCCGGTGATATTGCTTCCATTCCGGAAATTCCGGGCCTCGCCGTCTGCATGGAAGGCCACATCGGCGTGTATATCGGCAACGGCGAAGTGATCGAAGCGAAGGGAAATCACGACGGCGTAGTCAAGACAAAGCTCTCCGAAGGAGGCTGGACACGCTGGATGCAGCTGCCCGGAATCACCTATTTGACCGATGGAACGCACCCATACGGAACCCAAAAAGTGGTGCTGGAAAACGGAAGAATCAAAGAAATTACAACCGGCGTCGTTTCCGGAAAAGGCGACTTTCAATGGCCTTTGCCCGCTCCATACGGCAAGGATTGGATCACAGATACCGCCGGTGCCCGCTGGAATCCGTATACGCACATGTATGAAAACGCGCATGGTGCAATCGATATTGGAGCGCCTGCGATGACGCCGATCTACGCTGCGGCGGACGGTACAGTGACCCTATCCACGTGGCATGACTCATACGGAAACTTTGTAAAAATCGATCATGGAAACGGCTGGGCGACACTTTATGCGCATCAAACGCAGCGCGCGGCCGTCGTCGGACAGCATGTTTCCGCCGGAGACTTGATCGGATACGTGGGAACCACGGGCGATTCCACCGGCAATCACTTGCATTTTGAAATCCGCTATCAGGAAAACCGGCTCGATCCCTTGCAGTTTTTTGAGTAGTGCGGATGGGCCGATTCTGTTTTTTTCCTTACTAATAACCGCGTGCCGGAGGCACGCGCCGCGCGAAAATTTTAAAGATTTTGAGGTGTTTTTATGGAGAAAAAGGTTGTGAACGGCGTGTTCGCGTGTGCATTCGACGCTGAAAAAGTTAAAGCGATGCGTACATATGCGGAGCAGAAAGGCATCGATCTTGACGCAGAAATCACTAAGATTTTGGAGCGAAAATACATCCAGATCGTGCCGAAGCCCGTCCGTGAATACATTGATTTCAGCAGCACAGCACAGCTGCCGAAACAAAAAAAGAAGCCAAAATCCGCAGCGAAAAACAGCGAAACCGACGCAGAAACAGCGTCGCTTTCTGCGCTGGATTTCGAGGAAAGCAGTGAAAATCCTACCGCAGAAGATGCTGAATCTGCCGCAAATTCTTCGTTTGACAGCCATTCTACAGCTTCGGAATATACAGAGAGCACTCCCACTCCGGAGCCGTCCGAGAGGCGTTTTTGGTGACACGAAGCGCAGTGCGCGGATCACTGCCTCGAGCCTCTGAAAATGGCCCCAAAAGGTGCATTTTCAGAATGCAGGATAAAGCAGTAGCACCACCTTGCGGTGCTACTGCTTCACAAACCCGCACAGTGTGCGGGTTTTCCACGAAAAAAAGGTGGCACCACTTTTTCGCCGGTAGAACTACCTTACGTACCACCTTTTTAAAAAAGTGCTGCTTTTCATAGCTCTCAAGCCATTATCAGGTGGAACCAAAAGTGGCACTACTCCGAACTACTCAGCAAAGGAAGTATATAATGGCAACCGAAAAAAACAGAGTGTCTGCTTATCTTTCCGACGAAGATACAAAGAAGCTGGATGCGATTGTTAATCTGCTTAACCTATCTCCTACCCTTGGCCGCAGCTCTGCGATCGAAAAAGCAATCGATTTCTATTTCAGTTTTTTAAGCAGTCAGCTCAGTACAGATTATCTATGTGGAGTTTACGGAAAGCAAATGGAAGCAATCGTGAATAGTGCTGTTTCGCGGTTGAACTCTCTGCTTTTCAAACAAGCCGTCGAAACAAATCTTCTCACACGAATTACCGCGTTGGATTATGATTTGTCAAAAGACGAATACGATAAGATGCGCAGCAAGGCCGTTGAAGCTGTCAAGAAGTCGAACGGGCGCTTTACTCTGCTCGACATAACAAATGAAATGGCAGGCGAGTAAATCCAAATAGACTTTTCTCTTTAGATGTGCTATACTAAAATTATTGATTATATCTTTTGCTTATGGAGGGAAAATGATATGCCTGAGTTTATTATCATTGCGGGAATAAATGGAACTGGAAAATCCAGTCTTCGTGGTGTGCTCGGCGAATACAAAAATCTTGGATACATTATTGATCCCGACCAAATCGCAAGAGAGCATGATGCAGATATAATTGCCGCCGGAAAAATTGCGGTACAAACGATTGACGATTGTATTCATCGGGAAATCACTTTCACGCAGGAGACTACACTTGCCGGAACCCGCATTGTCAAAGAAATGCAGCAGGCAAAAGAATTAGGCTTCAAGATTTCAATGTTCTATGTCGGACTTGAAAGTCTCGGCGAAAGTCTTTCTCGAATTGCCAACCGTGTTCAGAAGGGTGGGCATGGAATTCCGGAAGAACACGTGATTCGCAGATATGAAAAACGTATCAGTGATTTTCAGAAGTGTGTCCCCTATTGCGATGAAATCGTTTTCTACGATAACCAAAACGGATTTATCAAGGTGGCCGAATACAGGAAAGAAAACGGATTCCAATTTACGAACGGGCATCGTCCCAAATGGCTTGAACCATTGAGAGCAACACTCATGTAAAAAGCGGAAGTACTTCCGCTTTTCAGGGAGGGTAACATGAAATACACTTTGATGCACAAAAACATACCGGTTCTTGAAATGGTATTGGACGACGCTTCATGTGCGATTTTACAAGTAACTGAGATATACCATGCCGCGCATGTCCCGATCGGTATTTCAATGCGGAACGGTGTCATCGACCGCTCCGCGCTAAACGTCTGGTGGCGCGGCCGTTCTATTCCGGCCAGTCGTCAAGGAATCCGACAGGCTCTCGAAACGCTTCGTATCGGATACACGCAGCAGCTTCTTGAAAAAAGCTACGGCCTCAGCTTATCCGATCAATATTGGATTCGCGCCGAGCATTCCGATTTACAGTGGTCAGACATCAACTTCTTTCAGAACGGATTCTCCGATGATGTAGGCGACATTCTATTTGGAAAAAAGCTCTCCAGCAACGAGGGGATCAATCTGATGTCTCCGGACAACACCTCGGATGGATGGCTCAAGAAAAAGTGGACAATCGTGAACGGCAAACGATGCCTGATAAAAGGCGGCAGTGGTGCCACGCAGCAGGAGCCTTACAACGAGATTATCGCATCACATCTGATGGAACGCCTTCATATACCGCATGTCCTCTATCAGATTATCGTACAGAATGATTATCCCTATAGTATTTGTGAGGACTTCATAACATCGGACACGGAGCTTGTTCCGGCATGGTACATCATGCAGACACAAAAAAAAGAAAACCACCATTCCAATTATCAGCATTACCTGAAATGCTGTGCTGATCTCGGTATTCCTGATCTGCGTCACGAATTAGATCAAATGCTGGTGATTGATTTTCTTCTTGTAAACGAAGATCGTCATTTCAATAATTTCGGCATCATCCGCAATGCTGAAACACTGGATTGGATTGGAGCCGCACCGATCTACGATACCGGCACAGCTCTTTGGTTTTCTACGCCTACAAAGCTCATCCACCCCGCCGCAGTAAACCTTCCCTCAAAACCGTTCCGAGATACACACAGAGAGCAGATCAAACTGGTTTCCTCTTTGGATTGGATCGATTTTGATGCCCTCCAAGGCTTTGGAGAGGAAGTTCGATCTTTGCTGGCAGATTCCTTGTTCATCGACAGCGAACGCAGCCATGTATTAGCAGAGGCTATCGAGGAACGTATCGAGATGCTGCGTAGAGGCTCATAAACAAAACCCAATACATCTTTGTCAAGGATACAGAAATTATTCTGTATCCTTTTTGTTTTCCACAGTAAGTAAAAAGCGGAAGTACTTCCGCTTTCCTATTAAAGCGAACATAAAACGATATTGGAGGCAATAAAATGCCAGACGAACTCCCAACTGTCCTTGATGTTGTAATACTTTTGCTGATAGCTTGCGCTGCACTCGTTGCGTTGAGTGACATTATATTTTCTTTTTGGAATCGACGGCACCAACAGTATCTCGATGAAATCGAAAAAGATCTACAGGCGCTTTCAGAAAAAAGCGATGAAATGGACAAGACGTATCAAGAAATCATGAAATCCATTGAATCACAGCATGCGGCGTTGCTCGATAAAGTAACCGAAGAACTTACACAGTTGGAACTCGGAGTTAATTTTCTCACTGCAAGCACACGCCAGTCTTCTGCTTTATCTAATTTGCTATCTGAACAAATACATTCTCTGTCTGAATACACTGCGAATCTCTCCAAAGACAATAATTCAAAGGCTGAAATACAAACTGCAATTTTAGAATCACACACAGAATTTACGGGAGGCGAAGCGAATGAAAAAGCAAATGTCCAATTCGATCGCTTTTGCTAAAGGCGTTGAGGTTGGAATACACGAGGTAGAAAACCTGTATGCTTCTATCCAAAAGCAGCGCGTCATAGAAGGCATGATTGCCGCTAAAAAACGAGGCGTCCGTTTTGGACGTCCTCCGAAACCACGGCCGAAGGAATTCGAACAGTTCAAGGCCGCATGGCTCGATGGCAAGCTCTCATCAAAAAAAGCAGCGAAAATGATCGGTATTTCGCAGGACACTTTTTTGAGGTGGGCTCGTGATACATCTACGCAGGAAATGACCGTCGAAGAAGCACTGCAAATTCTGGGCGACTTTAGGAAAGCGCTTGTCAACAATCCCAGTGTATGTTCCGACGTACAAGATAAAGCACAGCTCACCGAAGCAATCAATACCATAGAGCAGTATATTGTCCAAAGGAAAAATGCCGCAGCAAGGAAAAACATGAAGTCTGTATTTCAAGAAATTGCTGAAAGAATGGCCGAATAGATCATTATTTACGCGAGGTGCGATTATGGCGGATAAGCGGAAGGATATGGTAGCTGGCGTAGATTGGCTCCTCAAAAAATTCAGTAAATACAGCGACTATAGGGAGTTCACTGTTGAGGAGATCATTAGAGCCTCTAATGAGGCGGTAAAGGAGATTTTAACAGAGGTCGAGAAGTAAAGCGCACATTGGAAAAGAAATTGAAAGAAGGAACCGATGTTGATACACTAAACTAAAATAATTAATCCCATTTATTCTGATTTCTTATTGAAATTGAACCGCACTTAAAATATAATAAAGGAGAAATTCATGTGGTTATTTACACTTATCGGAGCGATTGATGTGTTTACTTTCATAGCGGATAAACTGTTCTCCATACTAAAAAACAAGAAGAACCTATGCCTATTCTTTATAAATTTATTGATGGGTATTGCTTTTCTTCTAATGGGCGCGTTATTTTATTTGTCCATAAAAACCATGCTGACATATTTAGCAAACATTATTCCTCAATTCTCTATGTTGGCATCTTTTCAGCCTTACATCTTGATCTTGTTCGTTATCCTTATTCAAATCTTCCTTGCAATATATGTATTTTATAAATTAAAGAAACATTTCTGTCTGCCGTTAATAGAAACTATTCCAAACGAAAGGCTTAAACGCTGTTTGATGCCTTCGTTTAAGCAGCTTCTTTCCTGCGGTTTCCTTTTGGGCAATGGATTCGGTTTTTGGTTATTAACCATTTGTAAGGAAATCACCGTGAATTCCAGTTTGCTTTATTTGCTACTGGTTGCTCTTGTTATTATGTGGTTTGGACTTGAAATTATATTTACGATCAATTACGATCAATTTTTTGGAAAGCATTCGAGTCCTCAGATTATCCCAACTGTATTCCGATCCGGATTTTCAAGAACGGATTAAAGTTCAAAATGCTGATGGCTTCTTCATTGTATCTACCAAGGACAAGCAGAGCAACTCTTTTCGACTCGATGTAGACTTAGGAATCTATAATCCAATCGAAAAAGAGGATAATCGATCTGTTTCCGCTATCCGTCCTTTTTCTCTCCAAGTACTTAAAGAATTCCGTGAATTGGAGGAAAATGCGAAAGCCAAAGATAGAAAATAGTCCAAGAAACATTTCCATAATAGTTTTCATTGAAAATATTGTAAAAATCACTTTTAAAAAGGCCGCTTCAGCGGTCTTTTTTCTTGACACAAATTCGATTTAAGTCTATATTTAATTAGGGGGAAGTTACTATGAAGGAAAAATTCAACAACCTGAGCAAAAAGAAAAAGCAGATCATCGGCCTTGTAGCCGGTGTGATCGTCGCGACGGCGCTGCTTGTCGGCGGAATGGTAGCCTGCGGGTCTCCCGAAACGACGGAGAGTGATCCAAAGGCGTCGCCGTCTGCCAGCGCATCGGCAAAGCCGTCCGCAAGCCCTAAAGCGGATGAAAAGGATAAGGACAAGGCCAGCCCCTCAGCGAAGCCGTCGGTCTCTCCGAAAGCATCGGCAAAACCGGATGCAGATAAAGATAAGGACGACAAGACGGAATCCAGCAAGAGCGAATCGAGCAAATCCGACGACAACAAGAAGAAAGATGATGAGGGCAGCAGCTCCAAGCCGTCCTCAACGGCTACGAAAAAGCCCTCGGCAACAAAGAAGCCTACCGCTACGGAGAAGCCGTCGAGCGGAAGCTCATCTAAGCCGAGCACCGGCGGTTCTTCATCCAAGCCGACTGCAAAGCCCACCGCAAAACCGACGGAGAAGCCCTCCTCCGGCAGCAGTTCTGGCGGCAGCACCACAGTAAAACCGACCGAGAAGCCCGCTGCGACAGCAAAGCCTACGGCGAAACCTACTGCAAAGCCCACAGCGAAGCCGACACCAGCTCCGACGCCTGCGCCGACACCGGCCCCCACGCCCGCTCCTACCCCGGAACCGACGCCGGAGCCTGTACCGGAGGAACCGTACATCACCGGTGGGCAGGTCTATGACGGTTTGTTTGATAGTGCCGTTGCAGCTTACGATTATGCTGAATCAGTGTGGGGCGATAAGATCATTAACGAGGGGATATCTGGTTATAGAATTTCGGATGTGTATTATTCTGACGGTAGCACAAAGTACACCGTCGAGTGGTACTGATAACACGATGAAAATGCAATTTTTTTGACTGTGGATTGGCTTAAAGCCGAGTCATCATTAGGCGAATCAAGAAAGAGAGAGGTGAATATGTTGTTGTCGGGATTTATTGAGAATCAACCTAAAACCCACGAGCAGTATCTCGTTGAGATAAACAAGAATACGCCCAATACAGCGACACTTGCCGCTATGGATGCTGCCGAAAAGGACGAGGACAGCTATGGCCCGTTCGATGACGTGTCCGCCCTGATGGAAGCGCTAAATGCCTGAAGAAAGAGAACCTGTTCTAAATTAAAACAAAATACCGTACAAAAGAGGATTGATTTTTGTCAATCCTCTTTTTCATGCAATCGAGGCCGCATTACGATGTAGTGCGGCTTTCTTCATATAGATATTTTTTCGGAAAGGACAATGGAAATGAAACGAATGAAGAAACCGCTTGCGTGGCTGCTATCAGCATTGATGCTCTTTACAGCGCTGCCGGTAACGGCCTTCGCAGACGAGGTTGCACCGGCGGTGACGGCTTCAGTGGACACCACTTCGGAAACAGCGCCAGAGACAGAACCCGTCCCGGAGACAGAACCGGAACCGAGTTCCGCTCCAACGGCTGTTCCGTCGGTGGCTCCCACGGAGGAACCCTATCCGGATTCGGAACCGAGTTCCGCCCCTACGGCCGAGCCAACGGTAACACCCACCGAGGAACCTGCCCCAGAGACGGAGCCGGAACCTAGTTCCGTCCCGACCGCCGCGCCGACGGTAACGCCCACGGAGGAACCTGCCCCGGAGATAGGGGCAAAGCCGAGCTCCGCGCCTACAGTAGCCCCGACAACAGCGCCCACGGCTACGCCGGAGGCCGTTCCCGTCGAGGATCCCTATGTACCCGGTTTCACCGTAATTGAATCGGAACTCGGCGGCGCGCACGCTTGGCCTGTACCGGAGCACTTTGATGTCACGCAGGGCTATGGCGACCAGCATGCAGCGCTTGACATTGCCGCAGATACCGGCACACCGGTCATCGCCACGGACGATGGCACAGTCACCGTAACGCAGACGTGGAACGGCATCGTGACAAAGGGAGACAGCAATTCCTACGGCAACATGGTGCAGGTCACGCACGCGGACGGCACCGTGACGCTCTACGCACACCTTTCGGAAATCAACGTCCGGCAGGGCGATACGGTCGTGCGCGGACAGCAGATCGGCCGCGTCGGCAGCACCGGCAACTCAAGCGGCCCGCACCTGCACTTCGAGGTGCGCTCAAACGGCAGCAAGGTCGATCCCATGGCGTATATCGCCGAGGACAGCACAGACGCCGAGAAGAAATTTGAGGAGCTCCTCGAGCAGTACGGCGGCTATATCGGCGAGGACGGCCAGCTTCGCACGATCGACGGCCGCGAGGCTATCGATAAGACGCTCGCCGAGATCGCCGAAGAAGCCGGGCTGAATCCCCCCATTTTCTATGCGAACAACGTCACCGTCACCGAATCCCGCTCGACCTATATAATGAACATCGGCTATGTCACCGATGTAGAAGGGGCTACAAATGGCTGGGGCGGCAAGCGTGTTAATGGAAATGTCGCTTACTGCGTGGAGCACGGCGTTGCACTGGGATTAGGCGATAACAACGGCTATACGCAGCAGGATTTGACAAAAGAACAACAGGATCGACTGACCCTCATCGACTACTGGGGCCGCTATAAAAATGTTGCCAATATAAAGGGCACAAACGCTGTAAACTACAACTGGGATACGATTGACGTATCCGCAGAGTATATGGCGGAGTTTTACACGCAGCTCCTTATCTGGGAAACTATCCATGACTTCGGCGGCAGTTTTATCGGTGCATCTAGCATCTCTATTCCCAGCACCGTAGGCGGCATGGATAACATCGCCTCGCAGTCTACCTACAACGCCTTTAAAAAGGCTGTCATGGAAAAGGTCAACCTGTTTTATACAACACCCAGTATTGCCGGTCAGACTGTAACAATGAAGGTTGGCGAGACAGTTACCTTGACCGATACGACTGGTGCTTTGGCTAGTTATAGAGACATCCCCCTCGTAAACACTACCGGAATATCAGTAACAAAGCAAGGCAATAAGGTTACACTTACTGCAAAAGGAAATCCTAATCCTACTGGAATTGTATCTTTTGCGTACAATGTAGATCGAGACTTTATAGATAAAGGACCGGGATTTTATTACGAACATGATGTTGAACAGGATGTAGTCACTTGTGGTTTTTCCAGCCGTGACCCTAACTCTATGACTCTAAATGTCAACGTCGAAATGAACGGTTCCTTAAAGATCGTCAAGACCTCGGAGGACGGTGTGGTATCCGGCGTGCGCTTCAACGTCACAGGGGACGGCGTGAACACTACGGTGCAGACCGGCCCGGACGGCACCATCACCATCCCGAATTTGCAGGACGGCACTGTGCTGACCGTGACGGAGCTCACCTCCGACCAATACGTGCAGCCGCAGTCGCAGACGGTTACGATCAAGGCCAATGAGACCGCGACTGTTTCCTTTGCGAACGTCCTCAAAAAGTGGACGGCCACGGTCACGAAGCGCGACAGCTCGACCGGCACGGCGCAGGGCGACGCCTCACTTGCAGGCGCGGTCTACGGTGTGTATCGAGGAAATGACCTGATCGATCAGTACACGACCGACGCGAACGGGCAGTTTACAACCAAGGAATATGTTTGCGGCGATAGCTGGTACATCAAGGAGATTTCTCCCTCTCCCGGCTATCAGCTCGACGGCACGCGCTACCCGGTCGGCGCGACGCCCGGCAAATTCACCCTCGAGCACAATCAGGTCGCCGTCTCCGTGCAGGAGCAGGTGAAGCTGAATAAGATCAGCATCACGAAGTACGCCGACATGGTGAACGGCGACGACGTGCCCGAGGAGGGCGCAGTCTTTGAGGTCTACCTCAAGTCCGCAGGCAGCTATGCCAACGCCGACGCGGCCGAGCGCGACCGCATTACCACGAACGCCTCCGGCTACGCGGTCACGAAGGACTTGCCCTTCGGCACGTATGTGCTGCACCAGACGGCTGGCAGCGACGGCCGCGAGCTCGCGCCGGATCAGGAGGTGACGATCACAGAGGACAAGTCTGCGCATGCGACCTACGGCGTTTCGATCACCAATTCCCTCAAGCTCGGCGACCTTGAAATCCGCAAATCGTCCGAGGACGGAAAGCTCGAGGGCTGGGACTTTGAGATCACCCGCGACATCGACGACTGGTCGCTGGTCGTCACGACCGGCGCTGACGGCAGAGCCGTCGCAGAGAATCTTCCCGTGTATGCCGACGTCGCAGGCAAGCAGCCCATCCGCTACACCGTGACGGAGATCAACGTCGAGGATAAGTACAAACAGCCCGAACCGCAGACCGTGACACTCACGGAGCACGCGGTCGTGATGGTGGACGTCGAAAACTGGATCGCCCGGGGCAGCATCCAGCTCCTCAAGGTCGATCATGACGGCGTGACGCCGCTCGAAGGTGCTGTCTATCGCTTCTGGTACGAGGACGGCACAGAGATCGCGACGGAGACGACGGATAAAGACGGAAAGATCACGGTCGAAAACATCCTGTACGGCAAGTTCTACTATCAGGAGCAGACCGCCCCGGAGGGCTACGACCTCGACGAAACAATCTATGAATCCGCCGTAGAGCACGACGGGCAGGTTATCACCGTGACCCGTGAGAATACGCCGAGCGTCGGCTCGATCACAGTCACCAAGGTGGATACCAGCGGCACCCCGATGTCCGGCGTCTCCTTTGCCCTCCAATTCTCGACTGACGACGGCGTGACATGGGATTTCGTCACCGCCCGCGAGGCGGACAGCAAGGTCTCCATCGGCGGGTGCGACAGCGCCGGTCTTGAAAACGGTGTCCTCACGACCGGCGAGGACGGCATTGCGGCCTTTACCGGCTTGCAGGTCGATAACCAGACGGTGACGATCCTTTACCGTCTCACGGAAGTTTCCACACAGGACGGCAATATCCTAATTGGCGACATTCTCTTTGAAGGCAGCCTGCCGGCGAGTATCGACGGCGAGAAGGTGGCCGACATCACAATTACCGCAGTCAACGGCCGCAACTTCGAGCTGCCGGGCGCTGGCGGCGGAGGCTTCCCGTTCCTGCCACTCGGTGTTTTTCTTGCGGTGACCGCACTTTGTGCGGCATTTTTCATTCTCAGCGAGAGAGGAAAGCAGATTATGAAGAAAACCAAGATTTTTGCACGTCTCGGCGCGCTCCTGCTGGCCGTGGCGATGTGCTTTAGCGTTGTTATAGCTTCGGCGGCGACGGTATCGGAGGCGACGATCGATCCGGATCGCACGGCGTCCCTCGAGCTTTACAAGTACGATTTCACGACGGCCAACGAGGACGGTGTGTTGACGGATTCGACTTTTGTATCCACCGGCCAGCACGACAGCGCGGTGGAAGAAGCGCTTGCGCCGTATGCGATTCAGGGCGTTGTCTACACCTATGCCAAGGTGGCGGACATCATGACCTACTCGGAGCAGGAGACGACCGGCTATAAGGATATGGTGCTGTATGCCCTGCCGGATACCAGCAGCTCTGAGCAGTTTCTCGCAGCGCTCGGCTTGAGCCGCGACGACGCATACCGCATCGATCACAACGAATTGCAGTTTATGAGCGATACGCTCATCGACGGCCTTGCCGGTCAGCTCGGCTCCATCGAGAGCCAGACGAAAAACGCGCTGGAAGCCTACGTCCACAGCAACGGCGGCACCAACATGCCGGAGACGGACGCCTACGGCCATTCCTCCGTTTCCGATCTTGCACAGGGCCTCTACGTCGTCGTTGAAACCTATGTGCCGGAGAACGTCACTTCCACGACAGCGCCGTTCCTCGTCTCCCTGCCGACAACGACGAACGACGGCGACAACTGGAATTACGACGTCGTGGTTTACCCCAAGAATGAAACCGGCATGCCGACGCTCGAAAAGACGCTGCGCGAGGCGCAGGCCGATACCGGCAAGCATAATGGCACCACGGACGACATCGCGGACGGCTACGCCCACACCGGCACCGGCTCGGACGGCGATGTTGTAGACTACCAGATCATCTCCACCCTGCCGACAATCACCTCGGATGCGACGGCGCTCACGACCTACACCTATGTGGACACGCTCTCGAAGGGCATCGAGTACAACAAGCAGGATGTCAAGATAGAGTGGTTCATGGACAATGCCTGCAAGCACAAGATCACCGAGTGGACAGAGGCGGACGGCAAGTTTGACGTCGCCTACGGCACAGCCGACAATGACGCCACGACGATGACCGTCACAATGACCGAATCCGGCCTCGATGAGATCAACAACAGCAATGCCGTGTATGATCTCAGCACGAGCCTTTACCGCGGCTACAGCGACTGCACGATGCGGATCACTTACACGGCAACGGTCAACTCGTCCGCCGATATGGTCTACGGCGACGACGGCAATCCGAATACCGTCACGCTCGAGTGGCGGCGCACAAACATGACCTATTTCGACACCCTTGAGGACGACTGCCACTTCTACGCCTACGGCCTCGATCTGCTCAAGGAGTTCAACGACGGCAAGGGCCATGTCAACAACGTCCAGTTCAAGATTTGGAATGAGACGGACAAATACTGGGTGCAGGCCGCTCTGAACGAAGCGGAGGGCGTCTACTACGTCACGGATCACGTGGATGCAGAGGCGGACGCCACGACGTTTGTGCCGGTTGAGGGTACGCAGAAGATCATCGTCAAGGGGCTTGAAGACGACGAATATGTGCTTACAGAGATCGCGACAGACGACAAGTATCTGCTTCTGAAAGACCCGATCACGGTAAAGATCTCGACGGCAGAGAACGATGTGATCTGCGCTGTGTGCGGCAAGCCGGGACTTACAGCGACCGCAACGGTCAACGGCGATCCGGTTGCCATGACCGAGGACAACGGCTCCGTTTCGGCGATCGTGCCGTTCAAGGTGACGAACGTGCGCGGGCCGGAGATGCCGAAAACCGGCGATCGCGGTACATGGCTGTATGCGGCAGGCGGCGTGATGCTCGTCTCGCTGGCGGCCGGCGGCATCCTGATCTGCATTAAGCGCCGCAAAAATCAGCCTGAGAGCAAGTAAAGCAGCTTGAACCGGAACCGGGTTCCGGTTTTGCGCGCAGAGTGAGAGGAACCGGCGGAGCAGTCCGCCAGTTCCTTGTAATGCGGGATCGCCGGTCACAACCCCGGCTGGACGCAAAAGCTATTCGGAAAGGAGTCTTGAATGGTATCCAAAGAGTTTTTTGAGTTTGTCGCCGAAAGTCGAGGTGCTACACTTGCATGGTGCTGTGTCCTGCTGCCGTTTGTTCATGCAGCATGGATTCTCAGCGCGTTTATCACGCAAAGTATTCTGGCTCACAGACAGGGTTTAGTATGGAAAGACGCAATAACGCAAACGGCAACAAATGCGCAATGGGGAATCATTCTGTTCACCGCACTGTCTATTATCTACTTTCGGTCTCTAACGATTGTGTTCATCTGGTTCATCACGGATTCTGTGAGGCATCTTTTCAGAATCCGAAAAAGCATCAAGAAAAGCGACTCCGCAGACTTGTTCGATATTGTATACGTTTGGGTCGAGTTACTTTTCATTCTGATTTTGTTTTTTCTTGCTTTGCTGGGCCGCTTTCCTTTCCTTAAATAGCTCATCAATACTAAGATTCAACTCATCTAACGTAATACTCTTTTTGAGTCCGCAGTGTGGGCAAAATATCACCCACTTCCCCAAATCATCCTTCTTCACTTCTATTTTATACTTCCTTCAACCGTTTCATTTCGTTCTCCTTAAAGCATAAAAAATCGTCATCCTTTTCAGATGACGATTCGTCTTCCCGCAAGCAATATTTAATTTTCGCTCGGCGCTCCAAACAGGATTTGCATAAAATTCCTGCGCCCGTAAAGCACACGGATAATATTTACCGTCTGATTTTCGATTCGGTAAAATGCCGTATAATTGCCGCAAACCAAAAAGCGGTAATCCGTTTCAAAGTCTACAATAGAGGACAGCGGTGCGCCGCTGTCGGGAAAACTGGCAAGCATACGGATTCTTTTTGTAATCTTTGCGACCGTACCTACTGCCGCCTGCTCATTGCAAAGCTCTTCCGTAATATATACCTTTGTCTGATGTAAGTCTGCGACTGCTTCCGGTGAAAATTTTATCTCAACCATTGACAATACCTAACATTTTCTCAACATCGGCAATGTCCGTCCAGCCTTTTTCCTTTGCGGACTGTTCACCTTTGGAAAGCTCGCCCATCAGCTTAATCACAGCTTTTGTTTTTTCATATTCCTCCATATCAACAATGGCATATCTACCCCTGCCGTTTTTTGTCAGGAACACAGGTTCTCCAACCGCAATATCCCGCAGTACCTCTGTATAGTTTCTCAAATCAGACACAGGCTTTATATTTGGCATAAAACATTCGCTCCTTGTATTATAGCTTAGTAGTAATTAGAGTCCCTCTCCAAGGACTTGTACTTCACTAAAAGGGATGCTGTGGTTTGGTGATTCACTCCTGCTACAGGATGGTTCTTGAAAGGTTCCGACCATTGCCCCTTTTAAATCTGCTGCATTTATTATAGTTTAATTCACCGCAAAATACAACAGCATATTTGTAATTTGCAAAAATGTTACAGTTGTAACCCCATCATCTCCCAGATAATCTGGCCGCTCATCTTCACAGTTCCCACCAAAACAAGCATATGAGAATAGCAGACATCTCTATTGAAACGCAAATCAGAAGGAGGAATTTCAACGAAGCAAAAATTGATTATAAGTGTAGTGTTCGGATTGTTTCTGCTCATCGGCCTAGGGCTGATCGTTTACCCCATCTTCAGCAATCTTTTAGTGAGCAGTGCACAGTCCGCTGTGCAGGCGCAGTATGTTGATGAGGTCAGCGCCATGGGAAATACAGAGATCGAGGCGGAACTGCAAGCTGCGCGGCTCTACAATGAGGCTCTGTTGAGCGTACAGGGTACAGATAAGGTAAAACTGCGCGCCTATGATGAGCTTCTCAACTTTGCTGGAAACGGCGTCATGGCTACGCTGGAAATACCGGCGATCGATGCAGAGCTGCCTATCTATCACGGTGTCGGCGAAGACGTGCTGCAAAAGGGTGTCGGGCATATGCCCGGCACCTCTTTGCCAACAGGCGGCGCGAGCACGCACGCAGTCATATCGGCGCATTCCGGCCTGCCTGCCGCGCGGCTGTTCACAGACCTCGATAAGCTCGAGGCGGGCGACCTTTTTTACATCCACGTGCTTGGCGAGACGCTGTGCTACGAGGTCGATCAGGTCGTGGTGACGATCCCATCGGATACGGATGCTGTACAGATCGTAGAGGGCAAAGATTACGTTACCCTGCTGACCTGCACGCCGTATGGCATCAACACGCACCGGCTCTTGGTGCGCGGACGCCGGACAGAGATTCCTGAAACGCCGCAGGCTGTATCGGACGAACCCGAGCAACCGGAGAGAGCCTCTACATGGACGGAAAAATATCTACAGGGCATTGCCTTCGGCATGGCTGGCGCGGCGCTGCTCATCGGCAGTCTGGTGCTCGCTTGGAAAATCAAGAAAAACCGGAACTGAGTTTTGAAAGGAACATGTACTGTGAATTTAACCAATGAACAAATTTCATTTGTAATCCGTACCCCAGCCTATCTCCATGCAAAAGAAATTCTCGAGCCTTGTCGGGATGAACTCAGCAGAAACTCATTTTCTATTGCGCTCAAGTCTGTCAAAGAAATAGAGATTTATTCTTTTTTTATTGAGGCTTGTCTCAAGTATTCATACCATCGTGATTTTTTTCTTTTTCCACGTTATGCTGAAAAAGAAATTCTTTGTATCTGCAAAGAGAAGCCTATACACGAAATAATTATTGATCTTCCCTATTCTGCAAGAAGCAAATATTTTCCATTTGTAGAACAGGTCAGCCGCATTCTCGAACAAAAGGGCAACATGTACTTTTTCATTAACAATATTCTTTACTCGCCAGAGCTAAAGCTGTACATCGTTTGTCGGGATACCAGCCAAATTGAAAAAATTGAAGCCGTCACTTCCGGGCAGATGCTTACTGTCAACAAGTCACAAAGTCTGGAAAATCTCAAAGAAGAAGCACATTACCGTCGTTGGAGCATCTACGAAATCCCCTGTAACTGCACAACAGAGCAGCTATCAGATTTAGAATCACTCTGGTTTCTGTTCCCAGAACTAAAAATCCTATAAACAGGAATATAATGTGCTTCCGCTTTTACAAGCCAGATTGCCGGTCCATCCATCCGGCTGAAAGGAGAAATCTGTGTTTTATTACATGTCACACACATTCTATCGCTCAATATTCGATTACTACATGGAATCGACATACTTCAACTATGATTGGGAGAACTTATTCATCCATGACATCGGCTTATGCGAGAAAAACGACAGGCGCGGGACAAAGTTTGACTTCGTATCCGATGTCTGTGCCGCATTTATTGCGAAAGGTATAAACAAGCAGAATGCGCACTATATCCTTTCCCTGAAAATGACTGATGAACAGATCGAAAAATACTTCAACTCCAATTACGATACAAGGCACCTGTTCCGAATCATGATCGCGCACCTTATGGACTTGGACAGCGGACAGATTGCGCAGATTGAGGATAAAAGCCACGAACCCTATTCGCAAGCGCTTCTTGTACAGTTTATCTGTGGTGTATCGGCAGACAAAACTACCCCAATCCTCAAAATGCCTGTATCGCAGGCAGATAAGCTCGCGCAGATCAGAAAGCTGTCGGGCGATGAAATCTATACGCTTGTCTCATGCAGTTACTTTAATAGCAGGCGCAAAGCTATATCTGTAAAAGCCAGACATACCCCGGAAGACAATTTCATCGATGACAGTGGGAATATCTATAAGAATTTATTCGATTCACCTCTTTATACGCAGTTTGAATATTGAGCACTACTCGTGCCCGGAAAGGAGAGTTTTCATGTTTTCAGAGACGCACAGGCTGGTAAATTACCGGTCAATATTAACAATATATCTGGAATCCGCGTATTTTACGTGCGAATTCGAAAAATTTCGCAGCAGGCATCTCGGCTTCTGCTCACGAAACGGTAGACAATACGAGTTTCGGTCGGACAGCTACGCAGTTTATTCTCAGAAAATTGGAGCACAGGCCATTGACGTGGCGTTATCGAAAAAAATGACGGGTGGGATGATCAGGAAATATTTTAATTCCGGGTACAGCACAAAGCAGCTGTTCGTCATTCTGATGGGTCTGCTTGTGGAAGTCGATGAAGCCCAGCTTATGCAGTTGGAG
>OLPX01000810.1_pt1 | contig 25702 bp, 6 predicted proteins | sample 1672491 | NCBI WGS metagenome assembly OLPX01 (sample SAMEA3136692, study PRJEB25190) | human gut metagenome | biome: human gut; feature: human-associated habitat; material: faeces | place: Austria | collected 2013 | reverse complement strand
CGGTGGCAGCTCCGGCGGCGTTCGGCGCAGGGGCGGTCCCGGCGGAATCCGGCATCCGCCCCATCTCCTGTCCGCGTTCCTGCAACGCATGTTCCTCCATTCCGGCAACCGAACACGACTCCACCGCGTAAGTATTCCACGCGCCGCCATCATAAACGTAAATGTTCGAATGCCGGACCCGGAAGTCCTCATCCAAATAGTTCTTCAGGCCCGCAAACATCGTACCGTCCTTCATATTATGGCCGTAAACAAAGGTTTCCGGCCCGGATAAAGGCTTCTCCCGACAGTCCGCAAAGAGACTGCCGCACCAGCCCTCACCTCCGTCAAATCTGTGGCTGAGATAAAACTGATTGTCACAATGCCGCGCCACAGGGTAATTGATGCGCGTGCCCGGTATGTAGATCCAGAAGCAGTATTCGGGGTTTATTTTACGCAACGCTTCTTCCTGAATATCCGGCAGGGCAATGACGTCTTTGGACGGATCGGCGGGCGGGGTGGGACGGTGCGCTGCGGACCGGAATTTCGAAAGCACAACTGCCCCAACCTGCTCCCCGTCCGAGACGGCGTTGGCCAGTTTTCGGACCGCCTCATAAGACTCCTGGTTCTCACGGTACCCGCGGTCCGCCCGGATAGCCGCGGCGCATAAGACGATCAGGCCGACAGAAAACAGAACCACCAATACCCCCGGAATGAACCGTACCGCACTGCGCCTCACCTCTTTATGATTCACATCATCCCCTCCTTTTATCTCAGACCGCTCATAGACGGCCGTATACTCCAATATCCGGCGGTTTCCCACCGAAGACGCAGCCGCAGCTTCCTCCTCTTCCTTCCTGTCTGTCTCCATGGTATCCTGCGGCTCCAACTCCTCATACACCGCCTGAATCTGCTGTCCGTCCAGCGGACTCAGCGCAGCCCTTCCCCCATACACAGCTTCGCAATCCCGCACCAACCGCCGTCCCTTGACCCGCAGGCGTCTGTTTACCGTGCCGTTTTCCTCGTACGAAGGCCCGTCCCAGCGGATCTCCGTGATCTGGCAGCAACCAGCCGGAAGTCCCAGATCTTCCAACAGGGCGGCGCACAGGTCTGTGTTTATGACATCAGCGGAAGGTGCGCCCGGGTTATCCCCGGGCAGTTGAACCAGCGCATTTCCCAAAAGAAATACTCCGGCGTCACAGTCCTCGGCCACGACCCTCAGATCCAGACCATCCTCCCATCGTTCATTGGAAAAACGGCTGCTCAAAAGCGGCATAACCGCACTGCTTTCAGTCCCGGTCACCGGATCTTTCACCTCCAGGCGGGCAGTCTGAGGCGGGTTCTCTTCCGCCCCCAGCCCCTGATATGCGATTTGCTTTTTTAGCTCCAGCGTTCTGCCGTCTATTTTGGCCGGTATGGTTTCATAACTTTTTAGCCCGTAACGCCGGCCCTCATATTCAATCACCGCGGCCGGAATGTGACTTTGCGGCAAACCCTGAAATGGATCGCTCAGAACCGTTTTGATTCTTCCGGGGACAGTGTCCGGAAGACCGCTGATCAGCTTTCGTTCCACCCTCTTTCGGACATACTCCCGGCCATCCACCGCTTTCGTCAGTGGGAAATGCTGAGAGATGTTTTCATTATCCAAAACCGCAGAGCCTCCATCCATTTCCGGCCCCACCCCTTGCAAAGATTCTGCCTGTATTTCCGTCCAAAGCCGCTGCCCCGCTACCGCGGGCGGCAAAAACACCGGGATCAGGAAGAGAAACGCGGCGAGCAGAACCAGGAAGAAAATTGTATACATACGCCGTCCAAAGCGTGCACGCTTAACCGGAATTCCTGCACTCAGTTCATTGTGACCCCTAAATTCATTCGGGCCGCATCGTTTCCGATCTCCCTCCTGCTTTCTTCTCCTAAGCTCAATCCCGCCGGATATTATCATCCCGGCCAGACAGATTAAAATCCCGGCGGCAATCCATTCTATCGGCATATCGTCCCCTGTTTTGACGAGCTCCGGCGTTTGTCCCCTGAACCGCAGCACTCCGTCTCCTCTCAAAGAGGCTTTATAGTAGGCCGTGATTCTGCCGATTTTCTTTTCTTCCCGGAAGTTGTATACGCAGGTATTCCCTTCCACCGTTCCATCCGGCATCACTGCAAATTCCATCTGCGCCTCCGTCCTCACATAGCCCTCCGGCGCCTGAACCTCCTCCAAACGGTACCTGCCAGGCCCGGATGGCCGGAACACGGCCATACCCTCGCCGTCCGTCCCGGCTTCCAGCAGAACCTTTCCGGTATCCGGCTCCGTAATCCGCAGCACAGCGCCTGAAACTCCACGGCCCGTCTCACCGTCCAGCTTGCGAATCGGCACCTCCAGCCGCGCATCCTCCACCTGGTAGACTCCCGTTTCGACCACTCCGTTCAGGACCGTAAAGCTGAACACCTGACTGTTTAACGCATATCCCTCCGGCGCTCCGGTCTCCCGGAAGGTGTAGGTGCCGTCCGCAGGCTTTTTAATTCGGAACGTTCCGGTGCTGTCGCTGACCGACACGCCCAGCACGGACCCGTCCTGGTTGTAAAACGTAAACTGCGCCCCGGGCAGAGCGGTTCCATTGGTGTCTGCCTTTCGGAAGCTGACAAAGGTTTCCCGCGGAGCATCCGGCGTTCCCCCGCCTCCCCCGGAGCTCTTCCTGTAGTTTTCGTACTGAAACACCTGGATTTTTCCACCTTGGTCCACCACAATCTCCCGATCTTCTCCCCTTCGGTAACCGGACGGCGCTTCCAGCTCCCGGATGATATAGGTTCCGGCTGGAAGCCCATAGATCCGGTGGGCTCCCTGGTCCGTCGACGTCCACTCCTCCACGGTTCTTCCGTCGGATTTACAGATCAGCGCGAGCCTGGCTCCCGCCAGCAGCGTTTGGGAAGCGCCGACGGTTTTCTCGATTTCCACCGCGGTCGTGTCATTTGGCATCGTCAGGTGGAGTACCTCCCGCATCCCGTCCTCAATCACAAATAAAATGGGCTCCGCCAGGACCGGGTACCCCTCGCCCGGCGTTCGCGTCTCCGCCAAACGGTAGGTTCCCGCTTCTAAACCCTTACTGTAATGGGGCTGCCTGGTGCTGATCCACCGGTCCACCACCTCCCATTTTCCACTCTCCGGTGCTTCCGGGTGATCTGTGCGCTCAATCTGCAGTGCAGCGCCCTCCAGCAGTTCTCCGGTATCCCGGATCACCTTGTCCACCCTGACCCGGTTGGAGTCGTTGGCAGGCCGGTATTCTACCGTCAGAAGGGGGGTGCGGCTGTCCTCATACTGGAACTGAAACTCAAAATCCGGCAGCGTCAGCATATGACCCGCAGGCGCTTTGGTTTCCGTACACACATAGGTGTACGGGGCAAATTCTCCCTGGCTGTTTTGATAACCGATGGGCTGGGCCGGAAATTTCGCAGCGCCCTGCTCATCCGTCACCACGGTCCCGCACACGTTTCCCAGCGTCCGGTTCAACAGCTGAAACTCCGCCCCAGCCAGTTTCATTTCCGGCTCATCAGTATCGGATTTCACCAGTTCCAGCTCTCCGTCGGGGATGCGGTCAATCATCTCCACCGACTGCAGTTCCCCGGTATCCCGGATGGTAAACGGAATGCGGACCGACTGGAGAAATCCGTAGGGGGTGGTTACCTCCTCCAAAACATAATCCCCCTCCGGAACGTAGCGGATTATATGAGGCTTCAGATCCCCTGCCTCAAATCCCTCCGGAATCTCCCCTGCTTCCGCTTCCTCCCGGGTATAGATCCCGTCCATTCCGGATACCCAGCTGGCCTCCACCTCCTCGTAGGCGCCGTCCTCGCCGGGACGGCGGATCATAAGGGGCAGCTCCGACACATTTCCCTGGCCGTCTGTCTCATAGACTGCCATTGCGGCTCCCTTTACCTCTTTTCCTCCGGTAATATTCACCTTGGATACCTGGAGCGTCAGCGGCCGGTCGCCCATCTCAAACGTCTGGATCTTTTCCAGATGGCCGGTGTCCTCAACCGTAAGGAGCATGGCCGGAGCAGTGGCGTACCCCGCCGGATTCCCGGATTCCACCAGGACATAGCTTCCCACCGGCAAATACTCAATCCGTGTGGCGCCGGCCTCCGTATAATAATAGCGCCCCTGAAGGGTGTTGGGGATCGGCCGGTAGCAGTAATCGTACTTCATGATCGGATGATTCCCCGCCGCGTCCGCAGTCAGCCTGCCCGTAGCCGCCACCTCCTGGCCGTCCCTGTAAGTGGCGGCGCGGAACGTGAAAATCTCATTTTCCGGGTCAAATGCAGGTTCTCCGGCTTCATCCATCACCGGAATGCCTTCCTCATCCAGCAGGGCGGGGTAGAGGGAGAGCCAGGCCGCGCTTTCCTCATAGAGAAGCTCACCATTCTCCGTATCGTATTTGCGGATGTCAACGGATGTAAAATCATCCTCCATGCGGTAGGTCTGCACATTTCCGGTCTCCAGCACATCAATGGACATGGCTTTGGACTGAACATATCCCTGCTCATAGGGGCACACCGTCTCCTCCAGCACATATGGGCCCACCGGAATATGGTCGATCCAGTGCGGCCTTGTGGTAGGAATCCGCTCTCCGTTCTCGCCGAGCTTTAGATTCCCCCTGTCGTCGCACTCATACCCGCTGATCCAGGCTGCGACAACTTCCTCTTTGATGTAATTTCCGTTCTCATCCGTAACCGGTTTTCCTTCAGTATCCACCTCCGCACGGTAAAGGGTCATCTCCGCCCCCTGAATTTCCCTCTGCGTCCTCACGTCCACCTTGGAAAATGCCGTTCTGGTAAATTCGTTGGAAAGGAAATACTTCTGCACTTCCCCGGTATCCCGCAGGACAATTCCCAGGTAACGGGACTGGACATATCCCTGGCCGTAAGGCACCTGTTCCTCCTGTAATATGTACGCCCCAAAGGGAAGACGCGCGATCCGGTGGACCGCCCCCTCCGTCTCCGGCGTCCCATCCGGCCCTGCGCTCTGATCCGTGGTCCACCGCTCCTCCTTTGTGATCACAGAACCGCTTCTGTAATAAACCGGAAGCCCATTTTCATCGTCCTCCGTGACCTTATCCGGATACAACGTTTCCACCGTGCCATCCCGCTTAATCTGAATGGAACGCACCAACTCCTTCTGCCCCTGATCGTCCGCCGTGTACGCGATCATTCTGCCATAATCGTCGTACACGTAAGCCATGCCCGTGACAGAATCCGCAAAGCAAATCTCATTGCCGCGGCTATCCAGCACCGCCAGCTCATTGCCCGATGAGTGATATCTGGTTTCCACGGATTGAAGATCGTAGAAATACAAGTCAACCGGGGCATTCTCCAGTTCCACCGCGTCCCAGATATCCAGTCCGCCGGGACCGGAATCCGACCCGGTGACCCGGATTTCCTTGTGGGTTCCCGTATTCCGGTCCGTGATGCGCTCCACCTTTCCGTCCGACCAGACCGCGGTCACGCCTTTATACTGATTTTCCCCAGTCTTTTCCAGTTCTATCCCGCGATAAAGCGCCAGACCAGCGCCGCTGACCGCTACGCCGAATCGGATTCCCCTTCCTGAGAACGTGCCATCCGGATGATACAGCGGTTTAACGTGATCCATGGCCTTTAACTCCAGTTCCGTACCCTCAATGATCTGCTCGGAATACCCGTCGTTGGTTTTTATGACGCGACCGTACCACTCCTTTGTCTCCGGATCATAGGCAATATCCTGCACGTCTCCCCGCTCCTCCAGATATTCCTTCCTGCCGCGTACCTCGTATACCAGATGATCCCCCGCGTCGTTCACGGCAACTTCCTGTATAAAACCGCCGCTGGCTTCCGGGTTGCCCCAGGCGTCCTGTGCTTTCAGGCCGTTCTCATTTCCCACCAGAGAGTCGCCGTCCTCCACCTTGTAGATCTCGACTCTGGACGGATAATCTTCCACCTCAATCCGGCTGACCGTTTCCGTCCCAAACTTGTTGGCCGCCTCCTGTACGGGCACCGCGTACTGATACCGCACGGCCGGAATCCGTTCCCAGCCGTCCGTGGTTCCATCCGAATGCCATTTTTCTGCATAATAATGCACACTGTCCCCATACACCTCGAAGGCGACCGGCCGGCTCTTTGCATATCCCTCCGGCGCCTGAATCTCCACCAGCACATAGGCCCCGGCCCCAAGCGGACGGCAAGTCTCAATATACCCCACCGTTTCCTTGCGGATCACGCCGTCCACTACCACCTCCCGCACCGTTGAATATGCTTTAAATATGCCGGTCTCATTTCCGTCTTCATCCCTCTGCCGGATCAACTGAGTCTCATCGTACAGGGGAATCCCCTCCCGGTCCAGGCGGATAGGCAGGTCGCCGTCGCTTCCATTGGACTGTCCCACTCTGGGGTACAGCACCGGCTTTCCCGCAGCGTCCACCACCCGGTTGCCGTACAGATCCACGGCTTCGCCAAACAGCACCTTCCCGCTGCCGCTTGCAGCGCCGCCCCCGGTCTTTTCCACCGCCCGCTTGGCAGCGTAGATTCTGAACAATGCACCGGAATGGATAATATTCTCCCCGGTCTGCGCGTCCAGCTTTTCAATCCGCAGCTTTGAAGAGGTGTATTTGTTCTCAAAATCCTCTGTGGCGTACGCTACATAATTGAAATCCGCCCCGCTGCCCGACGGCGTCAACGTCTCCACATTGCCGGTGTCGGGGTTAACCCGGTCCACCGCCGGTTCCAGGATTGTCCAGGGAACCAGCATGGCCGCATACTTTCCGTCCACCGCCGTATTCACCCCGGTCATGGAGGCCACGTTGTCCCGAATCTCCAGCTCCCCGCTGTCCGTCTCACGGCCGCTGTAGACAACGCCGTCCACCGTGCCTGAGACCTCGCTGCAGGATATGTGTTTTCCCTGCAATTCCTCCGGTGCCCCATCCATTTTCAGCCCATATTTGTAAATCAGAAAATCTCCGTCCGACCGGTGCGCCCTGATCACATGGGATTCTTCATTAAAACGGATTTTGTACTTGCGGATCAGGTCCTCCGGCCGGTCCTGGCTATTGTAATTAAAAAATGGATTCCCGGTCCCGCTGTCCACAATCGTCTCTCCGGTACTCTCATCTTTTCCGATATCCGGGGCAAAGGGCAGCACGACCTCCTTGGGATAATCCCGCTCATAATGCCGGTTCGCCAGTTCCTGTTTCACCGCTGCCGGAACCTGTTCCACCACCACGTAAGTGCCGTAAGGCAGCATAACCGAGCTGTTGTAATAATCGTCCTTCCCATTCTTTGTGTTGCACTGAAGCGTTGTCCTGTCATGGTCGGAGCCTCCGCCTGGATCGCTGTCCCACGCGATTGCCAGCTTTTCCTCCAGCCCCCGAAACGCAGACAGATAGACGGCAGCCTCGTCCACGGCCCGCTCCAGCGCCCGCTCATAAGCGATATCGCTGCCCAGTTCCGGTTCAGCCGCGAGGATTCCCTGCTTATAACCCGCCACATCCAGGTAAGTCACGGCAAACTGCCGGACCGCAAAATCCCAGGGAGCGCCGTCCGCCTGTCCCGCAGCCTCCAATGCATCGAAAAACTTGCGGTAGTCATAGGTCCCATCCGCCTTTTTCTCCAGAAGCTGCCGTCCGGTCCCCTCTTTTGGCGGCGCAAATGCAGTCTGAACCAGGCCTTTGAAGCCCGGATCATAAAGTTCCTCCGACACCACCTCGCCGTTCTCATCCGCATAGACCGCCTCCAGGTTCCGCTTCAGGTACAGCTTAAACTTGAACTGGCTCAACTGCTTGATTCCCCGGCCGCCGGTCACACCAAACAGTCCCAGAAATACCGTCATGGGATCATTGTGCAGGGAGCCGTAGGTGTTCACGTTATCGTAAGAAGCCTGGGAAATGTCCTTTGTTATCCGGATCGGCTGTTTGATCACCCGCTCCAGCACCTGAAGAGGCTTGTCACGGGTCCCGCCATCCTGGTATACCACAAGCTGCCCCGGATAAACCAGCGTCCCCATCACAATATAGCTCCCCGCATCGAATGCAGGCACGGAGGCATTGGCCGACACTCCGGCGCCTGCTACATCCACCAGATAACGGTTGTAAGGCATCGGCTCTCCCTCATATTCAATGTCCGTCTGCCGTGTCACCGCCCGAAACCTGGTATATTCCGGCGCGCTTATTCCATCCCAATCTTTCTCATTTTCCACATGAATGGTGTAATAGCCGGTAGAAACCTCGCGGGAGGCCGCAATCTCCCGGCTGCTCTCACGCTCAACCGTCTGTTTGGCCTCCCCGTAGGTATAGGTCCGCTCCATCACCGGAACAGGCTGTCCGTCAGGCCCCATCAATGTCTCCCCTGGCGCGTATGTCTCATAGGAAGGCTGGTAGACCGCCTCAATCCAGACCTCGATCTCATCTCCAAACGGTACCGCCGTGCCCTCCGGTATCTCCCGCCTTTGCCCGGCCGTTGCCGTGGCGCCGCCCAGGGTATACTCCCCCTTTTCATACTGCACCCAATAATGTCCGTTTCCCTCTCTGCCCTCCACTGTCATTTCTTTGCGGATGCATAACTTCTGGTTCATGGCATCGTAAAAAGCCGGGTACGACTCATCCGCTTTTGAGTAATCGTAATAGATACGCGCGTACAGATCGCCCTCCTCATCCTCATAAACCGAGTGGACCGAAGCGCTGTCCCATGTATTGTGCTCTGTAAACCAGTCTAAAATCTCCGTCCCCGCTTCCGCGTTGGTGTCTCCCGCCAATTTCAGATTGAACCAGGGAGAGCCGTCCTCATCGGACAAGGCCCTGTAACCGGCCTCCTGAAACATTTTGTTGACCTCATCCCTCAGGTAGTCGAAATCCCCCACCGGCTCCTGCCACCGCGTGATATCCTCCGGTTCCGCCTCTCCCCGGGGATAACCGCTCATCCGGAAGCGGTAAGGCACCGTCTCCGCCTGAGGTTTTGAATGATCCGACAAATCTTTCACAATCGGATTCCCATCCCCGTCCGTCTTATACTCTCCACCTTTCGCGGTCTGGTATACCACATTGCCGTTCCCGTCCTTCTTTGGCTCCAGCGTGCTGCCTGTGATGGTCTGAACCGTTTCCGTAACCTGCTCCACCTCCATGCGGAAAAACCTGGTCCCTTCCGGGTAACCGGCAACCACCACATCGTATCCGTTTTCCGTCCTGTACGACTCGACAATAAAGTCGTTCCAGGAGCCATCCGCGTTCATATCGTTGTAATCCGAAAGTCCCGCGCTGATCCGGGCCGTCCCTGCCTCGGCCACAACAGCAGTCCCGTCCGCCTCCCGGTTTGTCTCCGACGCCAGAATCCCCTGTACCGACAGCTCATAGCCCTCGGAACGGCTCAATTCCCTCACATAGTAGCGCCCCATGAGCAGGGGCCGCCCGATCCACTGCCCTCCGTTTTCCGCCGCATAATCCGGGTAGGAAATGACGCCGAAGCCGCAGCTTGACGAGGTGATTGTACCCCCGTTATAGAGATTCCCGACCCCCGTCGGACCTTCCGGCACAAGGATATTTCCGTCCGGATCAAGGCGCGTTCCCGGATTCTCCGTAAACGCCAGGAAGGAAGCGTCTCCATCTTGATCCGTGGACGCCACGGCCACCAGGTCATTCCGATTGTAGATAATCCCGGATTTCCCATCCGGATGCACCAAATCCTGGGCTGCAAACAGCCCGTACACAGCACCCTCCAGGGTGGCATCCCCCTGGGTTTTGCCAAAACTGTGTTCCGGGTCTGCCCGGTACAGCTCCAGATCCCGCTTATTGATGTGAAGCTCCCCTTCCGTCCGGTGATCCCACACCTTAAACACATACAGTGGGGTAGACGGTTCCCCATAGCCCCCTGTCTCCATCCCGCCCAGATCGTCGTCCGTAAAATCTGGAAATGCATCGGATATATCCATCCCCCGCTCCCCGGTCAGGCGTCCAATCGCCAGGCGGAAAAACGCCGGTCCCCAGCTCTCCGGGATCAGAGATTCCACCGGAGTTTCCGGCTCGTCCCGGACCGGTTCTGAGGCTGATGCCTTTCTCATTCGAGGTATTTCCGCAGTTTTCCAGGTATAGCGATAGCTCCCGGGGATCATCTCCTCCTCAAACTCATGATCATCATCCCCATCTCCCTCATCGATTAATATGAAGTAGTCCGCATCGCTTTCGCTTGCGGGAGAAACGCTTGATTTAGAATGATTCGCCGCCACGCTATTATTCCGTGCAGCATTGCTTCCGCTCGCCGTCACGATCTGCGGGGCGACGTCCTCCACCCTGCGCAGATCCTCCAGACTCAGTCCAGGCGCTGCAACGGAAAATACCAGGCGCTTTAACTCCTCATTGATCGCAGGCTGATTCTCGGTTTCTTCCGGCTCCGCACCGGATTGCAGCATTCCGCTCATTTCTGCCCGCCTGGCGCTTCCCCCGCTCTCAGCGGAAGAAACCGACACGGTCTCCATCTCCTGATCATCGGTGTGGCGCCCGTGGAGAATGTACCCGGTCCGGGCAGTCTTTTCCTTCAATGTGTATAAATATTCTAAATTTATGAATTCTTCATAAGTCTCATCCCGGTCCTCCAGCATCTCCTCCTGGGCGGAATAGTCATAGTCATGATTGTCCTCATCCGCGTTTCCCACATGAAAATCACAGGTTTCGCTGCACAGCTCCTGTTGAGCTGTCCACAGGTCATGCAGACGCTCATTCTCCGCCTCTGCCGCTTCAATCTCCCCCTCGTTTGTGCATTCCCCTGTCTCCTCATCGTACTCCTCCTCCGGCACATCCACCCATTCCGGCGCAGGATGCCCGGTACAGTATGTCTTGCTGTAACGGTATGATCTGGTATCCCGGTGATCCCCCCTCCCATCCGGTCCGGAGGTGATCGTGTCACAAATGTGAGCGCCCAAAGGAAACGGCTCAAACGCATTGTCATAAAGACAGCCGGTCCGTCCGTCCGGGTTTCCCTCCCTATAATTACGACCGCTCAACTGCGACCGGTCAAAATCCTCCCAAATATCGAATACAGACCCCTCCAACGGCTGATTCGTCTCCGCACAGTATTTTTCAAGGGAAATGTTGTAATGGGAATCGAAGCGTTCGATGTGGCGGTAGGGGGTGAAGGTGACGGAACCGGGAAACTCAATGTATTTATCTACCGTAAAATGTACCTGCACAGGAATCTCTTCACTGGCAAAACGCCCTACCTGATGCTGAAATTGTCCACCACTTCCAGGTGTAAAAATATAAGCATAATATTTATTATCAATACCATATATATCCGAAGTGCTTATCTCTCCCTTTGGATTATTGGGACCATTATATCGAAATACCAGTTGGTTATCGCATACTTGGTAGCTCCAATCAGTATCAGGTAAACTCCAAGTAACATTATTTAATTGTGGGCATTCTGTTATATCCAATTTTAATGTAAAGATTCCATCTTCCAAAGACATCATCTGTTGTGTCCCATTCCACTCTGGGAAACCTCCCCATGAAACATTTCCAAATTCGTCAATCCCTTCTTGCACAAATTCCTTCAAATTATAAAACTCGTTTAAAACACGGCCATCCTTTAGAATACCCGCGAGTTTCTTCTGCGCCTCTTCCTGAATCTCCCAATCCTCTGCATAGCCCCCCACACATCCCCATATGTAAGTCTGGACAACAGCGTAGCAGATCGGATCCCGAATATTCGCATTATGTTGAATCCATTCATAAGCAAGAGTTATTGGAACAAACTTGTCGGATGTGCCAACCCCTGGGATCATCTCATCTCCTGTCGCAGTATATATTTTATATGTTGCTTCGGATCCATCCGGTAACTTTTTTCCCGGTTCCAAGCAAAACGTCGGCTGCGCTTCCTGGCTTAGCCCTTCCTGATAGTAATTCATTGAATAGTGTGTTTTTCCAAAAACAGTAAAGTTTTTATTTGCAAATATTGTTAAACGTGGCCATATTTTTACAGAATCATTCTCTGCATAGACTGGTATATAGCATAGGGACACTGATAAAAAAACTGCTAGCAAAAATGAAATTGGACGTTTTAAACGTCGTAAAAAATTCATGTGTACCCCTCCTGTGCACAAAAAAGAGCTATCAGCGTATCACAATGTACGATTCGCCAATAGCTCTTTTTCTTCTAATTTCCTATTTATTTTTTATAAACAGTTGAACGATACTTACCTCTGTATCGTCTATATAGACTCCTACCCCTGTGTCCTCCCACTTCGACTGTAACATCGCTACGTGATGACCCGGAGACGCAATCCATCCCTCAACAGCATCTTCTGCTATTTTATCTAATGTATATCCATAAACACACGCAGCATTCTCCGAAGCCGCCGCATACTCCAAAGTAATCGCAGTCAAGCAACTCGTCCCATCCGGCCGCGTATGCGAGAAATTCTCGCTCACCTCCTCGGCCCTCACCCGTGCGCTCTCCATCAATTCGTCATTGATTTCCAGCTCTGTCTTTCCTTTTCGAACCCGTTCCTCGTTGACCAGCTCCACAATCCGCAGAGCCAGCTCGGAGGGATCGATGTCCTCGCGTTCATTCGCCGCTCTCTCCCGGGCCTCCCGCTCCGCCGCCAGCGCGGCCTCCACGGCGTTGACCTCCGAGCGGTCGGCTTCTGCCACAAACATTTTCCCATCGACTGCGACGCCCGGGTACCAGTCGCCACCGCCGGGAATCTGCGCAGTACAAACAACTCCGTTTACCAGCAGAGCCCCGCTTTCATTTACCTGCAATCCCTGGCTGGCGGTATCTGTGGAGAGGTACCCATTCTCATCAAAATAATAGTTTTCCGCAATCCCATCGTGGTTGCCGTCGATCCAGGCCCACATCCAGTATGGATAGCTGCCGTCGTCATTCTGCCACCACCAGCCGTTCCCGTCCTGCTGCCACTGTCCCGCATAGGACGGTACCGCAGCCAGCGCTGCCAGAGCGCCAGCTGCGGCAATGGCCATCACCGCTTTTCGATACGTTCTCATAGTTCCTCTTTTCTTTGGCCGGTCTTCGCGCTGCCCGGCCACATTCCGACATGAATAACCACATTATACTACATAATCTTCTCCCTTACAATTTATTTAATAACCCCCCGTCAAACTATGGCGTTTCTTATTCAATTTCCAAGGTACATCCCCTTCCGGGGTCATCCCCGCCGGCCCGGAATACCGGCGGGGCCCAGCGCCAGGCATAAGCCCCGTTCCGCTCTTATCTTCCGGTATCTCTAGCAATTCCATTTTCATCCAACTGGTAACGTTTCCCCTCCCAGACGATGGATTCCCGCACCATCCGGCCTTCTCCGTCCAGGAAATACCAGTTTCCATTCACTTCGTTCCACTGATTGCGCAAAATCCAGCCGCCGGCACCAGCATAATACCGTTCTCCGTCCCGTTCTACCCAACAGCCGGTCATCACCCGCCTGCGCTCATCCAGACAATAGGTATAAATCCCCACGTTGATCCAACTGCCGGTGTCCGGCCCCATATAAACCAGATCCCGGCCGCTCAGCCGGAAGCCATCCCGCGCCTCAACATCCGAAAGGCTCCGGCCATTTTGGTCAAAATAGTGCCACTGGCCGTCCACATGACCCCAGCAGCCCCGGATCATGGCCCCATTGTCGCTCAGGTAATACTGTTTCCCGCTTTCGGAGAACCATCTGTTATTTAACATCACACCGTCTGCCCCCAGCCGGTACCATTGATCCCGGTACAAAACCCAGCTGTCCACGGCCATGGTTCCATCTGCCCTGTAGTAGTACCATTTTCCGTCCCTCAGCCGCCAGAATGTGAATACTTCCGTCCCGCTTCCACGTGAAGCCCCGCCATCTCCTCCGTATGAAATTGTATCGCTGCGGTCTGCCTCGCTGCCGCCATTTCCGCCAAGTTCTCCACTTCCGCCTTCCCCGTCCGGCGCTGTGTCTTCCTTCCTTTTTACGGTCACTTCCGCCGTATCCTCACACGCCGGGTTATCCTCGGAAATAGCCGTCAGGGTGACGTTCCCGGGTCTGCGGGCGTAAAACCACCCATCCCGAAACTCCCCGGCCTCAGGGTCGGACACCAGAATACGGTACGCCCTGTTGCCGGCATTTTCCGGCAACACGGTCACCCCCACCGGAATGCGCTCCCCTTCCAGAGCTTCCCCGGCACAGCTGATCCGTATTTCCGACACTCCAATCACTTGGCCGGCCGCCAGGATCGTGCAGTTCTGGGAAATGTGCTCCCGGCCGGATTCCCGGTCCAAAACAGCGCACTTCACCGTCACCGCACCGTCCGCCGTCCCCTTTGCAGTCAGGAGGCCGTGGCCGTCTATCTCTGCAATGTTCCGGCCGGATTCCACCGACCACACGATCTCGTCTTTCTCCCGCAGCTGCGGCAACAACCGGTACTGCATCCTTACGCCCCCGGCTGGTTCTGTGATCAGGTACACATTATCTTCCGGCCAAATCTCCAAAAATTGGTAATCATTCTCGTTCGTCACCGTAACCCATACCGTGTCACGGGCGATAAATCCTTCCGCATCCCGGCTCACCTCCACGGAGTAATCCCCCGGCAAAATACCATGGACACAGCCCGTGCCGTCAATCCCCAGCCCGCCCGTATCCGGCTTGACCCGCAGATCACAGTGGTTTTGTTCCAGGTAAGAGCCGGTGGCCCGATTTCCATTCACATACAGATAAGCCTGATCCCCACTGCCCTGTATCTCCCCCTTGACTGCGCCGTCCGTACCACGAATCTCTGCTCTCAACTCCGGCAATTCCCTGCCAAGCGCAATCTCGCTCTCTGCGCTGATATCCGTCCCATCGATTGCCGCGCGCACCCGCGCCTTTCCAATTCCCTCCCCGCACGTCACCAGCCCTTCATCTGATATCTCCGCCAGATCCCCGCCTGCGATCAGCTCCCAGCTAATTCCCTGATATACCGCATCGTGCGGAAAAACAACGGCCTGGAGTTTGGCGGGACTGTCTGCATCTGCGCAGGATGGTCCCGAAATCTCAAGGCGCTCGGGCCGCACTTCCACATGAACCGCAGCCGTCGCACAGACAGCCGGGTCCTCCGCCAAGGAGCAGCGCACGGTATAATCCCCTGTCCTCAGCCCTCTAAAAACGCCAGAGCGGCTGATATTACACGCGCGGCCGGCCGCTTCAACCTCCCACACCACTTCCCGGTCTCCAGCTTCTTCCGGCAGTATACGCGCCGTAAACTGCACATCCTCTCCGCCTCCAGCCTCCGCGCTGGCGGGACTCACCGCAATGGCCTCCGCCTTCACCTGCGCCTCTTCCACATGAAACGAATACTCCGCGCTCAAACTCCGCTCCGGCAGATCCCGGAGCACAACCGTGTAATCTCCGGCCGCCTCAGCCGTCACAGTCCCATTCTGGTCGACCTGCGCCCCCTGCGGGTCTCCTTTCAGTTCCCAGGCGTAGCCCTGGACATTTCCGGCGTCCGCCGGGCTGTACCCCGGTACCAGATAAAGCATCTCTCCCACCGCACAGCCTGTGCGGCCGTTCCGCTCTGCGACAGTCAGCACTTTGGCGGGATTGCGGGCCGTCACCCGAAACTGGCAAACCACATCATAATACGCCCGGTTATAAAAACGGACTGTGGCCTGCACCAGCCATTCCCCGGCTTCCAAAGCCATAATCCGGGTATGATTCATCCGCACCGGCTCGCTGCCCGCGGAAGCATTCAGCACCTTATACGCGATGATTTCGCCCTTGGAAGCCTCGTCCCCCAGACCGCAATGAATCACCACAGAGGCGGTTTCCCCCACGTCCAGCACCATATTCTCCACCTCCCCGCGGGCCTTTCCCAACGCATGCAGCCTGCACGCGGCTTCCACCAGCTGTTCGCCGCGGTAGGAGGGGTCCCCGGTGTTCTGATAAATCTGCTCGCCGTCCACATAAACCCTCAGCTCCGCTTCCCCGGCCTGTTCACGTTGGCAAATCAGCCCAAGCTCGCCGTCCTGAAGACAGGTAATCACAAAATCCCCGCATTCGCCGGTCCCAGTCACGGGCCGGCCGTCCAGAGTCAGCCTCACCGTCCCCTCTTCAATGTCCCTGCGCACCACGGCCCCGCGCTCATTCCTGTATTGGCTCTGGTAATACAATGGGATTCTACACTCCCGCCCCACTGCCAGGTACTGTTCCTTCGGCAGTTCCACCGCAGGCAGCTGCCACTGTACCTGATACCTTCCGTACAGAACCGCCACAGTCTCCCCCTCCCGCTTCACCGTGACCCTGATATTCTCCGGCGGCTCAGCTTGAGTGTCCGAGGTATATCCCCTGGCAGTGACCGCATTGCCGGAATACTCCGCCCGCATCCCCCCATCCGGGTCGGCCGCCAGTTCATACGTCAACTCATAACCTGGGACATCGTCCAACCGGACGGCATTTCCGTACCGCACCCCATAGCTCGCGTTCACCGGATCGCTCTCCCGTGAAAACGGCGCCATATAGGTGTAAATGCTCCGGCTGCCCCGGAACTGCTGAAGGCTGCAGATTTGATCCACATGCTGAAATTCCGTGGCCGGGCATTCCAAAAACAGATTATAGAAATCTCCCGCATTCTCTGCCGTCACCTGCCGGACTGCGGCAGCGCCCGTTTTCACGCCGGATACGGTAATTGTGAAAACGCCCTGATCCATCAGCAGAACCTGCGGCCTGCCCTGGCTGTCCACCCGCTTCAGCATGCGGCTGGTTACATTTTCCTCGCCGCAGTAAATCAGTATGTCGTACCGTTTTTCACAGGCTTCCAGGGATGGAAATGTCTCCCCGTTGATGTCCAGATACACCTCCCCCTGCTGGCTGTTGGCCGCCGTATAGCAGACCTGATCCCTTCCGCCGCAATGAAACTCGGGTATCCCGCCGTCATACAGGCTCAGATCATACCGATAGCGTTCATAACCAGCCCGATCCAGACAACGCAGGTTCACATTCTCAGGCAGTGGCCAGTCCGAACAGATCCGGTACTCCTTTCTGGAAAGTTCGCCGCCCTCCAACTCCCAGTGGGGCCCGGAGCTCAAAAAATGGATGTCGGTGAACGCACCGGACTGATTGTTCAGCTGGTCCCCTGACTGCACCCGCAAATGCACAAGCTCGTCCGTTTCACCGGACACCAGAATCGGCAGCGGTTTTTCCTCCCTAAAATCCCCGCACCGTTCAAAGGTTGCAGGCCAGAATACCCCGCTGTGCTCCCCGCTCTCCAGATATCGCCCCTGCTCCCTGTCGTAAATGCGCAGAACAAAGCCGTTTTGATCGTCCAGATCGGACGTATATACCGTATAAAGCTCCTCCGTGTGAAAGCTGTGCAGTTCATACCGCCGATCTATCTCCTGGGACACATCGATTAACGTCCGCCTGCTCACATCCTCTATGGCCGGTTGGCCCGTACAGGTGGAAAATTCCAACAGATCCTCAATCCGCTCCAGCGTGTACTCCCGGCCCGTGATGTCCTCAAACGCTTCCCCGGCGCTCTGATCCCGGCAATAGATCCGGTCCGGACTGGCATCCTCCGGCCATACCGACGCTGTGAGCACATACTTCCCCCAGTCCCGTTCCACCGCCCGGTAGCGGATATCAGTCGCCACCGTGCGGATCTCCACCCGGTATCCAGCCGTAGCCTGGGGATAAGCGCAGCTGGCTGCCGTCACCGTCACCACACCGTTGCCCGCGGGCCTCAAAACACCGTTCTCGTCAATTTCCGCCAAATCCTCCCGGTCCACGCTCCAGCGCACCGATTGGTCGTCAGCGTCGGTGAGGATCCGGCAGGTAAAGCCAATCGCTCTTCCCCCCGGAAGATTCTTGTAAATCACCGGCTCCCCGTTCCGCTCCCAGAGCGGATCGGACGGATACACCTCCAGAACCGCCGTCTGGTTGGGAATCACCGTGACGTTTCGTTCATCCTCAGCCGGCGCCTTGCCCGCCGGATCGGCGGTTTCCCGGACCGTCACACTTGCCGTTCCGGGAGCCACGGCCTTTATTTTCCCGCCGTCCAGTATCTCCAGCACCTTCGGATCGGACGACGTAACGGACCAGATACCGGAGGTGTACTCCGGCTCCACCAGAACCTGATATCCGCATACCTCCCCCTCCCTCAACACATCCCGGTCCAGCGTCAGCCTGATATTGAAAATATCCTTCTCCTCCGGCTCCGACACCTGCACGGAAATGCTGCCGGACGCTCCCCCGTAACCGGCCGTCACAGTGATCACCGCCTCCCCGGCCCTTTTCGCCGTCAGCTCCCCAGCCGGAGAGACTTCCAGAATATCTGGGGCCGACGAGCTGTAGCGCAGCGTTTCATCCGACTCCACATCCTTCACCACCTGGGTCTTTGCCCGGCTTCCTGCCGCCATCTGCTCCGGCCCGGTCAATTTGATGGAGCGGATATAGGGCTTCCAGGTGATTGTGCACAGTCCGAGTACCTCATGGTTGGATTTGGCGCGAAACGTTAGTTTTGTGGTCCCCCACGCCCCCTCCTCCCGGAGTGTGGCCTCGCCGCGGATAAAATTCTCTCCCTGTTCCTCGGTGCGCCAGTCCACCGGAAGTCCCTCCTGCGCGATCTCCGGGTCCGCCGTCCCAGGCGGCCCCCAGTTGCAGGACACCCGGAGCTTCTCCCCGCTGTACAGTTCAGCGTCCTCCGGCTCCAGCTCAATCCAGCCCGGATCACTTTGCACCTGGACGGTTATCTGCCCCGCCGCCGAAGGATCCACAGAAGACCGGGCCTCCAACACCGCAGTCCCCCGCCTCAGTCCGGTGACAGTCCCTTCCCGGGCATCCAGCCGCAGAACCGTGGCATCCGATACGGATAGCTGATATCCCGTCCGATCCGACGGAATAATAGAAACCAGCGCCCGGTCGGTTTCACCGGTTCTCAGAATTCCGTCCGGGTGTGTTTCCAGCGCCACGGAAACCGACTGCACCGGGCTTACAAAGGAAAATGTGTGTTCCGCCGCAGCTCTACCTCCGTCATTGGCGGTCACGCGGACCGTAACCTGGCCGTAGCCGCTGTTGCCTATGCTCCAATTCCCACTCTCATCCCGCCACACCCGGGCAATCCCGCCCGGATCGCCGGTGATTTCCACCCGGTAGGTTTTATCCCCGGCGTCCGCCTCAGACAGCCGGCAGACAATGGGAATGCATTCATGAATTCCCGTATAAATTGCCGGATTCTCCACCTCAATGCGCTTTACATAATCCGGCAGACGCAGAAGCGCTGCGTCCGACACCGCGCCCCAGTCTGCAACGGCGCTCACCGTCTGACCGCAGTGCGCGCGCAAATGCCCGAAATTTCCAATGGATTCCCACGGTCCGCCGTCGATTTGGTAGTTCAGCTCCACGCGCTCAAGGCTGCGCAGCCACGGCCTATACATAACGGTGACGTCATACTCACCGCCTCCCATATAGTTCCAGTCCAAAACCGGCACATCCGGCTGCTGCACCCGCACCATTTTCTCCCGCACATCCGTGACAACGGTTTCCGCCCCGTTATAAGTTCGAATACTGCGGACTTTCCTTGCCTCCACCAGGGCGTCCTCATACAGATACACCGGATTTCCATCCCAGTCCTGAAACTCCCCGGCTCCCCCGATCCGATATTGGATCACATCCTCGGGATAATAGTCCGGCGGAGCTTTGTAGCGCCCCAAAATCCCCCGGAAGGTGACGGCCTGCGCACGCTTTCCGCCCTCAAGAACCAGCTCGCTTTCGATATAGGGTCCCGTTGTCACAATCTCCATGGCGCTTAACCCGATGGGTTCCCTGAACAGGTTGTAGTCGCCGTACGCATCCCGCGACTCCTCCCCCGGCTCCTGGTCAAACGCGTTTTGGTAAATGGTCTCCCACTGGCCCTCATCCCACAGGTACAACAGCTCGCTGTCTCTCCCGTAAGTATCCGGGCTGCCCGCGGTGCGATACGCACCGGCAAACATCCGGTCCGCGTTGGCCAGCGACTTCGGAGCCGCCACACAGACATTCTCCCCGTCCCCAAAGCGCAGGCCCGCACAGTGGTCAAAGGCCTGGTTGGCCGACTCGATGCTGTCCGGCAGAAGTGGAACCTGGACCAGACCGGTACACCTCATAAAACAGCGGTCAATGTTTTTCACCGTCTCCGGCAGCCTGGGTGAAACCGCCAGATTGGAGTCGAAAAATGTGTCCTCCATCTCCGTCACGGAATCCGGCAGCTCTGCCTCCCCCAGGTCCGCGCCCGCTGTCAGCGCGCCCCAGAACGTTCCCTCCAGATCCTGCGCCTGCTCCGGCAGCGATCCCAGCCGCTCCAGCCAAATGCAGTCCCTGAATGTAAACCGCAGCTTCCGAATACGGCTCCCCGGGGCAAACTCCGGCGTCTCCCGGATTCCCGAACCGCAAAATCCATAATCGATGTTTTCCACCGACTGGGGGATTCGGACAGTTTCCTCCAGCTCCGAACAGCCGGCAAACATGTATTCCATGCTCCGCAGCCCTTCCGGCAGTTCCGGCATAGCGGTGATCTCCGAGTTCTCATAGCAGTGGTTTGCGCTCACCACCGTGTCTGGAATGGTTCCGGGACTTCGCAGCGGCATAGCCCAGGCAGAGAAACAGCCGTCCATGGATACCACGGGCTTCCGGTCAATCATTGCAGGAACTTCCGTGGCCAACACGCCCTCCTCATCCAGAATAAAGTACCGGTATTCCTCATGGTCCAGAGAATACTGGGTCGGCTTCGCCTGGATGCGCCAGCCTCCCAGCTCCTCATCCCACCAATAATTCCACCATGTCTGGTCCACCGTTTCACCGGATTGATCCAGAACCTCATAAGCGTAGCTCTTGTCCGGCGAGTCCTTGATGTAATTCAGATACCAAACCTGCTCCCCGTCCACCTCCAGCTTCCCTCCGGTATTTGCCCGGGGATTCCGGACAAAAAACCGGCTGATTCCTTCTGCTTCCATATCCGGCGCATACAATTCCGCCTCGCCGGGCGTCCCATTTCCGGGCATTTCTCCCCCAGCTGTCCCGCCTCCAGTCGTCTCTCCTCCAGGTTTCTCTCCTCCGGCCGTCTCTCCTCCGACAGTCCCACCTCCAGGCCTCTCTTCCCCGTACATCTCTCCCCCGCCCGGACGCTCCCGTTCCGCTTCATTCTCCCCCGCCGCCTGCTCCGCCTCCGATTGGGTGGCGCGGGCAGCGTGCACTTCTGTCACGGTCCCGGCTTCCCGGCCCGGCTCAGCCGCCCATCCCTTCATCGCCGGCCACTGCACGGCATTTAACACAAGCACCACGGCCAACACCAGCGAACATCCCCGTTTCCACTCCATATAACCTCCTGTTCCGCACCCTTTTCCTGATTTTTGGGTACACAAAGCAATCGCCCGCCGGCTGCGCCAACGGCCCATTCCATTCAACAACCATCACCCACCGGCCCTGCCGGTGAATCATCGTATCCATCAAACAATCGAATTGTCAATCTGTGCTATAAAAATTTGCGGTACGCAAAAAAGACTGTGGCAATTCCACCGCCGCCGGACAGCATTCCATTTTCAAGGTACACTTTTCCAATTTAATCCAAAAAATCGGGAAATCCATGATCCAGAACCGATACATGGAGCTGCGCAAACGCGCAGACAGAACACAGAACTGTGTTTCTGTAGAACATATTATATAGGACCCTTGACAAATAATCAAGGGCAAAATTAAAATTTATATTTTATTGATCCATAACGTCCCGCATCTGCTCCGTAACCGGCTTGTAGCCGTCCTTGTTCAAAAGGCCGTTGAACACAGAGTCATACAGGGCCAGCAGCATCGCAGCCACGGCCACGGCCGCCAGACATTTCAGCCAAAATTTCATCTTCCCGCCTCCTCGCGCAAATCCGCCGTATCCTGATCCATTTTCGTGCTACTATAGAGTATGGACGAAAAACGCGTCAAACATAAGAAAAATTGTAACGGCCCATCCCCGCCGCCGCGGGATATGATAAAACAGCCGTCCGCCGCTTTTCCGGGCCTTCTTAAATTTCAGTATACCACAAAAACCCCATAGCCGATACCCTCAATCGCAGCGGCCATTGCACTCAACAATCGCCCGCAGGCTACGCCAACGGTCCATTGCATTCAATAAAAAGTGAGGGCGCAGCCATCGCTTTACGCCCTCACACTCTCATTTACATTAACACAGCTTTCTATGGCCTGAACTGGCTGTAGCTGTGGCCCGGCTGCATTCCTCCCCGGTAGGAGGCCAGCTCGCTCACCGTCACCAGCTGATATCCCCTGGCCGTCAGCTCGGGGATCAGAGTTACCGCGGCATCCGCGGTGGGATCGTAGATATCGTGCATCAGAATGATATCTCCGTCCTTCACCTGGCTCAGTACCGTCTCGATGGTCTTCTGCGAATTCTTGTGCTGCCAGTCCCGTGTATCGATGGACCACATCACCGCGGGCATCCCCATGGAACCAAGCACCGCCAAAGACGCGGCATCCTTATAGCCGCCCGGCGGGCGCAGGAGCGTCGGAGCCACGCCGCAGACCGCCTGGATCTTCTGGTTGGTGGAACCCACCTGGCTGCGAATCCCATCCGCCCCAATCTTGGTAATATACTTATGGTCGTAGGTGTGGTTTGCCACCTCACAGCCCTGGGCCGCCATCCGCCTGATCACGTCGGCGTTGGAGTCTACCCGGGAGCCGACCATAAAGAACGTCGCCCGGCCGCCGTTGGCCTGAAGGCTGTCCAGAATCCGGCTGGTCACCGAGGTTCTGGGGCCGTCGTCAAAGGTCAGCGCGATCATCGGCCTGGAGGGATCAATCCCGGAGGCAGGCGCTGCCGCGTCGGCGGGAGGCTCTGCTCCCTTAGCCACGATGCCCACGCGAATTCCATCCACGCGAAGCCCCGCGCCTTCCTGTCCGGCTGTTGCCTCGTTCGCCGCCCAGTCGGTCCAGGACCCGTTTTGCAGAACCCGGTAATAAATATCATAGCCGGAGGCGGAATCTCCGTAAAGGCCGAAGCGCACAGCTTCCAGGGGCATCTCACCGCCCGCGCCGCCGGTCTCCGCACCGTCCTCAGCCCAGTCGAGCCAGCCGGAACCGCTTAAATTCACCTGATAACGCACGCCCACCTGCGCCCCTGCGGGGATATTGATCAGGTTCGCCTTCAAAGCCGTCACCCAGCTGCCGCCGGGGGCCTGAAGCGGCGTATTGTCCGGCTTTGTATCCGTCCATCCCTGGGGATGGAAAAAAACGCTGTAGTTGATCTGAAGCGGCTGCCCCGAATCTCCCGCCGGAGGTTGTTCCGGCGTCTGAGGCTGTGCGCCACCGTCTGTCTGGGCCTGTCCCGCGTCTCCGGCCTGGGCCTGACCGCCGTCCCCAGGCTGTTCCGGCGTCTGAGCCGCCTCTTTGCCGCCCGCCTGATCCTGAGACGGAGCCTGCTCCGGCTGCTCCTTTACAACCCCCGGTCCGCCCTGCTCCGCGGCCGTCTTGGCCGCTCCCACTCCGGTGGAACCCGCCAGGGCGCTCATGCCCGGCAGGGAGCACATCAGCCCGGCCGTCAGCAGAACCGCCAACAGCTTTCGTTTCCGATTTGATAAAACCATTCCCACGTTCTCCTTCTAATTCCAATATTTTCCATCCAGTCTCAGTGCGTTCCAAAGACCTTCCGGCAAAGCAGCACATATTCATCGTAATAAAAATGTGTGCTCAGTTCTTCCAATGCGTCTGCGATGCCACAGTAATACCAGGCATGCATTTTTTTCTCCTTAACGTTAAAACGCTCCCACACGGCGTCTCCGATCACCATGTAGTCGCGCGCCGTGCTGCGCATATTGCTCAGCTTGTCCCCCAGGGCCAGAATCTTCACATCCCGGCTGGAATCCGCCAGATGGCTCAACGTAAATGCCTTGCGCTGTTCCCAGGACTTGCTCTTGTCCTCGCTCTCCGCCAGAACCAGCTCCTTCACGCGGCATCCAAACCGCGCCTCCAGCTCCTCGCCCGTCACGCCCGCATCCTCCACCACATCATGGAGCAGCGCCGCCGCGATCATCTCCTCCTCGTCGGTAAAGCCGGATACGATCACCGCCGTCTCCATGGGATGTACAATGTAGGGGATTGTGGTTCCCTTCCGAAAGGTTCCCCTGTGTACCCGCTCCGCAAATGCGGCCGCCTCTTCAATCATAACAATAGCTCCTTTTGCCTTGGCATGTCCTTTTGGGGTTCTCTTCCATTCTACCACAAACCGGTGGCATTTAGTAGTCCCATCTTAAACTTTGGCGCTTGCCGTGAAAAACTGCGGCGCCCCCCGTGCGGCAACGGCCCTGGCTGAGGAACAGTTACATTCTATCACAATTACATTAAGAATCACCGCAGGATTACTTTAGATTTTCTTACAATATCTGAAAGGTCAACGAATTTGCGTTATTTCCAGCAGTTTCTGGGACGGACGGGCAATTTAATTACTTGTAAGAAGAAACATTTTCTGATATGCTATAGGAGTATTTTTACGATTACCACAGGAGGTTTTTATGAATCACCATTCATCATACAGCGCACCGCGCAGCGAGCGTTCCCTATCCGGCGGCAGCTCCTACTCTCCGCGCGGCGGCCGCAATAAAAAGCGCAACTCTTATCCCAAACGAAGCTGGAAGGACAACCGTGTCCTGTTCACAATGGTCTGCATCGTCCTCCCATTGGTTGTGCTCAACCTGTTCATTTTCTTCCTGGCCACCTCCACGCCCAGAGTGGAACTGACCGTAGGCGACACCAAGGATTACAAGTCCCTGGACATCTCCATCAAGGTCAAGTCCCTGCTGCCCGTCAAGTCCCTGAAGGTCACGCTGGAGTCCAACGAGGTGGAGCTGGAACGCAATAAAAATACATACACCGCAACGCTCACCAGCAACGGCGTGCTGGAGATCCAGGCGACCGGCTGGAACGGCATGAGCGCGGCTCCCATCTATGAGGCCATCTCTCCCCTAGACGATTCCTTCCCCACGGTGGACGAGAACTATACCATTGAAAACGACGTGCTCACCATCGTGGTGGACGACAGCCAGTCCGGGGTGGACTACGCGGGAATCTACGGAGTGGACGCCAACAAGCAGAATGTAAAGCCCCTCTCCGCCGACGCGGAAAGCGGAATCGTCACCCTGCCCATGACCACCGACAGCCTGACCGTATACATTCAGGACTACGCGGGCAACCAGATCTCCCCTGTCTACAGCAGACGGGTGGAGGGAATGGAGAACAGCTCCTCCGGGGCCGCGGAAGCTTCGGGTGATAGCGCCGCCAAGTCCTCGGAGGACTCCAACAGCAGCTCCGCCACCAAGGAGACCACAAAGGCTAAGGAAACCACCAAAGAAACCACAAAGGCCAAGGAAACCACAAAAGCCAAAGAAACCACAAAAGCCAAGGAGACCACAAAAGCCAAGGAAACCACAAAGGCCAAGGAGACCACAAAAGCCAAGGAAACCACCAAAGCCAAGGAGACCACAAAGGCTCCGGAAACCACAAAAGCCCCGGAGACAACGAAGGCCCCGGAGACCACTTCCTCACCGGAAAACGGCGGCCCCCAGTCCGGCACCCTGGCCCCGGTTCAGGATCCCGCCTCCGCTCCCACCACGGCGGCCTCCGACTCCCCGGCCGAACCCACAGGCGGCGGCGAAGAGATCATCGTCCCTGTACTTTAATTCACCAAACGCAAATCGAGTAGGAGGGAGTGATTAACTCCCGTCCTCTCACACCACCGTGCGTACC
>OLPX01000806.1_pt1 | contig 25749 bp, 16 predicted proteins | sample 1672491 | NCBI WGS metagenome assembly OLPX01 (sample SAMEA3136692, study PRJEB25190) | human gut metagenome | biome: human gut; feature: human-associated habitat; material: faeces | place: Austria | collected 2013 | reverse complement strand
ATTTAACTTTCTTATCAAATCTTCCTGCTTCATAGATGGATTTTGCTTTATAATCCCCCGTATCTTATTCACAATGGCTTTATAGTTCTTTTTGGATGGTTTTGTAAGAAGCTTGTTTTTGTACCACCGTATATTACATCCGAGAAAGTCAAAACCATCTTCGATATGGGTAATCACTGTCTTTTCTTCTGACAGTTCCAACCCTCTCTCTGATAAAAATTCCCGGATAATCGGGAGAACACCTGCTTCCAAAAGCTCTCTGCTTTCGCCTGTGACGATGAAATCGTCAGCATAACGTATAAAGTTCACTTTTGGAAAATATGCTTTTCCATCCCTTTTAGTTTTGTGGTATTTCTTCCTAATCTGGATTTCCAGACCATCCAACACCATGTTGCAGATAGTTGGTGAAATAGCCGAACCCTGTGGGCTGCCGAGGTCTGTCGGAAATAATCTTCCGGTCTCAACGTACCCACTCTTTAACCATTTACGCAGAATATCTCTGTCCATTGGGATATGGTTCAGTATCCATTCGTGACTGATATTATCAAAACAGCCTTTAATATCTCCTTCCAGCACCCATTTAGGGGATTTTGCTTTATTCAGACAGGTAAAACACTGTTCGATTGCATCCTGGACACATCTCTTTGCTCTAAATCCATAGGAGTTAGGGTCAGCAGTGACTTCCGCAATCGGTTCCAGTGCAAATTTGTACAATGTCTGCATCGCTCTATCCTTCATACATGGGATACTGAGCGGCCTCATTTTTCCGTTCTTTTTCGGGATATATACCCTCTTTAACGGTAATGGTTTGTAGCCTCTTCGTTTTAAACTGAGAATTGCTTCATATTTCAGTTTGGGAGTAGACCATAAGATTTTGTCTACACCTGCTGTCTTTTTGCCTTTATTACTCGTTACTCTTTTTACAGCTAAAGCACGTCCGTAGAAAGAGTGTGTAAGCAGCCATTGCAAAGACTTTACTTTGCCGGTTCTGCCCTGTTGATGAGCCTTTACGATACGCATTTGCAGTTTTTTAACGTATGCATTCGCTTTGTTCCAGTCGATGCTGTCCCATGCCTTTACAACGTCAGAAGTCGCACACATTTTCATGTTCATTTGCCTTACTCCTTTCAAAAATTCTATAAACTCTCTCGTAATTAAGCACCATGCGGAATTCTGCTTCCCTTTCGGGTGGGGCAAATTTTGAACCCCTATCCGTCCTCATTACAAGGTCGGCATTCGCTTCCTCCGCAATCCTTTACCCGCATTCCCAACGGCTTCCCTTACGGTCCGCTTGCCTTTGCAGGCGAGAATACGGGCTTGACACGTTCCACTTAATCAACAATCATTGATAGTTTAGGTTCCACCTCTACTCCGGCAGTTTTATGTCCGTGTATTCCTATCGTGGAGAGGAATATCCAACTACACACCTTTTGGTTCAAGCCTGTCAGCTACTTTGGCTTGTTCCGCCTTAACGAAGCTTACGGTGATTCAGTTAATTAACCATGCTATCAGAAAGCCTGCACCCTAACCGCCTTGTAGCTGGCAGTTTCGCTTCTCCCTCACGGGATTAGCTCCAAATAGGGTTCCGTTTATATCCGCTTCCGAACAATGCCATTACTGGCAAAGCCGGGGATATTGGCTTCATCCAACGGAATGGATGGTTTGGTCGGAATTACCGCCAAACAGTTAAATTAAGCGACTTCGTGTCGCACCCACATATACGCATCAAAGGTATTTTCCGTCACATACCGGTAAATCTTTACTTTCTCATTCTGGTTGCCCTGCCTGAGAATCCGGCCCTCCTGCTGTTCCAAGTCCGAGGGTTTCCATGGCACATCCAAGTGGTGTAGGGCAATCAGTCTGTCCTGGATATTCGTACCTGCCCCAAGCTTCGGCGTAGAGCCAAGCAAAATCCGCACCTGTCCAGAACGTACTTTTGCAAACAGATCGGCCTTTTTCTTTTCTGTCCCCGCATCATGGATAAAAGCAATTTCTTCCTCTGGAATCCCCATTGCCGTCAGCTTATCCCTCACATCTTCATATACATTAAAGGAACCGTCATTCTTTGGTGTAGACAGATCGCAAAAAATAAGCTGTGTGGAGCGTTCCTTTGCCGTCTCCTGCCAGATTTTAAAAGCGTTACTTACACAAAGATTTACCTTGCTCTCCGGACAGTCCGGCAACATATCGTTAATGAGGCGCTGGTCTAACGCACATTTGCGCCCATCGTTTGTAATTTTGAGCATATTGTCTACTGTCGGTTCCACCAATCCGGCACGGACAACTTCTGCCCTTTCCGCAAAGGAACTAACTAAATCCGTCTGCTCCTCGCTAGGCTGCAGCACCTCATTGATATACTCTGCCTCCGGTACGGGAAGGTTCAACATATCCGCCGTCTGGATGTCCGCCGATTCCTTAAAAAGCGCAATCAACTCCGGAAGGTTAAAAAAACGGGCGAACCGTGTTTTTGCACGGTAGCCCGTCCCTTCTGGCGAAAGTTCTATTGATGTCGTGCATTCTCCAAACGTGGATGCCCACGAATCAAAATGCCCCAGCCCCATTTTTTGAAGCGTGTCATACTGCAGATAACGCATAATCGTATAAAGCTCGACCATTGAATTGCTGATAGGCGTTCCCGTTGCAAAGGTCACGCCACGCCCTTCAGTCAGTTCGTCCATATAACGGCACTTCATAAACATATCGGAACTTTTCTGTGCGTCTGTCTGTGCAATCCCGGCAATGTTCCTCATTTTTGTATAGAGGAACAAGTTTTTGTAATAATGACTTTCATCTACAAACAGCCGATCCACACCAAGCTGCTCAAACGTCACAACATCATCCTTGCGTGTCTGATCATTGAGCCTCTCCAGCTTTGTTGCCAAATTTTTTCTCGTTTTCTCCATCTGCTTCACGGTGTAGCGTGTGCCTTCTTCCATTGCCGCTTCCTCAATCGCCATCGTAATCTCATCAATCTGACGCTCGATCTCTGCCACCTGACGTTCTCTTGAAAGAGGTATCCTTTCAAACTGGCTGTGTCCGATGATGATAGCGTCATAATCTCCGGTAGCAATACGGGAACAGAATTTCTTCCGGTTCGCAGGCTCAAAATCCTTCTTTGTTGCCACGAGTACGTTAGCTCCAGGATACAGACGAAGGAAATCGCCGCCCCATTGTTCCGTCAAGTGGTTCGGAACCACATATAAATTCTTCTGCGACAGCCCCAGCCGCTTGCTCTCCATACCCGCCGCAATCATCTGGTAGGTCTTTCCTGCCCCTACGCAATGCGCCAACAAAGTGTTATGTCCGTAAAGGATATGTGCCACCGCATTTTTCTGGTGCTGCATCAGCGTGATTTCCGGTGTCATTCCTGCAAACCGGATATGGCTCCCATCATACTCACGGGGGCGAATACTGTTAAATAGTTCATTATACTTCCGGCACAAATCCTCCCTCCGGTCTATATCACGGAAAACCCATTCCTTAAAGGCTTCTTTTATCATTTCCTGCTTCTGCTGTGCCAGCATGGTTTCCTTTTTATTCAGCACACGCTTTTCCTGCCCATCTTCCATAACGGTATCATAGATTTTTGTATCCCGCAGATTCAGGGCATCTTCCAAAAGCCGGTAGCCGTTTGCTCTTTGCGTACCATAAGTAGCTGTCACAAGGGAATTTCCCCTGTCTGCGTTTTTTCCGCCGATATTCCATTGTCCGTTTACCTGTGCATATTTTACATTGATAGTACGTCCAAGGGCGTACTTTGGTGTTTTAAATATTTCCCCCATGAAATCGTTGATATAGCCCGGATCAACCCACGTTGCCCCAAGACGTATCTCAATCTCAGAAGCATCCAGGTCCTTTGGCTGTACACGCATAAGCGCCTGCACATTGATTTCATATTCCGGATTGTTCTCTGCAAACTGCTGTGCCACTTCCAACTTCTTTCGGACATTCCCGGATAAATATTCATCCGACATCTCCCACTGATCCGTCAGCGGATTTTTAAAGATTACCCCGGTAAGTTCTTCAAGCACTTCCTCTTCCGTCTTTCCGGAAAGCTGCGCCATAAAAGGCACATCCACTCTTGCCCGTTCCCCTATGGAAACAGCAAGCGCTTCACTGGCCGTGTCCACACTCGTTACCGGCTCCGGCTTTCGGATTGTCCGCTTTGTAAAAATATCCGCTTTCTGCTTCAGTTTCCCATTTTCATCCACAATCTCAAGGGAACACAGCAGGCAATAGCTGCTGTCCTGCGAAAATGCCCGTTTATTGGCGGTACTGCTGATCAAACCATATCTGGCGGTAAAACGGTCATATACCTGATTTAACTGTTGCTGCAGAAGAGTAACTTCCGCATCTGTCCCGTCCTCCATCTGACATTGGATCAGCTTCTGCGTCAGATCACGCAGAACAATCATTCCAAGCACCCGCTCTGTTGTCATAGCAGGCAGCTCCATCCGGTTCATCCTCGAATTTTCCCGGTAGTATACCTGTCCATCTACGTTAGCAAAGCTGAAATTCTTAATGGCAGGATCAGCAGGAATGGATTCCACCGTTTCCTCCAGTTCCGAATCCTCTATCTCCGGCTCTGTGATCGTTCCATGAATATAGCTTATGGCTTCTTTTAACTGCTTCTCCAGTTTAGCGCCTTCAATCGGCTTGCAGGTAAGCTGAGGTCCGTATGGTCCGGAAACAATATCCAGTTTCCCCAATACCATTTCCGGATGCTCTTGAAAATAGCGGTTCACAGTTACGAAATTATGGTTGATTTCCCCCTGTTCATTTGTATGATCCTGCCGCAGAATCGTATCTGTCTGTACCCAGATTAGCGGATTATTCCCAAGTATTCTGGGTGCTTCCAATTTCTGAAGAAACAGAATATCCGTATTCATTTTGGTTCCCGCATTTTCCACAAAGGTATTGTTTGGCAGCCGCACCGCCCCCAACAGTTCGCATCGCTGGGCGATGTATTCCCTTGCCTTTGTATCCTTTTTATCCATTGTCCCACCGCTTATCCCATTGGATGTGACAAAAGCAATTACCCCGCCGGGACGAACCTTATCAATGGTTTTTGCAATAAAATAATCATGTACAAAAAATTTCTGCCGGTCATATCTGCGGTCAATCAGCTTGTAACTGCCAAATGGGATATTTCCGATAGCCACATCAAAAAATCCATCCGGAAATTCCGTCTTTTCAAATCCTGTTACAGCAATGTCCGCTTCTGGATAGAGCTTTTTTGCTATGCGTCCGGAGATGCTGTCTATTTCCACGCCATACATATTAAGTCCGTCCATTTCATCCGGCACAAGCCCTATAAAGTTTCCGATACCGCAGGATGGTTCCAACACATTTCCGGATTTCAGTCCCATATTCTGAAGCGCTTCATAAATTGCTTTAATCACTACTGGCGGAGTGTAAAACGCATTAAGGGTAGATGCCCTCGCCTCCCGGTATTCTTCCGGAGAAAGTTCCACATATAATTCCACAAATTCTTCCGACCATTTTTTATTTCCTTCCTCAAATGCTTCCTGAAGTCCTCCCCAGCCCACATAACGAGACAATACTTTCTGCTCTTCCGGCGTTGCCATGCGTTCGTCAAATTCCAGTTCATGCAAAAGACGTATTGCCTCCATGTTAGCACGGAATTTCTGCTTCGGGCTTCCTGCTCCGAGCGTATCATCCGTAATGCGGAAATTGACACCCCCTGCTTTCTCGCTCCCCTGTTCCTTCTTTGCGGATGGTTCTACCTGCTGGCGCTCAATCTGCTGTTCCGGTGTTTCTCCTGCAATGGTATCTATTGGTTCTAATGGCAGACGGCGCTCTTTCCGTACCGTATTAATTTCCTCCGGTTCCATCACATGATTGGTAAGTATCTCTACCTCATTTCCATATGCCACCCGTTCCTCTGCCGCCAGACGTTCCAGTACATCCGAAATAAGCTGCATTTGTTCCGGTGAAAATTCCGGGTTCAGCATGGGAGCAATATCCACGCTGCTTTCAGCAGACGCATAGATCACATCCATCTGCTCCGGAGAAAACTCATCAAAAGAAGTCCTTGCCTTTTCCACAGCCTCTGTAACCTGCTCGTCAATCTGTTCTTCTCTGTCAGAATCCAATTCTTCCCTCACACTCTCCGGCTCCGGTATATCTGTATTTTCAGCCTTTCCTGTTTTTACCGTATTAGCAGGCTTTTGTTCCGGCTTTTCTGCCTTTACCGATGACTCCGGTTCCATTCCCATAAAATCAAATAAGGACAACTGCTTTCCGTTGCCCTCAATCTGTATCTCTTTTTTCTGTTCCGGGAAAATCGTATAAGTACCTTCTACATACTGGTGTACTTCAGAAAGAATCTGCACCCGTTTTTCGTAATCTTCAAAGTCCAAGGGCAAGGCTGCAAGAACAGCGTCCATCTGTGCCACTAATTCCTCTGCCGTTTCCGGATTTTCTAATAACGGGAGCAATATCTTTCTGGCGTCTCCTTCCAGATTGCCAATCTCAAAAGGACGGTTGATTTCCAACGGAAGACGATAGTAAAAACCAGAAATGCGCTCTGCCATCTGCTCCCGTTCATATTCCGGCATACGAGAATAATCAGCGGGTTTCAGATAACTGCCGCTTTCAATCAGGTACTGAACACGCTTCGCCACCTGCGGCCATTTCAAACGGATTTCTGTTTCCGGTTCACTGTAACTTCCCCTCCATAGGCGCAAGCCTTTTCCATTGTAATCAGCCTGGGAATCATCCGCACCAGAGAGTGCATGGCTTTTCCCTCCCATTCCGTACATTTCTTTGATAAAATCTGCCTTTTCTTTATCCGTCTTATCCTGTATAAAGAAAGCATAGGTAGTCAGCCGGCCATCCGCATATGGACCGCCCCCGGCAAGAAAAGCGTCAATTTCATCCTGCGTAATAAAAATCTCATGTTCCTGCCAGTCAAAATCGTCTCTCGCCTGATAGGGGACTGCCTCTCTTGCAAATTTTTGAAACTGCGCCAGCATCTTATCCGGACGGTAAAAATGAAAGCGCATCAGTTCTTTATCTTCCGCATAAGCTTCTGCCAGCCCTTCCATACGCTCGATCAAGTCTTCCAGATATTCCGGCTGTTCTAACAGTTTTCCAACACGTTCCACTACCTCCGGGTAACCGCCACGAAAAATCCCATTGTCTTCAAATACCAGTTCCGCCACGCCGTCTGCCATATCCCCGTGCATATAGACAAGCGCCTGTGCATGTTCCTTTACCGCATTTTCTCTCGCCGCATCCAGGACCACCTGCGGTGCATATTCCCCCTGACGGAGAAGCTGCCCAATTCTCCCGGTCACATCTTCCCACGATAAAAAAGCCCTATCTAAAAGCCGGTCATGTACCGTATGCCCCACAGCGATCTGCATCCCAAGTTCATCATACCAGACGGAATATTCCTTGCCGCCGATCACAAGTCCAATGCCGCCTTCGCCATATTCCCGGCGCACAAACTCCGTGTACTCTTCTGGCGTTTGGCTAATCATAAAATTGTAGATGATACGCAGATGGCTCCGGCTCTTGTTTCCGCCCTTTCGCAGCACTTCATCCACCACATCCGAAGGAATCGCAATCTCCCCTGCATAAAGAGCGGCCTGTCTTTCTTCTATAGACCGTATCTGCTCTTTTACTGTAGGCAATTGGGGCAAAGATAAAGCAGAGGCTGTTTCTTCCTCTGCTTCACTTAAATCCTGTTCTGTTTTTTCCTCACTTAACTGTACACCAATTCCGTCAGCACGGTTTCCTCCGCCATTGCTGTCAGACTGTTCATATGCGCCGTCCACTTCATCTGATCTTTCTCCTTGTCCGGAGCCGGATATGTTGTAAGCAGCCCATTCATCAGGATTTCCATTCTCTCCTGCGCCGCTTTCTCGATCTGTGCCAGATGATTGTCCAGTTTCCCCGACAGCATCATGCTCTGATACCAATTCTTCCGATGTTCCTTCAGATATGTCCTCCGCAACATCCCGTATTTCCCTATCATTACTTCCTCTTTGTTCTCTATGGTCAGATTTGGAAACAGGTAATCCCCTTTGCGATGATAACTCAGTTTCATCTTCCTTTCCTCCTTCTTTTTCTTCGCTTTCACGAATTAACGTGTTAAATTTATTATAATCGGTCCGGTCAATTTTTTCAACCGATTTCTGCACTTCTTTTCTTGAATTTTTCTGCCATTCCTCCAGTTCCGCCTGCCGCACTGTCCTTCCAATGTCCCGCAACACTGGTTCTATAAGCTGGCTTGTGGCATTTCCAAGAAAACTAAGAACACACAGTGAATTAAAGTCCGTAATGCCTGCAAAGTCTGCTTCCTCCAAATATTCCATCGGATCAAGTCCACATCGCCGGGAAAGGGAATAAAACGCACTGTTTGTAAGAAGCTGCCGGAACTCCACTCTCAATGTGTCTCCGTCCAATCCCTCTAAAAAAGTGTTCTCCAATTCATATTCCAAGCCTTCCATTGCTTCTTCCAGACTTTCCTCTGCCAGTTCTTCCGAAACCGCCAAAAGCGCCGCCTGCAGATCAGCCGCATCCTCTCCCATAAGTCCATAGGTATCTGCCAGATGTTCAAGCAGCAATTCCTTTTGTGTCTCCCGCAGGCTCCATAGATAAGGCGTCCTTCCGCCACGCACCATATGCGTGTCAGAAATATCAAACACATAGCGGAGCCTTCTTCTCGGCCCAGTATCATCAATCAGTGCGATCCCCTTTGCGCCACGGTTTACCCATCGGCGCATCTTTTCATTCCATGTTTCCAACTCTGCACAGGCAACCGCATCCGAACGCTGTGCATGAATCAACAGTGTATCAGAGAACGGATAACGATATAGCCTTGATGCAGTGTCCAGATAACGCATCCAGTCCAGCGGGGAACCGGAAACTTCCTTTGCTTCAAACTCCGCCAGGCCAAGAATATCATGTATCTTTGCCATCATAAACCCTCCAATCTTTTCTCAAATATCTCATAATACGAATAAAAACGCCTATACTATACAAATACAAAAACCTACCCGTTTCCCTTGACGATATAAAGAAATTTTTGTATAATTTCTTTATAAAGGAGGTGCTGATATGCCAACAATCCGTTCAAGCGCAGATTTGCGTAACAGTTACAATGAAATTTCCACATTCTGCCATGATTATTCCGAGCCTGTTTTCATTACGAAAAACGGGAAAGGGGACCTTGCCGTTATGAGTATCGAAGCCTATGAACAGCTTGTAGGCCGTTTTGAATTATACGGGCTGATCCATGAAGGTCTTGAAGATGTCGCTGCAGGCAGAACACGCCCATTTTCAGAAGCAATGGCTGACATAAGGAACCGCCGGAAACGATGAATTATCAGATCCACATTACCCTTACAGCCGAAAAAGATATGGTTCATGCAGCGGATTATATCGAATTTGTTTTAAAGAACCCGCAGGCCGCAGACCATCTGTTAGATGAGGCAGAAAGCCGGATAAACACGCTCTCACAGTTTCCCATGAAGCATCCGCTTGTGGATGATAAAATCCTTTCTTCCTGGGGAATCCGTTTCGTGACAGTGGGAAATTATCTTGCTTTCTATACCGTTTCAGAGGAAGAAAATCAGGTAAATGTTGTGCGGTTCCTGTATGCAAAAAGCGACTGGCACTCTATTTTAAAACTCGGTTTTTCATTGATATAGGCAGTTCTCCCCGCAGGCGGCGGGGAGATTTTTATTTGCTTGCTTTTTTGTTTCTCTTCCGTTTCGGAAATTCCAGGCGGAAATTTGCCCGTCCGTCCACCACTTCCATGAACAGATCGGCGGTAAAGTTCTTTCCTGTTTTCTGTGAATAAAAGTCTGTCACATGGGTATGCCCACCCCGCAATAAATCCTCCGCCATTTTCTTATCAATCTGTTTCCTCATACCGGAAAGATAACGATTTTCCTTCCAAAGAGAAAAAGAACAGCTACGGTCAGAGCAGTAAAAATTCTTTTTTCCTTCGTATACAGGATTACCGCACACCGGGCATTTCCCAATCTCTTTCCTCTGATAAAAACGGCTCTGTTCTTCTGCGGAGATAGCTGTACATTCCGCAAGCATCCGCCTGATCAGTTCCGTAATGCCCTGCAGAAACTCTCCGCTTTCCAGTTCTCCTTTTTCCATAAGAAGCAGACGATTTTCCCATTCCGCAGTCATAGCGGCAGACTTTAAATACTCCGGTAATACAGAAACCAAATCCATGCCATCAGCAGTAGGAAGAATCTGCTTGCCCTTGCGGATGGCGTACCCGGATGAAACCAGTTTTTCGATAATACCCGCCCTTGTCGCAGGTGTTCCAAGCCCTTTTTTCTCCGTATCTTCCTCAAATTCTTTGTTTCCGGCAGTCTCCATTGCAGACAGCAGCGTATCCTCACTGTATGGTTTTGGTGGAGATGTGAAATGCTCTGTGAGGCCAGCAGCCACATTTTCTATCACAGCACCTTCCGACACAGGCGGCAGCGTTTCACTTTCCCCGGTTCCACTGTTTTTCATTCCCTGTGACTGGCGAAATGCCGTTTCCACAGCTTTCCATCCATTATCCCCAATGACTTTCCCTTTTGTCGTAAAACGCTCCCCGCCACAGGACACGGTAACTTCTGTTTCCGTAAAGGTGTGTTTCTGTGCCGTAGCACAAAGCAGGCGGGCAGCAACCAGGCACAGAATATCCCTCTCCCCTTTCGACAATTCAGACAGCCGGACATTCTCAATTCCTGCCGTTGGGATAATGGCATGATGGTCCGACACTTTCCTGTTATCCATTACCCGCTTTACATCCGGCGCTCCTGGATATACGGAAGTAAAACCAAACACTTCACACGCCATACGGATTACGGTTTCTGCGGTCTGCTCCATATCTTCTGTCAGAAACTGGCTGTCTGTCCTCGGATACGTTACCAGCTTTTTCTCATACAGACTTTGTGTGAAATCCAATGTTTCCTTTGCCGTGTAACCATAATAGCGGTTGCTCTCCCTCTGTAGTGTTGTTAAGTCATACAGTTTCGGCGGCTGTACGGATTTTTCGGTTTCCATCACACTTTCCACTACGGCAGACGTACCATGACACGCCGCTTTGATCTGCTCCGCTTCTGTCTGGTTAAATATCTTTTCCTTTACCACTTCCAAACCATTACAGTCCAGATGGACATTAAAGTATTTCTCTTTCTGAAAATGGCTGATCTGGTTTCCCCTTTCCACCAGCATCGCCAGTGTCGGTGTCTGCACTCGCCCCACCACCAGACGCTTATAATACTTTGTGGTAAACGCCCTCGTAGCGTTCATTCCGATCAGCCAGTCCGCTTTCGCCCTGCAAACGGACGCTTCACAAAGATTTCCGTAATCTTTTCCGTCTTTTAAATGTGCAAATCCTTCCCGGATTGCCGTATCTTCCAGAGAACTGATCCATAACCGTTTCACTGGCAGATGACTCCCCGCCAGTTCATAGACACGCTTAAAAATCAGTTCTCCCTCCCGTCCCGCATCACAGCCATTTACCACATATTCCACATCACTCCGGTTCAGCAGCCTTTTCAGTACAGCAAACTGCTCCTTTTTATCCTCTGCCACGGCAAGTTTCCATTCATCCGGCACGATAGGCAGATCGGCAAACTCCCATTTCTGATATTTTTCATCATAGATTTCCGGGGAAACATACTCTGCCAGATGCCCCAGGCACCAGCTCACGATCCATCCATTTCCCTCCAGATAGCCTTCTTTTTTCTGTCCAGCCCCTAATACTTTTGCCAGCGCCTGTGCCACACTAGGCTTTTCTCCTAATACTAAATACAATCGCAATCTCCTTTCCGGCAGAATCTCTGCCTATATGCAGAAAAAGCAGCCGGATTCTCTCCGGCCGCCTTTCTTTTTACCTGTTCTACATCAATCATTCCATCTTATTCTTCTTCGTCCCCGGAATCCTCCGGCTGATCTTCATTCATATACTCGCCACCATCATAAAATTCCAAATCTTCGCCGTCTGCATCTTCCTCATCTTTCTTCGGTTTTACCACCTTCAGATAATAAAAACCGCCAACACCTCCGGCAAGAAGCAATCCCATCGCCAGTAAAACACCTGTATTCATACCCGCCGTCTGCTCTTCCGGTTCTGTCTCCGTCTCTGTTTCAACAGGTTCTTCTTCCGTTTCCGGAATTACTACCTGCGGTGTCTCGGTTTCCGGCTCCGTCTGCGTTTCTGTACCGTCTATGAACTCTGCAAGGTCATTCTCGTCAATCATGGAGAGCATATAGACATTTTCCGTATTACTGGATCGGTCTAGGACAAGAAAAAAAGTATTCCCGTTTTTCGTCTGGACCGTCAAAAACTGCTTCGTATCATCATCCGTCTTATCATCCAGAAGCTGTCCATTTCCCGGAACAGAAAAAGGCGTTGCTTCCGTTTCCGGCTCTGTTTCCTCTGCAGTTTCCTCCACTACCACAGGGGCCTCCGTCTCCGGAGCCGCTTCCGTCTGCGCCGCTTCATCCGTAAAAGCAAAAGTGCTTATCGGTGCGGCAGAGACAATCCCTGCCGCCATGATAAACAATGCCACCCATTTTTTCAGTTTCTTCATTATATATCCCCGCTTTCCGATGCCCCGTTTTCCGGCATCTGTTTTTCTTCTGCCGTTTCCGGCACACCTGTTTCCATTTCCTCCGCCATACCGGAAAGATTTTTCTCCCCGGCATTTACAAGCGGAATCGTCCCGTTCTGAATCCCTTCCAGAACCGCCAGCATCTGCCGGCCCTCCAGCTTCAAGGAGCGGAAAGATTTCACAATCTCCTGCTCTTCAAGCTGTTCCCGCAGGATATTCAGCTCCCGCAGGTGTTCCTGCCATACGGCAATCTTTTCCTCTGTTTTCTGAATATCATCCAGAACACGGTTTAACTTTTTATTCAATTTCCATCCTCCATTTTTAATGAATCCGTCCAAAAGCCATAAAATGCTGCTGCCAGTAGGACGAGGAAATACTCGTATACTGGATCGGGTTGCCGCAATGGATCATCATGTTATTTCCCACATAAATCCCCACATGGCTCGCTCCCGGCGTATTATATGTTCCCTGGAAAAAGATCAGATCTCCCGGTTTTGCGTCCGATGGCGATACATAAGAGCAGTAACTTCTTAATCCATCCGCCGTCTGCCGGCCCACGTTCCATCCGTTTCCGCAGTTATTGATTACCCAACTGACAAAACCGGAACAGTCAAAACTGGTGGCCGGGGACGCTCCGCCCCATACATACGGATAGCCAAGATATTTCTCCGCTTCATGGATCATGTTCGCAAACTTCCGGTCAGACAATGCTTCTGCCGGGATGTCATACCCGAATCCCCCGGCTCCGCCGCCCGGCAGCGAATTGGTATCAAACAGATAATTCCGGTTCCCAAATGTGGTATTGTAAAGGTCATACCGCTTTTCTTCATTTTCATCCATGCGGCTTCGCAGGACAGCATCGAGATTATGGTTCGTCAGTGTCACATCGAGCCGGTTTACTTCCCTTGTACTGGTCACCTCTACTTCCTGGTTCCCATTATCGTCCGCAATATATGCCTCCCATGTTTGATGCCCGTGAGCGGACGCAGACGCATGATCACCATAATAAACGTCAAACTGTACGCCGTACTGTGCGAAATTTCCAGTATCCTCCACCACATATTCCACGCCATTCATTACAACCTTTGTCCCCATCGGCACAAATGGATTGGATGCGTCTACTGCAATGGTATGGTTTGCCGTCGGGTAAGCGCCGCTTGCCGTTGGCCCGCCCGACCACTGGCCGCAGCAGATAGAGCAGTTACAGTAGCCACTGGTCACAACCTGCCCAAGCGATTCCCCTACACGCACCGTTCTCGTTTCTGTTACCGTTTCCCGTGTGCTTTCTGTGGAAATGCTGTATTGCTGCCGGAAGATTTCTTCCACCTCGTCTGCCACCTGCTCATAGGTAAATTCCCCGTATTTTGCCGTAAAATAAGAAATCAGATGGTACGGATTGTGTGAAATCTCGTCCACCTGATAACGGTATTCATCATATCCCGAATGCCGGGATTCCATGCTGTTAATCTGATTGTTTAAGGCATCCTCCAGTGCGGCATAAGCGTTTTCTACCGCATATATATCCTCATCCGTACTGGCATAGGTTGTCCCGGCGATACTGGAAGTCGCTCCCTGTAAGGTTGCGCCGCAGCTTGAGAGGCTTGTGGCGATCAGTACAAACAATAATACCATTGCCGCCAGCGCACCAAAAATCCCTTTATTCCTTCCGATTACCGCCGCTGCCGCCCTCTTCGCTTTCGCAAAAACCGTCTGCGTGATACGCACCGTCTCCGCCGCCGTCTGTTCTCCTTTTTGTGCTGCCTGATATGCTCTTTTATATCTTTGCTTCTGCCAGAATTTGCGGATGGCTCGTTTCTTTGCCTGCTCCGCCTGTGCAGCTTGCTTCCCACTCTCTTGCGCCGTTTCAAACTGCAATCCGCCTTTTACCAATGGATCAGCAGACTGCAAGCGGTAATTTCTGCCCTGCAATCCCCGGTTCGTCTTGTGCATGGCATAGCGCAGGGCATTTTCCGCCATCAGTTCCGCACGATGGGAACCCTCCAGTGCTGCATTGTCCTGCTCCGCTTCGTGTCCCTTCCCATGCAGATAAACGGCAGTGGACTCCGTCAACGCAGAGGCTGCTTTTTTCGTAATCCCTATGCCTGCGCCACGCACCATGCCGCCCTCTTCATCTCCAAAGGATAAGCGGGATGCCTGTTTTCTCTGCTCCTTATGTAACTGCTCCCGCTTTATTTTTCCTTTGATTTCTTCCCGGTAATCTTCTACGGACTGTTCCGCCGATTTTCCGGCTTTCTTAAAACGGCTGTTTTCTTCTTTTTCCCCGGCGCTCCGGCTTTCTGCCGCAGCCTGCTTGTCTTTCTCCTTTCTTGCATATGCCTGTACCAGCTTTTTCTTACGGTTATGCCCTACCTCGGCGGCAGTCTCCGTATAAACAGATCTCCCGGACGGATGCCCCCGTATGCCATCCATCCGTGCAGAATGTTCTGATATACCTCCCGGCATATCCTCCGATGCTTCATTGTCTTCTGTGGATTCCTGCCCTGCTCCGACATCCATAAAATCATACTGCCTTTTTATCGGTTTTCCACGAACATCTTCTCTTTCCATCTCCACAGCATCCGTTCCGTTCTCCATCTGGTTGTTCCGTCTGCTGATTTTGTGGATTACTTTATTGTGCAGGTTCTGCTCCGTCAACCCTTCCCGGCTCATTTTCTTTACGGTTTTGTCCCGTGCCTTATATTCATGCTCCTGCATGGCTTACCACTCCTTTGCCTGTACGCTTCATACCGTAGGCTGTGCGTAATCCTCCCACTTGTCCACAGTACGGTCCGCCAGTTTTTTTACTGATTCTGCAAAATCTGTAAACCCTTCCGGTAATACGCCATAGTTAAAATCTGCAATCCGAAGGAAATCGTGCTGCAGATCAATGAGCGCCGACAGGTACAGAATATCGTCTAACATCTGTCCGAAAAATTCTTCCCCATCTCCACCCAGAACCATATCCAGATATTCCTTCATCCCCTCCGGCAGCTTCACTTCTGCCATTTTTTCTTTACTGATCTTCATATCAAATCCTATCCTTTCGTCTATTCCGTTTCTATTTTCTTTGCTACCACAACCATCCGACCATTTTTCTGTGAATATTCACAAGTGGACAGCGTCAGCAATTTCTCCCCATATACCGCCGCAATTCCCGTATCATAAAATGACCGCTCCTTTACAGCTTCTATAAAAGAATCGTATTCCGCCTTGTCCTCTGCCTTTGTAAAAGCGTAATAGGCAAAGTCATTACCCGTGTACACAGAAGTGGCAAACGCCGCCATTACCTGATATGCTTCTTTTCCATGAAGAGTGTTAAAAATAATCAAAGGATGTTCCTCATAGAACTGCTCTTGTTTGTATTCTTCCAGTGCAGCGAACATCTTCCCACTATTCATGTGATGCCCGTAAATGATCAGATTGTCGCTGGTTTCCAGATCACAGTTCTCTGCCACAAACAGACAGCCGTTCGCATTGTAATTCCCATCGAAATCCCTGTGCAGATAATAGTTTTCTTCCTCTGGGCGATACATGACCGGATAATCAATCATGGTTCCCTCGATGGTAATCCACCCGATACAATCCGGATTTTCCTCATGCAGAGCGAGAAGTCCTGCATCTACCATAAAGGACGCAGCCTGCCCGGAAGGAATGTAATCTCTATCCGGCTCCTGCGCCCCGTCCTCATTCTCATAAATTTCCCGAAGCTGCTCCTGCAGTAAATCATCTTTTTTCTCCTGAACGAACATCCCCATTAAGAAGTAAATACTGATGGAGAGCAGCACAATGGAGCAGATCAGCAGGATTCCCGCAAGAAAACGCCTCATACTTCCTGTCCTCTCTCCATTTCAGACGGTTTTGTTGTCATCAGCTTATAGAGCCGCAGGGATTTATCGAATTTATCTTTAAATGGGATAATTGTACTTCCATAAAAAATCAGTCCCTCACCTTCGCCGCTGTTCGTCACATAGGATAACTGATGTGGGGAAATGTTGAGCTGCTTCGCCAGTATCTGCCTGTCTCCTGCCGCCTGGTTGAGCATATAAATGAAGTCTGAGTTTTCAAAAATATTTTCGATTTCCCGGCTCGCAAGCAAGTCCTTAATATTCTGCGTGATACCTGTCGGGATTCCACCCCATTTACGGAATCTTTTCCAGATTTCCACAGAATACGCCGCTGTCTGTTCTTCCTTTAAAAGCAATAGCGATAGGTAATCCTTTGATGTTATCTCCGGATTTTCCCCCGCTCTAAACCGGACGTGAACCCTTTCGATTCATCCGGCTTGCCATCAAGGTCTTAGATTGCGTTACATTTCAGACAACTCTCAACTTTTGCAAGGCTTCTGAATTTCTCCAGCTTCTTTAACTGTTTGGCGTCAAGATTCAACTTTTCAAGATATTTCCTGATTGTTTCCGGGTTTGTTGCGTGTATCAGGCGGTGGACATCTTCACTGACAATAACCAGATTCTTATATTCGTCCGTTCCGCCAAGATATTTCGGTAACTTATGGTGGCAGTGGATTTCATTTCTTTCAAGTTTCCTGCCAGTCACCGCACACTTCCCGTATTGGGCGCAGTAAAGCGATATGCGGTTATCATTGTAAGCCGCTGTCCGGTATGGGATTGGGTTACGCATGAGATAGTGCATGATACCTGTATCTATGCTTTTCCCCAGCATTTTGTGGACTGCCTCACGTCCTTCCGGCGTGTAGCTGTTGGTTATGCACCGCTTCATCATGGGATTCCTGTGTTTTACATACCCAATCGGCGCAAGCGCGTATCCACGGACAAATTTTAGCTGTTCGCTATCGCCGTATCGCTCCTTAATATAATCAGGAATTACATATCCAAGTTTTCGCTTTCTTACCTGTTTTACAGTTTTCAGACGCTTTTTCAACCTCGCGTTCAGGCTCTTATGGACTGAAAAGGCCAGTGTATGGAAGTCATGGCAGATAAAAGTTGCCATGCTGTAATAATTGTGGACACCTATCACGTAGGAATTAAAACGGGCTACCGCCGCATGTTCCGCACGTTTTCCGTGTCCGGGAAATTCAATGTCGTGTATCAGCCTTTTCATATCTGATTTGATTTTATCAAGTGACTTCTCCCTGATATGGCTCTCCACTACATATTTGGGGCTGTGTTCACTGCCGTGGTTTGTCGCCTTAATACGCAAACCAAGAAACTCCGAATACGCCTCTTTCAGGTTTACGATTTTGGATTTTTCAGGGCTTATGGAAAGCCCCAGCCGGCCCTTTAGCCAGCCCTCCACCGCATAAAACAGTTTCTGTGCCTGCTGGTAACTTTTCGCAAACAGCTTAAAATCATCAGCATACCGTACACAGGTAACTTCTTTCAGCCGTGTGTAGTCCCGGAGCATTTTATATTTATTCCCTTTGTTTTCCGTCCCGTTGTAATTCGTCCCGGTAGCATACTTCTTCCGGGTGGGGAAGTCCTCCCACTGGCTGGCTATCCACCAGTCCAGCTCATTCAGCACGATATTGGACAGGAGCGGCGAGATAATGCCGCCCTGCGGCGTGCCTTTCTCCGGGAAGCCTATCCCCGCAACCTCCGCTTTCAGCATTGCCGATATGATACTCAGCAGCTTTTTGTCACGGATTCCCATTGCCCACATCTGCTTTAACAGCTTGCCATGGTTTACATTATCGAAAAATCCTTTGATGTCGATATCCACAACATAATAATAATGCGACAGCTGTATGTTCTTATAAACCAGTGCAACAGCGTGTTCCTGGCTTCTGTTTGGGCGGAACCCGTAACTGTGGTCATGGAACTTTGCTTCGCAGATTGGTTCAAGAACCTGTAACACGCATTGCTGTATCAGGCGGTCGAGTATAGTGGGTATCCCAAGCGGACGCTTTTTCGTTGGGTCACTGCCTTTTGGGATTTCTACACGCAGGACGCTTTGCGGCTTATACCAGCCCAGCTTTTTCTGAACCAGTGCAACCAGCTTTTCATCAGGGAGATTCTCTAAATCCTTGATTGTCCTTCCGTCCGTGCCAGCGGTCTTGCTCCCGTGGTTTGCCTTGATGTTGCGGTATGCCAGCCTTATATTCTCCGGCAGGGTAATAATCTCTACGAGATGTTTGAATACCCGTCCTTTCTGGCTGTCGGCATACAGCTTATCCTGGATTCCCTGGAAGTCGTAATACTCCGCATGGCGCAGCTTTGATTTCTTCTTTGCCTTGTCTTTTGTTGCCATAGTCGGCCTTCTTCCCTTAGTGGATTTGGCCTTTCTTAGTCCTACCCGAACCTATGGAGTTTGTCTGTAACATAATTATTTCTTGCAATCTTACCCTGACTACAGCCCTTCCCTCCACCGCTTACTTTTTTCACGGCTTCACAGGTAACATGGCTGCTGTTTCCTCCCCGGTTAAGGAAAGTTATACCGCACCCCCGGTAAGTGGTGACACGGTTTTCCCTTCCAGCGCTTCCCTGCCCGCAATGGCTCCACGCCGGGGAATTTCCACGTTCCAATACTCCTATCCTTAATTTCAACCGCACTTAGGTTTCCCTTTAAGCCTGTGTGCTGGGCGGTGCCTGTAACACCGCAGGGTAGTTCCTATTCACCAATCGTACTTTACCCCACACACGCCGCACTTGCGACAGCGGCCTTTCTGACCGCTCGAATTTTAGACTTGTACATTCAGGATTTTGTCAGCATTAAGCATACTCGCCATATGCGGTTATGAACCCCCGGCCTATCACCCACGGCCACCTCTGGCTCGTCTTTGCCCTACCGTCTTTTACCTCGTGTAAGGCGGGTGTGTCCAGCCGACTTCAGCGTGCTGTGTCAGTCGCAGGGATTGCGCCCCGTTTCCTCCAACGCAGTATCAGGGGGAGCGTTTCAGGGCGTTACCCCTTCATTCCACTCCTCGGAGTATCAGTTAGAAAGGCTGTGCCTTTCCGTCACTTTTACCTCTTTGCAGGATTTCTCCCACGCAGAGTTTATATGCGACAACGTGTCGCTACACGATGGAACTCGTCTATGTAGTATCTGGTAGATTTACGGGCCGCACGGTTAATTGTCACACGGTTCCATACCTGATCCTGCACAATCAGCATCCCCAACTTTTTAAGCTGTTTTCCCAAATCCTTAATGTCAAAGCAGACAATCCGGTTATTCAGTTCCACATTGGTACGATGATTGAACACTTTCAGAGAACCGTTTACATAGATTTCCAGTGCGGTAGCAATACGCTGCGCCTGTATCTCTTTTTGCTCCCGCAGACAATCATACAAATCGCCAAGTATAGGCATATTCTCCGGTACGGGGTTTTCAAAATATTTCTGGTATACCAATGGCAGGCAACGGTCAATTACCGATTTTTCCTCTGCCTCGATTCCATTTCTGGAACCCATAATCAACTCACAAAGGGAAAGAATGAAGTCACTCTTTACCCCCAATGGGTTATCATCATCAGAGTAATCCATGTTAATGTCCATCGGATTGATGTAATCCTTGCTGTTCGGGGAAATATGGATAACCTGTCCGCCCAGGGCATTTACCAGAGGATAATAGTCGGCTAAGTCGGGGCGATTACTCGCCCTTTCTCGCCTAAGAACCGTACGTGAGCGTTTCCACTCATACGGCTCAAGCATTTCATCACTCTTTCGAGCGGCTCTCAAGATAGATTCGTTGGCAGTCAGCGTGAACATACGCCATATTTGCCACTTCCTCTTTTCCGCCACAGGACTTCGGCGCTTTGAAGAAAATCTCCCTCTCGTCCAAAATATCCAGTGGCATTCCACAGTGATAGCAACAGCCGTCTTGATTCTTCCAGATTAGCTTGAAGCGTCCTGTCAGTTTCTTCATTCCCTGATTGAACTTGCGTTGTTTGAAATATTCCGTATCAAGGAATGGGTTGGCTGCTTCCCTTACTTTTGTGTGTCGGACAATCGGCGTATGGTCTACCCGTATCAGCTCTTTTGTATCCGTGGAGAATACCCAGTTTTGGTTTCCCCTGCGATGCCAATACTTCATAGAAATCCACCATTGCCCTTTCTTCGGATGTCGTCTTTTCGCCCATCTCCACAGCAGTTCGTAGAGAATATAATCTAAATGTGCAAATGCTTCATTCGCACATACAGACTGGTGGTAATTCGTCCATCCTCGGATTTGTTGGTTTAGCTTCATAATCAGCACATCCTGGTTCCATGCTTTCCCACGTTTCAGTATTGTGTCAGATAAGTTCCGCACGATTGTCTGTACGGATTTCTTTGACGGTTTTACAATCAGCTTTCCATTCCATTTTCGGAACGTCCAGCCTAGCATATCAAATCCACTGTTGATGTGGGTAACTACTGTTTTCTCGTCCGACAGTTCCAAACCTCTTGTTTTCAGGAAATCCTTTATCAGCTCTTTTGCTTCTAAGGCGATTTCTTCTGTTGCCGCTGTGACAATGAAATCATCAGCATAACGCACCAGATTGACCTTATGGGCGTTTTTAAACCTCAAGTCCACCTTTCCAAGCCTGTTGGTGTGGAATCTGTCCGATAACACTTTCTGCATACCGTCCAATGCCATATTTGCAAGAATCGGCGATATAACGCCACCCTGCGGAGTGCCGTCCTCTGTCGGGAACAGTTCTCCCTTGAAGATAAATCCTGCTTTAAGGAATTGTTTCAGAACAGATTTGTCCATAAGGATATTCTCGACCAGCCATTCGTGACTGATGTTGTCAAAACAGCCTTTAATGTCGCCCTCTAAAACCCATTCGGGCGATACCTTGCGTGACAGTGCCGTAAAGATATATTCGCAAGCGTCCTGACAGCAACGCCCCTTTCTAAAACCAAACGATTTCGTGTCGGCGGTTGTTTCTGCCACTGGCTCTAATGCAAGGGCGTACAACGCCTGCATTGCCCTGTCATACATGGTTGGAATCCCTAACGGACGTTTCTTTTTCTTATCTTTCTTCTCGATATAGACACGTCTTAACGGTTTTGCTTTGTAGTTTTTGTCTGTCAATGATAGGACAGCCCTCATCTTCATTGCAGGCGTTGACCAGATTTCTCCGTCTACTCCTGCGGTTTTCTTGCCTTTGTTTGTGGTCACTCGCCTTACGGCAAGTGCTTTTGCATGAAATGAATGTGTCAACAAGTATTGAAGCCGCTTCACTGTGTTCCATTTCTTTTCCTGAGTTGCCTTGACAATCCTGACTTGCAGCCTATTAACTTCCTGCTCTGCTTTCTTCCAGTCAATGGTTTTCCATTGCATGGCAAGCAGTTTGCTGTCCGATAATCTCTCGGAAACTGGCGTTTCCGTCATTGAATTATTACCGTTCATAGGTTTACCCCCATTCTTTGTCATGAAATACCGTGGGATAAGTCTGCACCCTTTCGGGTCGGGGCAAATCTTGAACCCCTATGCCCCGCCATTACAGCAGAGCCGTTCGCTTTTTATCCCAATCCTTTACCCTCTGTGTCATTTATCCCCCTTGCGGGTTCAATACCTTGAATAAGGAACACATAGGGCTTACCAAGTTCCGCATAATAAATAATTGTGAATGCCTTAGACGCCATCTTTGAGCCGGGAGGAATCATGTCCATTTGTTACGGCGTCGCGAAAGTCACCGCAACCACCTCCGCACCTTTTGGTGTAAGTGTATCAGCCTTATTTCACTTATTCCCTGTAACGACTCTTGCAATGGTTCACATTACATTCGTCATAGCACTCTTATCCTAACAGTACGCCCGACTTAGGCTGTCAGGTTTCCCATATTGTCCCACAAGCTTCCCACCTGAACGTTGCCGTTCACGCAGATTGTGGTAGGATTACCCCAAATGGATAGGGTAGCTGACGACCAGCAATTTATTATGCGACTTCTTGTCGCACCTCACCTTCCGGATCTCCTATGATGATGTCATCGTTGGTTACGAAGAACGCATTGGTGATTTCTCTTTTTGCTGCAAAAGATTTACCGGAACCCGGTGTACCAAGAATCAATCCGTTCGGGTTCTTTAATTTCTTTCGGTCCACCATGATCATATTGCTGCTAAGGGCATTCAATCCGTAGTAAAGGGATTCGCCCGGCATGAACAACTCCTGTGTGGTAAATGGCACAAAAATAGCAGTGCTTGTTGTGGTCAGTGCTCGTTTAATCGGCACATGATTGACCCCTAACGGTACACTGCTCATTAACCCCTCTTCCTGTAAATAATCCAGTTTACGGAGTACACAATTATATTTCTGTGCAATACCTGCAGTCTGCAAAATTGCATTATCCAGATTTTGCTTTGTCTTTGCGGTATTTAAAAAGAGAACTGTCACCAAGAACATTCTCTCATTTCTGGATTGCAGATCGTCCAAAAGTCGTTTGGCTTCTCCGCCATAAGTATTCAGATCGGAGGGAATGATATCCATGTCATAACCAGCTCTGACTGCTTTTTTCTGTTCCTCAATCTTCATTCGGTTAATATCTGTCACCTTAGATTTTACAAGCTTGATTGCTTTCATCTGATCCACAGACTGTACATGAAGATTGACACTTAAATCCTTATCAATATCCAGAAATTCTGCCAGCATTTTATCTGTAAGTTCCGGTGCCAAAATCTGCAGATATGACACACTTCCCAGAGTGTCACCCATACGGAAGGTGCTTCCATCCTTAAACACAAAGCTTGTTGGTGCAATAAAATCTTTGGTTCCAAGACCACTTTTTAACAGCTGACTGTATTCAAAGTTGAATCCCGTCTGATCCGGATTAAAGATTTCATAGAGGATCTGCAATCGCTCCACACCATTCAATGGATAAGCCGGAACACCCAGAATCTTAAAGTTATTGAGAATATCAGACTCAATACGTTCCAGTTTCGGTTTTGCAAGCTTGATGCTGTCAGCTTCTACAGAAAAAGTAATGTATTTTGTCTTTACCAGACCATTATTTCCTTTTGCCAACTGATTCTTAAGCATCTGTGCATATTCCATACGCACATCGTCAAAAGCGTCATTCTGCGGCTTGATCTGAATAACAGATTCATATTCTTTCATATTGCTATGATGGTTGATAAAGGAAAGCTGAAAATGGATCGTACTGTCAAAGTAATTGAGGAAGTCACACCAGTTCTCAAAAATAGCGTTTTTATCCTCATTCTGCGCCAACTGATAGTTAATATCATAAAACCGTATGGTTTTAGAATAATACTTCTCCTGCACTCGGCAGATACCATCTTTCGCCATTTCCCGATAGGGAATTGACTTCTGTGCTGACAGACGTTTCTCCTTTGCTTTTTTCTCCTGCCTTTTTGAAGTCTGCGTTTTCCCTCCGATTTCTCTTCCAGAAGATGATTTCACATGATTCCCCTTTGCCGGAATCACTTTCACTGAATTATTTTTAGAAGAAGATTTTTTCTGTTTCGGCTTACGCTTTGCCGCTTTCCGTTCCTCACGGGCAGAGCGTTTCTCTTCACGGGCATCTAATTTTGCCTGTTTCTTCTCTGCTTTCCGTTCTGCTCTCTCCTGCTCCTTCCTAAGCTTTGCCGCCATCTTTTCCGCCTTTTTCATGGCTTTTTTCTCACGCCTCGTTAATTTCCGGGGTGCTCTTTTTCTTCCCCGCCTGCGCTCCAATTCCTCATAACCAGATATATGCGGCGGCTGTCCTTTTACCCTGTCCAGTAATTCTTCCGGCTCATAACCGTCAACTCCTTCATCATCCCAATAGCCATCCTCCAGATCGTCCAGATAATAATCCTCTGGCGGTTCATGATACCGTTCACCATCTGCATTTTCCATAAACTTATCATTTCTTTTTTCCGTCACGGCGTACCCCTCCTTTCTTTTTCTTCGGAACAGCCACACTCTCCTGCATCTCATACAGATTTTCTATCTCATACCTGCGTATGGCAGGCTTTAGGATTTTTACTGTAACTATGTTCCAAAGTATTTTCTCTAACGGCAGTCCATCTTTTTCATACATGGCAAACAAGAATGCCGGGAGCATGAGAAGCACCATACCCGTTGCAGCGTTACTCGTGCCGATAGCGCCCCTTGTCAGAAAATAAAAAGGCAGCCCGATGGCCGCCGCAATCGTCAGACAGATAATCTGCCTTTTTGTAAGGTTCAGTACAACCTTGTTTTTTACTTTTGTTAAATCCTTTGGCACCGATACGAATGCCATGATAAATCCCTCCTAATGTGCATTAAATATTGATTTGCTTAAATTTCCGGTTTTCATCAGACTGAAACACAGAATGACCGTATATGCCGCCACTCCGAAAAGTGCCGAGTGCATATTATCGGAAATCTCAATGGTAGACACCAGCACCGCATAGATGCCGACACACACCATCATAAAAAATCCCTGGAATCCGAGAGCTAAAAGCCCACGAAAATAATTGTTCCCCACCTGCCCCCATTCACGGTTGGACATAGTTGCAAAGGGGATTGGCGCAACCGAGGTGTAAAGGTATATTTCTATCATACGTCCATATAGAATGACCGTAATCAATACCGACATAATCTTCATACATAAACTGACCAAAAGCGTCTCCAATGCCAGTATGACAAGCTCCCCAACCTCCATAGACTCCATTGCTGTCTCCATAGATTCCAACATAGAATCTATATTAATAGCAACATCCGCATTAATGACACCACTTGCCGCATTGACAACGTGCTGTCCAACGTCAAAAACTGCCATCGCTATGGTAAAGGTGTTCGTCACAAGGTATACCGCCACCCACATCTTAAAGAAATATTTAAAGAACATCCATGTATCAATCTCGTGCATATTGTTCTTTTCCGTCAGCATGGTTATCAACTCATAACAGAGAACAAAGGTAATGATCATGCCAGCGATAGGCACGATTACCGAGTTTGACAGATTCTGTATCAGGCTGAATATGCTGCTATTCCACCCCTGCGGAGTTTGTCCAACCTGTGTAGCAATCTCCCCCGTCTTTTCATTGACATCGGTAAACATTGTTGACAGATTGGACGTTATCATTCCCGACAGAAGTTCCCTCATCCATTCCTCGATTGCCTCAAAAATGCCATCGAACATGAACGAATCCCCCTATCTTATCCGAATAAACCTCCGAGCAGGGGGATAAGCTGCGTTCCAATCAGCACAACGCCGCCGCCCGCCATGAGCTGTTTTATCCCCAAATAGGTGTAGGAAACC
>OLPX01000800.1_pt1 | contig 25891 bp, 42 predicted proteins | sample 1672491 | NCBI WGS metagenome assembly OLPX01 (sample SAMEA3136692, study PRJEB25190) | human gut metagenome | biome: human gut; feature: human-associated habitat; material: faeces | place: Austria | collected 2013 | reverse complement strand
TCCTTGTTTGGATTCAAGATTGTGAACGAGCATTGCGAGTTTCGCAATTACCTATATTGCATTAGAAAAGCACCCCGAAGGGTGCCTTGTATCAAACATATAAAATTCATATATTGTTTTGAACTATTGTTGCTAATTCATAACACATTATCGTTAGTAAACATGCAATAGCCATATTTATTGCATAAAATGCAACCGCCGTCTTCGTTTCTTCAAAAATTCGATCTTCATCAATTACCAAACTTGCAATTCTAAACGAAACCGACAGCCATGTAATAAACGATACCATGGTAAATATAATTGCCGCGCATATATCTCTCATTGCATCACTCTTCACTTTCCTCATCACTTTTTGCAAATTCTTTATTCGACTCAAATTTTAAACTTTTATTCAGTCCATCAACAAGCTTTAAATCATCCAGCACTTTATCCATGTCGATTCCTGTTTCTTCCGACATCTTAATTAGTTCCATTGCTGTTTTATAATTTTCAAGCTGTTTTCCTTTTAACTCTTCTTTTTTTAATTCTATTTCAGTGTCCATCGTTCGATATTCTTCAATAGTATTAATTACGCCTCCTGCCAATCCTGGAAATTCAAATCCGAAACCGCTTCCGCCGAAAACAACTAAATAAATTGCCACCAATGGAACAGCGCCTTTTTTTAATTTTTTATACCCTTCTTTTAAAGCTACCGTAACTTTTCCAGGTGAATTCAGGTTTACCGTGACTGTAACCAAATCCTCCTCCGTCAAATCGCAAAATAGTTCTGTTATCCCGTACATTAATTTCGATAACTCTCTGGCCTTTATCGGTTCTTTCTTTGCTATATTTAAAGAATACATCATGTTTCCTCGGTATGTATAGCAATTATAAATACAATTTAAAATATCTATGGCATAATCATTCATATCACTTAAACCGTGATATGATGACATTCCCTTTAAAATTTTATAGCCGAGTCTCTGTGAAGATATTGTCATAATCTTTTTCATTTTATGTCTTTTGCAGTACGGACATTTTACTCTTCCTATCTCAGCCTCTTTATTCTCAATCTTTTTAATTGTTATTAACTCTTTCTGGTAATCATAATTATTTTCATAATATTCACCTAAAATACCAATCGTAACTTCCGATCCGCCTGCATTAGGTATGAGAACATAATCTCCCGGCTTCACATCTTCAATAAAGCGCATACATTTATTTACTGCTACACCAGGTCTTTTATCTCCATATCTTTCTTTTATATCATCTTTCAAGATTTTTATATTTTTATCATCAAAGGAAGTATTTTGAGTAATATAATTCCACCCTAGTGCTACATATCCTTCATCAATAAATTCTTCATAGAAATAGCCCGACATAGTACGAACCAACCAAAAATTTGTGTCTTCCGGAATATCCGGAATTTTAAATTCTTTCAGATACTGTCCCATCTCGATTAATGTAACTTCATTCATTTTGTTTCCTCCAACCTATCTAAAAACCTACTCCCATAATATCCCATTTCTCGACATTACGCAACGAAAAGACGACCTGACACCTCAGATCGCCTCCTCATAGTTTTAGGTTTTAAAGTAGGATGGAGAGCCTCCGGTTTTCGCCATTGGCTCAAGTATTATTATAAATGTGAATCGTGTGAATTGTGTGAAACATTCAAATATGTGTCAATTTTTTTACTTACACTGCTGCGATCCAGATGCACTCGCTTTGCAACTTCCCTTTGTGTCACATCTTTTCTTCCATCGATGTAATAGATTCGGAAGATTCTGTGCGTCAGGCTGTCTTTGATATTCTCCACAAAACGCTCGATTTCTTCACACTCTGCTTCTAACTTCTCTTTTCTCTTAAGATCCCGGCCCTGCAGTCTCTCGTATTTCTCCTGATCGAATCCGACTACGCTCTGTGGCATCGGATAACCTTTGCTGTAGTCGAAGATTACATTATTTCCGATCATTGTATCGGACTTCCACCGGTTCTGAAGCATATAGTCCAGTTCTAGGATCTCTGCTTTATTGTTCCGGTACATTGCAAGTCTTTCCCTTGTCATCTGCTCCACCGGCATCTACTCCCTTCGTTACGTCTACTCCCATCTTCTTTAGATAATTATCCACCGTATAGTTCCGATAAGCTGGTGGTGTATGGAATCTCTCGCTTGCCTTTTTGTCGATATCCGATTCCAGCTCATCATAATGTTGTTGACCTTCTAGTCTTTGTTTCTTTGTACTTCCTCTGTTCAATCATTTCTCAGCTCCTTCGTCGTTTTGTTCTCTCTTCCAGATTTCCACTATATCCTTAAGCTGTACGCTCTTATCCCGCCTTGCTCCTCCAGCACTGAAATGGAATCCTGTATCTGTAATCTTTGTGATCCGGCAGCAACCATTCCCGCCACCACTGGTATATTGAATCGATACTTCATCACCAACTTTTAATTCTTCGCCTGTTTCCTCGCAAACGATTTTCTTTTCAACTTTGTAATTCATCTACCTTCTTCTCCTTCACCTCAAATTTCATATCAATCACAAGACTGACGTTTTCCTTTACCTCAACCTCCAATGCGCAACCGTTTGTATTTCTTTCTACACAACAATCAACAATGTCTGCAATGGTTTTTCGGAATCCTTCGCTTATTTCTACATGCATTTACTGTTCCTCCCTGTATGGTTCCGGCAATGGCATTCAGGCATTTACATACAATCCAAAAGAAAGCAATGTTCTTTCTTCATCACCTTCATAGAAGTTTCCACCGCCGTCTTCATTTCTCTCATATCTTCCAATTGCTGCCATTGTATAATTTTCGAATGATAGCAGAATATACTCATCCGGATCCGGCAGTCGTTCACTTATTGGAATCCAATCCATAATCTCGTTTTTTAGCATTCCCACTACCTTCTGCTGGTCTTCTTTTGAATCGCAGTGAATAACCACATCGTATGTGCCATCGTATTTCTCCCACTCTCCATCTTCGTTTTGAATAAGCATTGTTCCTTCGTCCATAATCTATTCCTCCATATCCTTTGCTCGCACCCTGTTGCCCTTCTCGTACTTCGTGCACTCTTCTACCTTGCATCCTCTTCTATGTTTCGTAATCGCCACGTAATCACAATTATTTACTTCCGGTCGATTGCTCCGGAACTTGCAGCTCTTACATAGATGCCGATCCGAATTGTCTACTGTAGGCTCTTTTTCTTTCTTCCGGAATCTCGCTGCATGATACCCGACTGTTCCGAACGGGATACCGGTTTGATCAGCGATCTCACGATTGGTGTATCCTTCCTCTACCAGTTTCCGGATTTTCTCTTTCTTCTCATCGATATTGTCCGCCAGAAGATCTACCTCTTTTTCTTCCATCCTGTCTTCCGGCTTCTGCAGGGGGGGCATGCCTTTCCCGGATCAGCATGCTCTTCCACATCGACTGACTTCTTTTCCGGTTCTTCATCTAGATCCTCTTCTGGTTCATCTTCCGGAAGATCTTTCAGCTCCGGTACTGGCCTCTGCCTCTTTCCTGTTTCTACCATATCCGCCAGTGCTTTGGCAAACTCTGGATTTTCAATTGCCGGAACTTCCACGAAAAACGTTGTATTTTCTGTAAAATACTTTTCCATGTTGTCTATGTTCATGCTTCCATCATCATACTCAGTAAGCACCAGGACTTTCTTCCCTTGTGAAAAAGCAAGCAGTGCTTCCTTTAAACTTTTATCTGCATATTCTTTTCCATTATGCATTTTCTATTCCTCCACTCTTTTGTTATAGTGCCGTTCTCCATTCAGATACGCTTCTCTTTTCCTCTGGTTTCCAACCAACTGTCGCATCTTGTTAAATGTATTCTTATGGTTCTGACTGTTGAAAAACTCTACCAGTAGTTCCAATCGCTGCACCTCGTCCTTCTGCCGTCTTCGTTCCCGCCTGCTTTTCTGAAACTTCGTAGAAACTTTATTTCTTTCAGATCTATCTTTCGCAAACTCCAATTCATGTAAGAAGTCCTGCAGTCTCTTATCCTCTTTTCCAACAGCCTCATGAGCCATTTCATACTCTGACTTAACCTGATCAATATAATTTAAGAATTCCTGCAGCAGTTCGGAAGGCTGCCTTTGCGTGTTTTTCACTTTGCGTCACCTTCTTTCTCCGGTACACCCAACAGTCCCCTTTCCAGTTTCTCCATGTTATAATCACGCCCCGAAAAATTATTTGCCTTATTCTTCTGTCTGGATCCGGGCTTTCTTTTTCCTGTTTTCAGTTCGTAGAATCCTTTATATCCTCCCGCCGTAGCCTTCTTAACGATAGCGATCTGTTCCTCTGCCTTGTCGCTCAGTGTTTTCAGATCATCCCTCAGAGCCTGTATCTGTTCCGGAAGGATTTCTCCATAATTATGTTCACGGACAAGAAGGTACATCTGAAAAGCCTGTTCAAGTTCCGGATGCTCAAATGCTATATTATTATTTTTATTATTTACTTTACTTTTCTTTGTGTCATTTTTCTCGGAATTTAAAGAGTTTTTCCCGGAAAAACCCCTGTGTTTTCCCGGATTATCTTCAAAAAGTGTGCACTTAATAAAAGGTTCTGTGTCTTCTTCATTCAGAAGCCAGTACCTGCCAACTTCTAACGGTGTTCTGCTTTTGCGCATTCTTTCTTTAATGCCAAGCTGATACCGTCTCTGTATCCCGGCAGAGGTCAAGACCTTGTCCAAACTAAAAAGTGTGTTATCAAACAGTGACCGTTTTAGCAGGAAGTTCAAGACCTGCTTCACCTTATTCTGATCTATCCCAAGCTCATCGGATATGATATATTCAAAATCATCATCTACCTTGATGTAATACCCCTCGCGATAGATCTCGCACAGCAAGAATAAATAAATCAAAACTCCATCGGATTTGTATCTTGCTTTCAAAATCCGAATCTTATTATCCTCAAAAAAATCTATATCAAATGGAAAGTAAAGAAGGCCTTTCAGTCTCGGTCTCGCCATGCTGCACCTTCTTTCCTAATTCGCATATTCCTCCACTGTCACATCCAGTCCTTCTATTGCCGAATATGCTTTCTTGGCTGCCACCAGAACAATCTGCGTGTCATCATGGTAAGCTACGCCGTTCAAAGCGTCTGCCACAACCTTTACGATATTGTCCATATCCGGCTTCTTAAGCGGAAGTTCTTTTCCTTCCAGCATAAGTGCAGCGCGCTTTTTGCTTGTGCTCTTCGGCGGAGAGAATCTGGCTACGATCCGGAGTGTTACCGGCTTTCCCTGTTCCAGGAACATTCCGCCACATGCATTTAAGAACTGGTTCTTAATATAATTTTCATACAGCAGATCTTTCTCCGGCGTGTAAGACATTGTATTTCCGGTATGTTTATTCCGGACTGTCTTCGCCCTTGCCTTGCCCTGCGGCTTTCCCGGGACATGAAATGTTACTGACTTCACTGGCTGCTCCTTTCTCCCTGCAGATACCGGAATGTTTCCCGACACCTGCAGGAACTTTACTTCATTTACGAGTTACTTTTGTGATACACTTCCATAGGAAGTTGCAAGCTTAAGCAATTATCGTGATTTTACGTTCCTTAATCTGATCGCTCAATTCATATTCAAGATAATTCTTGATTTTCTTCATAACTGTATTTTTCCACAAACCGCCGTCGGCTTCTACCAGTTTAAATACCGGTCCTCTATCACTATCTTTAATACGGAATATATAAGAACTCTCTGGCTGTTCGATTTCGGCAAATGTACGATATGGTCTAAGTCTTACCGGATTTGGCACAATCACATCACTCAGTTCCACCCCTGCCTTAATCGTTGTCTTCTGCGATACGCCATCATCTGAATAGTTTGCGGTTGTTCCGGATTTGATGTTTCCGGACACCTGCATAATGGTAAGTAAATCTGCTGTCTGCAAAAAGTTAGATTGCAACTCTATTAGGAAGCGCTCCTGATCATAATAATTGTCAAACGCAAATTCATTTACAATTGCTTCTGCAGCCATTAAACTTTCTCTTTTCCTCTCATCGATTAATCCGGAATACAAGCTCACTCTGGTTGGACTTACTACGTGGAGAATAGATGTCTCCCTTAATTCTTCCGGTTTTCCCTTAATGTAGTCCACTAATGCTGTCAACGTATTTACTGAAAGGCTGCTCGCCATGGGAAATCTATGATATCTGGTAAGTTCCCTTGTGCAATATGTATTTCCTTCTATCTCCACAATTTTCGGTTCCATACTCTTTTCTTTCAATCCTGTAATGTACTGCAATGCGTCTCTTAATCCTTCTACCATCTACCAATTCCTCCTTATGCTTTCTTCCTCAAATCAACAACTTTATTTTCGACAATTTCACCCGTAGTTGCATCTACTTTGTTTCCATCCACTTCCACTACGCTTTCAGGGACAACTACCGGCACGTCATTTATAGACATCTGCCCCGGTATCTGGTTTCCCATTTCAACGGCTTCTACTTCTCCGGTCTGCAGGTTTTTACCCATACTAAATGCTGTGACAGCTCCAAGTGCCGGTGCAAGCGTTGTCTTTGTCTGTACACCGGTAGCAACAAAGTTACGCTCTGCATTTGGTTTAAATGCAATTGTAACTGTAATCTTTCTTGCAGCACCGGCATCCGTGTTAGGATTTTGAATGTTCTCTGTTACCTCTTCAATGGCCCTGTTCACCTGTGCAGAAAATGCTCCATTTGCAAATTTCTCTAAATCTACATGTTTCATCACTTATGCGCCTCCTGTGTTATTTATTGAAAAACTCCGACTCAATATCGGAGGAATCCCCCTGTGCCTCTTCCGCATCTATGTGTACTTCCTGCAACTCCTGATCCACAACCACGTCAGCTGCTTCTGCATCAGTTGTGTTATTTTCTACATAATCTACAGATCCATCTTCCTGAATAACTGCCATGTCTTTATCAATTGCCTTCTGCAGATCAATGCTCATGATTCCCCACTTGCTGATCAGCTGTCTGAGCATGGTCTTAAGTGCCATACCATCAAAATCTTTAAACCAGAACGAAGAATATTTCCACAAATCCTTTTCCGGAATCTTTCCCTGCTCCAGCAGTTCCAGTGATTTTGCGCCGCCGTTTCTGCCAAATGCCTGTGAATATTTCTCAGCATGCGCCAGCATTTTCTTCTTTGACCAGTACATAGTTTTCCGGAAACCGTTTTCATACTCAAACATTGCATAATATCCCATTGCCGGAGTCTCTTCACGAACTACATCATCCTCGATCAGCTCTGCTTCAATTTCTTCGTCCAGCGGATCATACCGGATCAGTTCGCCTTCTTTAATGGCAAGTACGTTTAATTTTTTGTAATATCCGGAACGTTCTGCCAGCTGAATATAGCCTTTATAACCTAACTGAAACTGTGCTTCTTTGCATCCCTTTTTCTTATTGTCAAAAGGCACCATATAAAACTGTCCAAGCTGTGGCGACGGCGAAAGATTCAAGGCCTCTCCCAATAATGCTGCTGATAAAATACTTGGATTCGTACACTCCTGCAATGCCGGAGTTGTCTGCACTGCGGATACAATACTGGAAATGAATCTCGTTCCGTTCTTTCCGCCAACCACACTGTTGATCTGCTTCTTAACAGCATCCTGTGTCAGATAAGCTGTTAAGCCAACCTTTGCCGTTTTCTTTACCAAGCTGTTATTTACTGCCATGTTCTTATTCCACCTTTCCAAATCTTAAATGATTTTCTTTCATATAATCGCGAAGTGCCATTAACTGCTCTTTCGTTCCCCATACGCGGAAGTCCAAATACATCACATTTTCTTCCTGGACGTTTGCTGCCGGGGCTTCCGGCGCTGTATCCTCTGCTGTTGTAACTTCTGCTGCGTCTGTCACCGCAACCGGCTCTGCGTTCTGCGCTGCCAGTTCTGCTGCTTTTCTTTCTTCTTCCGCTTTCTCTCTGGCGAGACGTGCTTCCTCTTTCCGCTTCTGGATATCCGCAAGCTCCTGTCCTTTCCGGATTGCCTGTGTAAGATCCAGTGTCTTCTTATAGACTTCCAATGCTTCAAAACTGAACTCCTGAAGATGATTGATCGTTCCAACCTCTTCGCCGATCCGGTACATGATATCCTTCATCTGGCTTTCTACCTTGGATAATGGCACAGATGCATTTAGCCATTTTTCATCCCAGATCATTTCGACTGTTACGAAATTCTGAAAACCGATTGTCTTAAATAATTCCTGTACTTCTTTTCGCTTTTCTTCCCGTTTCATCTGCTCGACTTCTTTAATCTGTGCATCAATCAGCTTAGCCGGTTCATCGATCAGTACAGTGACTTCTTTTAACTGTTTTTCAAACCGATTATACGGTTCCATACACAGCTTTTTGACTCTCTTGCGCTCGTCTTCAAATGCAGCCTTTAGCTTATTCAGGTTTGCTCTGTCCTGTTTTGCTTCTTTAATAGAGTTCTCTGTAAATACAAGTCCTCTGTAGTCTTCCATCATGGCTGCGATTCCGGCTTTGATTTCCCCATGGTTCCATTCGATTTCCCGCACGAATCCATCTTCCCGCGGACTTAAAATCTTTAATTCCAACATAAAATACCTCCTATATTATCGGGATGGTTCGCGGAGGCATCCTGTCGCTCTCCACGAATCCCCAAAATTTCTTTTCTTCCCGAAGCAGCATGGCAAGATCCTCTTCCACTTCTGCGCGTTCTATAAGATAATGCCTGACTGCGGTCTGTCTTTCGCCGCCCCAGTCTGTATTCAAATGCGCTCTTAAGACTACAAACTGCCAGCCAGTAACCAGCAAATAATGCAGTACCTGCGTGTAATAGTTGTCCGGGATACGCTTTTTCCATTTCTCGTACTGTGTAGATCGTAAAATATTGGTGGTCTTGATCTCCAATATTCCTTTTCGGCCGTTCTGGTCTGTCAGTTCTCCATCTAAGGAAGCCTGCATGAATGGATATTTCTTACTCTGCAATATCCGGAATCCCTGGTGCTCCACTTCGTATTCCGGATAATCCAGTTTGAAAAGCTCACGGATATACTCCTCCGCTTTCTTTCCATAAATCACATAAGGCTTGTCCGATATATCTTCTGGTACTGTCCTTCCGGTTTTTTCTTCAAACAGATCGATATTGCTTTTATATGGATTCTTTCCTATAACTGCACTGGCATCACTGCCGCCTATTCCATTCATTCTGCCTTTCAGCCAATGTTCTTCATCTTCAAAATCGTAGATCTTAAAAATATCATTCATGCTTGTTTCCTGATCTGCCTTTCACCTGTAATTCTTTCTTGTATTCTTTGTATTCCTGGCAGTCACATTTTTCGCCCGGATCAAGATTCGCCCCGCAAAAAGGACATTCATTGTAATACATTTATTGTTCTCCCTCCTCCAATATCGGAAAATCATTCAAAAGCTTATCCATCCACTGCCTTGCATCACTTTCCGTAAATCCGGTAAAATCTTCACCGACTACCAGCGCAAGAAGGACATCTCCCGCGATTGGATTGTCATGCTCCTGCGTGCCGTAGAAGTAGCTGCCGACCACATTTAACGGCAGGCACTTACAGCGTCCTTCCTCATCCACCAGCATAATCACCGGTGCCTTAAAATACTCGTACATGATCTTTGTATGTACTGTTTCGAAATACCCTCCGAGTTCTTTCTGGATGGCTTTATAATCACTCATATTGATATCGATCATGCAGATTTTATTATCTGTTGTGATTTTCAGTGTTTTCATCTCTATTCCTCCACGCAGGAGAGATACTTCTTGCAAGCACTCCTGCAATTTTTGCTTTCATTAGTTCATCATCAGAAAACAATTCTTTTCCAGTGATATGACCCCGCAGCTCCACCAGTGTTGCTGCTTGCACGTGCACGGAAAATACATATCCCGCATCGTCGTGCGGCACTGTACGAAGTGCCCTTCTATGTGCGATACATAATAAATCTTCCAGCTCTTCCAATGTTTTTGGCATATTCTCCATTTGACTAATTTCCTTTCTTCGTTTAAAATACAATTGACTAATTTCTTTTGTGCCGGATTCGGGTTCTTCCCTTTCTGGCACTCTTTTTATATGCTTTTAAAATACTGTGCCTGTCCGGCTTCGACTCTTAATCCGGAAGTTCCGATCTCCAGATTGTACGGACCGGCTGCTGCATCGTTGGTATATCCATACACATCACCGTCCAGAATCTGCACCGACACATGCCGGATGCCATGCTTTGCAGCCACTCTCCGGATATCTTTTAGCGCCTGGACTACATTTTCATCTGTAGCAAACCCAATCCACTTTTCTTTCATGTTCTGCACTTTTTCACCTTCTCTCTAATAAAATGTCATAAATATTATCACCCAGAATCCAACTACTGACACGCCGATCAGCGCCACCAGGATTCCGAGAATCCAGCAGAATACTTTGTACGCCATCTGCTTTCTTCTTTTGTATCTTTTAATTCCCTGCTCTCTCATTGTTTTCATCAGTACCCAATAAAGAGCCAGTGGAGAAACATCAAAACTGCCGCCGCGTAACAGGACAGGCAGATCAGCAGTGCACTCTGCGTCGCTTCGCTCATTTTTCTCTTTCTTCTCATGCTCTATCTCCTTTCCGATCTTGTGTAGATCTTATTTAAAAGCTTGTTTTACCTTGTATCACCTTGTTTAAGGCTTGTCCTGCCTTGTAACCGCCTAAGCGGTTTTCTCTTTTAAGTCCTTTAATTTTCCAACGATGAAATCCGAAAAGCTCCGGACAATCCGGTTCACCTCTTCCGGTGTCTTATCCCGGTATGCATCATCGGAGATATGGCAGGTGCAGCCATTGTTGTTCATTGTTTCTACAATCATCTTCCTGCCCTCCTGTGTTCTTATTTCATGTTATGTGGTATGGTTTGTACTTGTTGCGGTTCTCTGGTATAATTTTCCTATCAAATGATGAAAGGAATCGAATATGGATTATTCTAAAATCACCCTTATTTTTCGCGAACGTGTCAAACTTTTCATAATGCGCTTTATTCGCCCTGTTTCCGCCAAGTTCATAGGTCAAGATTGTTATAATCTGGAACACGTATATAAATTCATTTACTCTACTTATGAATTTGCAAATACATTGAAAAGCGAAAGTCCGCATCCTAATGCCTATTACCTTACTGACAATTACCGGCGTTACCGTACATGGAAACGGAAACAATTTTACGATACTAAGGTCTGGCAATTAATCATTTCCATTGTCGCAGCCGTTATTGCTTCTTTAATTACAAATTATCTACTTAAATAACAGCATTACTATGGCTACCAGCAATACCATGATAATGATTCGATACCGAAAGACTCTTCTATCGAAGTAGTGATACAGCTCTGCCAGTTCCGGTTGGATTTCATGAAATTCAAACCACTTGCGTTCATCCTCACTCTTCATCTACTTCCTCCCTTCTTCTGAACCTGTTTCATCTGTTGCGAATAAGTAATCTAATGATTTGTCTACTCTAAAATTGAAAATATTTTCATATTATGATAAAATTCTTTCATGCCCTTAGGCATTGAAAGGAGCGTGGTCTGTTTGACCAAACTTTTGAATATGCCTGCTCTCTTAAGATAAGGTCGCAATAGTGGCACCAATGCACTTAAAACTGGGTATAATGTAGTTACTGATACGGCGTTATGTGGTTCGCACCACGTTAAAAATGCTTCAGTCGGCATCTGGTTTTTTGCCGCACCGTATTAAGTACTCCTTATCATTTGTCAGCAATCAGGCATTCTGCAGAACCAAAACTGCGAAAGTGACAAAGTATTTCATAGAAACGCTTGGCGCTATCGAGTATAGTGAAAACCTGCAAAGTACATAGAGTAAACAAATTTGGCAAAATACTGGTAGGAATAGCGCTCCTATCAGCATTTTTGTTTTCGCTCCTACTCATTTTACTTGCTCACTTTTTGTTGCATTTTTGGGACGCTTGGTCTAAAAAAAATATCGATAGGATCATTTAACATTAGAAAGTCAGTAATTTTAACCGCTTCTTCTAAAGTAAATTGCGTCCTTCCATTTAATTTAGCATTAAGAGATTGCACTGTAATTCCTAAATATTCCGACATTTTAGCTTGTGACACATGTGCCTCTGTCATCTTCCCTTTCAATTTATCAAATGACATTATCTCACTTCCTTTCGTTGCATATTTGGGATATTTATATAATACGCTCGCTAAATTTTATTGTCAACCCATATTTGCAACATTTTTTTAATTTTCTTTAATTATTTGTTGCAAATATGAAAAAATAGTTTATAATTACCTTATACGGAGGTATTGATATGAGTGAAAAAGAAATAAGCGAAAAAATGCAAGATATAATGAAGCGAATGAGAAACAGACGTGAAGAACTTAATATGTCATACCAAACTCTTTCTGAAAAGGTAGGAATTAGTAAATCAACTCTCCAAAGATATGAAACTGGCTATATAAAAAATATGCCCGTAGATAAATTAGAAGAAATTGCAAATGCATTACAGGTATCACCTGCTTACCTTATGGGCTGGGACATAGAAGAACCTACCACTATGGCTGCTCACCTTGATGGAAAAGACTTTACAGAAGAACAGTGGAGTCGAATTGAATCTTTTGCAAAATTCGTAAAGCAGGAAGATGAAAAGTAAGTCCACAATATAGGACAACTATTATCCTACACTTATTGCTGGGAGGGACTATACTTTGAATAAATTAGAATCATTAGAACAAGAAGCCTATGACGATAATGTAAAAGTCCACAATTATTATCTAGGCGAAGACAATTTAAAAGGTTTTTATATAGATGGTAATATTGCCATTAACACATCTGTCAATACAACAACTGAAAAAGCCTGCGTCCTTGCCGAGGAGCTTGGACACCACTACACTTCCGTTGGAAACATCATCGGCATGGACAATTCTTCCAACCGGAAACAAGAGCGACAGGCAAGATTATGGGCATATAATAAACAGATCGGACTCAAAGGTCTGGTCAGAGCATACGAACATGGTTGTACTGCCAGCCATGAGATTGCAGAATATCTGGATGTCACAGAAGAAGCTCTGCAAGAATGCATTGAATTTTATCGGGATAAATACGGGGAATATAAAATTATAAATAATTACACGATTTATTTTATTCCGTACTTAGCTGTATTTAAAAAGATATAGAATTGAGGTGTTTTCATGGGATTACTTTCAAAGTTATTTGCTGGAACTATATTTACATTTAAACCTGATTTTTCCAAAACCGAATATGAAAATTGGCTTGAATATCTTCACGTTGGTGGTACTGATTCCGAATGGAAAGAATTAAAAAAACACAATCATTGGAAATTCAAAACAGATCCGATCGAAAAATTTTCAAGATATGATTCTGAACTTAGACCTGTTTTTTCTGAATACAATAAATTAATTGAAGCAATAAAAAAGCAATGGTCTAATCTATATAAATCAGGTAACTATACAGGACGATTAGCTAATACTGTGGAGCATAATTGTCTCGCAGCTATTTCTTACTATAAAGAAATCCGGGCGATAGACGCGAAATATAATCAAGCTCCTATGGAAGGAACTCTCGCCTTCCCCAAACTCGCCTTACTTTATGAACGCCAGGGTGATTTTGAAAAATCCATTTCTATATGCAAAGCTGCTTGCAACGAAGGCATGGAAGAAAAATCTCGTTTGAAAAGAATGATAAAAAAAGCAGGTCGTGCTCCTACTGCCGAAGAATTAAAGCTTATAGATAACTAATTGCAAGGTCTGATCAGAGCCTACGAAGCCGGATGCCAGAATCGATATGAGGTGGCTGAATACTTGGAAGTCACCGATGAATTCCTGGCAGACTGTATCGAATGCTACAGAGAAAAATACGGTATAGGAACTACCGTAGATAATTATTACATTATGTTTATCCCCAATCTGACGATTGGTAAGATAGAATAAGCCATACGACCAAATGGCTTAATAATAAATACAACGGTTTTCTGTTAGAAGACCATACAAAGGAGTGAGAAAACTATGGGACTAGGCGATATTTTCAAAGCCGGACAATATAAAAACGAAATCGAAGCTTTGAAACAGGAAAACTCACAATTACAAAGCAGTTTAGAACATGCGCAGTCTTTATTGACACCAGAAATGCAGGATGCGCAGAAATTACATGTTCTGATCGATAATTTAAAACTTCAAAAAACCAACCTCGAAAACGATATTCATAATATCGAAGCCGACATCTCCCGTCGTGTATACAACATTGGAAATCTTGATTCCGAGATCAAAAAACGCGAACAACAGATTATCGATTTGGATGACGAAATTCTTGTTCAGGATTTCGGACTATATCGTCCGCATTATGCTTTTGCTAATGCATTGGATTATAAAGAACGGCTTGCAGATATACGTTCAAGACAAAAGAAGCTTATCAAAGATAAGAATGCAGTTTCCGGAAATACCAACTGGCAAGTAAATGGTAACGCTTCCAAGGGCAGAAAAATGGTGAATGATACACAGAAACTTCTGCTTCGCGCATTTAATACAGAATGCGATGAACTTATCAACAAAGTAAAGTACACTAATTTTGATGCTTCTTTAAACAAAATCCACAAATCGGCTGAAGCAATCTCTAAGCTCGGTACTGTTATGGATATTTCTATCATGCCTGGTTATTTAAGGTTGAAGGTAGAAGAATTAAGACTCGCTTTTGAATATCAGCAGAAAAAACAGGAAGAAAAAGAAGCTCAAAAGGCTGCTCGTGCGGAACTTCGTGAAGCTGCTAAACTCCAAAAGGAGATAGAAGCTCAGCGAAAAAAAATAGAAAAGGAACAGCTTCACTATCAGACCGCCTATGAACATTTATTAAAGCAGTTAGAGCAAAATCCGGATGATATTACTCTTTTATCTAAAAAATCAGAGCTTGAAGAGCATCTTACCGACATCGATAAAGCTATCAAAGACATCGATTATAGAGAAGCTAACCAAAAAGCCGGATATGTATATGTAATTTCAAACATTGGAGCATTCGGTCCTGATGTTTATAAAATAGGTATGACAAGACGTCTTGATCCACAGGATCGTGTCGATGAACTTGGCGATGCATCTGTTCCGTTTAATTTCGATGTGCATGCTATGATTTTTTCTGATAACGCTCCTGCACTCGAAGCCGCTCTGCACAGAGCCTTTGAAGACCGTAAACTCAACATGGTTAATACTCGCAGAGAATTCTTCCATGTTACTCTCGATGAAATTAAAAATGTTGTAAAAAAGAACTTCGATAAAACAGTAGAGTTTATAGATGTTCCAGATGCAGAACAGTATAGGATCAGTCAGAAAATGAAAGAAAAATAACCATATCGGCGAAACCACCGAATTGGTTGAAGATAATAAAACCGTCCCTGCGCTAACAGGAACGGTCTATTGAATACTATACAGTGCCGAGGCACGATATAATAATCCCTGAACAAGAATATTATATCACATTTCCCCGGCACCGTGTAGGTGTTATTTTTATACGCAAAATTAAGCAACCTCACACATATACTAAGGAAAGGTGATACATATGCAATATGAAGAATATCTTATCTATCTCCGGAAGTCCCGAAGTGATGCTTCTCTGGAAGCTATGGGCGTGGATGTCCTGGAACGGCATGAGCAGATCTTACTTGATCTTGCCAAACGAATGAACTTATCCATTGGCGGGATCTACCGTGAAGTCGTTTCCGGAGAGTCTATATCCGCGCGTCCGGAAATGCAGAAGCTTTTATCTGAAGTTGAATCCGGACGTTGGGAAGGTGTACTCGTAATGGAAGTGGAACGTCTGGCGAGAGGTGATACTGTCGATCAGGGAATTGTTCAAAGAGCTTTCCAGTATTCCGGAACGAAGATCATCACTCCAACAAAGACCTATAATCCAAATAATGAATTTGACGAAGAATACTTTGAGTTCGGACTCTTCATGAGCCGGAGGGAATACAAGACAATCCGCCGCCGGATGCGCGCCGGTGTGACTGCTGCCGTGAAGGAAGGAAAATGGCCGTTCAATCAGGCACCCTACGGCTGGCAGCGCGTGAAGCTCGAACATGGGCGTGGATGGGTTCTCGCTCCGGATCCAGACGAAGCTCCGGTCGTGAAACTTATCTTCCGGCTCTATACCGGTCCCGATCGCATCGGAATTACCCACATCTGCAGATATCTGGACAACCGGGGAATCAAGCCAAGGAACGGAGATACCTGGCTGGAATGCAGCGTCATGGGAATCTTAAGGAACATTGTCAATGATCAGCGAGTCGGCATTGGGCGAAGAAAGGTTGTAAAGCAAGTCCAGAATGGCTCCGTCAGCAAAGTACGTCCTCACAGTGATTATGATTTTACTGCTCCGGGGCTGCAGCCACGATTGATTGATCATGATGTATTTCTGGAAGCGCAGGAGTATCTCGCCAGGAACTCTCACAAGTTGCCGGAGTCTTACGGCATAAAGAATCCTCTTGCCGGGATTCTGGTCTGCTCCTGCTGCGGAAAGAAAATGCAGAGAAGACCGGCTTCCAGGGACGGCTCTTCCGGAAGATGTCCATATGACGTTTTAATGTGCAATACCAGAGGCTGTCCCACCATCGGCTCAACGCTTGAGCTGGTAGAGCGCGAACTCATACAGGCACTATCCGACTGGGTAGCTGGATACCAGTTAGATCCGACTCTGGAAGTTGAGAACAAAGTTCCGGAAAAAGAACAGCTTCTCTCTTCCGCTGTCAGCAATCACGATTTATTACTAAAACAAAATGGAAACTTATACGATCTGTTGGAACAGGGAGTCTACACCACCGAGATCTTTCTGGAACGTTCCCACGAATTACAGAAACGTATCAAAGAATCGGAAGAACACATAGAAATTCTAAAAAAAGATCTGGAATATGAAAAAGAGAAAATAGCAAACATAGAGAACTTCATCCCTTCCTGCAAGGAACTTCTCTCCTGCTACTGGGACTTATCCGTCCAGGACCGGAACAAAGCTCTGAAAATGCTCCTGGAAAGTGTCGAATACACGAAAACGAAGCGAAATCGTAAGGGAGATAAGGATAATCCTACTTTTACACTGAATTTAAAGCCCCGAATCCCGCGTATTTAGGGGCTTTTTCATTAGCGACAACATTTATGGGCGCAAGAACTAGCTCACTTAGAAATCGTCTGTGCTATTGTTTATCAACTTACAAAAAATATGACAATGGAAGAATTAGAGAAATCCGGTTTTGATAAATATTATATAGATCATACGCTTGCACTCTGGCCACAGTCTGCCGGCGGTGTTCCTTGGAGCGCCACTACTTTCCAGTCCAAAGGTGATCCTATCACCGATTTAAGCGAAAATATGGCTGCGGAGGGTGCGATTGTATAAAGACAACATTGAGGTTTTAAAAGAAAGTTCCCGATAATCTGGCATACTAGCTGCCAGATATGAGAACCCTAGAAATTCCAATGTATTTCAATAGGTACTTCCTTAGTTACAGGGTCTTTTTTGCCAACCAATACATAATCAATCAGCTTTTCAACCGTTTCCCTGTCTAAGTGTTCAAGATTTGTATATTGCTCGATTAACTGTCGTCTGTTGTCGCCAATCAGCATTTTTCTTTCAATAACATCAAGCTGTTTCTGCGTATCAATCATCAGTTTTTCGAGCCTTTCTTTTTGTGTTGAGAAGTCTTTGGATAAATCCAAGTAATCAAGTTCGGAAAGAATACCCTTTACCTTATCTAAATATAATTCTCGGATTCCTTTTGTATATTCCGCAATCTTTTTTTGATAAGCAGCAATCTCCGTTTCCAGAGCTTCTTTTTGACCTCGCAAGTCATTGTTGAATTGCACATTTTGTTCAAGCTCATCTTTGTCAAGATATTCTGCGGATAACTTATTAAGTTCATCAATCACAGCTTTTTCTAATTTGTCTACTGAAATGAAAGAACCTATACAAGCGTGCTTTGCTACATGGCGGTTAGAGCATTGTAAATAATGCTTACCATGATTCTTTGACGAACGCATTGTATAACCACAATTCATACAGCGAGCTTTTCTGGCAAATAAACCGATTGTGCCAACTGTGAAAGGTTTTGCCTTTTGAGCTACCAATGCTTGAACCCTATCCCATAACTCACGGTCAATAATCGGCTCATGTGTACCCTCAACTCTGTACCACTCGTCTTTGGGTCTGGGTTTGTTTTGCTTTGTCTTATAAGAAACGCTGCCATATTTCCCTTGAACCATATTCCCGATATAGATTTCATTCACCAACATATCTGATATGGCAAAATATTTCCATAGGGTACTGTTTTTCGTTTTAGGCTGCTTGTAACGCAAACCATGAAGTCGTTTGTATTCCGTAGGGTTTGGTATTCCTCTGTCATTCAGCATACGGGCAATGGCGGTCTTTCCATATCCCTGTGAAAACAGTGTAAAAACTTCTCTGACAACTTCCGCAGCTTCTTCATCAATAATCAAATGCCCTTTTACGTCAGGGTCTTTTTTGTAACCATACAGAGCAAAAGCACCGATATGGTGTCCGTTCTTTCTTCTGTCAGTGAGAACGCTTTTAATGTTCTCTGACATATCCTCCAAGTACCACTCATTCACCAGACCGTTAATCTGTCTTGATTTCTTATTTCCTTTATTAGCGGTATCTGCATTATCAACAATGCTGATGAAGCGAATACCCCAAATAGGAAAAAGACCGTGGATATATTTTTCCACTAATTCTAGTTCTCTGGTAAATCTGGATTGTGTCTTACAAAGGACAATATCAAATTTACGATTCTTTGCGTCCTCCAACAACCTGTTAAATTCTGGTCGTCGTCTGTCAGAACCAGTGTAATCATCATCACTGTATATGTTGTAGACTTCCCAACCATGCTCTAATGAGTATTGAAGTAACATTGACTTTTGATTCTGAATACTGTTACTGTCGTCTGTTTCTGATTGTTTGTTTCTATCTTCCTCTGATAAGCGGCAATAAATAGCAACTCTTGATTTTGATTCTATCATGCTTCGTTCTCCTTTTTGAGAAGACGAAACAAACTATCTCTACATAATGTTATTATAACATCTTGTAGGATAGTTTGTCTATCATCTGGCAGGAGTTGCCCTTCCTTTATTTTTTTCATATTGATTTATCAACTCTATCCATTTTAGAGTAAATGCTTTTGTAAACGCCGCTTTATCACAATTTTTAAAAACATTCTTGCAAACTACCTTTGCGTCATTTGCCATTGAACCACCTCACTACAATATATTTACAAAGTATGCAAAAATGCTTGTACATTATGAAAGAATTTGTCTATAAAGTAAGAAGTAATCAGATGGCTTTGGAAAGCTCCACTGGAATTTCACCATTCCCATTCTGATGGGTGAACCGCACCATGCGAGTGTATCATTATTCTGATATACGGGTCATGGCAGCAACCTTTCCAACAGTTGCTTGCGGATCACTGGCGTGGTCGCTCGCTGGTGTCCCTCCTTTCAGTGGTCGTGGCGTTCCAGTCCACAGGCTCGCCGCATATCAAACGTATCTGATTACTTTATTCAATTTTCAAAGAACACTTGTAAAACGGAGCTGGAATGAGGTGGTATCACACTCCGTATATATTCGCTTATTTCACTCTGACTTCAAAACCTAGAATTGCTTTAATAAGGGCAGCTCTAATTCTGCCTTTCAGTTCCATATCGACCACAATATACATATTTCCGTGTTCATCATAGAACGGGCGTAAACTTGCTTTTGATATGTAAGCGTCATAGTGATTTAAAATTTTCTCTATTGCCACTTCGTCGCCATCAGCAGCTAAACTGATTGTGGAGAATAGAGGACACTTTTTTGTAGACTTCATCATGTTATAATTCCTCCTCGTACATATCTCTAATGAGCTTTAGTGAACACATTCTGTTTCTATAAACAGAGTTTCTGGAAATATCCAAAATCTCTGCGATTTCTGCGTCTGGTAATTCCAGAAAGTAGAACATCAACACAACATTGCGTCGTCTTTCACTTAATTTTTTGATTGCTTCACATAATTTCTCATCATAGACACGAACTTCTGTACCGAACACATCAAAGGAAGTAAATTCAAGCGAGTATTCGTCCGATACACCCAACTGGTTTAATTCCAGCTCTGGTATTTCACAGAAAGATATTTCATGCTTTGCACGTCTGGCAAGTTCTTTGTTGTAGTTCTTTACAGTTCTGCCAATCACCTTACGAGCCAGACAGTCAAATTGAAGTCTTATAGCGTTCTCAAATGAAGAAGGTTTCATAATCTCACCTCCTTTCAAGTTGAAGTTGCTAAAGCGAAAAGGCTTTTTACCTCTTTCCGCACTAACACTCAACACGGAGGGGTGATTTGTAACCCGAATCAGAAAAAAATCAAAAAATTTTTTAAAGTAGCAAAAAAGCACAAGAGCAATACTGACGTGCTGTTCTTGTGCCTTATAAATTGTTCCTGCTATGTGATGTGAAAAACCATATACAAGAGCGATATAATCCGCAAAAGTTAAACGGATTTTTTTAACAAGCTACCAATGGTCGAATGTTGTTGAATGTATAGGCATTCCATGCGGCTACCTCCTGAAGCCGCTAAAACAAAACCAACCAGTAGTTTGTCCACCGTTGGACAAAAATAAAACGGCGGCTGTATGAACCGTCGTTCTATCTAAAAGGACGTATAAAAGCATTACTGCTGACAACGGTTTTTTTTTTACCGCCAAGCAGCATATATTGTTATTTACCTGTTCATAGGAACTGATAAACCTTGCAATACGTTTTACTGTACCTGTTACAAATTCTTTAGGAACAGTAAAATGTAGTGAGGTGATTAAATATGCGTAAAACAGAAGATAAATACGATTTCAGAGCCTTTGGACTTGCCATCAAAGCGGCAAGGATGAAACAAGGTCTGACCCGTGAACAGGTGGGAGCAAAAATTGAAATTGACCCACGCTATCTGACGAATATTGAGAATAAAGGGCAGCACCCAAGTTTACAGGTGTTTTATGACCTTGTAACTCTACTTAATGTGTCTGTTGATGAAATTTTCCTGCCGACCAGTGACAAAGTAAAAAGCACTCGCCGCAGACAGTTGGAACAACAGCTTGATACTTTCGACGACAAAGATATGGTTGTCATGGAGAGCGTCGCTGCTGGTATCATCAAATCAAAGGAAGTGGGGGAAGATTAGTTCCTCCATTTTTATTTGCCTGCCAATCATACGGGATATGGTGATAGGTAATAAAAATGAGCCGATAATCTATGAGATATGAAATCCTCTGAATTATCGGCTCTGCATCTAAGTGTCTGGCTCTTTGATTACTGTTATTTTTAATTTGCTGGCATTAATTAGGTTTTCCTGTTTGCATTTTGGACAATACAGTGGAAAATTTATCAACTTAGTATCCGTTCTGATTTTTGTTCTTGTTTTATTCTTGCATATAGGACAGTATATCCATTTTGCTGTTCCCATTTGTTTCCTTTCTGATATACTATTTTAATGTAAATTCACATGCCAAATAATAAGTGTCATAATCCCAATCTTTAGGGGATTCGAAATAAGAAATACTTACTATTATTCTATAGTGCCCTGATGGGAGTTCGCCATAAACCGAGGAAATATCAAATGGTAAACTTAATCTTTCGGTGGGATTTATAACTGCATCATCTTCGTTATCTTTTGATGGGTCATAAAGTTGAGTTAATTGATACCATGTTTCTGATTGCTCCGCTTCAATTTCAAAATAGGCTTTAGAATAATGATACTCTTTGTTGGAGTTATTTTCTAAAAAAAATTTTGCGTTTTCTAAGTCAGAATACTCTTTTTCACTTGATGTAAGCTCAACATCTGATAAAGTATTAATTTTTTCCTCAGTTCCATAGGACGAAACCTCATAATTCTCTTTGAAATCCTGTGATGATATTATTTCTTCATCTGATGTTGAATTGCACCCGGACAAAATGCTTGTGACAGTTATTAAAATAATACAGATAATTTTTTTCATAATCGAAACCTCCTTTATAAGTGCTTAATGCAATTATATGGGGAAAATGTCTATTTTTCATCAACATATGCAATTTTTATACAAGCTGTAACACAGGCTCCCCCCTTATGATTATTTGAAATTTTTATTGTACCTCCATGCCTTTCACATAATATTTTACAAATGTTTAATCCCAGACCTAGATGTTCAGACGTAGTATCTTGCGATGGTTTATAAAATGGTAATGTTACACGTTCTATATCCGTACTTTTGAAACCACAGCCATCGTCAGAGACCGTAATCAATAAAAATTCCTCCTGTTTATTTACATCAATAGCTATCATCGACTTAGCATATCTAATGCTATTAGACAACAGGTTTTCATAAATTTGTATGATAATTTCAAGATTGATAAATAGAGTTTGCTGTTTATTACAATTTGTTTTAATCGTATATTCTATATCAGAACAGAGCATTTCCGTTGTATTTGATAAGGTTTTTAATAAGAAGTCAAAGTTTATGTTTTCTTTTTCGATTTCTATATCTTCTAAACGGTATAAGTTTGTCATAGCACTAACGTATTTTTCAAGCCGTTCCACATTGTTGCGTACTGTTGATAATTCGTCGAGTACCTCCTGTTGAGAAACTAATCCTTTGGGAATAAATGATAACAACATTGTGGTATGTCCTTTTAGTATTGTTAAAGGCGTGCGTAAATCATGTGAAAAAGCAGCATTTAATCTCCTTTGTTCAGTAAATTGCCGTATCATTTTTTGGTTGTTTTGATATAAACAATTTTTCATCTTCTCAAATGCAAGACACAGCCTCCCCATCTCGTCTTTATAAGGGTAAGGCAACGTAAAATCCAGTTCGTTGTTTTCGACTTTTCTGTATGCATTCGTCAGTAACTTTATGGGTCTTACTAATTTTCGGTTTACAAAGATAGTCACACAAAGAATCATGCTAATTGAAAGAACAATAGGAATGGTGACAATATTAACCACACCTAGAGCAGAATCCACAATTCTATCATGTTTAGTAAACTTTGGTGAAACTTCAATGTAAGAAACATGATTAGGATAAATATATTCTTGTACTGGACGTTCCTTTTGATAGTCTACAACAAAATTACATACTTCCTTTTCACTTGCATTATATATTGTGTATTCTGTTTGGTCTTTGTTATATTTCGCTGTAAATGAACCATTTTCAGGTATATCATACCTTGTTGTCATGTCCTCATATTTATAGTTAAGGTTTATTCTGTAATCATCTACAAGAGTAATAGATATAACACCTATTACAATACCAATCACTAAGGAAATAAGAGCATAAAAAACAAACGAATTTTTAATACTCATGTTGTCAATATAATGCCTTGAATTTTTTCGCCTTACTTTTTCCATTTATATCCGCACCCCCAGACAGTTTCTATATAAGGATTGTCGCCTATAGAAAGGAATTTTGTTCTTATCCGGCGTATATGTTCTGTAATAACAGAATTGTCGCCAGAACCATCTAAGCCCCATACTTTTTCATAAATTGTCTCACGATCAAAAATAATCCCCTTGTTTTGTGAAAGAAATTCAATAATATCAAACTCTTTCTTCGTAAAATTTATTTCAGCATTTCTATAAAAAACAACTCGTGATGAATAATCAATTACTATATTATTATCGAACTGAACTATTGCGGACGAACCATGTCTTTTTTCTCTCCGCAAATGTGCAGCAACTCTGGCTTCTAATTCATCAACGGAGAAAGGCTTTACAACATAGTCGTCACCACCGACAGCAAATCCTTTGATTTTATCACAGTCCTCAATCCGAGCTGTTAAAAAAATAATAGGACAGGACACAAAATTCCTGATTTTTTCACAAATTGTAAAACCATTCATATCTGGCATATTTATATCTAATAAAATAATATCTGGATGTTTTGTGATTGCATTCAGTGCTTCTTTTCCGTTAATTGCTGTGTATACTACATAACCAATTTTGCAAAAATATTGATTTAGCATTGATACAATATCTCTTTCGTCGTCTACAATCAAAATGCTCTGTGCCATATCTCGTTCCTCCTTAGAAATATATCTTATCATTGAAAAAGCAATTTTTTATCAACTATGTCCACATACTACTGTTAAAAATTGATAGATTTTAGCTATTTTAATTATTATAATCTCTTAAACGAAATGTAACAACTATATTAATCAGCTTGCAAATCATACCGAAATGAGGCTTGCGGAGCATACTATACGGTTTATGACGCAAGCCTTGATTATTTATTCTACAATCTTCCAGTTATCGTCCTTATGAAGCATAAGCTCATACTGTGAGATTTGCGTCATTTTCGACTTGTTATCCAGATACTTCACAGACACACTGACCTTGAGGTTATCGCCGTCTTTGGTAAAGACAGGGTTTACCAGTTCCGAAAATACATAGTCGCCGGAAACAGGAGCAAGCACACCGTCTTTGACGTAATAGGCAAGTTCTTTTTCCGTAGCTGTCGGATACAGCTTAAAGAATGTTTCCAAGAAAGCGGTAGCGTCCTTGACTGTGTCGGAACTGACACTGACATCTGCTTCCTGTACTTTCGGTTCATACTTTGATTTCTGTACCGCCGGAGCAAGGGTTGGATTCTGGGTAATGACCATTGCACCGTCCTTATCCACATGAACGGTCACGGTGTAGTTTTCTGTGACTGCCTGTGTCTGTTCTCCCTCTTTTACCTGCTGATCTACTTCGTAGGCAACGGTAAAATCGTCCGTTCCAGACTGTTTTACATTCCAGACCAGCACATTTGTAACGGTTGCACTGGTTGGTATGTCCGTTCTGATGGTATCGGCGTTCAAGTCCTGTAATTCTTTGGTAAGGTATTTACTGATTTCTGTTGTCCTTGCTTCAATGGCTTCCTTGCTGGTATCCCATGAGTAGTAGGCTTTCGCAAAGTTCTTGACGAAATTCTCAATACCGTTGGGATCGTTCAATCTTAGCTGAATGATTTCTTTTTCATGTACCGTGTGGGTATCAATGGCAGTAAGGTTCTTATACGCAGTACCTCAAAGATACCAGCGTTCGTTGCAATAAATGTCCCCTCTATATCGAGGTCACGCCCGTAGGCTTCATAGTCAATATAGTTCTGTAAAGAGGACAGGATTTCTCCGAGTGACTGTTCTTTGTCAATCAGATAGTAGGCTAAATCGGTCATAGTTTCACAGCCGGAATACAGAATGATGTCATCTTTATGCTCCACCAGTTCTTCCAGACTTCCATAATAGGATACGAAACTGTCCAAGTCGTCCAACAGGTAATCTGGTAATTCTTCTAACTGCTCATAGATACGGTTCAGTTCCGAAATGGAGATATATTCGCTAATCTCCATCGGGAAGTTGTCCGTATCATGGATTGCGTATTCTTCGTACTCCGCATTTAAGCCGATACGTTCTGCAATCACTTCTTCGTCCAACGAAAAAGAGAACCAGTCCCCGAGCAGTTCTCCCTCGTTGTATTTGCCAAGATTGGCTATATAGACTTGCATATCATCAATCATAAGCGGTCACTTCCTTTCACTCATCGTATTCATAAAATCTGCCATAAGCAATACCCACCATCAGAGCTTGAACATACCATTGTTGCAGACCGCATAACGTCCTTTTTCTTCCAGCTCATGGGCGTAGGCTTCCAGATTAAAGTATTTCTTTCCTTTTTCGGATAGAGCAGAAAATTCAATATTATGCTCTAAGCGGTAACGGGCAACGTCCATGATGTTGTGACACTCTGGATAAAACAGAAATTCTTCGGATTTCTGCAATAAGTCCTCTACACCGCCACAATAGGGAATCAACTCTTTATAAGCCTGCTGAACCTCCGGCGATAAATCCGTGTAAGCAAAGTACAGCTTGTTTAACCGTCTGACAGAAGTTG
>OLPX01000798.1_pt1 | contig 25935 bp, 21 predicted proteins | sample 1672491 | NCBI WGS metagenome assembly OLPX01 (sample SAMEA3136692, study PRJEB25190) | human gut metagenome | biome: human gut; feature: human-associated habitat; material: faeces | place: Austria | collected 2013 | reverse complement strand
CTGCGGTTTACCGCCGCAGGTCTCTGACTCAAACGGTGACGGATTTAGCTCCGGGGACAGTGCGTCCCTGAGAGACGGGCGCTGCACGGCGGCCCATGGCGTTGCGCAGCAGCTCCGTGGCATAGTGCGGTGGCCTATGGCATTGCGCAGCAGCTCCGTGGCATAGTGCGGTGGCCTATGGCATTGCGCGGCGGCTCCGCGGCATAGTGCTCCTGCCCTATGTCATAGCGCAACCGCTTTACGGCGCTGCCCAGCGCCCCGCCAGTTTGAGACACATCCTCCAATGCAGACAGATGGCATATTCCCTACCTTTTACGCAGCGATATGGCATCTTAAAAAGGAGGAAAAGAAGATGAGACTGAACAAACTGGCGGTCGTATTTGCGGCAGCGGCGCTGTCGGCGGTGATGGTGGCAGGCTGCTCCGGCGGACAGAAGGAGAGCGCGGCAGAGTCCGAGGCTGAGACTTCTTCAAAAACCACAGAGGCGGAGACCACAGCGGAGGAGACAACCATGGCGGAGACAACTGCGGCGGCGGAGGAGATGGACGGGGAGAACTACGATACGGGAGATGCGTCCAGGGACAATGTGAGAAATCAGGATGAAATTGGTGAGAATGAGCTGATGGTCGTCAGCTTCGGCACCAGCTACAATGATAACCGGCGGCTGACCATCGGAGCCATCGAGGAAGCCATTGAGAAAGCGTTTCCGGATTACTCCGTGAGGAGAGGTTTCACCAGCCAGATTATCATCGACCACGTGAAAACGCGGGACAACATCGCCATCGACAATGTGGGGGAGGCCCTGGCGCGGGCGGAAAAAAATGGAGTTAAGAATCTGGTAATCCAGCCGACCCATCTGATGAACGGTCTGGAGTACACGGACCTTGTGAACGAGGTGGCGGAGTATTCCGACGCCTTTGACCAGGTGGCTGTGGGCCAGCCGTTGTTGACCTCTGAGGACGACTTCAAGGCGGTGATCAAGGTGATCACGGAAGCCACCGCCCAGTACGACGACGGCGAGACCGCGATCTGCTTTATGGGTCACGGCACGGAGGCGGAGTCCAACCAGGTGTACGCCAAGATGCAGGAAATGCTGACTGCGGCCGGTTATAAAAATTATTATGTGGGAACCGTCGAGGCGGCTCCCGGCCTGGACGACGTGCTGGCTATGGTTCAGGCCGGCGATTATAAGAGCGTGGTTCTGGAGCCGCTCATGATTGTTGCGGGCGATCACGCCAACAACGACATGGCAGGCGACGAGGAGGACTCCTGGAAAACAACCTTTGAGAACGCCGGTTATGAGGTAACCTGCCTGGTCCGCGGTTTGGGCGAGACGGAAGGAATTCAGCAGATCTTTGTGGAGCACGCCAGGGCGGCTGTGGACAGTCTGGCAAAGTAGCATAGTTCCCGGCAGTCGATTGGCCGGAATACGCCCTCGGCGGGGCTTAAGTTCCGGCGAAGTAAATAAAAAAGAAAGATGGGGCGGTCGGGGAAATGTGCTGATCGCCCTTTTGAAGGTAAAATAAAAATGCGTATACATAAATTGCGTTTATCCGCAGCCATTCTTGCCGCAGTCCTGATGGCAGGAGGCTGTGGCGGCAAAGCCGCAGGAACGGACGGGACGGCCGCGGCCGCGGAGACGGCAGAGGTGACAGGGACCACAGCCGGAGCGCCGGATCATTCGGAGACCCCCGGCGCGCAGAGCTCAAGCGCCGCCCCCGGCGGACAGGTGGCCTCGGAAAAAGAGACGGTCAGTCCTAAAAATGTAGTGGAAGCGGGAATGGTACCGGTTTATGGGACGGAAATAAAGGATGGCGTTTACTCCATAAAAGTGGATTCCAGCTCCAGCATGTTCCGAATCACATCCTGCGAGCTGACGGTGAAGGACGGCGTCATGAGCGCGGTCATGGCTACCAGCGGGACCGGCTATTTAAAGCTGTTCATGGGTACCGGAGAGGAGGCGGCGCAGGCTTCCGAAGAGGACTGCATTCCATATATGGAGACGGCGGACGGCGCTTACACCTATGCGGTTCCGGTGGAAGCTCTGGACATGGGAATCGATTGCAGCGCCTTTAGCAAGAAGAAAGAGAAATGGTACGACCGGGAGCTGGTATTCCGGGCGGACTCCCTGCCGGCCGAAGCATTTGCGGATGGGAAAATCGCCACCGCGGAGAGTTTAAAGCTGGACGACGGCGTTTACACCTGCGAAGTCCGGCTGGACGGCGGCTCCGGGCGGGCAGCGGTGGAGTCGCCCGCTGCGCTGCGGGTGGAGGACAAACATGTTACCGCCACCATTGTCTGGGGCAGTGCAAACTACGATTACATGAAAGTGGACGGAGAGAAATACGGCCTGGCCGCCGCGGAGGGCAATTCCACGTTTGAGATTCCGGTGACCGGGTTTGACTGGAGAATGCCGGTCATTGCGGACACCATCGCCATGAGCCAGCCCCACGAGATCGAATATACGCTGACCTTTGACTCCGCCACACTGAAGCGGGTGGATTGATGATGAAATGTAAAATATTTACAATCATAATCGCCGCCGCGCTGTTTGCGGCCGCGGTCAGCGGCTGCTCCGGCCGCGCGGGGCAAAACGCAGGCCCGGAGCGCCCGGTATCGGAGCGGGAGAGCGGCTTAGCGGGAACCGGCTCCGATGCCTCAGCCATCGCCCCCATACCTGGCGCTGCCGAGCCCCCATCATCCGGCGGTACAGCGGCTCCCGGTAAGGTCGCCGCCTCAGCCATCCCCCAAAATTGGTCCGACATGCGGGTCGACCACAGCATGGATCTTCTCTACGCCGACCAGTTTTCCGTAGATTACTATGACGACGGCTTTGCCATGATTACAATCGCGGACGATAACCGTTATCTTGTAGTTCCGGAGGGGGAGGCGGTTCCGAACGGCATCCCGGACGGCGTGACCGTGATCCGCCGCCCGTTGAACAACATTTACCTGGTGGCAACCTCGGCCATGGACCTGTTTTGCAGCCTGGACGCCGTGGACCGGATCACTCTGTCCGGCACGGACGCCTCCGGCTGGTACATCCGGGAAGCCCGTCAGGCCATTGAGAGCGGAACCATGTCCTACGCGGGCAAATACAACGCCCCGGACTACGAGCTGATCCTTTCCAAATCCTGCGATCTGGCCGTAGAGTCCACCATGATCTATCACTCCCCGGAGGTGAAGGCGCAGCTGGAAACGCTGGGCATCCCCGTGCTGGTGGAGCGGTCCAGCTATGAAAGCCATCCTCTGGGGCGGATGGAATGGCTGAAGCTGTACGCAGTGCTGCTTGGCAGGGAGGAATTGGCCGGAGAACTGTTTAACCGGCAGATGAGCGCGCTGAACGCCGTGATGGGGCAGGAGCCCACGGGCAAAACCGTGGCATTTTTCTATGTCAGCTCCAACGGGTACGTCAATGTGAGAAAACCCGGCGACTACGTGGCGAAAATGATCGAGCTGGCAGGGGGGACCTATGCGCCCCGGAATCCGGCGGAACCGGAAAATGCCCTCTCCACCATGAACATGCAGATGGAAGCCTTCTATGCCGCGGCCAAGGACGCGGACTACATCATCTACAACAGCACCATCGACGGGGAGCTGAAATCCCTGGATGCGCTGCTGGCCAAGAGCAGCCTTCTGGCCGATTTTAAAGCGGTAAAGGAAGGCCGTGTGTGGTGTACGGAAAAAAATCTGTTTCAGGAGAGCATGGGGCTGGGAACGATGATCCTGGACATCCACCGGATGCTCACGGAGGAGGACCCGGATCCGTCGGAAATGACCTACATCTATCCTCTGCGCTGACGCAGAGCGCAAACCCATAGGAGCAATCTTTATGACAAAACGATCCTGCCTGAGGCATGGCCTCTCATTTGCCGTGCTGACAGCTTTGATGTGTATGTTAATGATCTGGAATCTCAATTCCGGCAGCGTGTCCCTGTCCGTAGGGGAGATCGGCCGGATTTTGTTCCGGCGGGCCGGGGAAGAAACCGCCCGGCGCATTGTCTGGGACATCCGCTTTCCGCGGATTCTGGCGGCGGCGATCCTGGGCGGCGGCCTGTCGGTATCCGGTTTTCTGCTGCAGACCTTTTTCGCCAACCCCATTGCCGGGCCTTTTGTGCTGGGCATCTCCTCGGGTGCAAAGCTGGTGGTCTCGCTGGTGATGATCGCATTTTTAAGCCGCGGCCTGCCTGTGGGCTCAGGGGGAATGATCCTGGCGGCCTTTGCGGGGGCCATGATCTCCATGGGGTTCGTGCTGCTGATCTCCGGAAAGGTGAAGAAGATGTCCATGCTGGTGATCTGCGGCGTAATGATCGGCTACATCTGTTCCGCGGTCACGGATTTTGTGGTCACCTTTGCGGACGACGCCAACATTGTCAATCTGCACAACTGGTCCATGGGCAGCTTTTCAGGGATGTCCTGGGAGAACATACGGGTGATGGCGGTGGTGACGTTTCTTGCCCTCGTTCTGGTATTTTTGCTGGCCAAGCCCATCGGGGCCTATCAGATGGGGGAGGTCTACGCCCAAAACATGGGCGTGAACATCCTGCGGTTTCGGGTGGAGCTGATTTTGCTCTCCAGTCTGCTCTCGGCCTGCGTGACCGCCTTTGCCGGTCCCATTTCCTTTGTGGGCATCGCGGTTCCCCATCTGGTGAAAAGCCTGTTTGGGACCGCAAAACCGCTGCTTTTGATCCCGGGCTGTTTTCTGGGCGGCGCGGTGTTCTGCCTGTTTTGCGACCTGATCGCGAGGACGGTGTTCGCCCCAACAGAGCTGGGGATCAGCTCGGTTACGGCGGTGTTTGGGGCGCCCATCGTCATTTATATGATGGTGCGCGGCAGAAGGAACATGCAGTGAGGAGGCGGAATCCATGACAGGCGATTACATTTACGCGGAACAGATGGACGTGGGCTACGGGAGCGTTCCCCTCATCCGGCAGATTGAACTCCACGTCAGGCCGGGGGAGATCGTGACCCTGATCGGACCCAACGGAGCGGGAAAATCCACAATTTTAAAGAGCGTGATCCGGCAGCTAAACCTGTTGGGCGGCGCGGTCTATCTGGACGGCGCACGGATGCAGGACATGCCGGAGAAGGAGATCGCCAGGCGCATGGCGATCCTGATGACGGAGCGGATCCACCCGGAGCTTATGACCTGCGAGGACGTGGCGGGCACCGGCCGCTATCCCTACACGGGCAGAATGGGAATTCTGAGCGCGCAGGACCGGAAAAAAGTGCGGGAGGCCCTGGAGCTGGTGCACGCGAACGATCTGGCCGGGCGGTATTTCACGGAGGTAAGCGACGGCCAGAAGCAGCGCGTGCTCCTGGCCCGCGCCGTCTGCCAGGAGCCGGAGGCCATTGTGCTGGACGAGCCCACGTCGTTCCTGGACATCCGGCACAAGCTGGAATTACTCACCATCTTAAAGGATCTGGTGCACCGGAAACGGGTCGCGGTGCTGATGTCCCTCCACGAGCTGGACCTGGCGCAGAAGATTTCCGATTATATTGTATGCGTCAACGGAAATTCCATCGAGCGCTGCGGCGCCCCGGAGGAAATCTTCACCTCCGCATACATTACCAGACTTTACGGGATTACCAAGGGCAGCTACCAGGCGGAACTTGGCTGTCTGGAAATGGAACCGGCACAGGGGCCTCCCCAGGTCTTTGTCATCGGGGGAAACGGCAGCGGAATCCCCGTTTACCGCAGGCTCCAGCGCAGGGGAATTCCCTTTGCGGCCGGGGTGCTCCACGAAAACGACATCGACTATCCGGTGGCAAAGGCCCTTGCCTCCCGTCTGATCGCAGAGCGGGCTTTTGAACCCATCGGAGAGGAGGCGTTTGCCCGGGCGGCCGAAGTGCTGAAAGCCTGCGGCCGGGTGATCTGCTGCCCGGATCATTTCGGAGCCATGAATGAAAAAAACCGTATTTTGGCGGAGCTTGGGGCGGACCGGCTGTGTGGGCCGGAGGATATCTGAGCGGACCGGTGCATATCTGTGCAATCCGAAAAACTCTAAGCGCGCATCTGCCTCTCTAAGGCAGCGCAACCTTCAGCTGAAGTTCCGTCACCTGCTCCTCCACATGTTTGGTGGTGTGGTTGTCGATCCAGAGCAGCTCCAGCAGGGGGCCGCAGGCCGCCATGCCGTGGTCCCGGGCATATTGCAGGAGCTGGGGCACGAACCGGCGGGTCTGCCGGAAGCTGCCGCTGTAACAGACGGACAGATAGGGTCCCGCCTCGATGGAATGTTCTCCCTCCGGGTGGAGGAGGAACACCGCCTCATACTGCTGGCAGCGCCCGTCCAGAGCATCCGACAGGTTCAGGAAGGAACCCATCTGGTTGTTGCCGATAATATACTGGCGGTCCGGCTCAAATGCCACCAGCTGCTTGATGAGGACGTCCATCTCCTCGTCCGTCTCATAGCTCTGCATGATCCGGTGGCAGGGCCGTTCGGGCAGCGTCTTTAAGGAAATGATCCCCAGCGGCAGCCGGACTGCCTGGGCGATGGTCTCGCGGCGGGTGATAATGTTGTCCCGCAGCCCCTGAAGCCGGGCGATCTGCTGGTCGATCAGGCACATTTCCTGCTGAAACAGCTCCAGGGTGGAGCCCACGCTTCTGTTCTCGATATAGGACCGGATCTGGTCCATGGAAAATCCCAAATCCCGCAGGTCGCGGATCACATTCAGGCACCACAGATCCTCGGTGCGGTAGATCCGGTATCCGTTTGGCGCCCGCCGGGGCACCAGGATGCCAAGCTCCTCGTAATAGCGCAGAATGTCCGTGCTGATGCCGTATAAGGCCGCGATCTCACCGATTTTATAATATGTAGACATGGAATTCCCTCCAAATCTGGCAAATTTTGCTGTATACCTTGGTATTATACCAAGGTTTATACTGAAATTGCAACGGCGGTTGTCAAAACGGAGTTATCTGCGCTGTCCGCGCTGAAATAAAAGGGGGAATTTTATGAATTTCGAAGGTATTTCGCTGAAGAAAAATTTCTGGAGATTTGTCTGGCCGTCGGTGGTGGCCCAGTGGATCTTTGCGCTGTACACCATGGTGGACGGTATGTTTGTGGCGAGAGGCGTGTCCGAGTCGGCGCTGGCCGCGGTGAACATTGTCTCGCCCTTTGTGAACTTCCTGTTTTCCGTGTCCATTCTCTTCGCGGTGGGCACGTCCACCATCGTGGCCATCTATCTGGGCCAGGGAAAACACCTGGAGGCCAACCAGGCCAACACCCAGAACCTGATCGTTTCTGCGGCGGTGTCCCTGTTGATCACCGTGGTCATGTGGCTGGGAGTGAACCCAGCGGTCCGGTTTCTGGGGGCTACGGAGGCCACCATGGAGTATGCGCGCCATTATATCCTGTCCATCCTTCCCTTTGCCTGGTGTTTCATCCTTTCCTACACCTTTGAGACGCTGGTGAAAACCGACGGCTACCCCAGGTTCGCCACCATCGTGGTTTCCCTGGGCGCTGTGATCAACTGCATTCTGGACTACCTGTTCGTCATGGTGTTTCACTGGGGGGTGGCCGGCGCCGGAGTGGCCACGGGCATCTCCCAGATGATCCCTGTCTTTTTATACCTGAAGCATTTCCTCGGGCCCAAGGCCGTCATCCGGTTTGCAAAGCCGTCCTGGGACTTCGGGCAGCTGATCCGGGTGGTGAAGATCGGCCTGTCCTCCGGCCTCACCGAGCTGTCGGCGGGAATCACGGTGTTCATGTTCAATCACGCCATTCTGCGCTACATCGGGGAGCAGGGCGTGGTGAGTTACACCATCATCGCCTATGTCAATATGATCGTGGTTATGTCCATGGCGGGCATCAGCCAGGGCATCCAGCCGCTGATCAGCTTCTACTACGGGAAACAGAACCATGAGGTCTGCAAAAAGCTGCTGCGCTACTCCCTGGCCGCCACCGTGGGCCTGGCCGGGGCCGCGTTTCTTGCCTGCATGGGCGGGGCGCAGCTGTTGGTCAATGTCTTTATCTCAAAGGAGCTGACCGAATTGCGGGCGTATTCCGCATCCGTGTTCCGGATCTTCAGCGTCTCCTTTCTGATCGTGGGCTTCAACGTGGTGGGATCCGGATATTTCACGGCGGTTGAGCGGCCGAAGGAATCCCTGGTCATCTCCCTGGGACGCGGCGTGGTAATCCTGTTTGCGGCTCTGGCCGGCTGTATCGCCCTGTTCGGAGGCGAGGGCATATGGTGGGCTCCCACGGTGTCTGAAGCGGTCTGCCTGGGAATCACCCTGCTGTTTGTGCGGGGCATGGGAGCGGATCGAAGACGGGATTCCCGCCGAACCGGCGGGGCGGTAAAACGGAAGTTACCCGGCTGAAAAAATGTTTTACGGAGGCGGGGAAAAATAATACCCCCCTCGTTTTCGATAGTAGAGAGCAATGCAACATAATCGCGATTATTGTAATGGCTCAAGGCCGAGGGGAAGTGATGCGGAGAAAAACGGGATAAAATGGTATAAGAATTTTAAAAATGGAAATCCTGTTAATGTTTTTCAAAGTTTTTTAATTACTCAAAAATCCGGTTTACAACCGAACCGGAGTGTGATATACTGAATCGGTATGAAATGACGCCGATGCCCGGTTGTCCGGTGACTCCAGCCGACGGCCTGGTTTACGGTAAGACTAATTTTAATTTAGGAGGAAACATCATGATTTCTAAGGAAAAGAAAGCACAGATCATCGCGGAGTATGGCCGCAAGCCCGGAGATACCGGTTCACCTGAGGTACAGATCGCGATCCTGACCGCCAGAATTGCCGAGCTGACCCAGCACTTACAGGACAACAAGAAAGATCATCACTCCAGAAGAGGACTTCTGATGATGGTTGGACAGAGAAGAGGACTTCTGGACTATTTAAAGAAGACCGACCTGGAAGGCTACCGTGCTTTAATCGAGAAATTAGGCATCAGAAAGTAATTTCAAACGTTAGGGTGGAGTTTTCAGAGCTCCACCCTATATTTGCAGTTACTGTTCCCTTTGTTCCCACTGCAGCGCCCTTTACGGAGCGCGCAAACGGCGGCAAAGCCCCCGGGAATACGGACAAGGGACGATTTAGTTCTACATTCTCTCTGGCAGAGGAATTACCCCGAGACCGCTGATGTGGCCGTAAAACGGCGATTTGCGGACAGATCAGTAGTTTCGGCGTCTTCTGCCAGTGTAAGATATGATTTCAAAGAAAAGGAGATAACCATATGTTCAAAAGTTACAGTATGGACCTGGCAGGGCGCAAGCTGACCGTTGAGGTAGGCAGAGTGGCTGCCCAGGCAAACGGCGCCGTTTTCATGCACTATGGCGACACAGTGGTACTGTCCACCGCAACCGCATCCACCAAACCCAGAGAGGGCATCGATTTCTTCCCTCTGAGCGTGGAGTTCGAGGAGAAGCTTTATGCTGTGGGTAAGATCCCCGGCGGCTTCAACAAGAGAGAGGGAAAGGCTTCCGAGAACGCAGTGCTGACCGCCCGCGTGATCGACCGCCCCATGCGTCCCCTGTTCCCCAAGGATTACCGCAACGACGTGACGCTGGACAACATCGTGATGTCCGTGGACCCCAACTGCAGCCCCGAACTGACCGCTATGCTGGGTTCCGCCATCGCAACGTCCATTTCCGATATCCCCTTCGCCGGTCCCTGCGCCACCACCCAGGTTGGCATGATCGACGGCGAGTTCATCATCAACCCCACAGCGGACCAGAAGCATGTGAGCGATCTGGCCCTGACCGTGGCCTCCACCCGGGAGAAGGTGATCATGATCGAGGCCGGCGCCAACGAGGTTCCGGAGGACAAGATGATCGAAGCCATTTTCAAGGCTGACCAGGTTAACAAGGAGATCATCGCATTCATCGACACCATCGTGGCCGAGTGCGGCAAGGAAAAGCACACCTACGAGAGCTGCGCGATTCCGGAAGAGCTGTTCGCAGCCATCAAGGAGCTGGTTCCTCCGGCAGAGATGGAGGAAGCGGTATTTACCGACGACAAGCAGACCCGCGAGGGCAATATCCGCGCGATCAGCGAGCGCCTTGAGGAGGCATTTGCCGAGAACGAGGAGTGGCTGGGTCTGATCGACGAGGCGGTTTACCAGTACCAGAAGAAGACCGTCCGCAAGATGATCTTAAAGGACCACAAGCGTCCCGACGGCCGCGCGGTTACCGAGATCCGCCGTCTGGCCGCAGAAGTGGACCTGCTGCCCAGAGTACACGGCTCCGGTATGTTCACCCGCGGACAGACTCAGATTTTAAACGCCTGCACCCTGGCTCCCCTGTCCGAGGCACAGCGCCTGGACGGACTGGATGAGAACGAGACCAGCAAGCGCTATATGCACCACTACAATTTCCCGTCCTTCTCCGTTGGCGAGACCAAGCCCAGCAGAGGACCGGGCCGCCGCGAGATCGGCCATGGCGCTTTAGCGGAGCGCGCGCTGGTGCCGGTGCTTCCCTCCGAGGAAGAGTTCCCCTACGCCATCCGCACCGTGTCTGAGACCATGGAGTCCAACGGCTCCACCTCCCAGGCCAGCATCTGTGCCTCCACTCTGTCCCTGATGGCCGCCGGCGTGCCGATCAAGGATATGGTGGCCGGAATCTCCTGCGGTCTGGTGACCGGCGAGACCGACGACGATTACCTGGTTCTGACCGATATCCAGGGTCTGGAAGATTTCTTCGGCGACATGGACTTCAAGGTGGCAGGTACCAAGAAGGGTATCACCGCCATTCAGATGGATATCAAGATCCACGGCCTGACCCGGCCGATCATCGAGGAGGCTATCTCCAGGACCAGAGAGGCCAGAATCCACATTCTGGACGATGTGATGCGCCCGGTGATCTCCGAGCCCAGAAAGCACTTAAGCCCCTACGCCCCCAAGATTATCCAGATCAACATCGATCCTCAGAAGATCGGCGATGTGGTCGGCAAGCAGGGTAAGGTGATCAACAAGATCATCGAGGAGACCGGCGTGAAGATCGACATCAACGACGACGGCTCCGTGAACGTCTGCGGTACCGACGAGGCGATGATCAACCGCGCGGTTCAGATTATCAAGAGCATTGTGACCGAGATCGAGCCCGGCATGATCTTTACCGGCAAGGTGGTACGTCTGATGAACTTTGGCGCATTTGTGGAGCTGGCTCCTGGCAAGGACGGCATGATCCATATTTCCAAGCTGTCCGAGAAGCGCGTGAACACGGTCGAGGACGTGGTCAACATTGGCGACGAGGTTACGGTTAAGGTAATCGAGGTCGACAAGATGGGCAGAATCAACCTGAGCATGAAGCCCAGCGACCTGGCTCCCAAGAAGGAGTCCAAGTAAGCGGGATCCGCTCTGAAATACAGTCCGAAATAACGTGACGGAAAAGACAATGCCGGTGAAAATCAGGCATTGTCTTTTTTCATGGAGCGTTATATAATGTGTTAATGGAAACAGAACAAAACGATAGGAGATCGTGAGATGAACAGAGTTAGGACAAGGTATGCACCGAGCCCCACCGGCCGGATGCATGTGGGAAATCTGAGAACGGCGCTGTACGCATATCTGATTGCAAAACATGAAGGCGGAGACTTCCTGCTCCGCATTGAAGATACAGACCAGGAGCGCTATGTGGAGGGCGCGGTGGAGATTATCTACCAGACCTTAAAGGACACGGGCCTGATCCACGACGAGGGACCGGACAAGGACGGCGGTTGCGGCCCCTATGTCCAGAGCGAGCGCCACAAAGCCGGAATCTATATGGAGTACGCTAAAATGCTGGTGGAAAAGGGAGAGGCATACTACTGCTTCTGTACCCCGGAGCGCCTGGAGAGCCTGCGCCGCACGGTGAACGGCGAGGAGATCATGAGCTACGACAAGCACTGTCTGAGCCTGTCCAGGGAAGAAGTGGAGGCCAACTTAAAGGCCGGGATGCCCTTTGTTATCCGCCAGAACAACCCCACCACCGGGACCACCACCTTCAACGACGAGATTTACGGGGATATCACGGTGGACAACTCCGAGCTGGACGACATGGTGTTAATCAAGTCCGACGGCTACCCCACCTACAACTTCGCCAACGTGGTGGACGACCATCTGATGTCCATCTCCCACGTGGTGCGGGGCAACGAGTACCTGTCCTCCTCGCCCAAGTATAACCGCCTCTACGAGGCATTTGGCTGGGAAGTGCCGGTGTACGTGCACTGCCCGCTGATCACCGACGAGAACCACCATAAGCTGAGCAAGCGCAGCGGACATTCCTCCTTTGAGGACCTGCTGGAGCAGGGCTTTCTGTCCGAGGCCGTGGTAAACTACGTGGCCCTTCTCGGCTGGTCCCCGGAGGACAACCGGGAGATCTTCTCCCTGGAGGAGATGGTGAAGGAGTTCGATTACCGCCGCATGAGCAAGTCCCCGGCCGTATTTGATATGACCAAGCTGCGCTGGATGAACAGCGAGTATATGAAGTCCATGGACTTTGACCGCTTCTTTGAGATGGCCCTTCCTTATATTAAGGAAGTGATTCATAAGGATCTGGATTTAAAGAAGATCGCCTCCATGGTGAAAACCCGTATCGAGGTGTTCCCGGACATTGCCGGACACATCGATTTCTTCGAGGAGCTGCCCGAGTACGACGCAGCCATGTACACCCACAAGAAGATGAAGACCAACAGCGAGACTTCCCTGAAGGTGCTCACCGATGTGCTGCCCATCCTGGAAGCCCAGGAGGATTTCACCAACGACGGCCTCTATGAGGCCATCTCCAAGTACCTCGCGGACACCGGCGTCAAGACCGGTTTTGTGATGTGGCCCATCCGCACCGCCGTTTCCGGTAAGCAGATGACCCCGGCGGGCGCAACGGAGATCATGGAGGTGCTGGGTAAGGAGGAATCCCTGTCCAGAATCCGCAAGGGAATCGAGAAATTATCATAAGGCGGGATCAGAATGGCGTTTAATGAAGCCCAGTTAAAAGCGATCCGGCATGGGGACGGCCCGGCTCTGATTCTGGCTGGCCCCGGTTCCGGAAAAACCACGGTGATTACCAACCGCATCCGTTTTCTGACTGAGGAGGAGGGCGTAACCCCCTCCTCCATTCTGGTGATTACCTTTACCCGGGCCGCGGCCACGGAGATGCAGAAACGCTATGAACAGATGACGCAGACAGGATGTGCAAAGCCCGCCTTCGGGACCTTCCATTCTGTCTTTTTTATGATACTCAAACTGGCCTACCGCTACGATGCGGGCAGCATTGTGCGGGAGGAGCAGCGGGTGGAATTTCTGCGGGAGCTGTTAAGGCGGTACGAGATCGAGACGGAGGACGAGAGCGAGTTTATCTCCGGCGTGCTCAGCGAGATCAGCATGGTCAAAGGGGAGATGATCGGCGTGGAGCACTACTACGCCAAGAGCTGCTCCGCCGACGTGTTCCGGCGGCTTTACAAGGGTTATGAGGCGGCCCTGCGGGGCGCGGGACTTCTGGATTTCGATGACATGCTGGTGATGTGCCGGGAACTGTTTGACCAGCGGGCGGATATTTTGCAGGCATGGCAGAGGAAATACCGGTACATACTAATCGATGAGTTCCAGGACATCAACCGCATCCAGTACGAGGTGATCCGTATGATGGCCCTGCCGGAGAACAACCTGTTTATCGTGGGCGACGACGACCAGTCCATTTACCGGTTCCGGGGAGCCAGGCCGGAGATCATGCTGGGATTTGAGAAGGACTACCCGGGAACCGAGAAGATTCTTCTGGATCAGAATTACCGCTCTACCGAACAGATCATCGGGGCGGCCGGCCGGCTGATCGACCACAACAAAACCCGTTTTTCCAAGGACATCACGGCGGTCCGGGGGCCGGGGCGCTCCGTGGTGGCAAAGGAGTTCGCCGATCCGGGAGCGGAGGCTAGGGCCATCGCCGCCCAGCTGCGGGATTACGTGCGGTTGGGAGTGCCCTACGAGGATATAGCCGTGCTGTACCGCACCAACATCGGTCCCCGCCGTCTGGTGGAGGTGTTGATGGAGTATAATATTCCCTTCCACATGCGGGACAAATTGCCGAATCTCTACGAGCACTGGATCGCCAGAGATATCCTGGCCTATCTGCGGGCTGCGGCGGGGGACACGAGCCGGGCAAACCTGCTGAGGATCGTCAACCGGCCCATCCGGTACATCAGCCGGGACGCCCTGGACGGAAAGACCATCTCCCTGGAGGCGGTGAAATCCTTTTACCAGGACCGGGAGTGGATGGTGGAGCGTGTGGAGCAGTTGGAGTACGATCTGAAAAATATCCGCACCCTGCCCCCTGGCAAGGCGGTGAACTATATCCGCAAGGCGGTGGGCTACGATGATTATCTGCGGGAATACGCGGGGGAGCGCCAGCTGGACCCCGAGGAGCTGCGGGAGGTGCTGGACCAGCTTCAGGAGAGCGCCATGCCCCACGCCTCTTTGGAGGAGTGGGAGGCGTACATGGAGAATTACCGGCGGAAACTGGAGGAGCAGGCGGCGTCCCGGCAGCTCCGGCAGGAGGGCGTGCATCTCATGACCATGCACAGCTCCAAGGGGCTGGAGTTCCGGGTGGTGTTCATTTTGGATGCCAACGAAGGCGTGACGCCCCATCACAAGGCGGCGCTGGCCGCCGACCTGGAGGAAGAACGCCGGATGTTCTACGTGGCCATGACCAGGGCCAAGGACCGGCTTCATGTCTATTATGTGAAAGAGCGGTATCACAAGAAACAGACGGTATCGCGTTTTGTGGAGGAGGCGCAGATTATTTGAACGGTATGGTGCATATTTACTGCGGGGACGGCAAGGGTAAGACCACCGCGGCCCTGGGGCTGGCCCTGCGGGCCGCGGGCAACGGCGTTCCGGTGGTGATCGCCCGGTTTTTGAAAAATGACGGGTCCGGGGAAGTGGGGATTCTGGAAAATGTACCCGGCGTGTATTTGTTTCCCTGTGAGCGCCAGTTCGGGTTCACCTGGACGATGAGCGAGGCGCAGAAGGTGGAAGCGGGGGAGTATTTCAGCGGGTTATTTGAACGCGCGTGGGAGCTGGGGTGTAAGACGGCGCGAGATGAGGGGGAGGGGGCTGGAAAGGCGGATGGCTGCATGGCTGGGGAAAACTGGGGGAGCGATTCTGTGTCAGATGGTTCCAGTCGACGGGATATCGGTGTTTGTGGTACTGGGGCCTCCGTTTCTGGGTCCCCCGTCTCCGCGCCCCTTACCTCCCCGCCCTGTGAAATCCGGGCGCTGCTGGTGCTGGACGAGATTATGGCCGCGGTAAACAGCGGATTTGTGGCAAACGAGCGCCTTTTAGCAGCCCTGGATCACCGGCCGGACGGCCTGGAGGTGGTGCTGACCGGCCGCGGACCGTCTGAGGAGCTGCTCTCCCGGGCCGACTATGTGACGGAGATGCGGGCGGTGAAGCACCCTTACGAAAAAGGAGTGGGAGCCAGAAAAGGCGTAGAATATTAACTTGCATTTTTGGCTATAGTCTGATAGAGTGTAAACAGAAGAACCTGTAAAATATTACAATTTAAGAGAGGTATTGAAACATGGCAGATGAGAAGAATCTGAATGAAGAGGAAGATCAGGAGATGACCGTCACCCTCACCCTGGACGACGATACGGAGGTAGAGTGTGTAGTCCTGACCATCTTTAAGGCTGGCGAGCGCGAGTACATCGCACTGCTTCCCATGGAAGGCGCAGATTCGGAGGAAGGGGAGGTTTATCTCTACCGTTACAGCGAGAGCGAGGACGGCGCGCCTACCCTGGACAACATCGAGGACGACGACGAGTACGAGATCGTGGCCGAGGCGTTCGACGAGCTGCTGGACGAGCAGGAGTACGACGAGCTGGTAGGCGAGGATGAGCTGGAGGAAGAAGAGTAAACTGTTGCAGGACAAATGAATCGATGAATCCTATTTCCCCTGTGGCCGGATGGCTGCGGGGGATTTTTTTTGCGCTTGGGAGAGGGGAAGCGGATAGGAGTTTTTGGGGAAATGTGTACAATATGTCGAATCTGGTCGGGGATGGGGGTGATTTTCTGGATATTATGTGGTAAGCTATAAGAATATGGAAGAAGGTGGGATTTTTGTTTGAATATTTGAAGGTAACAACCCTGGAGGCAGTATTTACCGCAAGGGGGGCCGGGCGGCTGCCGGAGTATCTTGGATCTACCATACGCGGAATATTGGGGCACTGCTTCCGGGATTTTGTCTGCGATATGCGGGCAACCAAGTGTTTTGCCTGCGAAAAACAGTCCGGTTGTCCCTATGTGCGCAATTTTGCCAACACCGGGGGACAGGGAGGCGCAATCAATCCTTATGTGCTTTTGTCCTGCACCCAGGGAAAGACGGAGTGGTAGCCGGGAGACGAGTGCAGGTTCCGCCTGACGCTGTTCGGAACTGCGGCGGAGAGTCCGGGAATCTACATGGACGCTCTGCTGGCAATGGAGAGGCGGGGATGGGGAGTGGCCAAAATCCCCTTCGCGCTGAACCGGGTGGTGGACTGGGAGACAGGCAGGCTGATTTTCGGAGCGGGCAGGCCGTATCTGCGCAATCTCACGCCCCACGCCATGGAGATCCGGCCTATAAACGCCAGAAGCGTCATGGTCTCCTTCCGGACGCCGGTGCGGATCGTTGCGGGGAAAACGCTGTTTACCAGCCTGCCCTTCCAGGAGCTGGTGCGTTTCCTGATGGGACGCTTTGCGCAAATGACCCAGGCGTATACGGACTACTTGATGGAGTGGGATCAGGAGGAGATGCTCAGGCAGGCCGCACAGGTTAAGACCGTGGCCGAGCATTGGAATTATCTGGATTTTTCCCGGTATTCCATCAACAGTCCCAGCGGAAAGCTGGAACTGCCCGCCCGGACCGGCTGGGCGCTGTACGAGGGCAATCTGGGGGCATTTGTGCCTTATCTGGAGGCGGGGAGTTATCTGCATGTGGGGAAAAATACTACGATTGGGTTTGGTAGGTATGAACTGTATTATGACGGAGGGTTTACGGTATGACGGAACAAACGATGAATCAGGCGATTGAAAAACTTGCAGAGAATTATAACCAGCTGGAGCAATCCCTGGTGAATCAGCTCCGGCTGCAGGTGCCGAACCACCAGTTGACGGTTGGTACATACAGGGAGCGGGTCTGGAAAAGCCTTTTCGAGATGATCATTCCGAAAAAGTATTGTATTGAGCAGAGTGTTTTCATCATTGACTCCTATGGGAATATCTCCAGAGAGGTGGACCTGGCGGTGTATGATGAAATGTATACGCCTTATATCTTTAATTATGGGGAAATCAAGTTTATTCCCATTGAGGCGGTAGCGGTGGTGGTGCAGTGTAAGAGCGGGGTTAATGATACGGCAACTACGGAAAATGCGATAGAGTGGGTCAATACAGTTAAAGCGCTAAAGACTTCAATGGACTCTGTTACAAGGACTATTACGGATTTGGTAGATAATTATGACCGAAGCCTGCACAGCAAAATTCTCACCCAGACTTCAACACGTCCAATCACGATACTGTGCGCGACGGAAATGGGCAGATCAATGCAGACGAAATTGCTGAACGAATTTGACATACTTTTGTTCGTGGAGGACGTCGGCACTGGCAAAGATGGGAAGAAAAAGGCAAGGCTGGTAAAACAGATTCCTGGTGAGGAGAAGAATTTTATCCAGTGGAATGATAATCTGAACCATTTTATGCACAGTGACCGGGAGAAAGAAGAAGCGGAATATATGATGGGAAGGAAGAAGGATGCGTTAAACTCCATAGAGTCCCTAAAGAGGCGCAACCTCACCCAACTCCGCGTCACAAACCATCAAGAAGAGGAGAACACCATCCTATCCCTCACCTTCCAGCTCAACCAGCTTCTAATGTTCCTCAACAACCCCATGCTGTTCCCGCACAGAGCCTACGCAAGGATGTTTACGAAAAACCTGGGCGGAAAAATACAGGAGGATTAAACCGTGAGTCAATATATTCTTGCAAAATACGATGTGAGTGGAATTCAGAGCTACATTTTCGCCTCAAGGCAACTGCGGGAAAATGTGGGTGCCTCCCAAAACGTCGGGCAAATCCTGAAGGAAACCCTCCCTGGCGTACTGACGGAGTGGGCAGCGTCCTGCCCGGATACCGTGAGGACCAACTGGGACAACTCTAAAAACTGGGAATTTTCCCTGCCCCAAACCAAGGAGCTGCTGGCAGAAATTTTATACATCGGCGGCGGAAACGCCTTTGTTGTTTACCGCGAAGAAACTGCCTACAATCAGGTCAGCAGACTGTTCGCTATGAAAATGATGGAACAATGCCAGGGCGTGACCGTGCTTTCCGCCCATGTGGAAGCAAACCCGGACGATTTCCCCGGCGACTTGAAGCGCTTAAACCAGGAAATGGCCCCAATAAAGCGCCGTCTGCGCCGTCCCCAGCCCTTGTCCTCCTATGCAGTTGTGGAACAGGACGGGTTCGACGGCAGCCCGGTCACCCACCTGGAAAACCGTGGGGAAGCAAGCACAAAACTATCCGAATTGCGATATGAAAAGCGCAGGGACAGCCTGTCCAACGGCGCAAAGACCCAGCCCGGGCGGTACGCGCTGGAGATGGAGGACTTGGCGGAACAAAAAGGAGAAAACAGCTATATCGCGGTGATTCACATCGACGGTAACAACATGGGGGAGCTGGTTCAAAAACTCATGGATCAAAACCCAACCTACGAGACGGCAGTTCCGGCCATGCGGCAGCTTTCCGCCGGAATCGCACAGCGGAACCGCCAGGCCAGCGAAGCCATGGAGACGGCCTTTGCGTCCGTATTTGACAGGGAACCGTTTCCCCTGCGCCCGCTGATCATGGACGGGGACGACATGACGTTTCTCTGCTGCTGCAAGGCCGGAATCGGGGCCGCGGTTGCCTGTCTGCGAAGGCTGCTTCAGCTCTCGGATCAGAAGCTGCCGCTCTCGGCCTGCGCCGGCATCGCATTTGTCCACAATCATTTCCCCTTCAGCGTCGCCTACGAGGCTGCGGAGGCGTGCTGTTCCAGAGCGAAAAACCGCTGGTACCAGGAGAAAGACGACAAAACGGCATACCTGGATTTTCAGGTGGTTCAGGGCGCATTTGTAAAGGGACTCAAGGACGAAGCGCAGCTGGAAACACTTAGAGTCCGCCCATTCCGCGTTGCGGAAAAAGTGGACCTGCGGTCCGAGGATTCCATCGACCGTCTGCGCCAGACCCTGGGGCGGATGGCGCCCGACGGCGGGATACAGGGGCAGTGGCCTATGACCAGGCTGCGCCGCCTGTATCAGGCGTACCGTCTGGGCCAGGATCATGTGGATTTGTTGAAAAAAGAATACGCCTCCCGGGGTTACACTGTCTCTCAGCTGACAGGAGAGCGCGCAGGGGTCACCGGCCGGAAGGACGGCGGCATCTTTGACGCGCTGGAAACACTGGACTTTTACGACGGGAACATTTGGCGCGGCTTTTGGGAAGCAGTTGATAAGGAGGACGCTCTATGAAACGCTGGTGGCTTGAAATTACATTGAAAAGCGATCTGTGCGCGGCGACAGGGGAAAGCGAGCAGGCAGTCACAAATATGAACACGGCGCTGGAACACGGCCTGCCCATCATCCCCGCCAAGCGGCTGAAGGGCTGTCTGTTAAATGAAGGAAAGGAAATCGTTTCAAACGGCTTTGCAGCGCAGAGCGAACTGGCCGATCTGTTCGGCCGCCCCGGTGCCTCCAATCCCGCCCGTCTTCATATCGGAGATGCGCACATTTACCGCATTCCCGGTTTCCTGTTGGGGAAGGAGCGTGCGGACGGCGACGTGGTGTTCAAGAACTACGAGAAAGAGCTGAGGGAGCTGATCCGCCATCCAGAACTCAGTGAAGATTTGGCGGAGCGGCTCCTCACCAGGCTGCGGACTCGCACCGCCATTGACAAGGAGCTGAAAACTGCGCAGAAAACCACCCTGCGGACCATGCAGGTCGTCCCGCGGGGGATCGTATTCCGCAGCCTGTTGGAGCTTTCGGACGCTCAGGGCCAGACGCCGCCGCAGCTGCTGAAATGGTGCGTAAAGGCGCTGCGCCATGTGGGCCTGGGCATCACGAGAGGCTATGGGGAGGTGTCCTGCACCCTCACAGAGTACGTAGCGCATGAGCAGGACGCTGCGAAGGACAATGAGATCCCCCCGGTTTTTCCGGGCGAAAATGCTATGGAATACGAGATCGAGCTGCAGAATCCGGTGCTGTTTTCCGGCAGCAGAGGGCTGTATGAGGATTGCTGCGACTATATTCCTGGCTCCGCGATTATGGGCGCGCTGGCCGCCATGTACATAGCGGACCATGGGCTTGGCGCAGACGCCCACCGGGACGAGGCATTTTCCAGAATCTTCCTCCGGGATGGAGTGCGCTTCGGAAATGGTTTCTTGAAAGCCGCCGCGGGCGGCCGGGACAGAACCTTTTACCCGGCTCCGGCCTTCCTGGCGTTGGAAAAGCGGGGAGAGGGCCGGCTGATCAACCGCCTGAACGGGGACGATGAGAAAAAGCGGAGAAAAGAACTTTCCGGCCAGACGGCATTTGACTGGGGAGACGGTAAGGTTTATCTGGCCGATGTGGAAAAGGAGGTCAGGCTGCACCACCAGCGTCCAAAGGACAGGGGCATCGGGCACGCGGTCAACGACCTCATCCAGGCCGGCGCGGTGGATATGGGACAATTCTTCTCCTACATGTGCATTTCTGGGGGACAGCGTTTTTCCGGGGTGATCCGGGGAAATGCCGGAGATTTGCAGGCTCTTGCCGCCTGCCTGGAAAAACGCAGCTGGACCCTGAGGCTGGGCCGCTCCCGCACCGCGGAGTATGGAAACGCCAGAATACGCCTGTTCCCGGCAAGGGGCGGGCAGCAGGCCGCCATTTCCGACCGGTGGGCGCTGTGGCTGTTGTCTCCCATGGTTTTCGTCGGTGAGAGCGGTCAGAAAGAGGCGTCAGAACAAGATGAATACAACGTATGCTCCGATAAGAGCGGTCAGGGATGGACGTTAGAAGAAAAGCATTTGAAAAAGCAGCTGGAAAACCGTCTGGGCTGTCCGGTGGAGATCAAAGATGCAATTTTAAAATACACCAGAATCGGCGGCTATAACGGCAAATGGAACCTCCCCCTGCCCCAATATACGGCGCTGGCGCCCGGTTCCGTCATCTTTATCGAGGTGAAGAAAAACCTCTGCACCGCCCAGCTGGAATCCGAATTCTGGGGAGATATGACCGGTAGAGGCAACGGTCAGGTAAAGGCATTGTCCTGGGACGATGTCACAAAGCCCATGAAGAACTGCCAAACGGCGGCGGCGGACGGTACGAACGCCGTGGAGAAGGGCGATCCGGCGGCCCCTGGCATATTGGTTTTGGAGCTGGAGGCATACCAGGAGCGGGAGAAAGAGCGGGAAATGCAGCGCCGGGAGGCAATGAGCACCCAGGCAGCGCTGCCCAGTGCGGTGACAATCGAGCAGCTGATTGCGCTGATGGAGGAACATGAGGACTATTCCTACACGGAGCTTAAAAAACAGATCGATAATATACGGGATGAGCAAAAAAAGAACAGGGCGCAGGAATTTTTGCGGCCCTGTGAGGGAAAGACGCACGAGTTTATTTATTTCTATTTGTTGAACAGCAAATGGAGCGCGAGAAGGGAGGCGGCAGGTAATGGAAAACAAGGAAAATAGAATCCGCGCGCGGATTATGGTTGACATCGATGGATACCTGGACGCGCCTCTGCTGGTCGCTTCCGGCGAAGACGAGAAGGCGGATATAGACCAGCTGCTGACTGCGGACGGGATTCCATTTATACCGGGAAGCTCCATGGCCGGAGTGCTCAGGTCCTATCTGGAACAGGCGGCAGGGCTGCGCGAGGCGGAAGCGCTGTTCGGAACCCTGGGCTGGACGCAGCGCCCCGGTGAGAATCTGGACAAGGACGGCAAAACCCTTGAATTTCAGAGCCGGATTCTGATATACGATACATGTTTGGAGAACAGCGATCCGGCCCGGCGGGATGGCGTCCGGCTGAACGAGGGAAAAACCTCCGATGAGAATATGAAGTTTGACATGCAGGCCGTGGAAACGGGGGCTGACTGCCGTATTCGGCTGGAAATTATTGTAAGGGAAAATCAGGTAACGGACACTCTGGACGCTGCCATCGACCGGGATCTGGCCGGAGTGAAATACTGCATCAGCGGTTTAAAACGTGGAAGTCTGCGTTTGGGGGCCAGGAAAAACAGAGGATTTGGAAAGCTGGAGGTGCGCGGGGTGCATTACCGGACATTCAGGATGGAGAACCGCGATGATTTCCAGGCGTGGCTGGATTGGAGCTGGGACCAGGCGGACGCCTTTGACGGCAGTGAGGAGTGGGGCGCAGAAGAGCTTTTGGCGGAAAGGCCGGAGGGAGAGCACTGCATGCAGATTCCCCTCACCCTCAGCGGCACCCTTCTGGTTCGCAGCTATGCAAACCCCAGGTGGGGCAAAGAATCCGGTTCAGAACCGGACCGGGACATGAGCGCGGATTGCGGGCAGCTTACGCTCAAAGACGGCGCCGCCGTGATTCCGGGGAGCACTTGGGCCGGTGCGGTCCGCAGCTACATTGCGGATTTGGCGAGGCAGATCGGAGGCTTTGGAAGCTGGGAGGACGCGCAAAAGGCGCTGGAACCATTCTGGGGAACCTGGAGCACAGGCAGGACCCGCAATGCGCTGCGCGCCTCCCGTCTCGTGTTCGAGGAAACGAAGATTTCCGGGGGCCACAGTCTGCCGGTGTACAGAACCGCAGTGGACCGTTTCACCGGAGGGGCCGCCAGGGGAGCGCTGTTCGGTGAAACGCTGTGGGCCGGAGGGAACGTGCGGCTCACCATCCGCTGGCAGGAGCAGGGATTGGACGAACTGGAAAAGAAGGCGCTGCCCGGTATGCTTTTGTGGGCGGCTCAGGGGCTTGGCAGCGGTCTGTTGACTGTAGGCGGAGAAAGCGGAGCCGGCAGAGGGATATTTGAAGCGGAAAAGAGCGTGCTTCTGGACGGAGAGCCTGTGGAGAAAGAGGAAGCATATTTGCAGGCGGCGGCTCGCTGGTGCAGACGGCAGAAGGAGGTACAGGATGGGCAAAATACGCCAGATTACGTCCACATGCGTGCGCGATGAGGCGGAATTGACACAGGAGCAGATTGAGGAAATCGTGAGGGAGGAATTTCCGGGGGAAGCCGGGCTTTACCTGGAAATGGACGATCAGGTCCTTCTGGGCCGGTACGACCGGGGAACCTGGCAGGTCCGCACAGACGGCCAGGGGATTCAGAATGCTTTTCTGTGGGAAAATGTGCAGAAAATGATCATATTCGACGAGGAACAGGAGCTCAGGTTGGTTCGCCGCGGCCTGCATTTTTGCGGAAGGCTGCGCCGCGACGGGATCTGCAACAGCCTGGCGTATGTGATGGACGAGGAACAGAAAATGTGGGGAGAAGGGCAGAGGGCCGACGAGGCGTGGAGCGTGCTTAAGTCAAGCCGGGGCGCTTCGATCTGGGTACCGGAAGTGCTGGGAAGAGTCGGCGGAGCGATAGGCCTGCGGGTCCGCAAATACTATGAATTCCCGGATGCAACGGAAAAACGCGGTCTGGTGTCGCAGATAGACGAACGGCTGTTAGGCTTCTGCCCGTGGCCGGATAACAGGGGGTGTGTATAGTGGAATATTTTACAAATCCATACAATTTTGTGCCGTTTACGGGAACCTGCCAGCGGGAGCCGCTGAACCTGGGGCCTCAGGAGTGCATGACCGGCTACTTTGAATGCGAGCTGGAGCTTCTGACCCCGCTGTTCATTCCCAACACCTCCAACAAATATGCCCTATGCAACGAGGAGGAGCAAAGTCATCAATATACCGGATACGAGTTCTGTTCCTACGAAGACCTCTCCGGGAACACCCAGCCAGGAAAGACCGGCCCCAAAGACCCGGTGATCCCCGGGAGCGAAATCAGGGGGGCGGTGCGGAGCGTGTATGAGGCGGCGTTTGGGGGATGTGCGTCTACGATGCGGGTGGATACGGTTGTGGGACAGGAGATTCCTGAGAAAACATATCCGGGGGTTTTGGTGAGAGAAGCGGAAAACAAATGCTGCTTCATACCATGTAAACGCGCGACGTTTAATGCGAGGCAGTGTTTTAGAGAGGGTCAGGAAATCTGGGTCAAACTGGAAAAAATATACCACGATCAGAATGGCAAATCATTTTTTAATATGAGCGTGAAGGATTATCAGATACCGGATGGAAGAAACAAACCCTCTGATTATTATCGGGGCTGGATTCACAATAAGAAATCGTCTGGTGGAAAATATCCATATAAGTATGTATTTTATTGCGCGGATGAGAAGGCGAAAGAGCTGATCCAGACGGAAGAATATGAGGTATTTGAGCAGATCGTCAAGAGCTGCCGGGGTGAAGTTGCGCAGCCTGGATTTTCAGAAAGCAATAGCTGTATTCCAGTCTATTATGCCGAGGAAAAGAATAAACCCAGATACCTGTCTCCGGCCTTTCTGGAACGAAACTGTTATCAGAAAACATTAGAAGCGATCCTGAAAGAGAACGGAGGTTTTCAGCCCTGTGTCTCTGCCATGCAGATATGTCCGTCTTGCAAGGTATTTGGGATGGTTTCACGAGAGCATGGAAATACAGGCTCAGTCAGTACTAGAGTGCGTTTTACGGATGCCCGGCTAGATGAAGATATGGGGAAAGAAAACGCTGTAAACTGTTATGGTGATTACATAATACTGCCCGAAGTTGGAGCACCGCATCCAGATACAGTCGAGTTCTATACGGAATCGCCCTACGAGGATAATGAAAAGAAATACTGGAAAACAGAAGGATACTGGACATATGACCATGTACGTGTCAAAACGGATCAAAATGAATACCTTAGATTGCTGCCACCATCACTACCTAAATTGAGGGGGCGTAAGTTCTATTGGCACCATGATGGATGGAAAAAACTGGATAAAAGTGAACTGTTGGACAACCAGCTTAAGCAGCGGATACGTCCTCTTCTTCCGGGGAAGGAGACGGGAAGGAAGCAAACATTTCATTTTCGGGTGTATTTTGATAAGCTAAATCGGAAAGAACTGGGACAGTTGCGGTGGTCGTTGGATTTTATGGATGAAGTCTGCGCCCATAAGGTCGGAAGGGGAAAGCCTTATGGTCTGGGCAGTGTGCGGATAAAAATCTGCGATTTGGAAATTCGGGAGGTTGACGGAGATACAGGAACGGTGAAACTGGTGAGAAAAACCTATAAGGATTTGGGGATGGATATAGCGACGGAATGCGAGCCGGTAAAAACATTGAAAATAATGGCCTGTGCAGAACCTCTCCGCCACGATGTCAGTTATCCGCAGGTGGAGGGAGACGAAAAGGAGTCGTTTATTTGGTTCAACAATAACAAAATAAATGAAGACTCGAAAAAGCAGCAACCAGCATTTTCAAAAATACTTCCAAAGCCAGAGGAGGAACTGGATACAAATAATAGTTCTGCAAAACGTCTGCATACGAAAAAGGCACCCCCAAAAGCATACCACCGTGCGAACCCTAAGCGCACATAAAAACCCCAGGACATTCGCACCGAGATTAGGAGGAGAAAGAGGAGGAAAAAGAGGAGAATGTGTGAAGAGGGGTTGATTTGTTGGAGGGAATGTGTAGAATATGAGATAAGAGTATCGAGATTTGTGAGGAAAAATTGGTGAGATTTGCTGTCACAGCCTGCGAAGGCTGTGTGGATTGAAATGAAAAAGGCGTTCGGACTTTAAAGAAAGAGAGGAAGTCACAGCCTGCGAAGGCTGTGTGGATTGAAATACCCAACCTGTCTTTTTATAATCCTTTTCCATCTGTCACAGCCTGCGAAGGCTGTGTGGATTGAAATCAATCCACGCGGGAAGGTTAGGGTTCCCACTCGGTCACAGCCTGCGAAGGCTGTGTGGATTGAAATTT
>OLPX01000797.1_pt1 | contig 26003 bp, 19 predicted proteins | sample 1672491 | NCBI WGS metagenome assembly OLPX01 (sample SAMEA3136692, study PRJEB25190) | human gut metagenome | biome: human gut; feature: human-associated habitat; material: faeces | place: Austria | collected 2013 | reverse complement strand
CCCGCTTTCTTCTGAAATTTACCTATATTTTACCATAAATGTCCGACATTTGCAATTTAAACATATGGTTTGTCCTATAGGTTTGTCCTATATATCAGGACCGCTCTTTTGTAACAGTTCAGACAATGATTCCCACAATGGGGAATCACCGCAAAAATTTCATGTTCAGAAGTTCTGAGGAAAGAGCATTGGATGCCTGCTGCATCAGACGGGCGCGGATAGTTTTGGGACAGCTTTGGGACAGCTCAGGGAAAGTTCCGGGAATGATAGTTCCGGGATATAAGCCGCAGGTTGACAAATCCGTGGATGCTGTGTATAATAGTTGACTGATGCAACAGTTGTATAATACAATAGAAATAGCAGGGAGAACGGAATGAATCAATATACGGGAATATACCGGCGCTGTGAGCTCTGGTTTATCCGGAGGGAGTTAGAGCAGTTTGGACTGCAGCCCCTGGAGGGGAAAATCATCATGTTTCTTCAGGACAACCAGTGTACCCAGGAGGATATCGGTGCCCATTTTGACCTGGATAAGGGCAGGATTGCCAGAAATCTGTCTGAGCTGGAGGAAAAGGGGCTGGTGCGGCGTCTTATTAACGAAAAGAATAAAAGACAGAAGTTTGTAAGCCTTACCGTCAGAGGGAGCCAGGTCCTGGAAGAAATACACCGCATATCAGGCAGATGGGACGAGATTTGTTTTGCCGGTTTCACAGAGGAGGAGCGCGGGCAGCAGCAGGATTATCTGCGGCGGATTGCTGAAAATGCTATTGAATATAAACACAGAGTAGGAGAATGTACATATGGTAAACAATCTGACTGAGGGAAAACCTCTTAAATTGCTGTTTTTCTTTGCAATGCCCATGGTAGTGGGAAATCTGTTCCAGCAGCTCTACAACATGGTGGATTCCATGGTGGTGGGACGCTTTGTGGGAGAGGATGCCCTGGCAGCCGTTGGATCTTCCTTCCCCGTGGTCTTTTTGTCCGTAGCCATTGCGGCGGGCATGTCCATGGGATGTACCGTTGTTATTTCCCAGTTCTTTGGGGCGGGTAAGATACTTGAAATGAAGATAACTGTTTCCACGGCCCTCATATCGCTGGGAGTCATCGGACTTATTATCATGGGAATCGGGGAAATCGTCGCGGGACCTCTGCTGACTCTTCTGGGAACAGACCCGGATATCATGGCCGACTCCCTTGCCTATCTGAGGATATATTTCGGGGGAGCCGTATTCCTGTTCCTGTATAATTCTCTGAACGGTATCTACAATGCGTTGGGTGACAGCCAGACACCTCTTAAGTTTCTCATGGTATCCGCCCTGACCAATATTGTCCTGGACCTGCTGTTTGTTATTCAATTCAACATGGGCGTGGCAGGTGTGGCCTGGGCAACCCTGATTGCCCAGGGAATGTGCGCTGTCTTTTCCTTCTTTGTATTGATAGCCCGCCTGAGAAAATTGGAAAATGAGGAGGCGTCCAGAGGAAAGGCATTTACCTTCTTTGACAGATCCTCGGCTGAGCGGATTGCCAAAGTGGGCGTGCCTTCCATGCTCCAGCAGTCTATTGTTTCCATCAGTATGATGCTGATGCAGGGGCTGGTAAATTCCTATGGAAAGGTGTTTGTGGCTGGTTATACGGCTGCCACTAAGATTGATACCCTGGCAATGATGCCCAACATGAACTTTTCCAACGCTATGTCCAGCTATGCGGCCCAGAACATCGGAGCCAGGAAAATGGACCGTGTGAAGCAGGGATACAAGGCCAGCATGTTCATGGTGGTGGTATTCTCACTTATTATTACCAGCATCATTTTCCTGTTCGGACCGCAGCTTCTGGGACTGTTCCTGAAACAGGGGTCTGAGGGCAGCGCCATGAGCTATGGACTCAGTTACATGAAGACCGTATCCGTGTTCTATATACTGATGGGAGCCCTGTTTGTAAGCAACGGTCTGCTGAGGGGAGCCGGCGACATGGGGGCGTTTATGCTCAGCTCCGTGGTAAACCTGTTCTCACGGGTGGTCATTGCCTATCTGCTGGCGCATTTTATCGGCTCCAGCGCCATATGGTGGTCCATACCCACGGGATGGGCTATCGGCGCATTGTTCTCCTTCCTGCGCGTAAGGAGCGGGAAGTGGATGGCCAGGAGACTGGTGGATTAAAGATTGACAGTGCTGCATATATTGTATAAATTCAGGTTGAGGAATGAAATGCATGAAGATATATGTAGTGAAACAGGGAGACAGTGTTGACTCCATAGCGGATTCACAGGGGATTCCCGTAGAGACCCTTGTATGGGCAAATCAGATAGAATATCCATACCGCCTGGCCGTTGGCCAGGCTCTTTATATTTCTGACGGAGAGACTAGGGAAGGACGAAGGCTCCTGTTTTCCAGCGGTTATGCATACCCCTTCATAGACAGCGGGGTACTGGAGGATACGCTGCCATATCTGAGCGCCGTCAATGTATTTTCCTACGGCTTTACAGAGGACGGGAATCTGGTTCTGCCCATGACGGATGACGCGTGGATTATAGAAAAGGCGCTGCAATGGGGCGTCCGCCCGGTGCTTACACTGACGCCCCTGGGAGAGAACGGGCATTTTAACAATAATCTGGTATCAGTCCTGGTGAGAAGCCGGGAAAACCAGCAGCGCCTTATCTGGGAGCTGGGGCGCACGATGCAGGAAAAGGGATATGGGGGTCTGGATATTGACTTTGAGTATGTGCTGGCAGAAGACAGGGCGGAGTATGCTGATTTTGTGCGCCGGGCTACCCAGGTACTCAACATCTTCGGCTATACGGTTACGGTAGCCCTTGCGCCTAAGACTTCGGCCCAGCAGAGGGGGCTTCTCTATGAGGGCATTGATTACCGGCTGCTGGGGGAGGCGGCTAACCACGTCATGCTGATGACCTACGAGTGGGGATACAGTCAGGGACCGCCCATGGCCGTGGCCCCCATCAATATGGTGAGAAGGGTAGTGGAGTATGCGGTGAGCGAGATTCCGCCTGAGAAAATCATTCTGGGAATCCCTAACTACGGCTATGACTGGCCCCTTCCATTTGAACGGGGAGTAACCAGGGCCAGATCCCTGGGAACCCTGGAGGCGGTGAAGCTGGCGGTTGACTTTGGTGTGGATATACGGTTTGACGAAACTGCCATGTCGCCCTATTTCCGGTACTGGCAGTACGGTGTCCAGCATGAGGTATGGTATGAGGATGCAAGGAGCATCCGGGCAAAGTTTGACCTTATTAAGGAATTTAATCTGTATGGGGCGGGGTATTGGCAGCTTATGCGGTTCTTCCGGGCCAACTGGCTGATGATGGATGATATGTTTTATATTGAGCGGGATTGGCCTCTCATGAAGTATGAAGATATGTCATAAAAGCTGTTTCTGTGGTATAATCCTTCTGTGGCAGGCCGTTAAGTAAAATAAAGGCAGAGCCATTGAATTGGTAAAATCGGTCAGGCTCCTTTTCATGGACCATGAGAGGGCATCCGGGATAACGGTAAAAGGGACGGCGGATCTGGCCTATGTGGCCTGCGGCGGGCTGGAGGCATATTTCGAGCGTTATCTGAATCCATGGAATTTTGCTGGAGGATGAGCTGCTCCCTTTGTGATACAGTGTGAAAGGAACTTAAAGGATGAAAAGAATGGACAGAGACACGGGGGGAAAGAGGAGAGGCAGGAAGAAAGGCGGGAAGATCGTAAGGCTGGCTGCCGTGGTGTGGCTGCTGTGCGTGTTAAGCGGCGTAAACGCTGCGCGCGGGGAACCGGGAGTGACAGGACTCACAGCCTTTACAGCCCTGGCCGATGCGCGCGGCTCCAATGCGGATACATCTGCCGGGACAGGGGAAACACTGGTGAACATTGCCGATGAAGACCAGCTGAAGCAATGGTACGACCAACGTTTAACGGGAGGAGACAGCATAGGAGTCCTGCCGAAGAACATGGTAATTACCAAACCTGTTACCCTGGGGCTTCCTGACGGCCGGACGAATATCAGCCCTGTTGAAATCAGGATACCTGAGGGACCCATAAAAATCCTGGCGCCTAAAAACCTGGCCCAGGCAGGCGTTGTCATTGACAATCCGAATTTGTTTATAACGGGAACTAAAAGCATGATATCGGTTGAGGGGGAAGGATGCCTGACACTGAAACGGGGACAGATACAGAGGGACGCGTCAGATGAACCGGCCATCATCCTGAGAAATCAGGGAACGCTGGTATGGGAGGAAGGAAAGGACTTCAAAGGGCTTAAGAAAACCGACATCCGTGACGAGCGCATAGATCCTCCGGAGCCGGTTCCGCCCGATGAGAGCCAGACAGGGCCGGAATATGGCGGCACACAGCCCCAGCTGACAGAGGCGGTTCTTTTGAATATTGGAGCTGACGGCAGCGGCTCTGCCAGACTGGAATTTAAGAACCTGCCTTCTGATATCAATGCCCTCTACATACTGCGCAGTGAAAGAGGACATTCCTGGAAAAAGGAAAAGAACAAGGTGACGGCCGCGTCCTCACAAAGCGGACAGGAGACAGTGGAGTACGAAAATTTCCTGAAGGAGACAGGAAACACGCTGAATACAAGCATTGTAGCGGACGGTTATCTCATATACAGATTCCAGTCAGGGGAAAGCTCCTTTTATGTGAAGGCTGGCATCGAGTGGCCCGGAGGAAGCTATGAAACGGACAAGGTAAGGATTGCCATACCGGAGACCGTTGGCCAGGGCCTCACCTTTTCATACGGCGGAGGAAGCTACAGCTATGGAGGAGGATACGCAGGCGGCTACGGCAGCGGTTTCGGCGGGTATGGAGGAGGCAGTACATCAGGGGGGGATTCCTCCACCCAGCCGGGCACGCAGGAGGAGTCTGACGCGCCAGAGGGACCGGTGAGAGGCCGGGGAGGCCGCAGGAGGGATTCCTATACCCCGTATTCCGTCCCCGGCTATAAGGATGGAGGAACAGCCGCCGGACGGATCACAGAGGAAATGATTCAAGAGGCTACGCCTTCGGAGGCCCGCGGCCCGGGCGAAAAGGATGGGGACAGTGATTCGCAAATCCAGCCAGCCGCCGGATGGGAGGATACAGATACAGCCGGTCAGACGGAGGAAGGGGATGAAATCATGGACACGGAGCCGGATCCGTCACAGGGGGAAGGGGAAGATTCTGGTATATCGGGATTAAAATGGTATGCAGGCGCTATGATGCTTGGCTGCGGAGTTGTCTGTTTCCGCCGGAGAAAGCGAAAATAAATGCGCTGCGTCAAGGTGCGGCGATAAAAAATGATTTGCCAAGGAAAGAAGGCTGTAGTATAATTTACAAAAACCAAAAACCCACACTATTACGTTACAAAGGAGAATAGAAGTATGGCAATCAGAGTTGGAATTTTAGGCTATGGAAACCTTGGAAAGGGTGTGGAGTGTGCCGTTAAGCACAATCCCGACATGGAGCTGAAAGCAGTGTTCACCAGGAGGAACCCGGACAGCCTCAGCATATTGACAGAGGGGGCAAAGGTTTATCGGGCAGAGGAAACCTTGTCCATGAAGGACGAGATTGACGTGATGATACTCTGCGGAGGAAGCGCCACGGACCTTCCCGGACAGACTCCGGAAATGGCAGCGCATTTCAATGTAATAGACAGCTTTGACACCCACGCCAATATCCCCCGGCATTTTGAGGCAGTGGACAAGGCGGCAAAGGAAAGCGGCCATGTGGGAATCATATCCGTTGGCTGGGATCCGGGCATGTTCTCCCTAAACAGGCTCTATGCCAATGCCATCCTGCCGGGCGGCAGTGACTATACCTTCTGGGGCAAGGGCGTGAGCCAGGGCCATTCCGATGCAATCCGCAGAATCAAAGGCGTGAAGGACGCAAGGCAGTATACCATTCCGGTGGAGGCCGCCCTTACGGCTGTGAGAAGTGGAAAAGCGCCAGAGCTTACCACCAGGGATAAACACACCAGGGAGTGTTTTGTGGTGGCGGAGGAGGGCGCTGATTTAAAGGCCATCGAGGAAGCAATCGTCACCATGCCTAACTATTTTGCCGATTATGACACCACGGTGCATTTCATCAGCCAGGAAGAACTGATGCGTGACCATGCCGGGATTCCCCATGGCGGTTTTGTCATCCGCACCGGCAGCACCGGATGGAATGATGAGAACGGCCATGTGATTGAATACAGCCTGAGGCTGGACTCCAACCCGGAATTCACGGCGTCTGTCATCGTGGCCTATGCCAGGGCCGCATACCGCCTGAGCAGGGAAGGACAGTCCGGGTGCAGGACCGTATTCGACATTGCGCCGGCTTATCTGAGCCCGGCGGATGGGGCAGAGCTTAGGAAACATCTGCTTTAGAGCGTATTTGAAAAATACATACTGAGTATTCAGATAATGGAAAACAGCCATATGGGCAGGCTTGCAGGGGCACGGATATGCTCCCTTCTGCGCATAGGGCTGTTTTTTTGCCGGTTTATTACGGCTTGATTTGTGTGAATGCAGAATAGTTATCGCACCAAACAGAACCATTCCTCATATCCTATCAGTAACAGACTTTCATATTAGCCTGTAGAAAGACACTCTTTGCGCTGCATATCTAAACTACAGTACAAACTGAGCAGGCCGGAGGCGGGAAAAAGCCTTGGGAGCCGGGCCGCGAACAGCGGCAGCAGACCGTAACGTCTGTGGGACAGTGGTTTACTTACATTGGCCCACAGACGTTTTTTTGTTTTGGGGCAGGATGAGAGATTGGGTGATTGCCATAGATAGGGGAGGTAAAGGCAGATGGGAGAAGGAAATGAAAAGAATATATTGGAAAAAGAGATAGGACGTCACGGTACGGGGCTGGCCATGCAGGTGTCCTGTGTCAGCATCGTCATCAACGTAGTGCTCTCCGCCTTTAAGGTGGGTGCGGGTATCCTGTCCCATTCAGGTGCCATGATATCGGACGGGATCCATTCAGCCTCGGATGTGTTCAGCACACTGATTGTTATGGCGGGAATCGCCATGGCTTCCAGGAAGTCAGACAGGGAACATCCCTATGGCCATGAGCGGATGGAATGCGTGGCGGCCCTTTTGCTGTCAGCCGTATTATTTGCCACAGGTATCGCCATCGGGGTGAGCGCTGTGGAAACCATTGGTTCCGGGCCGGAAAAGGGCAGGGTGATTCCCGGAACGCTGGCTTTGGGGGCCGCGGTTATATCCATAGTGGTAAAAGAATGGATGTTCTGGTATACCAGGGCTGCTGCCAGAAAATTAAAATCAGGGGCTCTGATGGCGGACGCATGGCACCACCGCAGCGATGCACTGTCCTCAGTGGGCGCTTTAATCGGTATCCTGGGAGCCAGAATGGGAATGCCGGTCATGGACCCGCTGGCCAGCTTCATCATCTGCATCTTCATAGTCAAAGCAGCTCTGGATGTGTTCAGGGATTCCATGGATAAGATGGTGGATAAGGCGTGTGACGATGAGACGGTCAGGTCCATAGAACAGGCGGTGCTGGACACCCGGGGCGTGGAACGGGTGGGTTCCATGAAAACCAGACTTTTCGGTTCCAGAATTTATGTGGACCTGGAGATTGAAGCAGATAAAAGCCTTATGCTGGAGCAGGCTTTTGGAATCGCCAAGGAGGTCCACGATACCATAGAAGAAAGATTTCCCCAGGTTAAACACTGTTCGGTGCAGGTAAGTCCCGAAGGCAGCACGGGCCTGGAGGGGAAGGAAAATTAGTTTGACGGAAAAGCGATTGCTGGCTATACTTAATATCAGATAACAGCGTCCGGAATACGGGAAGAACCAGGCCGGGCTGTGTACCGGGCGCAGTAATAGAGGGAGTGACATAAGATGGGATCATATATAAGAAAAACAATCTGTCCCTACGACTGTCCCACGTCCTGCGGACTTTTGGCAGAAACAGACGGAATCAGGCTTCTGGGCGTAAAAGGCGATCCGGACCATCCGGCGGCAAAGGGGCTGATATGCAGGAAGATGCGGCACTATGAGAAGTCTGTCCATTCACCTGAGCGCATCCTTATACCTATGAAACGGGTGGGCGCCAAGGGAGAGGGAAGGTTTGAACCCATGACCTGGGATGATGCGGTAAAGGAGATTGCCGGCAGGTGGAGCCGTATTCTGGAGGAAGACGGCGCAGATGCCATCCTGCCCATGTATTATTCAGGGGTCATGAGTGTCCTGCAGCGCAAATGCGGGGATGCCTTTTTTAACCGGATGGGGGCTTGTGACATGGTCAGAACACTCTGTTCTTCAGCAAAGGGAGCGGGCTATGAGGCGGTCATGGGCCAGACCGGCTGTCTGGACCCAAGGGAGCTTAAGGACAGCAGCTTCTACCTGGTGTGGGGAAGCAATATGAAGGCCACCAGGCTTCAGTCCATGCCGGCGCTGATTCAGGCACGCAGACAGGGAAAACGGGTGGTGCTCATAGAATCCTGCGCAGCAGATATGGAGGTCTACTGTGATCAGACCATTCTCATTCGTCCGGGCACAGACGGAGCCCTGGCATTGGCAATGATGCATGTGATGGAGGAAGAAAACCTGGCGGACAGGGATTTCCTGGCCCATCGGACAAATGGGTATGAGGCGTTCAGGAAAACCCTTGCCCCATATACCCCTGCCTGGGCGGAAGGGGAGACGGGCATCCCCGCAGAGGTGATCGCTGGCCTGTCAAGAGAATACGCCTCGGCTCCGGCTCCGGCCATCATTTTGGGAAGCGGTCCCTCCCGTTATGGCAACGGGGGAATGACCACACGGCTCATCACCATTTTGTCCGCTTATACAGGCGCGTGGGGGCGTCCGGGCGGCGGTTTGTGCGGCTGTAATCCGGGGGCGGGTCCTTATGTGGACGACCGGCTGGTCACCAGGCCGGATTTCAGGGAGAAACCGGGGCGCAGGGTGAATATCAATGAGATTGCCTCCGCCCTTACAGGAAGCAGGGGAGAGAAGCCCATACGCAGCTTTTACGTCTACGGAGGCAATCCGGTGGCCTCTGTCTGCTGCCAGAAGGGAATCCTGGAGGGCCTTTTGCGCCCTGATTTGTTCACGGTGGTCCACGAGCGGTTCATGACAGATACGGCCATGTACGCGGACATTCTTCTGCCCGCCACATTTTCCGTGGAGCAGACCGATGTGTACACGGCGTACGGATACTGTACCTTTGGGACAGCCAGAAAAATCGTCGAGCCGGCAGGGCAGAGTAAGAGCAATTGGAACACCTTCCGCCTGCTGGCCCGGGCCATGGGATACGGGGAGGAATACTTTAAAAGGACAGAGGAAGAAATGGTTTGGGAGCTGCTGGCCCATCCCATGGAGGGATTAACCCGTATCTCAGAGAAGGAATGGCGCATATTAAGGGAAGGGGGAGTTATATCCACGGCCTTTGCAGACCACGGAAGCTTCAGGACGCCTTCCGGTAAAATGATGATTTATAATGAAAACCTGGAGGAGGCCATGCCCAGATATATGAAAAGCCATGGGGGAGCATACCCTCTGCGGCTGGTGGCAGTGCCCAGCGCGTATACGCTGAATTCGGTCTTTATGGACAGGGAGGACTTAAGCTCAGGCAGAGGCCCCATGACGCTGATGCTCCATCCAAGAGACGCGGCGGCGAGAAAAATAGCGGACGGCAGTCACGTTACAGCCTTCAATGAGCTGGCAAAGGTGGAGTTTACCGCGAAAATCACGCCTGTGGTGGCAGAAGGAACGGTTGCGGCCAGGGGCGTTTACAACAGGACCTTTACAAAAGACGGGCTTCTGGTCAACGCCCTCCACCATGAACGGCTGTCCGATATAGGAGCAGCCACCACCCTTAACGACAATACGGTGGATGTGCGGCCATGTTAAGGGAGACAAGACAGCAGGAAGAGAGACAGGATATGAAATCAATAGTACTTGGAATTCTGGCCCATGTGGATGCCGGGAAAACTACATTATCGGAAGCGCTTTTGTATCTGGCGGGAACCATACGTAAGATGGGAAGGGTGGACAACAGGGACGCATTCCTGGATACCTATGCCCTTGAGAGGGCCAGGGGCATCACCATTTTCTCAAAGCAGGCGGCCCTGACATGGGAGGGAATGCCCATGACGCTGTTAGACACTCCGGGCCATGTGGATTTTTCCGCGGAAATGGAGAGAACGCTCCAGGTACTGGATTATGCGGTTCTGGTTATAAGCGGCGCGGACGGAGTACAGAGCCATACCATAACCCTGTGGCGTCTGCTGGCAAAATACAGGATACCTGTATTCCTCTTTGTCAATAAAATGGACCAGCCCGGCACGGACCGGGAGCAGCGGATGAGGGAGCTGCAGAAGCGTCTGGACGACGGATGTGTGGATTTTGCCGGCGTGGGGACAGAAGAATTCATGGAACACGCAGCCATGTGCGACGAGAAGCTTTTGGAGCGGTATCTGGAGACCGGGGATGTGGAGGATGATGAGATCCGCCGCCTGATTAAGGAACGCAGGCTTTTTCCATGTTTCTTTGGCTCTGCCCTTAAACTCACCGGGGTGGAGGAGCTGTTGGATGGAATCCGCAGATGGGCCCTGATGCCGGAATATCCGCAGGAGTTCGAGGCGAAGGTGTACAAGATTTCCAGGGACGACCAGGGAAACCGTCTGACCCACTTAAAGGTTACAGGCGGAAGACTTAAGGTAAAGGGAACCGTATCCGGCGGGAATACCGAAAAGCCATCCGAGGCATGGCAGGAAAAAGTAAACCAGATCCGTGTATATTCCGGGGAACGGTATGAGGCTGTGCCTGAGGCGGAGGCAGGAACCATCTGCGCTGTTTCCGGCCTTACCAGGACCTATCCGGGACAGGGACTGGGAGCCGGGGAGGATTCCATGCTCCCGGTGCTGGAGCCTGTGCTCAGTTATCAGGTAAAACTGCCGGAGGGCTGCGACGGGGCTGTGATGCTGCCCAAGTTCCGCCAGCTGGAGGAGGAGGATCCGCTGCTGCGGGTGGTATGGAATGAGGAGCTGAAGGAGATATCCATGCAGCTTATGGGAGAAGTGCAGATTGAGGTGCTGAAGAGCCTGATTGAAGAACGTTTTGGAGTTCGGGCAGAATTTGGCACAGGGAACATCGTGTATAAGGAGACAATCGCGGGCGCAGTGGAGGGGGTGGGACATTTTGAACCCCTGCGCCACTATGCGGAGGTCCATCTGCTTATGGAACCGGGAGAACGCGGAAGCGGACTCCAGTTTGAGGCAAGATGCAGCGAGGATGACCTGGACAGGAACTGGCAGCGCCTGGTGCTGACCCACCTGGAAGAGAAGGTGCACCGGGGGGTTCTGACCGGAGCAGCCATAACGGATATGAAAATCACCCTTGTGGCGGGCAGGGCCCATAACAAGCATACAGAGGGCGGGGATTTCAGGCAGGCCACCTATCGGGCCCTGCGCCAGGGGCTTATGGAGGCGGCCTGTATCCTCTTGGAACCGTGGTATACCTTCCGTCTGGAAGTGCCTGAGGCGTCCATCGGGCGCGCCATGACCGATATTGAGAAGCGGTGCGGGACCTGTGTCATTGAGGAAAACAGGCAGGGACAGGCCGTTCTCACGGGACAGGCGCCGGTTGCCTCCATGCGTGGGTATCAGTCAGAGGTCATGTCGTACACCAGGGGACAGGGGAGGCTGGCATGTACGCTCAAAGGATACGAGCCCTGCCATAACAGCCGGGAAATCATTGAGCAGACCGGCTATGATCCGGAGAGAGATACGGAAAATCCCACAGGCTCCGTGTTCTGCGCCCACGGGGCCGGATTCGTGGTGAGCTGGGACCGGGTGAAGGAGTATATGCATGTGGACAGCGGTCTTGTAATAGAATCCCCGGATGGGGAGGAAATGGATGAAAAAGGGGATTTGGCTTTTTGCAGGAATCCGGGAAAATCCTCTGCCGGACAGGAAGAACACGTGGAAGCATGGCTGGGCACGGATGAGATTGACGCCATACTGGAGCGCACCTTTTATTCCAACAGCCGGGATAAGTCACCGCGCAAAGGATATCCCGGCAGGAGCAGAGAAAGCAGGAACGCCGTAACCTATAGCGGCCCGGTGACCCGAACCTACCAGAAACAGGAGGCCAGACAGGAATATCTGCTGGTGGACGGTTACAATATCATCTTTGCCTGGGAGGAGCTGCGGGAGCTGGCTCGGGATAACATGGACGGAGCCAGAGGACGGCTCATGGATCTGCTCTGCAATTATCAGGCCATACGCAGGTGCTGTCTCATGGTGGTGTTTGACGCCTATCGCGTGGCGGGACATGTCACAGAGGTTTCCGAATACCACAATATCCAGGTGGTCTACACAAAGGAAGCAGAGACAGCGGACCAGTATATAGAGAAGTTTGCCCATGAAAATGCCCGCAGATTCGATGTGTCCGTGGCAACCTCAGACGGAGTGGAACAAGTCATCATACTGGGTCAGGGATGCCGCCTGATATCGGCCAGGGAGCTTAAGGAGGAGCTGGACCGGGTAAACGGCATGCTGAGGGAAGAATATCTGGAACAGCCCCCTCTTAAGCGGAACCGTCTGTATGACATACTTCCGGAGGAGGTAATCCGGCAGATGAGAGAGGCGGCCGGGGAGGATAATCAGGATCCGCCGGCAGAAGCGCCGTCATCGGCCGGAAAACAGGAATCGCGATAAAATAAGCAAGAAATGTATGGAATTCCACAAACCGGTACATACTACCAGCGTATAGCAAGCTGCATATGTGTCTGGAGAACAGGCGCAAAATGCTCATGACAAGGAGGTAGCATGCAATGGGTAATAAGGCATTGGATTATACCGCTCTTACAATCGCCCTGATTGGGGCTGTGAACTGGGGGCTGGTAGGATTCTTTAATTTCAACCTGGTTTCATGGATTTTCGGAACAGCCTCCTGGGTGACCAGGATCATCTATGCGCTGGTAGGGTTGTGTGGTCTGTATCTGATTACATTTTACTCACATTCAGGCAGAGAGGCATAAAAAGAACAAGGCAGGACCAGGGAGTCCTGTCTTTTTCTTTGGGATGTTCCTTATTAAACCAGAATAGACAGCAGGCTGTTTCTCGTGTTATACTTAAGATGTGGCGTGTTCGGAGTGTGGCGGTATCTGTGTCTGCCATGGAAAGACTGCACGGGGAGGAAATTCATTATGAATCGCGGACCATACGTATACATATTGGCGGCTGTCGTGGCCGCTGTTTTGGGACTTGGCGGATGCATGGCCGGAGATGGAAAAAAGGAAGATGAGGGAAAACCTGTGGTGGTAGTGCTCTGGCATGCCTATAACGCAGTGGCCAAGAGCGTGTTTGATGACCTGGTGATGGAATTTAACGAGACTGTGGGCATGGAACAGGGAATCATAGTGGAACCGGTGGGATATGGCTCCAGCAATGAACTGGATGATGTGCTGTACGCGTCCGCCAGCCATGTCATCGGCTCAGATCCGCTGCCGGATATATTTGCATCCTATCCGGACAGCGCCCACAGGCTGGACGGGATAGTGCCCCTGGTCCATCTGGATGACTATTTCTCGGAAGAAGAACTGGACGCTTACCGGCCTGAATTTCTGAAGGAGGGAATCTGGGAGGGGGACGGCATCTGCCGGATGATTCCGGTGGCAAAATCCACGGAGATACTCTATCTCAATGAAACGGATTGGGAACGGTTTGCCGGGGACACAGGAGCGGACAAAGAGATGCTTAAAACCTGGGAGGGCCTGGCGCAGGCAGCGGGCATGTATTATGAATGGTCCGGGGGCAGTCCGTTCCTGGGGATGAACGCATTCAATGACTTTGCCTCTCTGACAGCCGCCCAGTTGGGAGAAGGCATCCGCTGGACACAGGATGGGTCCGAATTCAATTATTCCAGGGACACGGCCAGGCGGGTATGGGATGCGTATTATGTGCCCCATATAAAGGGCTGGTACGAGAGCAGGACCTATAATCAGGACGGCATTAAAAGCGGGCGGCTGATGGCCTATATCGGTTCCTCGGCAGGCGCGGGTTTCTTTCCGCAGGTGGTAATTGAGGATGAAAAACAGTACCATCCCATCGCCTGCGGCAGCTATGCCTATCCTGTTTTTCAGGGCGGTACGCCTTATATGGGACAGAGGGGGTCCAACATGGCGGTGTTTTCCACGGATGAGAGTCACCAGCAGGCCGCGGTCCGGTTCCTTAAATGGTTCACTGAGCCGGAGCAGAATATACGCTTTGCAGTGGCTACAGGATATCTGCCAGTGCAGGAGAAGGCGCTGGAATCCGTATCAGACCTGGTGGCCCATGTGGAAAGCCGGGACAATGTCCAGGCAGTGGAGAAGAGCATCCAGACATCACTTGATGCCCTGGAAAACCATAATGTATATGTCCGCGAAACCTTTCAGGGGTCTTATGACATGGACCAGATATTTTCCATATCCCTGGAGAACTGTATGAACGCGGATTTGGAAACCCTGAAGCAGCGGATGGAAAAAGGTGAGAGCAGGGAGTCGGTGGAAAGGGAGCTGCTGGACGAGGAGCATTTTAACCGTTGGTATGAAACGCTCCTAAAGGAAATGGCTGGTAAGACAGATGGACAGAAAATTCAGAAGTAAATCCATAGCATTTAAGCTGACCATAGCATTTGTGGTATCATTGGTACTGCAGAGTGTTCTTCTGGTGTCCTTCATGGTGGCAGGGGGAGTCATGGAACAGGCAGAGGCCAACCAGTACCGTATATTTGCGGAAAAGGTAAAGGGACGCAGGAATAATCTGGAGAACCAGATGAAGAATGTCTGGACTAATTTCAGCCATCATACAGATACCATAAGCCGGTATTTTGACAGTCCGGACGGGCTGGAATACCGGGGACAGCCGGACCGCCTGCTGGAGGCGCTGGCACCCGAGGTCCTGGATGCCCTGTACGACACAAAGACCACAGGCGTGTTCCTGATACTGCCGGACGAAGGGGAGACGGACGGCTCTCTGGCCGCCCTGTATTTCAGGAATAACAATCCGGACCGCAACAGCAGCCAGAATGAAAATCTGTATATGCTTATCGGCCCGTGGAACGTAGCTGAAAAAATGAAAATCTCCACCACTGCTAACTGGAACTTCCGGCTGGAGGTAAATGAGGAAAACCGCGATTTTTTCCAAAAGCCCTGGAGCGCGGCAGTGGAAAACGGTCGGTCCAAATGGCTGGGATACTGGAGTCCGCCTTTTCAGGTGAACGAAGGAGATGAGGATGTGATTACCTATTCCGTTCCCCTGTTTGGACAGGACGGAAGGGTGCTGGCTGTCTTTGGCGTGGAGATATCCGTGAGCTATCTGTACCGGTTCCTTCCCGCGTCCGAACTTCAGACAGGGGATTCCTATGGCTATGTCATAGGATACCGGTCTCAGCGGAAGGAGATGGAGACAGCGGTCACTTACGGCGCCCTCCAGAGACAGCTGATTGGGAAAGACCACAAGCTTAAGCTGGAACTTAAAAACAAGGAAAACTCCATATATACCCTGACAAACCGGGACAGTGCCGGCCGGGACGGCAGGAAGATTAACGCCTGTGTGAATCAGATGGGGATGTACTACCACAATACCCCGTTTGAAGGGGATGAGTGGTATCTGATCGGCCTAATGGAGGAGCCGGTGCTATTGCAGTTTCCGCGCAGGATCGGCCAGATTCTGGAGTATTCCCTGGTTCTTTCCATGGCAGCCGGCCTTATCATAGCCGTGTTTACCAGCCAGTGGTTTGCCAGGCATGCCAAGCTCATGGAATTGTCGGAACTTCCGGTGGGAGCCTTTGAGATATCAGGACGGTCCTCCAAGGTGCTTATGACCAGCCAGATACCCAGGCTTTTACGTCTTACAAAGGAGCAGGAACACCTGTTTTCCAGGGATAAGAATGAATTCATACGTTTCCTAAAGGGCCTTGTCCCGTACCGGGACGGAGGACCCGGTGTGGTGAAGATGGACACTGAAGAAGGAACCAAGTGGATTAAAATAACATGTAAAACAGCGGCCCATCCCATCCGCTGTGTGGTGGAGGATGTGACCGATGAAATCCTTGAGACCAAGGCGCTGAAGGTGGAGCGTGACAGGGACGGACTCACGGGTGTCGGAAACCGGCTGGCTTATGAACACATGCTGCAGCACAAGAACAGCCATACGGAGGAGATACCGGGCAGCGGTTTCCTCATGTGCGACCTCAATGACTTAAAGGGGGTCAATGACCGCTTCGGCCATGACAAGGGGGACGAATACATCCGCAGGTCCGCGGACATTATACGGGAAGCATTTCCGGGGGCGCCCCTGTTCCGCATTGGCGGGGATGAGTTTGTGGTACAGTTAGACGGTTTGGGGCAGGATCAGGTATTCCGTGGAATCCTGGCCATGGAAAGGGCCGTGAAGGCATACAGCGACGGGAATGTATTTCCGGCTGGCATTGCAGCAGGCTATGCCTTCTTTGACCCGGGTAAGGATGTGAGCCTGGAGAGCACGCTGGCCAGAGCGGATACTTACATGTACAGGAAAAAGCACAAGATGAAGCGTTAGAGCGTGTTTCGGACGCGTTTCATAGTAAATTGGAATATTGGCAACCGGAACCATAGCGGCAAAATTCGCTGACACGGTAAATGGAATGAAGGGGGAGGAATATGTTCTGGACTTTCCCTTTGAGGTAAACGGCTTTGAGTATCAGATACAGGAGGTGAACCGGTGAGTCCGGCTGGGCATGTCCTCCAGAGATGTACTTAAAGATGTACATAAAAAATAAGATACTCTGGACATCCTGAGGCTCATGGACGATATACGGGCCTCCTGGGGACTTGTATTTGATTGTGAAAAATAATGGATTTCGGAATTTTTTTTTCGGCCACAAGCCACAAAACAGAGAAAATACTTTGTTTTGTAAGGCTGTGTGGCCGTTTTATTAAATGAAAATGATGGAAAAATCTAAAAAATTAATACAATTATTACCATTTTCGCAAAAAATGTGGAAGTTTTTTCTGAAGGATGCTATAATTACGGGGATAAGATACAAGCCGTCCTGTTTAGGCAGGGTTGGCTTGTATCTCACGTAAGAGCCAAAATATTTGGTTTTTATGTGGTCAATACGAAAGGAGCGATAGATACATGAAAGATGAAAATGGTTTCAAACCATTTATACCGGCTGACAAGGTGGTTCCGGAAGTCACTGCGGTTTCCGTGATCCTGGGTATCCTTCTGGCCGTCCTTTTTGGCGCTGCCAATGCTTATCTGGGCCTTCGCGTGGGTATGACCGTGTCCGCGTCCATACCTGCGGCAGTTATCTCCATGGGCGTTATCCGGGTCATCCTCAGAAGGGATTCCATTTTGGAGAACAACATGGTGCAGACCATTGGTTCTGCCGGTGAATCTGTGGCAGCAGGAGCTATCTTTACCCTGCCGGCTCTGTTTATGTGGATGAGAGACTGGGGAGAGGGCGCGCCTTCCCTGGTTGAGATTGCGCTGATTGCGCTGTGCGGAGGCGTGTTGGGCGTGCTGTTTATGATTCCGCTGCGCCAGGCGCTGATTGTCAAGGAGCATGGGGTTCTTCCTTATCCGGAGGGCCAGGCATGTGCCGAGGTACTGATTGCAGGAGAGCAGGGCGGTTCCAAAGCAGGCGTTGTATTTGCGGGTATGGGAATTGCCGCTTTGTACAAGTTTGTGGCTGACGGCCTGAAGCTGTTCCCCAGCGATGTGGATTATGATATCCAAAAATACGGCGGAGGCGTAGGGATTTCCGTGCTTCCTGCCCTTGCGGGAGTGGGCTACATCTGCGGTCCAAAGATTTCCTCCTACATGTTTTCGGGAGGCATTATATCATGGCTGATTCTGATGCCGATTATTAAGCTGTTCGGAAGCGGGCTCACAACGCCCTTTGCACCGGCAGATGTGCTGATCAGTGAGATGAGCAGCCAGGCTATGTGGGGCTCTTATATCCGTTACATCGGCGCCGGAGCCGTGGCAGCGGCAGGCATCATAAGCCTGATTAAGTCTCTTCCCATGATTGTGAATACCTTCAGGGATGCCATGCGGGACTTAAAGGGCGGACGTCAGGCTTCCACCCTGCGCACGGACAGGGATATTCCTATGAATGTGGTACTCATAGGCGTCCTCATTGCCGTGGTAATCATATGGCTGGTGCCGGCTGTTCCTGTAAACTTTGTGGGCGCCATGCTGATTGCAGTGTTCGGTTTCCTGTTTGCGGCCGTGTCCTCACGTCTGGTGGGATTGGTTGGTTCCTCCAATAACCCGGTATCCGGTATGGCCATTGCCACTCTGCTGGTATCAGCGCTGGTGCTTAAAGCTGTGTCCGGAGCCACCCATGAGAGCATGATGGGCGTTATCTCCATCGGCGGTGTCATCTGCGTCATTGCGGCCATTGCCGGGGATACCTCCCAGGATTTAAAGACAGGTTATCTGGTAGGTTCCACACCAAGGAACCAGCAGATGGGCGAGTTGATTGGCGTGGTTTCTTCCGCCATTGCCATCGGAGGCGTACTGTACCTTCTGAACCAAGCATGGGGCTATGGCTCGGCAGAGCTTCCTGCTCCCCAGGCCATGATTATGAAGACCGTGGTAGAGGGCGTTATGGACGGCAACCTTCCATGGAACATGATTCTGGCAGGCGCGGCCATTGCCGTTGTTATCGAAATCCTTGGGATTCCGGTAATGCCGGTCGCGGTAGGTTTATATCTGCCTCTGAGGACCACGGCAGCCATCATGGTGGGAGGACTTATTCGCCACTGGTATGAAAAGCGTAAATACGCAAAGGAGGAGGATAAGAAAGAGGCCATTGACCGGGGCGTGCTCTATACATCAGGTATGATTGCGGGAGAAGGTCTGGTGGGAATCATGCTGGCCGTATCTGCCATCATCCCTCTTTCAAGCGCAAGAGGCGGGTATCTGGGCGATTTCATCAACCTGTCTGCCCTGGATAACGGATTGGGCGCTTTCCTTGTGAGCCCGGCAGCAAAGATTGTATCACTCATTGTCTTTGCTCTGCTGATGCTTACCATGTGCAAATTTACCATCTGGCATAAAGAGAACAGGAAATAAGCATACTGGTATAACATGGTGTGAGTTCCGCGTGCATGGGGTGTCAGGTATCCTGGCGCCCTGTGTATGCTTATGATATGACGGAGATGGAAGGAAGGATTACATTGGGCTTCAATAAGAAAAAAGACCAGAATTATCTGGAAAAGATACCGGTCAGGAACCCTGAGTTCTCATGGAAAGAGGACCAGCAGGGAATCGTGACCGTGGATATGGTGCACAAGGGAATCTTTGATAAGCTGGCCCAGAAGCTGTGGGTCACGCCCAAAGTGAGCCATGTGAAGCTGGACCGGTTCGGAAGCTTTGTCTGGAAGCAGATGGACGGAAACAGGAATATCATTGACATCGGAGTGCTGGTCAGGGAAGAATTCGCAGACCAGGCCGAGCCGCTGTATGAACGGCTGGCTGAATTTGTGAAGATGTTAAGGGATAATCGGTTTGTGACATTTGGTAAATAGAAAATGTGAGATGTGGATGCCCGGGTGACCGGGCGCTTTTTTGTTTTGGGACAGCGGTTGAAAGATATCCCTGGGCTGCCTTTCTGTACCTGAACCGTAAATATACCGGGACATGCCGAACCCGGCCCGTAATAATAAATTTTCCAACAGAAGTAAAAAATGTCTTTGCCAACCCGGGGTCTATCAGTTATGATAGAAAAAGAATGCTGATTGGGAGGTATTTATGAAACATCTGGAACATTTTCATGAACTGAAATCCCTGACCAGGAAGCAGAAGTTTTTTCTGCTGTCGCTGCTTCCTGTTTATTTTATGGTCATTGGGCTGTTTCTGCAGCCAATCCAGGAAATTGGTCCGGGAATCGTGCGTCTGATAAAAGAGCCCGATTTTCTGATTACGGATTATTTCGTTGTGGGCGGTGTGGGGGCGGCCCTTATCAACGCCGGCGCACTGACGCTTATGAGCATTGGTATCATCTACTTTATGGGTATGGATATGGACGGCCACACCATCACATCCAGCTGCCTGATGTTCGGCTTCTCACTGTTTGGCAAAAATCTGCTTAACATCTGGGCCATTTTGGCCGGAGTGTACCTGTACGCCAGGTACCACAAGACGTCCATGCGCAGGTACATCTATATCGGCCTGTACGGAACCAGCCTTTCGCCAATCATCACCCAGATGATGCAGGTGGGCGACCTGCCGTTGGTGATGCGGCTGGCTATAGCTCTGGCCGTGGGGCTGGTTATAGGCTTTGTTTTGCCGCCCCTTTCCACCCATGTGCATTTTGCGCACAAAGGATACTCTTTGTACAATGTGGGGTTTGCCGCGGGCATCATAGCCACAGTCATTGTGTCAGTGCTAAAATCCTTTGGTGTGGAGATAGAATCCAGGCTCATCTGGTCCACGGGAAACAATGAGGTTTTTGGTATCGTGCTGTCTGTACTGTTTGGCGGAATGATCGTCTTTGGGGTTGCGGTGCGGGGCAGAAGTATCTGGGAATCGTACAATAGAATCATCAAATCCTATGGAATCGGCGGAACGGATTATCTGAGAGATGAAGGCGGCGCCAGCACTGTGTTCAATATGGGAGTCAATGGACTGTTCGCCACCTATTTCGTGCTGGCAGTGGGAGGTGAGCTGAACGGACCTACCATCTGCGGTATCTTTACCGTTGTGGGCTTTGGGGCCACGGGAAAACATCTGAGGAACATAGCTCCGGTGATGATGGGGGTATATCTGGCCAGCTTCACCAAGACATGGAACATTTATCAGCCCTCTCCCATGCTGGCCCTTTTATTCTCCACCACCCTTGCACCGGTGGCCGGGGAGTTTGGCGTGGTGGCCGGAATCGTGGCAGGTTACCTGCATTCCTCCGTTGCCCTCAATGTGGGAATCGTGTATGGGGGCATGAACCTGTATAATAACGGTTATGCAGGCGGAATTGTTGCAATATTCATGGTTCCGGTCATACAGTCCGTCATGGACAGGCGGGCAAGGGCAAGAGGCGGATTGTCGCTGTAGGAGTTCTGGGAAATGAGAGGATTTTGCTTACAGGAACAGTTCCAGCAGGAATACCATGGCACATGCGGCCAGGGACACCAGGAACAGGCTCTTGCCCTTCCGGGCCAGGATAACAGCCACTGACAGGGCTGCTGCGCCGGACCACACAGAGGCAGTGGCGTGGAGGATGGCAGGAAAGGTCATGACGGACAGGGTGACGTAGGGGACGTAATAGAGAAAGGACTTTATATATACGTTCCTTATCTCCTTCTTAATCAGGGTCAGCGGAAGGAGACGAATCAGGTAGGTTACGCTCGCCATCACAAGGATATATAGGTACACATTATGATTCATGTTCATTATCCTCCTTTACAGGAAACAGAATGGCTGCCGCGCCGGCAATCAGGATGGTTAACAGGATAATTTTAAAGCCGGATGAGAGACCTGCCAGGAACGGCACATGAGCAAACACAAGGCTTAAAGCCATGGAGGCAAGGATGACGCCGGTGAGAATCCTGCTTGTCTTGGCCGGCGGAATCACCACAGCCAGGAACATTCCGTACAGCGCCACGTTCAGGGCGCTTAAGAGGCGCGCCGGAAGCAGTTCTCCGGAAACGGCTCCCAGCAGGGTGCCAAGGGTCCAGCCGGGTACGGCAACGCAGATAAGCCCATAGCTGTAAAAGGGACTCAGACAGCCAGGACGGCATACGGACACGCCAAATATCTCATCCGTAACCCCATAGGACATGAAGAAACGGTGGAAGAAGGGCATATCTGCGCTCAGCTTCTGGGACAGGGAGCAGGACATGAGACAGTAGCGCAGGTTGATGATGAGCTGGGCCATAGCCATTTCCATAAAGGGGGCCCCGGCCTGTATGATTCCCAGGGCTGCAAATTGCCCCGCGCTTGTCAGGTTGGTAAAGGACATGACAACGGACTGGAGAGTGGTTAGGCCGGCTCCCCTTGCCATGATTCCAAAGGTAAAGGAAACGGCCAGGTATCCCAGCCCGATGGGTACGCCATCTTTTAGTCCGCAATGAAATTGATGTGAATTGTGTTTCATGATAACCTCTCAGAATATGAATTGGGATAAGACACCCCTACCAATTATAGCAGGAAAATCCAGGTTGTAAATGCGCATTTTGTCAAATCCAGGGGAAACTCCCAGAAACCCTCCGGGGTTTGTCTTGTCTGCTGCCGGAGCCGTTGCAATTATGTAAAATTGGTTCACAGGCCGGATACAATGCCTTGGAATTGTTAGGCAGCTAACAGAGTCTGTCTTTCCGCATATGATAAAAGGAGTAAATTCCATGGCTGTAAATCCAACTGTCCGCCTTGTCGCCGCCCTTTCCAATCTGATTCGGCGCAAGATTGACAGCGCTGAGGGAGTGGGAGGGCTTACACCTGCCTAGAACGGAATTCTGCATTTTATACTTGGCCGGTGCAGGGAGCAGGACCTGTTCCAGTAGGACATAGAGGAGGAATTCAACCTGCTTATCTACGCGGTCCGGATATTGTCCGGCCTGATGATGCTCTCCATGATGTTTGGCATGGTCATCATGGCCCGTTCCTCGGCAGAGCGTATCGTGGACGCGGAAGCATTGATGCTTCCGGAAGGATATGATACCATGCTTACGGGAGACCACGAGAGCCTGATAAAGGAGATGAGGGACGGCGGCCGGGCGGGGCGGTGGCAAGGCCTGCTCTGTCAAACTGCTTTCCATGTATTGACTTTCCACGGAGAATACAGGTATAATTTTCTGTATTGGATTCTGCTCAACGGGAATCCGGAAAAAGGAGGAAATCTATGAAGAAAAAATTAAGCCTGTTACTGTGTGCAGCCCTGGCTGCCACCACCCTGGCCGGCTGCGGAGGAACACAGAGCAGTCCTGCCGGGTCAGATGCCGGCATAGAGGTTTCGGCAGATGCGGCTGCCGGGTCAAAAGAAGGAGAGAAAATCCTTACCTATGCGGTGATGGAGGAACCGGAAACACTGGACCCCACCCTGAATAACTACAGCACATCGTCCACCTTCCTGCAGAATATGTTCTGCGGTCTGTTCCAGCTGGAGGCAGACGGAAGCCTGAGCAATGCCATGTGTGACACATATGAGGTAAGCGAAGACGGACTGACCTACACCTTTACATTGAAGGACGGACTTAAATGGTCCGATGGAAGCGATTTGACGGCAGGAGATTTTGAATATTCCTGGAAACGCGTCCTGAATCCGGATACGGCTTCCCCGGCCGCATGGGAACTGCACTATCTGAAGGGCGGGGAAGAGTACAACACACAGGGCGGTTCTGTCCAGGATGTAGGAGTAAAGGCTCTGGACGATAAAAACTTGGAGGTAACCCTGAAAGCACCTACGCCATATTTTCTTTATCTGACTGCATCCAGCAACTTTTTCCCTGTTAAGCAGGATGTGGTGGAGGGACAGGAGCCATGGACCAAATCCGCGGATACCTATGTGTGCAACGGTGCATTTACCCTTGAGAAGATAAATCCCCAGAGCAGCTATGTACTGAAGAAAAATTCCAATTACTATGCCGCGGACTCCGTTAAACTGGACGGAGTGGAAATCGTAATCATCCAGTCTCCGGAGTCAGCCCTGTCTGCATATAATGCGGGTGAAATTGACGCAATGGGCGATAACCTGGTAACTTCCCAGGCCATTGACCAGTATGGGAACACGGAAGAACTGAAGGGATATGACAAAATTGGAACCCGGTATTATGATTTCAACTGTTCCAGGGAGTATCTGTCCAATCCGGATGTGAGAAGAGCCCTGGCCATGGCTATCGACCGCAGGACAATCTGCGAGTCCATTGTTCCGTCTAAGCCTGAGCCAGCCTACGGATTCGTGCCTTATGGGATACCATATGAAGGCTCATCTGACGACTTCCGCACCGTGTCAGGCGACTTGATTAAAGAGGATGTGGAGGCTGCAAAGAAGCTTCTTGCAGACGCGGGATATCCCAATGGAGAGGGACTGCCAGTTCTGACCTTCATCGTTACCAACACAAAAGAGAACAAAGACATTGCCCAGGTAATCCAGTCTATGTGGAAGGATAACCTTGGAGTACAGGCGGATATTGTCACCTTTGAGTCCAAGGTGTACTGGGATGAGCAGAAGGCCGGAAACTTTGACGTCTGCTTTGACGGATGGACCGGTGACTACCTGGATCCGGACACCAATCTGAACTGCTTTACCCAGGCCCGCGCCTACAACCAGAACCGCTGGAGCGGAGATAATGCCATGAAGTATGACAGCATGATAGAAGAATGCCGCAACCTGGCGGATAACAGTAAGCGTATGGAGATATTTAAGGAGGCGGAGTCCATTCTGATGGATGAGATGCCCATTATACCTCTATATTATCTGAATGCCGTTGTCCTGGCAAAGCCTGATGTGACTGGTCTGTTGAAAAACGCCAATGGCCATACCCTGTTCAGAAATGCGGATAAACTTTGATGGTTATGATACTTCCGCAATAAAATTGCGCTGACAGGACTTTTAAGCAGCCTGCTGGATATTCCGGCAGGAGAAATCACCAGTCTGGAATTCCCGGATACATTCCTTCACGGGGAATACGCTGAGGACCGGGAAGGAATACTGGATGTAAAAGTACATCCGAACCACTGCTTCTCTATACTGTGTTACCATAGGAATAGAACAATCACTTTTCTGTATGAGGCAGCCTCCCTCTGAGAAAACGTTTTTTTAATTCTGAAAGGCTGAATGGAATCAGCGGATAAATATAGCTTTTGCCGGCAATGGTTCTGTTGAATATGATAGCGCAGGCGGACAGGATGATTCCGATGACAAATCCCCATATATTCAGGATGGCTGTCAGTATTAGAATGATGATGCGCATGAATTTCATGGCATATCCCAATTCGAAGCTGGCCTGGGAGTAATTGGCGATGGTAACAAAGGCCATGTAGAGCATGGTCTCACTGTTGAACCACCCGGATTTTACCGCATATTCCCCCAGAACAATACCGGCAATCACACTGAGGGGGGTGGTCAGCATATTGGGAGTATTGACAGCCGCCAGCCGCAGGCCGTCAATGGCAAATTCCAGTATAAGAAGCTGCCAGATTAAAGGCACATTAAGCGGGTCTGACAGCTGGATAAAGGCCAGCCAGTCCGGTATGAGCTCCGTATTCTGCATAAACAGAAGCCATGTAGGGGTTAAAAGCAGGGACAGCAGGGATATGGTCATCCTGGACAGACGGAGGTACGTGCCTGTAATAGGAGGAAAGTAGTAATCATCTGCCTCCTCTATGATATCAAAGACAGAGGAGGGAAGTATCATGGCAGAAGGGGAATTGTCTACCAGGATAATGATATTTCCTTCTAAAATAGAGGCGGCAGCGGTATCGGGCCGTTCTGAAAACTTGAATTTGGGGAATGGATTAAACCATTTATGGGGAAAGAGACACTCTGCCAGGCTTTCCTGATTCATGGTCAGCGCATCTACCTTCAGATTCTGAATCCGTTTCTTGATTTTATCCAGAAGCTGCTTATCCACCCGGTTTTCCATATAACATATGGCAATGTCAGTGTGGGAGCTCTCTCCGGCGGATGTGATTTCCATGGTAAGCCTGGGGTCCCTGATTCTCCGGCGAATCAGGGCAGTATTAAAAATCAGGGTCTCCACAAAGCCGTCCCTGGATCCACGCATGACTTTATCCTTTTCCGGTTCGCTGACGCCACGGGCTGGATAGGTGCGGCAGTCAATCGTAATACATTTATCATAACCGTCAATAAAGAGGCAGGACACACCGGACAACAGCTGGACGGTCATATCCTGGTCATTGGAAAGCAGTCCAATCTCGCCGTAAGGAACATACTGTTTGGAGAAGCCGTGGGCATCCTTTGGCATATCCTCCGGCTTGATGGTGGAGAATACCTGCAGAATTTTTAACAGGGATTCGTCCTTTGTAAAACCATCTATGAAATAAAGACATGCTTCCCGGCCGCCGATGTGGA
>OLPX01000791.1_pt1 | contig 26104 bp, 39 predicted proteins | sample 1672491 | NCBI WGS metagenome assembly OLPX01 (sample SAMEA3136692, study PRJEB25190) | human gut metagenome | biome: human gut; feature: human-associated habitat; material: faeces | place: Austria | collected 2013 | reverse complement strand
AAAAGAATGTTGGAAGTGTGCTTTTCAGCACACCCCAACATTCAGTATAGAACCTTTTTCTTATCGGCGGAGGAATAAATTTGTTATTGTTCACACCCCGCCAAAAAGCGGCGTGCTGTGAACAATAACATAAATTTTCAGGACATCCCGCCGGATTTTTGGTATAATAAGGATATTGTAAAATTGACCGGAGGAACCAGAATGAACCGTTTATTTTCCGACAAGGAATTGAGACTGCTGATAGTACCGCTGATAATTGAACAGATACTTGCCATAACAGTGGGAATGGCCGACACGATGATGATAAGCTATGCAGGGGAGGCCGCCATTTCGGGTGTCGCACTGGTAGATCTCATCAACCTTCTGCTGATGAATGTGTTTGCCGCTCTTGCCACGGGAGGGGCTGTCGTGTCCTCCCAATATCTGGGGAAGGGGAATAAGGATATGTGCAGGGAGTCGGCTGGCCAGCTCCTCATTGTCACGACTCTGATTTCTCTCATAATTATGGCGGCCGTCCTGATGACAAAACGTCATTTTCTCGGACTGCTGTATCCGTCGGTGGCCCGGGAGGTCATGGATAATGCGGTTACATATCTGAGAATATCGGCCTATTCCTATCCGTTTCTGGCGGTTTTTAATTCCTGCGCCGCATTGTTCCGTTCCATGGGAAACTCTAAAATATCAATGAAAGTATCTGTCCTGATGAACCTGATCAATGTGGCGGGTAATGCCGTCCTGATTTTCGGCTTTTCAATGGGGGTCGCAGGCGCCGCATGGGCAACCGCCTTTTCACGGGGAGTGGCCGCTTTGATTATGGTTTGGCTTTTGAGGGACAGGAGGAACGTAATTTACATTAATCTGCGCTCCCTGTGCCGTCTGAATGGCTCTGTCATCAGAAAGATTCTGTACATAGGAATTCCAAACGGAATCGAAAACGGACTGTTCCAACTGGGACGCGTACTGATTGTCAGCATTATCGCCGGATTCGGGACGGTTCAGATAGCTGCGAATGCCGTGGCGAATAACCTGGACAATATGGGACTGATATCCGGCATGGCGCTGAATCTGGCGATGGTGACGGTGGTCGGCCGCTGTGTCGGCGCTAAAGACTATGAGCAGGTAGAATATTATGTGAAGAAACTGATGAAAACCGCATATATAGCCGGTGCCGTTGTAAACGGCCTGGTTCTTCTGAGCATGCCGCTGGCCCTGAACATTTATTCCCTCACCCCGGAGACGGCGGAGCTTACGAAAATTCTCGTATGGATCCACTGTGCAGGCGCTATCGTTATGTGGCCGGTGGCCTTCACTCTTCCCAATGCACTGCGGGCGGCGAATGACGTCAGAATGCCGATGGTGACTTCGGTCTTTTCAATGGTGGTATTCAGGATTCTGTTCAGTGTCATTCTGGGGATCCATTTTCAGATGGGCGTAATCGGAGTCTGGATAGCGATGATCATGGACTGGATATTCCGCCTGACGCTCTTCATCCTGCGATACCGTAAGGGAAAGTGGAAACAGATGAATCTGATATAAGGACAGGAGAAAACAGTATGGGCAGCAGATTTGATTTTTATATTCCTTCCAGCGACGGTCTTTCCAGAATCCATGGGATCCACTGGCTTCCTGATTCGGACGCGGCCGCTGTAATACAGATATCACATGGCATGCTGGAGCATGCCGGGCGGTACGGCGCTTTTGCAGAAGCGATGAATGCAAAAGGAATTGCCGTGATTGGACACGATCATCTGGGACATGGAAAAACAGCGCGTCCCGGCTGCCTGGGAACATTTTCCGACCGGGACGGGGCCTTTTATGTGCTGGAAGACATCAGGCGCATATCAGATTTTACAGAGCGCCAGTATCCTTCTGTTCCTCATTTCATACTCGGTCACAGTATGGGATCCTTTTTTGTAAGGCGTTTTCTGACTATCTGCGGGGAGCAGGTGGACGGTGCGATAATCATGGGAACAGGCAGCAAGCCGGCCGTCGTCCTGAAGCTCGGGACAATGGTGGTCCGCCGGGCAATAAAGAAGGAAGGGCGCGATTATCATAATGAAACGCTGCACAGACTTGTTCTGGGAAGTTACAACAAACCATTTGAGCCTGGGGAAACGGAGCATGACTGGCTGTCCAGGGACATTGCGGAAAACAGAAAATACGAGGCGGATCCGGATTGCCGTTTTATCTTTTCCAATGGAGCTTATGAGGATTTCTTTCAGGTGATGACTGAACTTGTGCAGAAAAAGCAGTTTGAACAGATACCAAAGACGCTGCCGGTCCTCCTGCTGTCGGGTGCGCAGGATCCGGTCGGTGATAAGGGAAGAATCTGCAACAATCCGGTCAAAGGTATATTTGTCAATCTCTATCCTAGCCTGCTTTTCCCAGTAGAAAAACGCATCTTCCGGCACTGTTGGGTTTCTGCCCAGCAGATACTTCAATTCATAATAACTGTAAGTTGCATACTGCATCCGATCACATCCTCATTATTCTCCTACGGTGTGCACGTAAATACCATCTTTCTTATTGTCATAAGCTTCCACGATACCAACTGTACGATATCCAAACTTCCATGCATCTGCATCCTGGTTTACATCCGGGGAAATAATCTTGGAAACTGTATGTTTCTGGTACTGGATCGCTGTCTGCTTATCCACAATCAGGAAGTTGATTGCTTTTCCTGCCGCGTTCTTTTCAAAGCCACCCTCTCCACTTGCGTTAAGATCAATTTTGGAATAGAATCTTCCCTCCGGTACTTTCACGATTCCTGCAAATCCCTCAATCGCTTTCTTGGAAGCTGTGGTATCCAGATCCTCAATCATGCCATAGATAGTTGGATTGATAAACAGATAACAGGTTGCAAGGTTTGCCTCTGCATTTTCAATCTTTCCTCTGGCTGCTCTAAGCGCCGCAAGCGCTGCTTTTCCATCAGAAAGAGCTGCTGCCACAGTTGTTACTCCTGCAATGGACGCATAGCCAGCAAGACGGTAAGCATCAAGCTCCGGAACCACTTTGGTACGAAGAAACTCTCCGGACAGTCTTCCAAACGCAACACCTGCAGTCTCAATATTGTCCACTGCGTCAATGGTAAACATTCGGCCACGATCATATCCACATTTTTTGGTTTCGTATTCCAGGGTTACGTCACCTGCAACATAACCAGTCTGTTTGTTGTAATTTGCCAGACCCTGCATAGACATTTTCGGGATCAGGATCTCATTTGCATTTGCTCCCTCTCTGACCAGCTCGTTCGGACCATCCAGAACCGCTGTAAGTGATGCCAGTTTGTAAACCTCATCCAGCATCGTAGAATATGCTTTTCTTAATGCAATTGTATTTGCCATATCTTTTTACCTCTTTCTAAAAACTATTTGTTGTTTGCCGGAAGTCCCATAGCTGCTCTGATTGCGGAAAGGTTGTCCCCTCCGATATCAGCACTGCCGCCGGTTGCTCCCACCGGGTTTTTAAATGGCTCATCAGAGCCAAATAAATAAGCATCTGATTCCTTTACGGTTTCCAATGCTTTCTTAATGTCCTCAGACTGGTTTTTCGATGCTTTCAGAGCATCCATATCAAGCATGGCCATGACTGCCCTCTCATTACGTCCTCCGGCTGTCTTGATGGCTTCTTTGATGGTATCAGAAAAAATGCGGTCTGCTTCTTTCGCTGCATACTCCGCATCCTTATCCTTTAACTGCTGATTGAGCTTATCAATCTCTCCCTGCATGGCTGCCGGATCTACGTCTTTGAATTTCTCTAAAGATTCTGTTGCTGTCGCAAGCTGATCTTTGAAGTTGTCACGCTCGCTCTCGGCCTTGGCAGTCTTTGCTTTCTCTGCTGCAATGTCCTTCCCGTTTTCAGCCATAATTTTATCAACAACATCCTGTTCCAATCCAAATCCTTTTAAAAATTCAGTTTTCATGCTTTCTGATCTCCTTTCGTCTTAGGTTGTTTTAGGCGTGTAACCATCCGCCACGAATCGACTGTTTTAGGTCTGATCAGCTGACCAATTTGCATAAAAAATAAGACGCTTCGCCCTGCGTCTCAAAGGGAGATATCTGGATCACCGCCTTTCTACTGATAACCCCTTACCATCAAAGCAAATCGTATCACCGATTTTGGCCGTCTGGTCATTTATCCTCACCCCTTTCAAGATTTCTGCACCATCACAGATACCGTACAGAAACTTTACTGTTTTATAGTCTATGCGGTCTGTCAGCCAGTTCGGAGCCAGCATGTCCGCATCTTTGGTCACTGTATACTTTTGTATCATTCCTCATAAATCACATCCAGCCCATAAGCAACTGCTGCATCATGTTCAATACGGCATCCTCTTGCATTTTCCCATCCCTTGCAGAAATATGCCGCATGACAAAGAGACATATTCTCCAAAGATTTAGCCAGGAAACACAATGGAATCTGTACTACGCCTCTCTCCTGCATTTTCTCCTGGCTATACCATTCATCTGTAAACAGGGTATTTACAATCTCGTATCCCTTTTCCTGTAATGCTTTGATTGCCTTTTCTCTAGTTGCAATAATCTCCTCATCTGTTTTTCCTGCCATTGGCTGAGTTAACATTGCTTTCATCATAGCTTTTCACCTCGTTCTTTCTTAAAAATGGGTACAAAAATACCACCTGTCATTTTCTGACTGGTGGTATCAGATCTTTCACATATCAATCATCTTTATGATTCGGATATTTTAGACAAGATTCATATTACATGCCTTCCACATTCTCAATCTGATCAACAATATCCTCTAAGGCTTTTCCATCAAAAAAAGGAGTCTGCATCACTTCATCTATACTATGAGCTTCCATAAATTTATCCCCATACCACATATCGAAATGTTTGGCGCTGAATGGGTCAACACCGCACGCTTTTCCATTGTAATCAAACAAAACATGCGTGCATAAGCTTTCAATTCTGTCTCGCAATCCTTTTACTGTCATAAGATATCCAGATTCTCCTTTCTTTCATTTTCTGTCAATTCTCGGGCCGGACGATCAATTAATTTATCATCTTTATACACATAATCATGTGCGTGTTCCCCTCTATTACCATACGGATGCCGTTTAGCGTTTCCATGGTCATTATTACTGATCTGCTTATATTGTCTTCCGTTTTCATCATAATAGTTTCTCTCAATTCCACCTTTCTTTCCAGTTAATTGAGTAATACTATTAGGATTTCCAGTTAAGGTAACTCTCTTAACTTCGATTATATCCTTACCAGCTGCATTTTTCAATATTGGGGGTTCTATTTTTTTAAGTTCTGTTTTGGTCGGTGTAAACTTCCCTCTCAGTCCATCCTGATAAACACGTTTCATCTGCTCCGGAAGCCCCATAGCTTTGGAAAACTCTCTGTATTTCTGCATCTGGCCCTGGTATTTTGCTTTTTTGAGCATAACCTCCATCTCATCCGCTCCGCCTTCCTGAAGGAGCTTGATATCCTGTCTGCTTTTTCGCATGGCCGTTTCCATTCGGCGTTGCTGCTGAAGAGCCTCATATGTGGTATACTGCTTTCCATTGTAGGTCTTAGGTATGTTTTCCTCTTTCATCATCTGTTCCAGCTGCTTATCCGTGTAGCTCCTCACAGAAATACCAGGAATAAATGCATTATAATCATGATAACAGTTTGCACCCTTTAATCCGGTCACTGTACCAAGACCGCACACACTCTGAAGCTGCTCCATAGTCCATACACGCCCCTGCCACTTTTGATGCTCCGGTCGTGCACCTACATGATAAGTTACTTCATAGCTATCAGTTCCCAGATCTTTCGCAACCTGTTCATTGATTTTTCCCTGAACCTGTCGAAACCCTGTCATAATCGCCCTTCTGGCAGCAACATCAATCCGGTTATGATGTCCGGAATCATAATCTATCCAACGCACACCGGAATCCGTCATTTTCTTAATAGTTCTCGAAAGTACCTGATTATAAGAGAACGCTCCGCTTACAATATCCATCACTGCGCCATCCATGGTAGAACGGTAAAATTCCATTAGCGGCGAATAAGTAATCCGTCCATCCGCACCTCTGATGGCAAATCCCATAGAGTTTGCCAGGTTCTTATATTCTCCGGATATCTGCCTTTTTACTGCTTCTATAGTCTGTTGCAGGGGAACATTATCTTCCAGTGGTATCTGCTCAAATCCGGAAACTTTATAGTACCTGTCATGTCCATAGTATTCTCTGTATACCTCATCTGAGAAAATACGATTCATTTCTTCATCGGATGCTTTTAGTGCTTCCTGAATCCTTTTTTTGATATCCTCTTCCGCTTTTCCAAGCTGCTGTAGGCGAGTGATCTGCCAGTCTGATGATGCCGTAGAAAAACCATTCTCTTTGATCCTGCGAACAATATCAGTCATAATCCTGATTTCCAGATCAGAAAATATTCTGCTTATTTTCAGCGGTAATTTTTCCAGCTGTCCCTGTGTCATTCAATCACCTCTGCCGGATTCTGCACCGCTACCTTTGCCTGCTCTTCGGTTTCTCCATACCATTTCTTTCGGTATTCCCAAAGCTGCATTGCTCCCATAGATACATCTGCCCGGTCCTGCTGACGTTCTGTTTCTTCATCCGTAAGAATAGAATCATTGAATTTACAGGAAAACTCATAACCCGAGTTCAGCATACTGTTATAAAATGCAAGACCTGCCGCAAAATCTTCCAGACAATCGTATAAATTATTCTGAATTGCAGTGACACGGTTGTACTTCCGGTTTTTAGAAGTCTTGATCTCTGTAGCCGTTTTGGCAACCTCCTGCACATCTGACAGATCTCCGTAAGCAAGCCCGACAGAAAACTCAATCTCTCGCTTGTACTCTTCCAGACCGCGCTTAAAAGCTTCATCCCGCATCTCCGGAGAGTATTCCTTCAGGAGTTCCTGATCTTTTCCGGCTTCCAGGTTCAATCCGCGATAAAGTCGTTTCTTCAGCTTTTCCATACTGAATCTGCCCGTTGATTTATCCTGCTTCAGCGCTTTATTATCCACATGGATTGCACGTTCTCCGGATTCATACTCCCAGTCAAGCCTTGCGCCCTGGATATCTGCTTTTCTGATTAGATCTACCGCTGATTCATAAACAGAAACACCGCAGGCAGAACCATCAATCCGGTTCTTAATCGGATTCCGGTAATATCCAAAATCCATCCGGTTCATTCCAGGATATGTGACCGGTCCAGGATCAATATTGGCCCATTCTTCTACAGCTTCCAGGCTACAGGGCAATCCAATGTCTCTTGAAGTCTGAGAATGGAAGCACTTGTTTTCTATGGTCAGATTTCCATTGATAAAATAGTGCCGTTCAAACCGGGTGAAATAATCCACATCCCCAACCTTTTTTACAGTCAGGAATGCGATATCATTCGGTTTCCCATCATCCCCAAAGCTGATTGGAATAATCTTATCTGCAGATACAAACTCCGCCGCAGCTTCTCCCAACGGTTTCAGGACGAACGATCCAAGTGCAAGGCCTTCCTGAATATTTTCATTCAAATTTGAAATATTCTTCTGGTAAATCCTGTCCAGCCGTTCGTTGCTCAGGCTCGTTTCCATCTCCACAAGAGCACAATCCGCAAATTCCCGGCAGATACCCTCTTCTATTCCGAGAGAAACAATACTGTCGGCAATCCAATCAGCTTGTCCATTCATCATCTGTTTCCACTCATTGATTGCATCAATCATCTTGTCAGAGAGGGTGATATCCTTGCCAACAATCTGTTTTAATGTCGTATATCCAAACATCTGCATGAATCCTTTCCAAAATCTCTTAAATCCCTCAAACATCTTCCACCTCTTCAATCAGGTATTTCATATCACGCTCAATCGTATACTCAAAAGCATCCAGGCTGTCTATGTCTGTACTGCCATCATCCAGACGCTCATCTTTCCCGATAACCTCTTTATCCCACACTGCATCAGAAAAAGCTGTTTTTAAACTCTCGCAATCTTTTGTAATAAAAAACCGCCCTGCTCCCATGAGCTTGACGGTACACCTGATTCTGTCGTTGATTGTTTTCTTCTTTGCCGGCCGGACGCTGATCCACGGGAATCTCGCTTCTACAGCATTCCGGATAGAATTGCCCAGGACAGTTTCTGCATTATCCCAGTATACGGATTCTACGTTGCAATATTGCACATAATCTCCGTGTTTTACAATAACCCCGTACTGGTCTATTACTTCCTGAACAAATTCACAAAACAGTTCATTCAGCCGGTTGCTGTCAATATCCTCATTTTCATCTTTTGCCATAATGCGTTTGGATTTCAAGGCAATCACCTCTCTATAATCATCTGTATATCCTCTGGCAACAAAAGAATGACCGGACTGGTTTCCACCGAAATCCAATCCGATCTCAATTGATGTAATATCTTCTTTCCGGAACTGCTTATGCTCCGGATCAGGAGAAGCCTCATCTACAACCTCACATAAAAAGGAATCTGGATTATCAGCAAACCGTTTGTAGATCGCTCCCTCCGCTCTCTTCCACAGCCCCAGAATAAGCCGGTCATAATAAATCGTACCCTCGTATTCCTTACAGAGCTGCTGCACAAATTCTTCTGGAAGAAACGGATTGTCAAATATCGTGTATCTCTGAAGGTAAATATCCAGTTCTTCATTGTCCAGAAATTCTTTCAGCCAGTGAGTAGGATTCTCAGGGTTACATGATCCATCAAAGCAGGAATACGGCTTGTCCAGACGGGATTTCAGCATCTGGAATACTTCTTTGTTCCACTTTGCGATCTCATCGCCGTAGCAGTATTTAATACTGGCACCCTGGATCTTTGCCACCTGACTGATCTTCTCTGCACCCAAACAGTAAACGTCCTCTCCACACGCTCTTGCGATATTCCGGTTATTGATCGTCCCGATCAGCTTGTCTGTGTAGATCTCGCGCATCGGCTGCAATACATTTCGCTCAATGGATTCTTTGGAGACACCAAGGATTACATTTAACCCTGGCTTTCCTGCTCTTTCCCGGATCCTGAACGGAATCACAAAAGCAGTATCTACATAAGACTTTCCGGAACGGACCGCTCCGGATTTAATATTCCATCGGTGTGTGGAATTTACAATATACTCATTCTGTTTCCTGCTTAACTGCATTATCGCGTACCTCTTTCAGAATCTGATCCAGCTTATCAAGAGCCTCGTCTGTTTCATTTTCTCCTGTGACAGCCTGCTTTCTGGCTCTCTTAAGCTCCGTATCAGCCTCACGGTTCCGGATATTCTCTTCCGGTTCAGAGGACTGCCCGGCATATTGCGCTACGAAATAAGCAGCTTTTGTATTGCCATTCATGGCTTCCTTGATCTGCGCTGCCAGCATAGCACTCTCCAAAGTGCTTTCCAATCCCAGGGCTTCCAGAACGGGTGTCCATTCCGGACTGTCTATTTCCGCTGTCAAAAGGAGGTTTAAAGTCTTTCGGAAATCCGCTTTCCGACGCCTTACTTCTCCTGACTTTTTTCCACCATTTCTGCCACGTTCTCTTGCTTCGTTCTTGGTTCGTACCGGTTTTAAGTTTTCATTGTTTGCCATCACCTCACCTTCCTATCTGGCTATTTTTCATGCAAAAAGAGACAGCAACTGCTGCCTCCTCTAATCAAGTGAGCTAAGAGTTTAACCAAACGATTATCGTACTATTTTTTAGTATAACATTTTCTTTTTCTCTTTTTATTTGTTTTTTCCAAATCAAATAGTATTTTTACAATTCTATTCGTATCCCTTCGTATTCTTTTGTTTATTTCTTCGTAATTCTCCGCTTTCCCATGAGATATTAATGTTCTCAAATACGTAAAGTCATCTTGATATTCCTGCTCGCTATTCCAAAACTTAGAATCAATATTATGATTGTCAGTGGATATGTACGGATATTTTTCTTTAATTTTCTTAGTCACATTTGTTTGATTACCACATTCTCGTTTTAATTTTTCGTATAAAAACTCGTATCTGGTAACATCATCTGACACATTTAGAATATCTACTATCTCTTGTTGTTTTTTGCTGATTTTTTCTTCAAGACTAAAATTTGTTTTTTTATAACTTTTGACTTGCATTTCAGTATCAATATTTTCTACTGTGATTGAGCTGTGTGCACACACTTTTTCGCCGTTCTGAATAGTTATTGACGGTTCTGAAACTTGCCAATTTATTATGTCAAACTCTTCTTGTATTAAAATAGCTATTATCTTTTTCACTGCTTCTTTAGCTTTAAATATAATAGTGTCTTTCTGTTCATCAAATTCTTCCTTTCCTAAATCGCCATTTATTATGAATCTCACGTCGCAAAACTTTCTATCATCTTTTTGAACAATTCTTGCTCGTTCAAACAAACGACAATCTAATCCTGTTATTTCTCGTTCTGCTATATCACAATAATCCAATCCATCAATACGAAAACCTATGCTTATCATAATAATCCTCCCTCAACATTTTCTTTTATCATACAACAAAACACCCCATATTTCTACAGGGTGTTGTCGAAAAAATGTTTTGGAAGGTGACGGTCTTCTGTCCCTAGGCGATACCGTCTGAGCCCAATTCAGCAGCCAAGCTATGAAACTGACTGCCGTGAGATAGAGGAATTAATGCCATCAACCATTAAATCCAGTTTAAATACTATCACAGATTAAGCGAACACTGGCGAACATTTATGAAAATTTTTTATTTTTTTCTAAATATCGGTTATGTCGCATCCTGCAACTATCTTTCGTATAAGGGGTTTTCTTTTTTGGGAACCTATAATTCATATTCATAGCTACAAATTCCCATGTCATATCGTCTATGTAATAAAGCTGAAAGATCATCCTTAAATCGCTTTTCGGAATCTTATTAATAAAATCATCTGCTGCATTTAAGGCCTCCTGCAGCTCATCCTCCATAATCTGCAATTTTGCCAACCGTTTCTTGATCATAGATTTCACTTTGTTGTATTCCGGAACAGGAAAGCCAGTGATACGGATAGATCCGATTGTACCGTCAGCCCTTGTGCCCTTAACAGAATCCGATACCATTCCTTCCTGTTCGATTTTTTCAAGTCTACGCTGATCTGCTTCTATCCTCTGGTTAAGATCTTTTATTTCTTCCCGGAGTTCACAATATTGCGAAAGAGCAGTTACGATATCCATCGGTCTTTCCTCCCTGAATTATTTAATCCTCTTCCGACCCGCGTATCATTGCTTCCAGTCTGGTATAGCTTGGACAAATTCTGATTCCATGCTTGTCCTCCAGAAGAATGCAATACGGGAAAAGCCGCTTTACTGTGTATGTGATTTTCTTCTTTGCAATCATGCGTCTGCTGCCTTGATCTTCCCGCACTTTTGCTTCGACTACGATTTTCTGACCACGGCTGTATCCGTGTTTACGTTCCAGGGCTCGCTGCCGTTCTTCTCTTCTGACACCATTTATAGCATCTCCCTGTGTCTGATCAGGATATCCTTCGCTGTTTTTGTGCATTCTTTACCTCCTCGAATAACTCCTGTGCTTCTTCCTTTCTGCTGCAGGTGATCCGCTTGATCTGCCCGTCTTTTATGTATGTGACGGTGTTTCCGTCCAAGGAAGGAAGAGTGATCTCTTGCCAGTAGGATGGGCAAACATCGCAATCGCATGTAATTTCTTTTGATCCGGTATAATGCATTTGGTTTAATATACAATTTTTGCAACCAAGATGCTTGCAGTAATCAATCAGCGTATTGTATGCTGCTATTGCCAACTCTGGTGTGATATCCAGCTTTGATGGCTGTTTATCAGTCCCTTGGCATTTCTGGCAATCGTCTCCTGCTGCCCCGAAGCAGCCGTTACAGTCTTTGTTCATGGTTTATCCCTCCTCTAAATTCTTCTAATCGTTGTTTCGAAATCTGATACATAAAAGAATCTATCTCGAATCCTACATACGGTATCTCTGCTTCTTCCAACGCGATCAGGCTGCTTGCACTGCCAACATGAGTATCTAATATCTTCCACCCTGGTTTTACATATTTTTGAATCAGCCAGCGATACAGATTGATTGGCTTTTGTGTGGGATGTATCCGCTTCTCGTTGAGCTTTTTATTTCCTTGCTGTACCCCTCCTTCAGAAATGCTTTTCCCTTGAAACATCCCATTCCACATATACCGAAACAGTCTTGTAGAATTGTGAATACTACAGGAAGCAATCTCACAATCAGAAAAGGTGCTGTTTCCATTGCATTTATCCCACACTATCCGCCCCGGAGGAAAATTCCAGTCGAAATAATTGCATCCCCATATGATCTGCTGTTTTGATACCCGTATCAATTCTCTGAAGTACTCCTCTCCAGGCGCTTCCCACACATCCAATGTTCCGTACAGTCTTTGCACGCCTATAGGGCTGACTTTTCTTCCGTAATAGTTTCTGCGTTCCGGTCCTGAAAAATATGGTGGGTCAACAATCGCCAAGTCAAAGAATTTATCTGGAAAATCCTTCATTCCAATCATACAGTCCATGTTGTAATATCCAAAGTCAATCACTTATTCCCTCCTGTCAAACTTTTCCAGCATCTTTTCCCGCCAGTCCTCTTTGTGCTGATCTCGGGTATCGTCCTCGCGGATCAGGATGCCTTTGCGGTCGCAGAGGCCGTTGTCGTTGTCTATACAGGTTGCACAGGTTTTATTTGTCATCGTTTGATTCTCCTTTCCAGTTCTTCCCGGACTTCCGGCGCATCGCAAAGGCCGAATCCGTCCAGGATATCAATGTTATTTGAGCAGCTGTTACAGTCCATTCCATCACAATTTGCTTTTTCTGCCATTTCCTGGCAGTGTTTAAAATCTTTTACCATCTGATCTGTGATCTCTACCGTAAGGGTAACGTTATCTGCGTATTTAATCTCCATCAACTTGCTCCTTTCTTCAGCGCACAGAAGGTGCACAGTGTCTTTAATGTTGGATCTAAACTTTTGATGCTCTGCAAGAGCGGTGTTTCCCAGCACGCCTCTCCGCATTCCGGGCAGGTGGTTAATTTCCATCCTTTCTTACCCTGGGGAATATTGCCCTTTAGAGGCATACATGCGTATCCACCTGTTTCTTTCTGGCTTCTGGGCCATATCTTTATGTTCATAGGTAATTCCTCCCAAAAATATTCATAAACTCTTCTCTGGTATGGGTTTGTTCAAACTCCTGCTGCCCGATCTGATGCAGGATGTTTTGTGTCTCCTGGCATCTGTGGACTGCTGCCGGTCCAGTCATATGATGTTCCGGGCAGAGATAAACTTTTAAACCCTCCTCTTCTGAGTGGATCCGGTTTGGTCCTCCAAAGATGTGATGCTCGTGGAGGGTTCTGTGTTTATGATGATCTCCGTTCAGCAAGATACAGAGATAACAGGTGTGATTCTTATCTTGCAAGATACTTGGTTTATGGTGTTTTCTCTTCTTTTTCGTCTGTGTCTTAGGAAATAATAGTCCTGTCTGGTCCATAGTCTCCTTTCCGGGGCGGAAGACCGCCCCTTATTTGTGTGATATATTTGGATTTTAGTTGCTCCCTTAATCAGCTGCTCTTACGGCAAGCGCCATAATGCAGTACCCGTCTTCCAGTCCGCTATAGTCTTCCAGGATATAGGTGATTTCCGCTTTTATCATACGTCCGGTGTTTCTTCCATCCTTGAACTCCATCAGCTCCAGATGATCCCCTGCCCGGTACCCTCTGTCATTTTTCCTAAGTTCAAAAGTTTTTGTTCCGGATGCCACCAGATCGTAATAGCTGCCTGCAAGACGGATCTGGTGTATCCTTTGTCCCTCGTCGCTTGGAAGATGTTCCATCTTTTCCTGGTCTTCCTGTTCCTGAAGCTTCTTTTTGGTCTCCCGGTCAAGTTTCGCCTGCTGCTCCTTGTATTTCTGTTCTTCCGTCTTTTGCGCCGGCGCAATTTGTGGTTTCGGCATATATTTAGGGTGGTTTAAAATACTGTCTTGGCCTGGGATCTGCTCCGAATCCTCTGGTTCTTCCGGCTGTGGCACGTCTGTTTTTTTCTCCGGTTCTGCAAAATAGTTTTCCCAGGTATGGTTTCCTGCTGCTGATCCGTCAAAGATCCGTTTTGCCTGTTCCACGAATTTCTGATAAGGCATCTCTTCCGGCTGTTCCCCGAATACTTTGATCAGGATTCCTTTTTCCAGTGTATAGAACATCAGGAATACGGTCCCTTTCCGGTAGCTCCTGCTTCCGGACGGGGCGATCATTTCCGCAAGTTCTTTCAATTCCGGATTTTTTCCGTATAAAGTATTCAGGATTTCTTTATTCTCGCGGAAAAATTCGTAAATCGCAGCGCTTATCTTCTCCTCTGTGGTCTTTGCCTCCTTCCAGTTCAGAAGGTTATCCACGCTGCCTTCATTCTCTCTCTCGAATCGACGGAACTCTCGGATATCCTCCCTCTTGGCTTCCGGCTGGAACACGCACCGGTCTTCCTCCCTGACCTGGAGCAGCTCCACCAGTTGGGAAGAATTGTATTCCCGGTACTGTTCTTTCAGTTCCGGGGTATCCCCCTCAATGGAGTACGTCTCATATACACTCATGAAGCGGCTTGTAGTCGTGGCGCTGAGGCCATATTCTGCCTTAGCAAATTCCGCAATGGTCTGGTACCCATCTGTCTTATAAGCTCCCGATTTATCAATCCGGGTAAGATGCCAGCCAATCTGCACGAAGCTTTTGACGATCCCGCCAAGTTCCTTTTTGATCTCTTCCTTGCTCTGGGTATATTCATCCAGGCTTAACTGTAAATATTCCATACATTTTACCATGGCTGTCTGCCATGATTTCCTCCTTTCAGATTGCAGCGGCGGCCATCACTTTGTTTGTGGCGGCTGCTGCCTGTGCGAGTTCTTTTTTGCTCCTCTGTTTTATTTTTCTGGTAAACCCGTTCAGGAACTTTTCTACCTGGTCCCATTCCGGTTTCCGGTCATAGGCACCATAGGCCTGTACGATTCCCCCGTTCCACTCCACTTCCAGGGTATAAAACGGATTGTCTTTCCGTTCTTTCTTCCGCAGGAAAAGGATAAAACTTTTTCTCGTTTCCATGCTTTCCATATACCGGTCGGAAGCCCCTACACAGTGGTGCTGGATCCGTCCTTCCCGGGTGATCTCTGAGGCTTTTTTCGGGACCAGAATTTCCAGCTCCCCGGTTCCATACTCGAAATGTCCTTTGTTCTTTTCATAATCTGCAGCAATCTTCGGAAATTTCCGGTCTACTTCCCGATCCCGCATCTCCTCTTTTTTTCGGTTCCGTTCTTCCAGGTATTTGTTGTGGAATTCATGCATGCGGTTGTTCCGGCAGACGATCTCATCCGTCAGGTCCATCCCCCTCTCTTCGGCCATCTGGAGATAATCCCCGTAATATCGCAGCGCTTCCGTAAATCCCCAGCCATTCCTTTCCTGCTGCCTCTGAAGGAAATTCATTTCCTGTTCTATGCTCATACCTGTCTTTTCCCCATGCAGGTTTGTTACTTCGATGTGTTCACACTCAATCCGTTCCAGGTTTCCATCGGATATCCGTTTTCCCGTCCTCCTTTCTTCCTGCAGGGCAGCAACCATATAACCGCTGCCATTCAGGTCAGAAAGGCGCCGGATCCTCTGTTTGTCCAGCCCAAGGAATTCTTTCAGGGTTTCCCCGTTCCTATTCACACCTTTCGCACCCCCTCTTTCTAGTAGTTCTTTTATTAGGGCGGTAAGTCCTGCTTTTTCCAGATATTCTATACACGGGTACTCCATGGCATTTTTCAGGATATTTCCCGGATGGACATACTCCCCTCTATCGCCTCTCATATAGTCCTTCAGGGCCAGCCTTTCAAGACCAGTTCCCCTTAGTTCACGCTTCAGGTTACGGGTATACATTACCGCCTCTCCGAATATACGCATTCCATACCATCTGCTCTGTCTTGCGTTATGGCACCATCTTTGGATCCCTGTGTATTTATATTCTCCGTATTCAAAGCTGTCTTCCCGGCTCATGCGGTTATTCAGTTTCACCCGGACAGTCTCATGCCTGGTAAATTCCATGTTCTCCCATCCTTTTTCGGAACTACCCTCCCGTCTTACGCAAAACTTCCGCAGGATATATCCAGTTCCGTCATTCAGCTTTTGAAAAAGACCTATTTCCCGTTCATCTGAAGTATGTTTCTGTTTGTTCCATGCCTTACCGGTCACTCCCTTCCTGCAGTTCGGGCATATGGCTTTTGTATTGTGCTTCAGTTTCTCCGTAATCTCCACATGTTTTCTACAGTGGGTGCAGTAGCCTTCTGTCCGGGATCCTTTTCTTTTGTAGAAAAGGATCTCTTTTCCAGCGAACCCCCACTTCTGGATCCACGCATCGAAATCCTTCGGTACCTCCGGTACCTCCCGCATTACCGCATCAATGGCATCTGTCTCCCTTCGGTTTTTTGCAAGGTTATAATCTTTCAGCCTCCCGTTTTGATAATGCAGGATCGCTTCCCGGCCTTCCAGATTATTTCCGGTTTCCAGGTACCGGTTGATCAGTTCCCTGTCTTTTGCGGTCTGCCAGATCCTCTGCTCCGGAAGAAAATACCAGGCGTCCTTGCGTCCCATGTCCAGCATGTCGATCTTTGCCGTTCTCCATTTATTATCTTTGTTATCAAATGTCAGGTATCTTCCTTCTTTTTTGTTTATGTAGATATCATACAGGGACTGCTGCCCGTTCAGGATCCGCTCCCTGGTAAATACAGAGACTTTTAATACCTCTCCTTCTACAACTGCCCGGAGATATATAAAATAAGTGTGACACCTGTATGTATTTCTTGTCTTTTGTCCATAATAATTCCGGTACCAGGGACCGTATATTTCTTTCACTTCGTCCCGCTCTGCAGTTTCAGCCATCTTCCTGGTGGCCGGAAGCAGGTGCATGTTCAGCAATTCTTTCTTGATCATTTTCTGCCTCCGTAATAATCCCGGATCAGTTTCTTTGCCTGCCCCATGCCCGGGATTCCTAATGATACTCTTCCGGAAACTCCTGCTGCTTTGAGAATTTCCTTATCCACATCTTTCATGTGCTGAAAGGACCACTTCAAAAGTTCTGCGATACAGCCTTTTAAGTTTTTTCCCTTCGCCCGTACCTGCAGCGCAGCCTCCTCATGTTCCATGCACAGACCTTTGATGTATTCTACCCAGTCCTCCATAATCTCCTGGGGGTTCAGTTCCCTGCATTCTGCATCCAGCTTTCCAATTGCAGCCGTTACCGGATCGCACAGCTCTGGGATCATCCCATCCAGATACATCTCTACGAAATCAGATGGGATCCCGTTTTCTTCTGCCATAGCACGGAGGTTATCTGCATCCCCCTCCTGCCTCAAATTCTCTGCCAGTTCATTGATCTCTTTATAACTTTCCATTTCTCCAAACTTTTCAAACATCTTTTTCTCCTTTCACGGACACATTTTTTCTTGGACTTTATGCGTGTTTGAGGGCTGTTTTTGCAGATTTCCACGGACATTTTTGTAAATCTGTCTTTCAAAATCCTGTTTCCACAGCCTTCAGCCATTGATTTCTACCAGCAAAAACGTGTCTTTTGGTTGTTATCCACTTTTTTTATCCCCAAAGGCCCGCAAACGCCCATTTTGCCTAACACGGGTGACGTTCATTTTCATTTTTATAAAGCTCCATATTTTCGATATGGAACTGCACTGCATGAGGGCGCAGCAATTCCTCTATTTCCTGCCACAGATCCAGATTTCTCAGTTCTTTTCCGTCAGATCTTTTCCATCCATTGTTTTTCCAGGCAGCAAGTCTCCTCTGGCCGTCTGCAAAGTAATGACAATCTGTATGTATGGTAATCATGGCAGGCTGATTCATGCGTTTCAGAGCCGCTATGGCACATTCCAGCACCATCCTGTGTCCGGTCGTGTCCAACACCCGCTCTTTTTTCTGCACAGTATGACCATTGCAGACTAAAATATATTGATACCAGGCTTTCCGGGTCTTTCCCGGCGCTCTGGTGGATGTGATAATAAAAGCATCTACCTGTTTCACTTAAATCCTCCTATCTAGCTTAATCAGTGTGTAATGCCTGTAGGCGTAGCCAGTTACAGGGTTAATTCCCATTTTTACGGAATCCGGGTCTATGTAATATCCCTTTGGGGCTTTTGGCGGGATCATATTGCCTTTTGGATCTACAAGGCTCCTTCGGTTTATTACCTTTTCCTCCGGATCCTTGCTGATCAGGTTTCTGGATCTGGAGTATCTTTTAATACACTCTTCTTCCCAGACTTCCAGCGGCTTTGTGATATATTCTGCAAGATCTCTATATCCTCCAGCATCGTAGGTGGTTTTGAAATTTACATGTCCTTTCGTCCAGGTCCGTGAGAAGATCAGATCTGTGGCCGTCTTTTCTGTTGCAAAACGATTTACCAGTATATGCATGTGCGGGCCACCTCTCTTTCCGATACCCATCCTGCATATATATTTCAGTTCTTTTCCTGCTTTCCGGTATTGTGTACGAACTTTTCGAATCAGGATCTCCATATCTTTTTTCATTTCTTCTGCGGAAGGGCGCTCTCCTTTTTTGTAGGTAATGGTCATCCAGTAATCGTTCTTGGTAAAATTCCACTTAATCAGCCGACGAACGTCCCGTTCTCTTTTCCACTGGTTCTGTTTGGTGATCTCTTCCTTTGTTGGCTTTCTTCTCTTCTCTCTTTTTTGCCCTCTTGCTCCGTAATTCCCAGTATGTTTTTCTTCTACCTCTCTGCTGGATCCAAACTCCCATATCTCCCTTTTGTATCCCGTCCTCATATACCACCTCTGTCGTAAGTCTAATACTCCTTATCAAGCCTTGAAGGGGTCCTGTCCCCAAAAAAGTTAAAAATAAAAACGGGATTTTTCCCGTATTAGCTTGACCTTACGTCCTCTGGATGATATAGTTTTGGTAGGTCTTATACCAGAGGACGTAAGTCTATTTGCCCGTACATTGCCGTGTACGGGTCTTTTTATGCGATTGTATAGCTACCACCGTAAAGGTCTTTGATTTTCTCAGCTTTCTCTACTGCCTGCTGATATGTACCAAAACAGCTTGCTAATGTATGGTCTGCAAAGCGTATGATCCAGATACATACCTGGTCTTCGCTTGTCTCTTGATTAAGCATCTACTTCCTCTCAACTTTTCCGTATCTCTTCCAAAATTTCTGCCATCATTTTTGCAAATGGATCTTTTGTTTTTAATTCCTCTAATTTCCTTGTATTTTCCGCTTTTATTTCTTCTTCTGTTAAAAAAACAAGTTTTATGCACTCTCTCATACGATTATCGGCATACTCCTGTCCATGTTTCTTTATCATCTCTTTTCTGATTTCTCTCATCAATTTTGCAAGTTCTGAGATTACAATCATTTCAGGACCACTTACTTCTACTTCGTTTAATATGCATTTAATCATGATGATCTCCTTTCATTTCCAATGCCCCCTCCAACCGGATACTTGCCGACAGAGCCCGTACTCCCAGAGGGCACTCTGTATCCTGTAAATCCTGCAAAGCTTCCTCCATAACCTTACGCAGCTCTGTGTTTTCTTTTTCCAGACGCTTTGCGTTTCTGATGGCTTTTATGATCCGCATCGTTTTTCTCCTCCATCTCCACCATAATCATTAAAGTCAGATTCATACCCCAAAACATCCACACTGCCAGAATGGTTTCAATCACTCCATCCCACTGATTCCAGGAAAGTGTCCATTCAATTACAGCGATATAGGCTGCTGCTAAATATTTTCTTCGCATCCTGTTTCCTCCAGATATACTGTTCCATCTTCTGTACAGTTGATTGTTGCAGTTGCTCCTGTTTGATCTACGATAGTTGCTGTCTTCCGACCATCAAAAGTAACCTTGACAGATCCCGGGGCGAAATTATATTCAATCCACTTCAGGATCTTATACTGCTCAATTGTTCTTGCTTTCATGGCTTGTCCTCCTAATTTACAATTTTTAATCTTACTTCCGGAGGAACATCCATCATGTCGCACAACTGCCAAAATTCCTCCAACGTAAGGCTTCCCGGATTCTTCATCCGACTATAAAATTTCGTATTGCTGAATCCTGCCCTTTCCATAAGACTTGTTTTTGTCTCTCCGCTCTCAAAAATATAGTTTTGAACTGCCCGGACAAACTCATGTCCGCGGCGCTGATTCTTTGTTACAAAAGCCTGTGGCATACTCTTCACCTCTTTTCTTGTACCCATTTTCTGCTTGTAAATCTTTTTTCAAAGATCTATACAAGTACTTCTGGAAAACAATTTCTTTTTGCTGACTTTGTACTGTTTTCTCAAGATCCGCAATTCTTTTCTCCAATGCTTCCCATTTTTTCTTAGGAATCCACACTTATAGCGCCCTCCTCTTGTCATCCAAAATCTGTTGACTTTTACTTTACTTTCTCCTATCCTGTAAACACAGGCACTGCCATGCCTGAGTTTTAAAAAGGAGGTGTATGTCTTCAGCTAAAATTTATTTTTCGGATAAAAGTGTTATTGTGGTAAATGAGTATGATCGTATCACTTCTAATCCCAAACGCAAAAGAAAGGAATAATCTTATGAATCTCAGTACCTCTGATATACTCCAACTTATTAGCATTGTTGTTTCATCTGTAATCAGCTTGGCCGCTATTACAATCTCCATTTTTACTCTTCGCCAAAATTCTAAAATGATTGAAGAGTCTTCCCGTCCATATATAGGAATTTATGGACTAAGCACCTATATAAATGGTCGCGACTACTACATCATCGTTAAAAATTTCGGACAAAGTGTCGCCCATATAGATTCTTTTTCCTGTGGGTATGATCTATCCAAACTCTCTAAAGGTGACGGATCTTCTCCATTCAATCATTTGGAAGGTTCTTCTCTAGTTCCAGGACAATCCTATCGCTGTGTGATTGATTTTGATAAAACGATCAATCAGAAAGTCAGTTCTATTTCCTTTCGTGTGAAATATTCTTCTGAAACTCATACATATGAAGAATTTCCTTGTTTAAAAATTGACGGAAATCTTGGTAACTACGAAAGTCATGCAGCACCTCGTGATCACAACAAAGTATTACGCGTTATTTCCGAAACCCTCCAAGATCAGTACATCAAATCTTTATAGCAGCTTTTGAAATATTCTCTTTCACCCTGTACAAAATTTCTTCTATAATCTCTGGCGTCCGTCTTTCTTCCGAAAGTTCGGACGCAATCGCTTTTATTGCTACTTCCGCAATATAATCTAGCTGTCTGCTTTTTATTTCTGTACCTCCCGAAAACGTTATTAATATAGAATCTGTAAATAGAGCATCTTGAATTGGTTTCCTATCTTCATAACTCTTAATACGAATCTGTTTTACTTCTTCCGACAAGTTATGTATCTTTCTTTGCGTCTCTATATCTATTTTGTCTACCCTGCAGACAATCTTAAACACGTCTTCTTTCATTTCAGATTCTATTTTTCTCACATTCTTAACCATTTTGCATAATGCAGCGCTTATAGTGATAACTGCAGCTGAATTTAATATAATTCCTACGGATTCTAGTATCCCTCTCACTCTCCTTTCTCTTCCGACAGCCTTGGATTTAAGAATTTGTCGGTATTTTCCATTGATTTCCCATATTCTCCCATCTATAATTTACTTACAGGCATCTGCCAATGCCGAGTATTATGAAAGGAAGTTTTTTATGTCTGAAATTAATCTTTCTTCATTTCTTGCGAACGACCAGGAAGCAATTGCATTCCTTTACGTTCAGAATCAGGATTTATCCGGACTTTCTCCGGAAGAGATTTACGACAAGTATCGCGATGCATACAAAAAGATTCACTACCACAAAATCAAACACCATTCCAATACTTCTGCGACTAAAGACTCTTCCATTTAATCTGTCGTAAATCTTGCATATAGAGTCGGTCATTTCTTCCGGCTCTATATTTCTGTAGTTCTTTGCCAGAACTTCCATGTAGTTGTACAATATTTCTTTTGTTCTTCTTTTTTTCCGGTTCACTTTTCTCACCTCGCTTTGTCTTCCAGGAAATACTCAATCGGAACTCCAAAATACATTGATAATCTTTTTATACTTTCTAGCCCTGGCTCAGATCTCCCTGTTTTCCAATTAGAAAAAGCAGTTTGACTGATTCCTGTATCTTTTGAGACTTGGTATGACGTTTTGTGAGTTTTATCCAATAACGCCTTATATTTTTCGTACACTTTTACACCTCCTAACATAAGTAAATATGTTGCAATTACTTTCGAGCTGTGATATACTTTCAATTACAAAACCACTACATCTTATAAAAGAAAGCATAACATGCTCGAAATTATTTTATACGCTTGCTTTCGTTTGCGTAAGTAAATAATACATCCTTTACCGTTAGTAGTCAAGTACTTTTTACTAACTTTTGCGCAAGTATGCTATCTTTGTGAAAGGAGCACAATTTATGTACGAAGTATTTGAGCAACTTCTACAAAAATACGGTGTTACTCCTTACAGAGTTGCTAAAGAGGCTGGTGTTACACAAACGGCTTTAAGTAATTGGAAATCCGGTAGAAGCACACCAACAACAAAAACCTTACAAAAAATAGCAGATTATTTTGGAGTAACCATTGATTATTTAATGACAGGGGATATTAGCGAAGAAAGTCATGAAAAAAAATTAACCCCAAAAGATGAAAAAGATATTGAAAAGATTCTGGAGCAAACCAGAGAACAGCTTATGAATCAGGAAGGGTTAATGTTTGACGGAGATCCGGCCAGTCCGGAAGCTATTGATTCTATCCTTTCCGCTATGCAAATAGGTATGGAACTGGCTAAAAAGAAGAACAAGGAGAAATACACACCTAAGAAATATAAGAAGGACTGACGCGTATGGATGTCAAAAAACAGGCGAATAAAATCGCCCGTATGTTTAAGAGCCGCGACCCTTTTGAAATTGTCCGGGGCTTAAATGTTATCCTTGTGCATTATCCATTGGATGGTGTGCGAGGCTTTTATCAATATTTCCAGCGTAATAATATTATTTATCTGGATGATCGGTTATCAGATTCCGAAAAGCGTTTTGTTCTGGCTCATGAGCTTGGACATATGTTTTTACATAAAAAAGCAAATGCAATTTTTATGGATACCAGAACGCAGCTCAATGGAGCCAGATACGAACGAGAAGCTGATCTGTTTGCTATGGAACTTCTGTTTCCGGATGAAGTGTTGTCTGAATATCAGGAGATGGGGTATTCAATTGATCAGATATCCCGCATTACAGGATATAATAAAAGATTGATTAAATTAAAATTGGATTAATTCGCTTCGGCGTTTTAAAAATATTTTTAGGAGGTATCTTTATGAAAAAGAAATTTTTTACCGTATTATTAACCGCATCTCTTTTGGCAGTCCCTTTTACACCTGTATATGCAGACGAAAAAGACGACCGTATCGCAGAGTTGGAAGCTCAGGTTGCTGATCTGCAAAAGCAATTGGATGAAGCACTTGCCAAAATCCCATCTTCTACCAATCAGAAAGAATATAAAATAGGCGAAACCTGGGTTGTTGAAGGACAATGGGAATTAACTGTTGATTCTGTTGAAGAAGTTCAGGAAAGAAACGAGTTTTCAGACAAGCAGCCGCAAGCTGTATATATCGTTACATATACATGCGAAAACCTCGGGTATGAATCAGAATATTCTGATGGCCTTTACCTCAGTATGGAGGATAGCATTGTAGACAGTGCCGGAAAGATGGGATACTCTTATCCTGGCGATATCACATTATATCCGCAGGAAACACCTGTTGGTGCAAGCTGTCAGGGACAGGCCTGCATCGGAGTTGATAACCCTGGAAACTTCAAAATTAATGTAAGTCAATATGACGGAACTGATACCAAACAGACTGCATCCTTTAATTTAGAAATCTAACCTGTAATCAATAACCAAAACTCCTCATCAAAATTAGAAAATGAGGAAACTATAAATTACAATTAAAAATTGCAAAAAAGGGTTGACTTTTATACCACAATTGATATATCATGTGTATATGAACATACTCCTAGCGGTAGTCTTCCCACTATAAGGGATTCGACAAAACTAGGAGTTTTTTTATTTCCGGAGGAATATATGAATAACGAAAGCAGAAAAAATTTTGTAAAGCACCCGATAAAAACTGCTATATTAGTTGATGGTGGGTTTTATCGAAAACGTTCCAAATCGTTATGGGGTAACAAATCTCCTATTGATCGTGCAAACGAATTAAACGATTATTGCTACAAACATTTGCAGGATAAATATGAGAATAGATATTTATATCGTATATTTTATTACGATTGTCCCCCTATTTCTAAAAATATTTACAATCCAATTACACAAAAAACTGTTTCTTTAGAAAAAACTCCTGATCATGCATGGATGTCTGAGTTTTTAAAAGAATTAAAACACCATAGAAAGTTTGCTTTACGCATGGGAAGGATTAGTGATACTCAAGTACATTATTCTCTCAAGCACGAGCCCACTAAAAAGCTCTTAAGAGGGGATATACTTCCTGCCGATCTTACTATTGACGATTTAGAATTAAACCTTGAACAAAAAGGTGTTGATATGCGAATTGGAATTGATATTTCTTCTTTAGCGTTCAAACACCAAGTCAATCAAATAATTCTTATTTCTGGTGATAGCGATTTTGTTCCTGCTGCCAAGCAAGCGCGCAGAGAAGGAATTGATTTTATCTTAGACCCCATGCGTGCCCCTATAAAAGATGATTTGTTTGAACATATAGATGGTATACGAACCCCTAATTTATACCCTACAGGAGCACATACTAAAAACAGCTAAAAAAACCGTCCCAGTGTTACCAGCACCGAGACGGCCTATACATCCGAAGATGCATACATATTTTACGTACAAGAATATTGTATCATCTTCGGACAGCCTTCGCAATCGGAACATGTTTTCGATGGCTGTTATTTTTATACCTAAATACAGAAAGGAAGATGATTTTATGGCTACTGCTAAAAAACTCTCATCAGGATCCTGGCGCTGTCAGGTGTACAGTCACACCGAAGAGGTGATCCAATCAGATGGATCCGTGAAGAAAAAGAGAATCTACAAGTCTTTTACCTGCACTACTCCTGGAGCAAAAGGAAAACGGGAGTGTGAAAGAATGGCTGCGGAGTGGGCTGCTGAAAAAGAAATGGCTCTGAAAATTGATGATATCACCTTTGGAAAAGCTTTGGATAATTATATTGCTTCAAGAGAAAATATTCTTTCTCCAAGAACTATTATGGATTATAAATCTATACGGAAACATTATATTCAGTCTTTAATGAATATCAGTATTCGTATGATTACACAGGAACAAATTCAGATTGCAATCAATCTCGAATCCGTTAAATTATCCCCCAAGACAGTCAGGAACATCCATGGACTGATTTCTGCAGTGCTAAAAGTGTACCGTCCTGGATTTGCCTTGAATACAGCTCTTCCCAAAAAGAAACGTGTGGAACTATATATTCCAACCGATCAGGAAATTAAGGCATTGCTTAGAGTAGTGGAGGGTACTTCCATGGAACTCCCAGTCCTTCTGGCAGCGTTCGGTCCAATGAGACGAGGTGAGATCTGTGCACTGGAATCCACAGATATTATCGGGAATGTAGTGCATGTCTGTAAAAACATGGTAGAAAATGAAAATCACGGATTTACGATCAAGGCGCCTAAAAGCTATGCAGGAGACCGGTATATTTCTTATCCTGATTTTGTAGCCCAGAAATGGAAAGGGAAAACAGGAAGGCTTGTTCCTATGAAGCCAAATGAAATATCTTATAAATTTAAGCGCCTCCTGAAACGCAATGGACTGCCCCATTTTCGTTTCCACGATCTCAGACATTACTCTGCATCTATTCAACATGCTCTTGGAATCCCAGACAGCTATATTATGCAGCGTGGTGGGTGGGGTAATGACGGAACCTTAAAAGCCGTATATCGTCACGCGTTAGAAGATAAAACAACAGAAATGGACAATCTTGCTAATAAGCATTTCGAAGAATTAAACAATGCAACACAAGATGCAACACGAATTGAAAAAAGAGCCTAAAATCAAGGCTCTTTGAAGAGGTGCCACCCGGATTTGAACCGGGGATAGAGGTGTTGCAGACCTTTGCCTT
>OLPX01000790.1_pt1 | contig 26129 bp, 18 predicted proteins | sample 1672491 | NCBI WGS metagenome assembly OLPX01 (sample SAMEA3136692, study PRJEB25190) | human gut metagenome | biome: human gut; feature: human-associated habitat; material: faeces | place: Austria | collected 2013 | reverse complement strand
TATGACTTGCGGAAACTGCTTCGGACAACTGATCTCGCCGACACTTCTGAATACGACCGCAGGAGCCGTATTCGGACAGGTTACGACGACCAACGTATATATCGTAGCGGTTGTCGGGATGACGATCGCAGCGCTGGTTGTGATCGCGGCAACAGCGAGAAAGAAGAAAGCCTGACAGAGGCATACCCTCCATATGCGGAGCGGGAACTTGTTTCCAGACTGTTCCCAGCATATGGAGGGTATGATTTAACCATTGAATGATAAAAAAATAACAAAATATATTCCGAAAAACAAAAGGAGGAAGAAAAGATGGGTGCAAAAAAATGGAAAGGGAAAGAACTGTATCCGCATTTGTTTTCCCCGCTTCGCATTGGGAATATCCGAATGAAAAACCGGATCATCGCAGCTCCGACCAGTCCGAGCATGATCACGACGGAGGGACATTTTACGCCGGAAATGATCGCTTATCTGGAAGAGAAAGCAAAAGGCGGCGCGGGTGTTGTCACATATGGAGAGGCGATCGTACATTCTGCGACAGGAAAATCACATAACAAGCAGCTGCAATTGGATTCTTTTGGTGTGAAACAGGGAATGGCACAGGCGGCGCGCGCGATCCACAACGCAGGAGCATACGCCAACATCCAGCTTTCCCACGGAGGAAAATACGGCGGACTTGCCAGCGTTGGCGGCGATCAGGACCGATGCGATGTGGCATATGGACCGAGCCATGAAGTAACGCCGGTCGGAGAAGTGCAGGAGATGCCGAAAGAGTTGATCCTCGAAGTTGTAGAATCTTATAAAACAGCAGGTAAATTGTGCAAAGACTGTGGATTTGACATGGTACAGGTTCATGCGGCTCATGGATGGCTGTTCTCCCAGTTCTTATCTCCTGTGTTCAACCAGAGAACCGATGAGTTCGGCGGAAGTCTGGAGAACCGGGCACGTTTTCTTATGATGGCGCTGGATGCAGTGCGCGAGGGCGTGGGACCGGAGTTCCCGATCGAGATCCGTCTTTCCGGAGACGATCTGACCGAAAGCGGACTTGGACTTGCGGATTGTGTTGAAGTGGCAAAAATGGTGGATGATAAAGTCGATCTGATCAACGTATCCTGTGGAAATCACGAAGATCCGGATATGTTCTGCAGAACCCATCCATCCGCATTTTATCCGCGCGGAGTCAATGTATATCTGGCGGCAGAGATCAAAAAGCATGTGAAGACTCCGGTTGCCTGTGTCGGTTCTCTGAACGATCCGGCTCAGATGGAGGAGATCATCGCATCCGGTCAGGCAGACGTTGTGGAAATCGGACGTGCGATCCTTGCAGATCCATATCTGCCGGAAAAAGCGCTGTGCGGCTGTGCGGATGACATTACGCCGTGTCTGCGCTGCTACGAATGTTTTGGTGAGACCGGAAAGAGCGAGACAGTCAAATGTTCCGTCAATCCGACAATGGGACAGCAGCTTCCGGAGAAATATGGCAGAGCGGAAGCGCCGGTCAAAAAACGGGTTTTGATCGTAGGAGGCGGTCCGGCTGGAATGCAGGCGGCGCTTACAGCGGCAGCAAGAGGACATCAGGTGACACTGGCAGAAAAGGCAGATTGCCTCGGCGGAAATCTGTATGCGGCTTCGGCTCCTTATTTCAAGAAAGACATTGCGGATTTCTGCGAAGTGATGAAAAAACGTGTTGAGAGAGCGGCAGTGGAAGTACGGCTGAATACGGCAGTGACGCCGGAATTTGTCGAGGCGTTTGATCCGGACGCATTGATCGTGGCGATCGGCTCCAAAGAACTGGTTCCGGGAATCAAAGGGATTGACGGCGCAAACGTTGTGATGGCAGCAGATGCGGAATTGCATCCGGAAAAACTCGGAAAACGGGTTGTGATCATGGGAGGCGGTCTGGTCGGAACAGAAGCGGCGGTATCTTTTGCTCATGAGGGTAAAACGTGCGCCGTGATCGAGATGCGCGATCAGGTTGCTGCGGATGCCAACTCATTCTACCGCGGCGGACTGATGCCGGAAGTAGAAAAATCCGCGGAAATCTATACCGATACAATGGTAAAAGAAGTACAGGCAAACGGCGTGCTCTGCGAGCGGAACGGAGAAACATTTGTGATCGAGGCGGACACCGTTGTATGTGCGCTTGGTTATCGTTCCGATTATGGCAAAGTCGACGCGCTCTGCGAGAAAGCCGATGAATCTTATGTGATCGGAGACTGCAGCAAAGTCGGTCTGATCTATCATGCGGTAAATCAGGGATATTATACGGCGATGCAGCTGTAAAAGATTAGGTTTATTCGGGTTACTATGAGGAAAATAAAAGAGGGAAATGCATAATGAGGGTATCTTCACGCTGTCTGGCGGATAGCGGGAAGATACCCTTGTTCTTTTGGTTGAAATGAAGTTGTATTTGAACAGGGCGGTAGTATATAATGATTTCAAAATACTGCATCTACTTGAAATGGGGAATCGATATGAGTGAACTAAAGAATTTAAAAGGAAAGCTGTTGGTGGAACAGGTTGAGGAGGATCTGTGGGATCTGATCCGGCGGACACCCTATCGTGCAGGGCAAAAACTTCCGAACGAATACCGGTTGTCCGAACAGTTCGGTGTGAGCAGAAGCACCATAAGAGAGGCAATCCGGAGCTTGAGTTCCAAAGGGATTTTGGAAGTGCGGAGAGGATCGGGAACATATGTGGTGGAGGCGATGCTCCCGGAAAATGATCCGCTTGGAATCAAAGATTTTGAAGATAAAGAAGTGATCGCTCTGGATTTGGTAGAGGTACGTCTGATGATAGAACCGGCTATGGCAGAGGCAGCGGCGCGAAACGCAACAGAAACGGAAATCGAAGAATTGAAGCGACTCTGTGATCTTGTGGAAGAAAAGGGGGTTCACGGAGAGAATTATATTGAAGAAGATATTGCATTTCATTGTTATGTGGCAGAATGCTCCAGAAATAAGGTTGTAGAACAGTTGATTCCGATCATCGACACTGCGGTAATGATGTTTGTGAACATTACGCATAAAGGATTGCTGAACGAGACAATCCGCACCCACAGGGAGGTGGTGGATGCGATTGCCGCTCGCGATCCGGTAGGCGCGAGAAATTCGATGCAGATGCATATGACGTATAACAGAAGTCTGATCTTAAAACAGATCAAAGAAAGAAAATAATAGAAAGCAAAGTGGTCTGTAAAAAGTTGTCCGGTAAAAGTTGTCGGACAACTTTTTGTGCATTTTTAAGAAAATATGTAAAATTAGTGAAAAATAGACAAGAAAAAGAAGAAAAATGCCGCGAAAAACAAGTTTTATATTGCAAAAAGTAGAACACAAGGTATCCGTCTTGTCTGATAAGTTGGTATATGATATCGTTTGATACAAACAAAGGCGCTGTTTGTTTTAAGAGAAAGTAATGAGGAGATAGGTTGAGATGAAAGAACTGCATAGTCAGGAAGTACGAAAACTGGCACCGGAAAATGATCCGTTAAAAATCGGCATGGGTTGGACTGTTGAAGATCTGGAAAAACCGCAGATTTTGGTGGAGAGTACATTTGGAGACAGTCATCCGGGAAGTGCACACCTGAATCTTTTTGTGGAAAGAGCCATAGAGGGAATTTCCAAAGAGGGAGGCAAGGGAGCAAGATATTTTGCAACAGATATTTGTGACGGAATCGCGCAGGGACATGACGGGATCAATTATTCTCTGGCTTCCAGAGATATGATTGCAAACATGATTGAAATTCACGGAAATGCGACCGGATTTGATGCAGGAGTGTTCATTGCAAGCTGTGATAAATCCGTTCCGGCAATCTTGATGGGGATCGGGCGGCTGAATCTTCCGGCTGTTGTCGTGACCGGTGGCGTAATGGAAGCGGGACCGGATCTGCTGACGTTGGAACAGATCGGTATGTATTCTGCGATGTATCAGCGAGGGGAGATTTCCGAGGATAAGTTTCTCTATTATAAGCATCATGCCTGTCCATCCTGCGGAGCATGTTCTTTTATGGGGACGGCATCGACCATGCAGATCATGGCGGAAGCGCTTGGGCTTATGATCCCAGGAACCGCATTGATGCCTGCGACTTGTGATGAATTGAAAACGGCGGCATATCAGGCTGGAGAATTGGCTGTGAAGCTGGCGCGATCCGGTTTGACTGCAAGGGATATTGTGACAAAGGATTCGTTTGAAAATGCGATCATGGTGCACGCGGCTATTTCGGGTTCGACAAACTCATTGCTGCATATTCCGGCGATCGCACATGAATTTGGAATTGAAATTGATGCAGATACGTTTGACAGAATGCACAGGAATGCACATTATCTGCTGGATATCAGACCGGCAGGAAAATGGCCGGCACAATTTTTCTATTATGCAGGCGGCGTTCCGAGAATTATGGAAGAAATCAAATCCATGCTTCACTTAGATGCCAGAACGATCAATGGAAGAACAGTCGGGGAGAATCTGGAAAAGCTGAAGAAAGACGGTTTCTATGAGAAATGTGAGTCCTATTTGGAACCATGGGGGCTGAAAGCAACCGATGTGATCCGCACCTTTGAGAAACCGATCGGAACAAACGGAACGGTAGCGATTTTGAGAGGCAATCTGGCGCCGGACGGGGCAGTTGTGAAACATTCGGCAGTGCCGAAAGAAATGTTCCACGCAGTACTTCGGGCACGACCGTTTGATTCCGAAGAAGAGGCGATCGAAGCAGTTCTGACACATAAGATCCGACCGGGAGATGCGGTGATCATCCGGTATGAGGGACCGGTTGGTTCGGGAATGCCGGAGATGTTTTATACGACGGAGGCGATCGCTTCCGATGAATCACTCGCAAAAAGTATTGCGCTGATCACGGACGGAAGATTTTCAGGGGCATCCAAAGGTCCGGCAATCGGACATGTTTCTCCGGAGGCGGCTGCGGGCGGACCAATCGCATTTTTGGAAACAGATGATTTGATTTTGTTAGATATTGAAGAGCGAAAACTGGAAATCATCGGTGTCAAAGGACAGAAGCTTGCAGAGGAAGAGATAGAAAAAATTCTTGAAGAGAGAAAGCGGGCGTGGATACCGAAAGAAGAAAAATATAAAAGCGGCGTGCTGAAGGTTTATTCGGAACATGCAGTATCTCCGATGAAAGGCGGATATATGAAGTAAAATACGGATAACAGTAGTAGCAGAAATACGAGAAGTCGGATAAAAAGAAAAACGGGAGGGCAATTATGGCATCAATTAGTTTAAAAATCTATTCAGCAGCGTTAAAAACGAGAACAAATGTGAATGTGATCATACCGACGCTTTTGCCGGCACAGGATGGGATGAATAAAAGAGAACATGAATTTTCAAGATTCTATGAAACACATGGATGTTATCCGGTGTTGTATCTGCTTCACGGAACTTATGGTGATGAGGGGGACTGGCAGAGATTTTCCAGAATCGAAGATTATGCCCGTCACCACAATGTAGTTGTGGTTATGCCGTACGGTGAAAATGGAGCTTATCGGAATGCGAAATCAGGAAAAGATTATGAAGTATATATTACGGAAGAACTTCCGAAAGTAATCCGGTGGATGTTTCCTGTTTCTGAGAAACGGGAAGATACTTATATCGCAGGACTTTCCATGGGAGGTGGCGGTGCCGTAAGACTGGGACTTTCCCATCCGGATGTGTACGGATATACGATCGGACTTTCCTCTGATTTCGGACTGATCACAGATAATGTAAAGAATAATGAATTTACGGTCTGGTCACATGCATTTGAGGGAGTAGATCTGGATGCAGATGAGACATTAAACAGTTATAAACTTGCAGAAAAAGCGATGACTGATGCAGAAAACAAAACAAACTTATATATTGCCTGCGGAACGGAAGACTTTCTTTATCAGGAGAACTGTTGTTTCCATGAATATTTAAATGAAATCGGATATGATCATGTGTTCTCAACGAGAGAAGGAAACCATAACTGGGATTTTTGGGACAGTGAGATTAAAAAAGTATTGGACTGGCTTCCACTTACACCGATTGAGCAGGAACTTGGATTTTAATAGGATAGAGAGGAAAAGAGGAGGACAAAAAAGATGGATGCTTATATTGTGATCGGGGTTATGATCTTGATGATCGTTGCATTTGTAATGAATAAATGGCCCTTTGGACTTATCACAATGTCATGTTGTATTATTTTGGGTGTGACCGGTGTTCTGGATGCATCCGGTACATTTGCGGGATTTTGCAATCCGTTTGTCGTTATGCTGGCAGGTTCATTTGTTGTTACAAATGCGCTTGCAAAAACCAGTTTTATTTCAAATGTCCAGAAAAGGATCATACAACTTCAAAATGGAAAATCCGGTTTTCGCCTGATGGCAATCTTTGTGATCGCGATCATTGTGTTGTCAACATTCATGCCGGGACCGGCAATGCTTGCAATTATCATTGTAATGGCGAGAAACTTAAGTGATGCGGGAGAAGTGAATGCGGCGAGAATCATATTTCCGGCAGCGGCGCTGACTACACTCTGGAATGGAAGAATCCCGTTTGGAATCGGAGCCGGAAACTTTGCGATTCTGAATGGATTTCTGGAGCCGTATGGAGATCAATATGTAGTTGGGATGTTTGACCCGATGAAAGCAGGATTGATACCCGGAATTTTACTCGCACTGTATACGATTTTCTGTTATAAACTGCTCCCGCATAAAAGTGTAGACCGCAGTGTGGAGAATGAAGCGGTGGCAGCAGGTGCAGCGGAAGTAAAGATGTCAAAACGGGATGAAATTATTACATACATTACATTCTGCGTGATGCTTGCGTTTATGATTCTGAACCAGTTTACAGGACAGTTGTTATATATTGGACCGGCTTTGTGTGCAGTATTTCTTGTATTTATGAAGATTATTACAGTCGAAGATGTAAAACAAGGTATCACGGTAGACTTGATCTTTATGCTTGCGGGTATCTTTACATTGACGACTGCGTTGTCGGAGACGGGAGCAGGACAACTGATCGGAGAGTCGATCTTGTCTCTGTTTGGCGGAGCATCCACTCAATTTGGATTGATCGCTCTGTTTGGCGGTATTACGATCGTGATCACCAACTTTATGAGTAATAATGCTACCATGTATTCCGTGATCCCGGTAGCGATCACAACGGCTTTGGCAGCCGGATTGAATCCGATTCCTGTCATTCTTACAGTTGATGTGACTGCAAAATGCGCATGTCTGCTGCCTTGTTCTTCGGGAGAAGCGGCAATGTGCCACGGAGCAAGCGGGTATACATTAAAAGAAACATGGAAGTTTACGCTTCCGGCATGTGCAATTTTCTATATCGGAACACTTGTTGGAACTTATTTCTTTTTTTAGATAGGAAGAAAACAATAAAATAAGATCGTGGATAAAAGGGTGAGTGCTGAAACCATAGTGGGGAAGCACTCACCCTTTCGATTGTCAAAAGGAATGTTGCTTTTTATAGGAGACCATTTATAATAAAAGGAAGAGATTATTTTCAAATCGCGAGAGTGAAAGGGAGGGGTTATATGAAGAGAAATATGAAAAAAACATTGGTATCCGGACTGGCATTGTCGATGCTTCTTCCGCTTGTTCCGATGGAGCCCGCTGAGGCAGCAGGCTGGAAGCAGGACGGTGCAGGATGGTGGTGGCAGGAAGACAACGCGTCTTATCCGGTGAACACATGGAAACAGATTTATGGTCAGTGGTATTATTTTGACAATAACGGCTACATGCTGGATGAGGGATGGCATTGGATTGACGGAAATTGTTACTATATGTATGCGGGCGGAGCAATGGCGTCGAATACATGGATCGGCGGAAGTTATGTGAATGCAAGCGGAGCATGGGTGACGGATCATTGGGTATCGTCAGCAAACGGCTGGTGGTATCAGCGCGCGGACGGAAGTTATCCGGCAAATGTATGGGAAATGATCGGCGGTTCCTGGTATTATTTTGACAGTAACGGTTATATGCTGGATAAAGGATGGCATTGGATCAACGGAAATTATTATTATATGTATGCAGGTGGAGCGATGGCATCGAATACATGGATCGGCGATTATTATCTGCGTGCGGATGGTTCTATGGCGACGAATCAGTGGATCGGAAATTGTTGGGTAGGTGCGGATGGAAAATGGGTTCCGGGAAAGGATCAGAATGACAGACAACCGGAGTATTCTTATGAGGTGTATGCACTGAAACCGTTTGAAACAACGTATACCGGTGAATTTTGTATGGTATATTTAAAAACCGAAAATCCGAATGAAGAAGATATTGAATTTACGAATGCAGGTTCTTCTTGGAATTTTGACGATGTGGATTATACTTATGACGATAATCTCATTTCTTATATTGAAAAAGTTGACGGCGGATATCTGCTCTCAATCTATACAGGCAAAGCAGGCAGTGTGCCGGTTAAGATTTATGAAAAGGATCTTCTCGTAAAAGAGTTTTCGATTGAAGTACTGGATTATTCAGCTGCCAATGAGGCTTATATGAAGCAGATATTAGATAAGGTTACAACACCGGACATGACGCCGATTGAAAAGATGGAGAAAGTATCAGAATATTTGCTTGCGAATTTTGACTATTATACCTGTTTTACAGATGAAAATGGAGGACAGGGCGGTTATGCATGGCTGATGACCGAATCCGGAGTATGGTGGGAGAACTACCAGTTGAATTCTTATGATTCACCGGCTTTATTATGTAAATTTGCAGAAATGATAGGAGGGTTTGAAGATATACATAATTGTTATGGTGACTATCCATATGGAACGGCAGAATGGTATATGTGGCATTATACATGCAGAGTGAAATATCAAGGGAAAGAATATAATTTCCAGGGGTGCCCGTATTCCGGAAATCTGGTAGATAAAGATAATATGGAGTATGTCAGCTTCGCACCCGGATCGGATGTATTCGGGGAACGGCTTGCATAGAGAAAGGTTAACGAAAGATGGAAAACGAAAGAAAAATGATGCAGTTCCATTTTATAAAGAATGATGAGATCTCCACACATTATCACCAGAACCCGGAACTGTTCTATGTGCTGAAAGGAACGCTTGAAGTGCAGATCGACGATGCGTCATTTGTCCTGAAACACGGAGATATGATCGTGATCAACGCAAATAAGCGGCACAAGATGATCGGAAGCGAAGAACTTTTAGGCGCCCGGTTTGAAATTGACTTTCATCTGTTGGCGGAAGAGCTTGGGACATTGCAGTTGTTATTCTGGTGTAATACCGTGGCGGACCGGAACGAGGCGTACCGTGATCTCAGAAAGACGCTGGACAAGATATTGGAACGGCATTTTGAGCGGGAGCAGAAAGGCGCGCTTCATCTGAATGCTCTGTGTTATGAGGCGCTTTATATCCTGACAAGTAATTTTCTTGTGAAAGCGGACGATTCGAGACTTCATATGGAAGATTCTCAAGACAGGATCAGGATCCAGCAGATCCAGAATTATATTCAGGCGAATTATCAGAGCCAGATCAGTTTGAACGATCTGGCAGACCGGCTTTATCTTTCCAATGCGTATTTGTCGAAATATGTCAAAAAACATCTTGGTATGACGTTTATGGAATATCTGAACAATGTACGGCTATTTCATGCGGTAGACGAACTTCTATACACGAAGAAAAATATCACGCGGATCGCGTTGGACAACGGTTTTCCGACGTCGGCGGCATTTACGAAAGCATTCCGGGAAGTTTACCGGGAAGCGCCGAGCGAATACCGGAAAAAGATGCAGAAAGAGGAAAATCCGGGAGAGACACAGACCGAACTTGCGGAGAGCGAGCGGACGCAGATCATAGAATATCTGAATTACCGGGAACAAAAGCAGGAAGTTGCGGCAAAAGAGGGACGTGTCTGCCGGATGGACGTGACAAAGTACGAGAAAATGCGGGGGATCGCCAGCCGTGCGATCTGTGTCGGAGACGCGTACACGATCCTGCAGTCGGAAGTACAGGAACAGCTCCGGGAGATCAAGCGGAAAACAGGATTCCGATATGCGCGGATCTGGAATATATTGTCGCGGGAGGAATGTTTCGACGGACAGGACGGCTACAATTTCCGGAAACTGGATCTTGTGCTGGACTTCCTATTGGAAAACGGATGGACGCCGTATTTGGAACTGGGGCATAAACCGACGCTGTTTATGTATACGCCGGAGCGGAGTGTGCGGGAAATGGAAGATCAGGGAATGTACACCTACGATACCTTTAAAGGGATCATCCGGGCGCTCTGCGTGCATCTTGCCAATCGGTATGGGGCAGAAGAACTGGAAGGATGGTATTTTGAATATTGGAACGACCCGAAACACCGGATCGCAGAGGAAGACGGGACTTATTTCCCTTATTTTGAGGTGATTTATCGGACATTGAAATCCATCTCGCCGGAAATCCGCGTGGGCGGCGCCGGATTTATATTAGGATTTGAAACGCTCTGGTGTAAAGACGTATTTCTGAAATGGAAGGAGAGGGAGATACAGCCGGATTTCCTTTCGTTCTGTTCTTATCAGTATATTGCGATTTATGAAAATGGAAAACGTTACGGCAGAAAATCCATTGACAGCAGTTACATGCGGAATCAGGTTGCGATCATGAAAGATATGATGAAGAGCACCGGATTTGATGTTCCGGAATTTCACATTGACGAGTGGAACTTTACGATCTCCAATCGGAATCTCTTGAACGACAGTTGTGAGCAAGGCGCATATATCGTGAAAAACTGCATCGATATGGCAGATGATATCGATTTGATGGCGTACTGGCATGCGCTGGATGTTTATTCCGAATATTACGATACGGATATGATCTTAAACGGGGATTCCGGTCTGATCTCCAGAGACGGAGTTGCAAAGCCGTCTTATTATGCGTTTGTCTTTTTGAATAAATTGCTGCCGAATGTGATCGCAAAGGAAGAAAATCTGCTTGCGACGACGAACGGAAAGGGACGGTATGTGATCGCCTGTCACAATTTCAAGAGACTGTCTTCCCAGTATGTATTTACGGAAGAAGATCAGATCAAAGTCGAAGATTTAAATAATTATACCGAAGATTCCGAACCTCTCAAATTGAAATTCGTGCTGGATCATGTGCGTAACGGAAATTATCTTGTGAAATGCTTCTATATTAACAGAGAGAATGGAAGCGCGCAGGATATTTGGAAACGGATGGAGTATGCAAAAGGGCTCGCGAAAGACGAGATGGAATATCTGAAACGGAGCGCATCGCCTCGTGTGGAAATGAAAAATATCGTAGTCGATCAGGAAACGCTGGAATTGGAATATGTGCTTTTGGAGCAGGAGATCCGCCTGCTTGATATTCAGTATCGATATGATTTCTGAATGAAATACGATGATCTGTTTTAAAGGAAAAGGTGTGGACAAAAAATATACAATGTTTTTTGTCTTTTTGCTGGTGAAAAAGATAACAAATATTACAGTGACATCACGTCATGCACAGGAAAGCAAAAAATACTCGAATCCTGTAAATTAATAGACATAGAGAAACAAGTTATATTTATGGAGGGAACAAGATGAAAGTATTAGGGATTTCTTTCGGAAGAAAGAACCAGAGAAGTGACGTCATGGTAAAAGAAGCGCTGTTTGCAGCAAAGGCAGCGGGCGCAGACGTACAGTTCATCAACACAGTCCGCATGGATATCGGACACTGCCGTGCCTGCGATTATTGCAGCCGCATGCGCGATAATGGAGAGACAGAGATCCACTGCTGTATGAAAGATGACTATCACATTCTCGAAGAAGCATGTCTGGAAGCGGACGGAATCATCATTGCCGCACCGGTATATGCAGTCGGAATCGTCGGACAGTTCAAAAACTTCGTTGACCGTTTCGGACCGTCTCACGACCGCGCAGCGTTGATCGAGGAGAATAAGAAACGGAAAGCGGAAGGAAAACCGGAACTGGATCCGAGATACTTCAAAGACCGTTACACAGGATTTATTTCCGTAGGCGGCGCTGAGACTCACAACTGGGTATCTTTAGGACTTCCGATGCTGGATCTGTTCAGCTTCTCATTCTGCATGAAATGTGTAGGACATGTGGATGCATACGATCAGGGAAGAACAGGTCATCCGCTGTTTGATCCGGCGCTGATGGAGAAATGTGCAGAACTCGGAAAAGCAGTTGCAGAATCACTTGGAAAACCGTACGACGAAGTGGACACATGGGTAGGCGACGAGGGCGTATGTCCGGTATGCCACAATCCGCTTTTGAGCATGAACGGAACAACACATGTAGAATGCCCGATCTGCGGTATCTGGGGAGATCTTTCCGTGGACGGAGACAAGGTGAAAGTAGAGTGGTCCGAGAAAGAGATCGCGCGTGCGAGAAATACAAATATCGGAATTTACGAACATTATAATGAGATCCAGAACATGATCAAGGTTTGCGTGCCGAAGCTGGTTGCCAACAAAGACACACTTCCGAAGATGATGGAAAAATACGAAAAGTTTGACGAGACGATCGCAAATATGTAATGTCAAAGGAATGATATGGAGGGAATCATGAAAGAACAAAAATTAAATGCATACGGCATGGCGCCGTTGACTGCAAAACACTATTTTGTATATGGAATGGGTAACTTTGCATCACAGCTCTCCTGGACAATGGTAAGTACATATCTGTCTATATTCTATACAGACGTGTTCGGACTTGGAACCGGAGCAGTAGCGATGTTGATGCTGGTCGCAAAAGTATGGGACGGAATCAATGACCCGATGATGGGAACATTGATGGAGCGTACACATACAAAACACGGAAGATTCAGACCTTATATTTTCGTTGGTGCGATCTTCCTCGTAATCTTTACAATTTTGACATTTACCGTACCGGGATTCGGCGGACCGGCAAAACTGGTTTACGCGTACATCACTTATATCGGACTGGGAATGTCTTACACAGTGACAAACGTACCGTATTTGGCATTGCCGGTTGTTATGACCCGTGATCCAAAAGAGATCAATAAACTGAACGCAGCACAGATGATGGGTATGACGATCGGTCAGATCATCCTCAATCTGTTCGTACTGAAATTGGTTCTCTGGTTTGGTAAAGGCGATGAAGCCGCAGGATATCAGTCCACCGCAATCCTGCTGGCGCTGCTTGCTCTGCCGATGTTCTGGGCAGTTGCGATCATGTCAAAAGAAAGAATCACCGTAAAGAAAGAAGATCAGGGAAAGATTATCGATGGCCTGAAACTGGTATTCAAGAACAAGAACCTTGTGTGTGCGATGTTCTATTCATTCTTTAACATGTTTGGTATTCTCGGACGTATTTCCGTAGCGGTATACTTCTATATGCACTGCGTACAGAATTTCGCGTTCATCACGATCTTCATGATGATGCAGATGATTGTCGGAACATTGATTATGCCGTTTACACCAAAGGTAATCGACAAATTCGGAAAGAAGAATACAGCGATCATTTCCATGGTAATTCAGGGATCCGCGCTGATCATCCTCTTCTTCGGACCGTATGAAAATATCGTATTTGACTTCGTTGTACTTGTATACTACGGACTTGGATATGTAGCAGGACCGTGTGGTGCCGGTATGATGGTTGACGCCATCGATGATTTCGATGACAAATACGGATACAGAAACGACGGTATGGCATTCTCTTTCCAGGGAACTGCTATTAAGATCGCAACAGCAATCGCAAACTCTCTGTTCCTTGTAGTTATGGGAGCATTCGGATATCAGGGTGGCGTTGATATCACACCGCATATTCAGCAAGGTATCAACATTGCAGCCAACTTACTTCCGGGACTTGTATTCTTTATCGGAATCATCCCGTTGGCTATGTACAAACTGGACAAACCGGGATACATGGACGGCGTTCGTGAAAGACTGACCGCAAGAGATAAAGCAAAAAGAGAAGCGGAAGCAGCTCAGGAAGAAAAAGCAGCAGTAGCTGAATAAGAAAAATAAGAATAAGAGATCGTTTCCAACAGGGAGCAGGAGTGACTCGTATGAGTCGCATCTGCTCCCTGTTTGTATTTATACACTCTTCCTCTCGACCAGCTGTGTGGAGATCTCGATCTTGACCGGCTGCGTCCCTTTTTCTGTCAATAATGTGATCAGTCTCTGTACCGCGATCTTTCCCATATATTGCTTCGGGACATGGATGGTCGTGAGCGCCGGTTCGATGATGGTACTCATCGGAATATTGTCAAATCCGACGATCGCAATATCTTCGGGAATCCGATAGCCGTATTCTTTCAGCGCTTTCATGGCTCCGACTGCGATCAGGTCATTGTCGGCGAAATAGCATGGGGCGAGCTTTTCCCCTGCGTTTAAAATCTCTTTCATATCGGCATAAGCGCCGTCGATGGAGGGCGTAAGCGCATGAACGATACTTTTGGATGAGGACATGCCGTAGGCGCGCACCGCTTTGAAAAACCCGGAGTTGCGTTCGGCAAAGTTACCGATGGCGTAGGAAGACTTTAAATATCCGGGCTGCTTTCGCGTCTTTTTGATCAGATGACTTGTGGCAAGGTAAGCGCCCTGCACGTTGTTGATGAGCACATAGTCGCAGGCGACCGTTTCAAAATAAGTGTCCAGAAGAACAAAAGGAACGGAAAGATGTTGAAATAAAAGAGCGTCTTCTTTCTGCATTTCGGTTCCGAGCAAAATGATCCCGATACAGTCGGAATATTGGATTTCTTCGATCTGCGGCAGCAGTTCGTCATTTTCTCCGAGCAGATAGAGGATTTTTAATTTATACCCGGACTGCTGGCAGGCGTCGGTGATCCCCTCGGAAAGTTGTGAAAAAAACGGCGTGTCATCGACGATCGCACCGTGCTTTTTATAGATGACAAGATAAATCGTTCCGGCGGCATTTTGCTTTTCCGTAATGCGCGTGAAATCATAACCGTACCGGTCGGCGGCGTCTAAAATCCGTCTTCGCGTGTCGGTGCTGACGCCGGGCTTGTTGTTCAAAGCCATAGAGACGGCCGCCGCGGAAAGATTTAGTTTCTTGGCAAGTTCTTTTGCTGTGATCGACATCTTGATCCTCCTTTGGAAAAGTTTTATTTCATTATCAACCAGAATCCCTTAAAAATCAAGAATTAAGCTTGAAATTAAGTAAAATATTCTTAATAGTATGATGATATTAAGTTGATAAAAATCTATAATTTAGGAAACGAAACAGAAATAAGACAAACGGAGGAGTATGTCATGAAAAAAATCAAATTAGGTTATGTACCGACAAGAAGAAGTATTTTCAGCGCGCCGGATGCGGTCAAATACCGCAGACTGACCGCGGACCGGCTGACGGAACTTGGAATTGACTTTGTTGATATCACGGACATCAACGAAGAGGGTCTTTTATATGACGATCAGGATGTGGAGAAGATCGCGGAGAAATTTGAAAAAGAGGGCGTGGACGGTCTGATGCTCGCGCATTGTAATTTCGGAACCGAGTATGTCTGTGCAAGACTGGCAAAACGGCTCGGACTTCCGGTACTGCTTTGGGGACCGTTGGACGAGCGCCCGGAACCGAACGGGGAGCGTCTTCGCGATACGCAGTGCGGTTTGTTCGCGACCGGAAAGGTGCTGCGGCGATTCCGGGTGCCGTTTACATACTTGACGAACTGTCGCTTAAGCGATCCGGTTTTCGAGCGCGGCGTACGGGATTTTCTGGCAGTCTGCAATGTTGTAAAAACATTTAAAAATATCCGGATCCTGCAGATTTCGACGCGTCCGTTCGATTTCTGGACGACGATGTGCAACGAGGGAGAGCTGCTGGAGAAGTTTAATATCCAGTTATCGCCGATCCCGATGACGGAACTCATTGAAGAAATCAAGGCAGTCAAGGAGGAAAAGACAAAACTAAATGAAATGCTCGATGTGATCCATGAGACGATGGAAGTGCAGATCAAAGAAAATGAAGTGGAAAATGTAGCGGCGCTTGCGGCGGCAATGAAAAACCTCGTGGAAAAATATGGCTGTCAGGCAGCGGCGATCCAGTGCTGGAATGCATTGCAGACGGAAATCGGGATCATGCCTTGCGCAGCCAATGCGATTTTAAATGAAGAGGGCATTCCGGTCGTCTGTGAGACGGACATTCACGGAGCTGTGACGGCGTTGCTTGTGGAAGCGGCCGGGATGGGAGAAGTGCGCAGCTTCTTCGCGGACTGGACGATCCGCCATCCGGATCTGGACAACGGAGAATTACTGCAGCATTGCGGACCATGGCCGGTATCGGTAGCTGCGGAGAAACCAAAACTGACCTATCCGCTTGCGTTTGATCATCCGGGAAGCCTGACAGCCGAAGCAAAACACGGGGATGTGACATTGTGCAGATTTGACGGTGACAACGGAGAATATTCGCTGCTGCTCGGACGTGCAAAAGGCGTGGACGGACCGAAAGGAATGGGAACGTATCTCTGGGTGGAAGTGGAGAACATCAAACGTCTGGAAGCGAAGATCGTGGAGGGACCGTATATCCATCACTGTGTCGGAATCCACAAAGACGTTGTTCCGGTGTTGTATGAAGCATGCAAATATATCGGCGTCGCACCGGATCTTTATGATCCGATCGAAGAAGAAGTGAAAGCTTATCTGGGAGGAGAATGAGGGGATGAGAGAAGAAAACGGGCAGAAAAGAGCGGAATATGAACAGATAAAAGCGGAAAAGAATCTGAAAAGACTGGCATATGATTTGCGGGAAGACACGGTCGATCTGATCTGCGCCGGAAAAGCAGGTCATATCGGCGGCGACATGAGTGTGATGGAAATTCTTGTGGAACTGTATTTCAGACAGATGAATATCAGTCCGGAAAATCAGGAGGATAAAAACAGAGATCTGTTTGTGCTAAGTAAAGGGCATTCGGTAGAAGCTTATTATTCCGTGCTTGCGGAGAAAGGTTTTTTTTCAAAAGAAGAACTGCACCGCACGTTCAGTAAATTTGGCTCGAAATTCATCGGTCATCCGAACAATAAACTTCCGGGGATCGAAATGAATTCCGGTTCTCTCGGACACGGGCTTCCGGTCTGTGTCGGCATGGCGAAAGCCGGAAAAATGGATGGAAGAACGTATCGGGTCTATACCGTGATGGGAGACGGCGAGCTGGCGGAGGGATCCGTCTGGGAGGGCGCGATGGCGGCAAGCCATTATAAGCTGGATAATCTCTGTGCAATAGTAGACCGGAACCGGTTGCAGATTTCGGGAAATACGGAAGATGTGATGGCGCACGACGATCTGTGCGAACGGTTCCGCAGTTTCGGATGGCATGTGATTGATGTGGCAGACGGCAATGACATTGACGAACTCCATGCCGCATTTGAGGAGGCAAAGACCGTCAAAGGGAAACCGACGGTGCTGATCGCCAACACGATCAAAGGAAAAGGATCTTCCGTTATGGAAAATCAAGTCTCCTGGCATCATAAAGTGCCGAATGCAAAGGAATATACACAGATCATGGAAGATTTCAAACGGGCAAAGGAGGCATTTTAGGAATGGGAAATACAGCGAATAAGCAGATGATCTGCGAAGTGCTGATGGAAGCGGCAAAAACAGATAAAAATATCGTGGCGCTGTGCAGCGATTCCAGAGGAAGCGGATCTTTCACACCGTTTGCTCAAAACTACCCGGAGCAGTTCGTGGAGACCGGGATCGCAGAACAGAATCTGGTCAGTATTGCCGCAGGTCTTGCAAAATGCGGGAAAAAAGCATATGCGGTCTCTCCCGCGTGTTTTCTCTCCACGAGAAGTTATGAGCAGTGCAAGATCGACGTGGCATATTCCGACACGAATGTGAAACTGATCGGGATCAGCGGCGGCGTCAGTTACGGAGCGCTCGGCATGAGCCATCATTCCGCGCAGGATATTGCGGCGCTGAGCGCGATCCCGAATATGCGCGTTTACATTCCAAGCGATGCATATCAGACCGAAGCGTTGACAAAGGCATTATTGAAAGATGAAAAACCGGCTTATATCCGGGTCGGAAGAAATGCGGTCGATCCGGTTTATGAGGAGGGAAACGTTCCGTTTGAAATGGATCATGCGACCGTTGTGTGCGACGGAAGTGATGTGGCGATCGTGGCATGCGGCGAGATGGTAAAACCGGCAAAAGACGCGGCAAAACTGTTGGAACAGGAGGGCATTTACGTCCGGGTATTGGATATGTACTGTGTGAAACCGCTGGATCGAGAGGCTGTGATCGAGACTGCGAAGAATGTGAAAGCGGTCGTGACGGTGGAAGAACATGCGCCGTTCGGCGGACTCGGTTCCATGGTCGCGCAGGTGGTCGGAGAACATTGTCCGAAAAAAGTGGTGAACCTTTCTCTGCCGGACGCACCGGTCATCACCGGAACATCGAAAGAAGTCTTCGATCATTACGGTCTGAACGCGGAGGGGATCGCAGCGAAAGTGCGGGAGATTTTGGACTGATCGGAGGAAATGGTGATGATGGAGAACAGAAAAGAGACGAGCCGGAAATCCGATGGACTGCAGTCGAAGAGACCGGACACGCCGCCGCGTTATCTCATCGGTATCGACCAGAGCACGCAGGGAACGAAAGCAATCCTGCTGGATGATTCCGGGCGGCTTCTGATGCGGACCGATCTGCCGCATCGGCAGATCATAAACGAGAAAGGCTGGGTTTCCCACGATCCGGAGGAAATCTATGCAAATACGATCCGGGTCGTCGAAAATCTTCTGGAAAAAGCACAGATCCCAGCCGGACAGATTGCAGGCATCGGGATCAGCAATCAACGTGAGACCAGTATGATCTGGGAAAAAGAGAGCGGACGTCCGATGGCGGATGCGGTCGTCTGGCAGTGCGCGCGAGCCGAAGAAATCTGTGCGCGTCCGGAAGTAGAAGCGCATGCCGATGAAATTTATGAAAAGACAGGATTGAAATTGTCCCCGTATTTTCCGGCGGCGAAATTTGCCTGGCTTTTGGAGTATACGGAGGGCGCGAAAGAAAAAGAAGCGGCAGGCGAATTGTGCATGGGAACGATGGATGTCTGGCTCGTGTACAAACTGACCGGAGGTCTTTCTTACAAGACGGATTATTCCAATGCATCGCGGACACAGCTTTTTCACCTTTCCGAGTTAAAATGGGATGAAAAGATCTGTGGGCTGTTCGGGATCCATACGTCGTCGCTTCCGGTAGTATGTGATTCGGATTCTTGTTTCGGGATGACGGATTTTGAGGGACTCCTGCCGCATCCGGTTCCGATCCACGGCGTGCTGGGGGATTCTCATGCGGCATTGTTCGGACAGGGATGTCTGCTTCCGGGAACAGGAAAAGCGACATACGGAACCGGTTCGTCGATCATGATGAACACCGGCGATACGCCGATCCGAAGCAAAAACGGTCTTGTCTCCTCGATTGGCTGGAAATTAGGCGGAAAACTTGTGTATGTGTTGGAGGGGAATATCAATTATACGGGAGCGGCGATCAGCTGGCTGAAAGATCAGGTGAGACTGATCGACAGCGCCGGAGAGACCGAACATTTATGCCGGGCGGCAGTCAAAGACGACGATCTTTATTTTGTCCCGGCATTTACCGGACTCGGCGCGCCGTATTGGAACAGCGCATGCAGAGGCTCCTTAAGCGGGATCGGCAGGACGACCGGGCGGGAAGAAATCGTCCGTGCCTGTGTGGAAAGCATTGCGTATCAGATCCGGGACGTTGTCGATGCAATGGGGGCGGACGCCGGGATCTGTCCGGAGTCTCTTCGTGTGGACGGAGGACCTACAAAAAATACATATCTGATGCAGTTCCAGAGCGATATGCTCGGCAGTGAAGTCCTCGTATCCGATTCGGAAGAAATGTCCGCGATCGGCGCGGCATGTGCGGCAGGGATCGTGCTTGGCATATTGCCGGCAGATGTGACGGAGCAGATCAAAAGGACGGCATATCATCCGCAGATGGACGAAGAATTGCGGATAAAAAAATGGAACGGCTGGAAACGAGCCGTCGTATCGATTTTGTAACAGCATGATACAGGAGGAAATGACAATGGAAAAATTGCAGATATCGAAAAACGGCAGGTATTTTACCTATCCGGACGGCACACCGTTCGTGTGGCTTGCCGATACGGCATGGACGATGCCGCAGCGAATGAAGTGGGACGACGTGACCTATTTTATGGAAGAGAGAAAACGCCAGGGATTTACCGTGCTTCAGATCGTGGCGCTGGATCCGGAGCGGGATATCGAGATGCGAAATCCCACAGGAGAAAAAGCGCTCCTCGACGACGATCTTCTGACGCCGAATGAGCGGTATTTTTCGTATCTGGACTGGATTCTGGACAAGGCGGCGGAATATGGATTTTATGTTCTGCTGCTTCCGGTCTGGGGACAGCTCGTAGTCGGACATGACTGGGGCGGTAAAACTTACGAAAAAACAGTGACCGAAGCCAATGCATATCAATATGGAAAATGGATCGGCGAGCGTTACAAAAATAAGAATCATATTTTATGGTGTCTGGGCGGAGACCGTCAGCCGATCCATCTCGGAGTGGATTATCGTCCTGTATGGAGAAAAATGGCAGAGGGACTTGCAAAAGGGATCACCGGAAAGGATCTGCATTATAATAGGAAAGATCCGGCGTGGGAAAAACTGATGATTACCTATCATGCCTGCCACGAACGGGAGACCGGGGAATGTTCGACAATGTCGTACTGGACGGACGAAGAAGCGTGGATCCGTTTTATCATGCTGCAGTCCGGACATGGACTGGAACCGAAGAACTACGAACTTGTGAAAAAAGAATATGACCGGCAGCAGGTAATGCCGGTGTGGGACGGAGAACCGGCATATGAAATGATGCCTACAAGCTGGCCTCCGGTGAACGCGTCGTTCCATGGATCATGGATGGTGAGAAAACGGGCGTATTGGAGTCTGTTTGCAGGTTCCTTTGGGCATACTTACGGACATTGTTCCGTATGGTGTTCGATTGCCGAAAAAGAAAAAAATGCGATGAGCAGACTGACCTGGTATGAGGCGCTGAAATGCGAGGGCGCCGAGCAGATGAAATATCTGCGTGCGCTGATGGAAGATCTCCGGATCATGACATACCGTCCGGCACAGGATCTGCTTCCGGAAGAAAATGATTCCGTGGAAATGGATCTGCACCGGCAGTGTTGTTTGAATGAAGCGGACAAAACCGTCTGTGTTTATCTGCCAAGCGGCGGTACGGCAGAAGTGGATCTTAGAAAAGCCGGGTATGGAGATGTCGCTTATATCTGGTGGTATGATCCGCGAGACGGAAAATTCTATACATCTGACGGAAAAGAAACGGAAAATGCGCAGAAGATGATAGTGTCAGCCGGAAAACTGCAGGCGGAATCGCCGGAAGCAGGGAAAGAGAAAGACTGGGTTTTAATCGTGAAGAAAGAGGACGGAGAAAATCCGATCTGTGACAAAGTATATTTCGACGCGGAAAAAGAGGGACAATTAAAGAAAGTGTTTGTTTGGTAAAGTAAAAGGATGAAATCACCGGAAGTGCCAAAAGGTACATTCCGGGATTGTAAGCAGTCGCCAAGGTCTCGGGCAAGCCCGGACTTTGGGTATACAAAAAGACAAGAATCAATGACGGATTCTTGTCTTTTCTTTTCGTCGGCATTGTAAAAAATAGCGAAAAACAAACTATTTTGAAAAGAATAGATAAGAACGGGAGAGAAAAAATAAAGAGAAACATTTATAATAAATGATAAATTTCCACAGTGTGTGGACTGCGGAGGCGGAATTTTTTGCCGAAGTAAGAAATTTTAGTACAATGAATTGAAGAGAAAGAGGAGAGATCATGGAGAAGAAAAAGGTAGTCGGTTTTTCATTCGGACGAAAAATGTCCAATACAGAAGTGATGATCAAAGAAGCATTGCTTGAGTGTGAAAGAGCCGGAATGGAGATTGAGTTTATTCGCTGCGATGAATTAAATATTCACATCTGTACAGGATGCTGTGCCTGCGTAGGCGGGCTGATGTCCGGAAGAGGAAGAGGCGCCTGCGTACATAAAGATGACGATTTCCATATCATCGAAGAAGCGCTGATGTCAGCAGATGCAGTGATCGTCGGATCTCCGACCTACGAGTTTGCACCGACAGGAAACTTTAAAGTAGTCTGCGACAGAATCGGACCTGCACACGATAAGACATTCCGCGGACCGGCGATCGAACAGGGAATCGCAGAGGGAAAAGATCCGAGTCAGTATCCGGATGTGCGCAGTACAAAACCGCGTGTCGGAGCATTGATCACAGTCGGAGGAGCAAGAACAGAGAACTGGCTGTCCTTATCCCTGCCAAACATGCATGAATTTACATTCCCGATGGGAATCGACGTGATTGATCAGTATAAATATTTCGGAGCGATGAATATCGAACATGTACTCGGACGCCCGGACGTTATGGAGCGGATGAAAACATTGGGATCTCATATCGTAGAAGCGCTGAACGCAGAGACAGAAGAAGAACGTATCCGTTACCGCGGCGATGAACAGGGAATCTGCCCGGTTTGTCATCAGGATCTTCTGACAGTCGGATTCGGCGGAAATAAAGTAGAATGTCCGGTCTGCGGAATTGAGGGAACACTTGATATCGTGGACGGAGAGATCAAAGTGGAATTCTCTGAAGAACAGCAGAATCGTTCCAGACTGCGCGACGGCGGAAAATGGGAGCACTCCAATGAGATCCGCGACGGTGCGATGACACAGAAAAAAGTGGAGAACTTAAAAGAACTGAAAATGAAATATATCGGCGTCGGTGAAAAATAGGAATTGACATTGTGAACGGATGTGGTAGAATTGATAAAGATTCCTACGAGGGAGTAATCGGCATGATCGCGTGTCCGGGCAAAAGCCTGAAAAGATGACGGATCATGCAGTATGATCGACATAATGGTGAGAAACACCCGGTGATACTTGAAATGATGAGACTCATGGACAGCTTATGAGAGGCTGTCTGTGAGTTTTTTTGTTGCATGGGAAGTGGAAAGGAGAAAATATGGGAACAGCAGAATTGTTTATTTTAGCAGTAGGATTATCAATGGATGCATTTGCGGTGTCTGTCTGTAAAGGACTTTCATTAGGAAAGATCAATTGGAAGCATATGCGCGTTGCAGGCGCATGGTTTGGAGGATTTCAGGCGCTGATGCCGCTGATTGGATATTTGCTTGGAAGTATGTTTATGGATCTGATCACAAGTGTGTCGCACTGGATCGCATTTGTTCTTCTGCTCATAATCGGAGGCAGTATGATCCGGGAAGCATGCAGCGATGCGGAGTGTGTGGACGCGTCGATGGATATGAAGTCCATGTTCCTGCTTGCGATTGCGACAAGCATCGATGCACTGGCAGTCGGCGTTTCGTTTGCCTTTCTCAAGGTCGCGATCGTTCCGGCAGTCTGTCTGATCGGGATCATCACGTTTGTCTGTTCAGCGGCTGGAGTGAAGATCGGAAGTCTGTTTGGTGTGCGGTATCGATCGAAAGCAGAGTTGTGCGGCGGTGTGATCTTGATCCTGATCGCAGTGAAAACGCTGGCAGAGGGGCTGGGGAGTATCTGAATATAGAAAGTTGATCAGAGAATTTGATGATTAGATTAATGCGGTCAATTGAATTAATGCTGACTTGAAATTTTGGAATGGTGTAGCTTTTTTAGTTTATCTGTGCTATCATACAGGAAAAGCATTATATTTCTGACGGATTTCGTTCTAAGCGGTATGAACCGCGTCCAACATTCTATTGACACATCCGGACAATCTCAATGCTTTTGGTTTCATTTACAACAGCAGAGAGAATTTTACGGAAAAGAAAGCGGTGTACTTGCTGCTATTAGAAGTAGCGAAATGTTTTCGATATATCCAACTTTTGATTCTTTCTGCACCATCATTACACAGGAGGAATTGCATATGGGAAACAATGAAAACATGGTAACAAGCAGCAACGCTGCGACAAATGGAAACATGGCACAAAATGATCATGTAGAAAAAAGTAAGGCGGCAATGCCGGCAGTCAACCGGACGTTCAAATCAACGGTATTCATTATGTTGTTTGAGGATAAGAAAAATCTGTTGGAGCTTTATAATGCGGTCAGTGGAAAACATTATACAGACCCGGAACTTTTGGAAATCAATACACTGGAAAACGCCATTTACATGTCGATCAAGAATGATGTTTCGTTTCTGATTGACGGCAGGCTTTCTCTCTATGAGCATCAGTCGACGTATAATCCGAATCTGCCGCTTCGATTTTTACTTTATATTGCGAATCAATACGCAAGTATTACAAAAGATGTCAATTTGTACGGAACAAGGCTCGTGGAGATTCCGACGCCGGAGTTTATTATTTTCTATAATGGGAGAAAAGACTGCCCGGATCGACAGGTGCTGCGGCTTTCTGATATGTATACGGTGAAAGATAAGTCTTATAAGTTGGAATTGGAAGCAACGATGCTGAATATTAACGGAACGCATAATCAGAATTTGAAAGAAGCTTGTCGGACGCTGAAAGAATATGCGATTTACACAGATAAGATCCGTAAGTATACAGAGAAAATGAGTCTGGAAGATGCGGTGGAGCTGGCAATTTGCGAGTGTATAGAAGAGGGAATCTTAAAAGAATTTCTGGAGAAACACAGAGCGGAGGCAAAAGCGATGAGTATCTTTGAATATGATCAGGAAAAGCATATACGGATGGAACGTGAAGAGGCATGGGAAGAGGGACGACGTGAAGGAAGAGAATCCGGTCTCCGTGAAGGAGAGGAGAAAGCGTTACTTCTTGCAAAACGGATTTTTAAGTTGGCGCAGACAGGAAAGTCTTCGAAAGAAATTGCCGAAATTTGCGGAATCAGCGAGGAGAAAGTAAAGCAGATTTTGGAATAGAGATAATAAGGGAATATGAGGAAAAGAAAGGAGAGGCACCTGCCGCAGGATGAATTGCGGCAGGTGCCCCTGGCAAAATGGGAGGGATGCGTCAGCAGACACCAACGCGATAGCAAGGATTTACATATAATCTTTCAGAACTTGATGATCGCGCAGCACTTTTTCAATGACGGTGCCTTTTACAAGTTTGATCAGTGGTTTCTTCAAGGCATTCAATGGACCGGGGAGTTGGATTTCCAGCGGTGACATTCCGTCCATCAGTTTTACGGAGCTGTCCAGTAGTTCGCGGATATCATAGACGCTGCCCCAGACTTCCGGCACGCCGCGATCCACGCCGAGCAGTCCGTAAACGGCTTCCATTGCGGTACGTACCGAATATTCGGTTGTAAATACCGTATCCCGCGGCGTATCGGCAAACTGGCCGAGGAACGCAAAGTTGACGCAGCCATCCGGAATGACGTCCGGGCGGTCGCCTTTTGTGCGCGGCATGAAGAATGCAGTGATATACGGCATCATGGTCGGTACGCAGACTGCGCTGTTCTCCGCGAGATCTTCAATCTGGTCAGTCGGTACGCCAAGATGATACAGCCATTCCTCGGTGATCTCTTTTCCGGTACAGTCTTTCATCGGTTTTTTAATAAAATCACCGGGAACATCGGTAAACAATCCGTAAACCCAGACGCAGACTTTGTCTTTGCCCTGTGTTTTAAATTGTCCCTGTCGGTTGATCGTCCAACTCATCAGCCATTTGGAATCCATGCAGCTGACGATACCGCCGGTCACTACTTTTCCGGTGCGGGGATCTCGTTTGCAGATGTTGGTGATGTAAGGGATGATCTTTTCATCCAGCGTTGTGATCGTTGCGGATTCCCAGTTTGTTTTGGCGATATCGGAGCAGAACTTTTCAGGGTGTCCGAATGAGGGATCCTGTCTGGCGATATTTTTCCAGAGAGTCCAACAGCCGCTTGTGCGTACTTCGGCGTCGCCGTTCGGAGCGTGGTTCTGATCGCCGTAGATCGTCCCCTCTGTACAGCTTCCGTTTGTGACAAAGACAAGATCGTTTTCTGTCAGAAGAATGCCCTTTTCGACGCCTTTGACTTTACACTCGATCGCGCTTGCAATCTTTTTTCCGTCTTTAAATTCAAAGACTACATTTGTCACTTCGGTATTGAATTGAAAATCAACACCGGCATTTTCCAGATACTTCTGCATGGGAAGGATCAGGGATTCATACTGATTATATTTGGTAAATTTCAATGCGCTGAAATCCGG
>OLPX01000789.1_pt1 | contig 26154 bp, 21 predicted proteins | sample 1672491 | NCBI WGS metagenome assembly OLPX01 (sample SAMEA3136692, study PRJEB25190) | human gut metagenome | biome: human gut; feature: human-associated habitat; material: faeces | place: Austria | collected 2013 | reverse complement strand
TTCGCTGTCCGCATTGTCAAAGCCGACCGAACAAAGCGCCGCCGCGGCCTCCGCCTCCGTGCAGCCCGCCGCCACGGCGATATTCCCCGCCGCGCTGAGGAACGGCAGGAGCCGGTCCTCCTGAAAAACGGCACTCGGCCTCTGGAAGCCGGAAAACACCCCGGCATCCGGCCGGAGCAGGCCGAGCAGCACCGCGAGCAGCGTCGTCTTTCCGCAGCCCGATCTTCCCGAGACCGCCGTCACGGCACCGTCTGGGAAATCGGCCGAAAACTGGTCGAGCACGGCGGTTCCCCCGTATTTTACAGTCAAATTTTCAGCCCTTGCCACGCAGAGCGCCTCCCATCCCGAGCTTTTTCACGGCTGCGCGCAAAAGCAGCATGAAGAGCTTTTCAAAAAGCACGCTCACCGCGACGATCACAACCGTCCACGCGAGCAGCTCGCCGGTTTGCAGGTAAATTTTCGCATTGTAGAGCAGCTCGCCGATCGAGCCATCCGGAATGCCGATGACCTCCGCAGCGATGCCGCTTTTCCAGCACAGCCCGAGCGAGACCGAGCACGCCGAGACGAAGAACGGGATCACCGCCGGCAGGTAGATATACAGCAGCCGGCGCGGCGCGGACATGCGGAACACCTTCGCCATCTCGAGCAGTTTCGGGTCTGCGCTCTGAATGCCCTCGAGCGTGTTTGTGTAGATGACAGGGAAAACCATCAGCACCGAAATGATAACGGAGAGGTTCCGGCTCGAAAACCACAGCAGAACGAGGATGATAAACGACGCGACCGGCGTCGCCTTGATGACCGCCGTAACCGGCCGCAGCAGCGTTTCCACAACCCAGAACCGGGAGGATACCCACCCGAGCACGACGCCGAGCGCCATCGCGATGAAAAAACCGCCGATGATGCGCACGGCCGAGTAGCCGACCGTTGGGAGAAAGCCCGGGTCAAAGACCACCGAGACGAGCGTGCGCAAAACGCCGAGCGGCGACACCAAAATGATCTCGGAGCCGACCGCCGCGCTCGCCGCGTGCCACACGAAAAGCCAAAAAGCCACCGCAAAAAGGGTGGCTGTGGCCCGCTGTTTTTTACTTTTTCGCCGCTCAGCCCGCATAGTAGAACGCGTCGTCGGGCAGCGTGCCGCCGACAGACTTCGGATCGGCGTCAAAGAGCACCTCGAGGTAGCCCGAAACCTTCGCTTTCATCTCGTCGCCCGCGACAAAGCGGATGTTGCAGTAGGGCAGCGCCTTGAGCGCGACCGGCTCCTTCGGCACGATCTCATAGCCGGCGATCAGCGCGGCGGCTTCCTCCGGGTTCGTCTCGGTGTAGGCGATCGAGGCCTCGTACTCCTTCATAAACTCAGCGAACGCCTGCGGATTTTCCTCGAGCACCGCGTTGCGGACGATCGTGACGCCTGTGACAAGCGTGCTGCCGCCCTCGCCCTGCACAGCATCCCACTCGTCCGTCAGGCTCAGCGCGATGCGCAGGTTTTCGTTCTGCATCATCGCCGTGGTGACAAACGGCTGGGGCAGAACCGCGATGGCATCCTCGGCGTCTGCGAGCACGGCCGCAACCTCGGTTGACTCAGATTTATACTCGATGGTCACATCCTTCTCCGGGTCGATCCCGTTCGCGTTCAAAATATAGTTGAGCGCGTATTCCGGCGTCGTACCCTTGCCGGTGGAGTAGATCGTCTTGCCGCGCAGATCCTCAACCGACTGGATCGTGTCGCCGGTCTCCACGACGTACAGGACGCCGAGCGTGTTGATCGCCGCCACGGAAATCGCACCCTCTGTCTTGTTGTAGAGGACCGAGGCAAGATTGCAGGGAACGTTCGCGATATCGATTGTACCGTTCGCAATGCCCGCGGTGATCTCATCCGCCGTGCCGTACATCGTCACGTCGTAGGTGTTGAAGGTTTCGCCGTTTTCAGCGTCCTGCATCAGCTTGACCATGCCCATCGTCGTCGGGCCCTTCAGGGACGCGACCGCATAGCTCGCCGGCTCTGCGGTGACCCCAACCGTGTCGGAGCCCTCTGCGCTCTCCGCGCTTTCCTCCGGCGTGGAGGACTCGGGCGCCTGCGCAGCCTGTGCGGACGACTCTGCCGCCACGCTCCCCCCACTCTGCGCGCACGCCGCAAAGGACGCGACGCAGAATAAAGCCGCCAGTAAAACGGCTGCAAATTTCTTCATAGCTGTAAATTCCTTTCCGCTGCGGCATCCGCCGCAAAATTTTATTCTCCGGCGCCGCCGCATACGCGGCTGAGCGCAGATAGATCCAGTATTTGAAAGCCTGCGGCGGTTTGCACGATAACGCCCTGCGCGGTGAGCTCGCCGAGCGCGCGGAACAGGCTGGCCCGCGACACGCTGAGGTACTTTGCGAGCTGCTCTTTGGAAACGCAGGTGCGCACCGCACCCGTTTCGTCCGCCTCGCGCAACAGATATGCCGCCACACGCGCGCAGCATCCGGAAACACCCATCAGATCGATCTTATCGGCAAGATACAGGATTTTCTCGTTACAGAGCGTCAGATAGCGCCGCAGAAGCGCGCCGTCCTCCCGCAGGAGCGCCGTAAAGCGCGCCGCCGGCAGAAACGCCACGCCGGTGCGCACCTTGCAGTGCAGGTACGTCGGCATATCGCGCTCTATAAAGACGTTGCAGATGCCGAACGCACTGCCGGGATGCAGCGTCGAAACATTCTGCTGTGCGCCGGACGCCGCGCCGCACGTGTAGACGTCCGCCTCGCCGAACGCGAGCACGCCGACACAGGGCACGCCGTCCTGCACCGCGCTGATCGTTTCGCCGCGGTGAAACACCCGCAGAAAAGCGCCGCAGGCCGAGGCATCCATGCCGGAAAACAGCGGGCATTCGGAAAAAGCCGCCTGCAATGCGTCCCCTCCGGTTTTCTGCTCTGCCGCCACGCCGACACCCCTTTCTGCGCCGAATGGCGGCGGCAAAGACCCGCAGCACCTCCGGTTTCCAGAATATCGTATCATATGAGACTGTTTTTGTCAACATGCGTCTTGCCGGACAAAAATTTTGCGCGCAAAAAAACAGAAAAAAGTCTGTAAAAGCGGTTGACGCGCACAAGCATCTGTGCTATAATTCCTAGTGTCGCAAATTGTGCGGGTGTAGTTCAATGGTAGAATCCCAGCCTTCCAAGCTGGTCGTGTGGGTTCGATTCCCATCACCCGCTCCAGCCCGGAAAAGGGACAAAGCGCCGAAGGCGCCTGCGATAAGCGCCAATAGCTCAGCTGGATAGAGCAACTGCCTTCTAAGCAGTAGGTCAGGGGTTCGAGTCCCTTTTGGCGCGCCATATGGTGGATGTAGCTTAGTTGGCTAAAGCGCCAGATTGTGGCTCTGGAGACCGTGGGTTCAAGTCCCATCATTCACCCCATAGTGAATACCCATAAGGGGCCTGAGTCCCTGTGGGTATTTTCTTTTTATGTAAGCCTCAGTGCTTTAGGCACTTTGGCTTTCTTCTTTTTCACGGCCAAAACTGAGCAAATATGCCTCCCGCCGGGGCTTGCTCCGCTTAGGCAGTTCCACATGGCCAATGAAGCAGTAGTATATATCTACTTGCTACACAGTTTCTTTCCCTTGCTTCTCCCGGTGATGCACCACAACCTTGTCAATGAACTCCCGGAGGATTTTCGGGATCAGCATCTCAATATCGGTGCATTTCCGTACCAGCCGGAGGAATCCCTCAGCGTTCAGCTCATGCTTTTGCTCCTCCGCCACCACTTTTTTCATGTGCCGGATGTGCTGAGTCAGCTCGGCCTGCTCATCCTCGTATTTCTCAGACAACTTCTTGAAACGTTCCTCGGTGAGATTGCCGAGGATTTTTTCTTCAAACAACTTCTCGTAAAGTCCCCACCCGGATGTGCTGGGTTTTGCTGCAAAGGCTGTTTCCTGCCCGTTTATTGCGGCAGGAAACGTAGTGTTGTCCGGGTTGTCGTGGGTGTATGTAGTTGAGATTTACGCCGCAGCCGGAGTACTTGAGGTAGCCGCAAAACATATTTTTCTCCATGTGCAACGGCTTTCTATATTTTGTGTCTCTAAAGGTCTTTTGGACGGCCTCCCAATCCCCTCGAGAGATGATGGCATCGTGGACATCCCTGATTGTGCAAAATCTGGCGCACCATGCTGGTGTCCCATTGCTACTCTCCCCGGGTAGCCCGCCGGATGGGTTTCTTAAAGCCCTTCCGCTCGGCATAGATGGAGGGGATCAGCACCTTCTCATACCAGAGTTTCGGGTTTTCTGCATCGTGCATATATCCCAGAGGAGGCCGTCCAATGGCGTACCCCTGTTTGCTTTTCGTCCGTATACTGGAGCGCATTTTTCGGCTCATGTCCTTGGCGTACCACTCGTTCATGATATTATGGAAAAAAGGGGGGATAAAGTCGTCCTCGCCCTGCTCGCTGTCCACCCCATTGTTGACGGCGATGAAGTGAACGTTGTGCAAGAGAAAACAGTTTCCGTGAGCTTGTACAACCTCTAGATAATTCCGCCCCAGACGGGGCAGATCCTTAACGATTACAGCGGAGGCTTTTCCCGCCTCCACCAAAGCCATCATCTTCTGGAATCCATTTCGCTTCACGGTGACGCCGGAAACACTATCGTCCACGAAAATACGGACATTCTTGTATTTGTGCCGTTTCGCGTAATCCGTCGGCATAGCCTTTGGGTTGGAAATGGAATTGCTTTCTCCTTCCACTCTGGAAAGACACACATATAGGACAGTAGTTTCGCTATCAACTTTTTGTTTTCTCCATGATTTCCATCATAGTTTTTTATTTGGCTTTGGCTCCTCAATCTCACGGTGGGAATCGACTGGATGAAGTGCGTATTCAGTTGTCATGGTTCTGGGAAAGACTTTCCGGCGGGGAAGCCCTCCGAAAAAGTCCTTCTATCTATAAGCCACGGGAACTGGAAATCTTTCTGCCTGTTTTTAAGATTTTACAAAAAATTTTTTCAGCAGCCTGCAAACCCTGTCGAGCCGTTTGGATATGGCCGCCCGCTGCCCCCCTCTCCTGACAATTTCCGATTGCTTTTCCTCTAGGAGGTAGACCCTTCGAAGCAAAACCTTTTGCGTTTGTCCCAGAGTGACTACCGCCTGTTTTAACGCCTCAATTTCCTCCAGACGCTCCGCCATCTCCTCCAAATTGTCCTCACAGGGAATGTGACCGCCCTTTCCACTCGGGTCATCCAAGGAGGAATGCCGACGTGTCTCTTTTTGATTGTTGTTGTACTCCAAACGGTCAAGCTCTTTTAGACCCTGATCCCACTTTTCCTCAACTTCAATTTCTACGGTTTCGTTGACAAAATGATAGGCGCGCTTCAGGCCTCTGACTCCTTTCCGATTTTTCTGTGGGAGAAAATCGGAAAGTCAGGGATACCGGCAGAACGCCTCCTGCCACTGATATAAGGCCATCGCTTGCTCCATTTCCGGAACCGAAACAACAAAAAAAGGCCGGACATGAGGAGAAAAGCTCAAACTAGAGATTTTCTTCTCCACGTCCGGCCTTTTGGTGACTCACGGTTTCCCGCGGACCCATTGCTCGGTACGAAGCCTTATTTGATTATCGGCTACCTATATCCCTGACGCGCTGTTTGGTACAGGGGTCTGCCCTTTCGCAGATACAGGTCAACTGTAATCACACGGCGGCAGCGGGGCACTTTATTTTAATTTTCCCCGCTGTGGATGTAACTTTGTCCATTAGCCGCCATCCATCGGGCAAAAAATAAGCCTCAGCCGGATTTTCTCTCGTTCCTTCTATCCCTTTGCCTCCACTCGAGCTGTTTCGCCCTCTTTCAGGGGCACAGTGCAGAAACTGCAGCCCCGAATAACATTAATTGTTTCTTGGACAGCACACCTCTGCTCCCCGTTGACCAAGAGGGTTTTGTGACATCCATCAAACCCTGCTTTCCACTGGATCTCTCTGCCTGTGCGGTTGGTGAGCACGGAAGCGCTCTCTTCCTGCCGCAGGTCAATTTCGCCCCCAAACACGGAAATATGCTTCATTTCCGCGAAAGAAAGGCTCTGATCCAGGCTCGAAACAGTCTGGAGCGTCCCAGTGTTCCAAATGGGAGTCAGGCCCAAAAGCCCCTCTGCCAAGGCGATTACCACCGAAAAGGATCCCTCGGGATACTCTCTTCTGGGAACATCAGGATCCAGCAGCCTGAGCAGCCACTTCATGCCCCGTTCCTTTTGGCCGTAGGGATAGAAGTACATGGGGCAGTGGGAGAGCCCTTCAATCTGCCACCGCTGGGACGTGCTGTCAATCTGATCCAGCATTCCCAAAAGCCGCTCTGGGATCCGCAGCGCACCGTCAAAAATCAGGGAGGCGGAAAGGTCATTTTTCCCCTTGTGGATCAGGCTGCCGTCGGGTTGACAGATCGTAAAATAACGGCCAGCAGCTTCATCCCACCACTGGGTTTCCAAGAGGTTGCGGATTCGCTTCCCCTCGGCTCGAAAGTCCTCCGCTTCTTTCTCCCTCCCCGTCATCTGGCAGAAAAAGGCGTAGGCGCCGCAGCCGGCGGCCTGACAGCCCAGCAGATCATTCATCATCAGCGCATCGGAATGGCCCGATTCGTCGTAAGAAGGAATGCCCCGGACGCTTCCGGCCACAGCCCGCTCAGGGATGCCGTCGCCGTTTTTATCCCAGCGGGCAATATATTCGTGCATGGTCAGATCATAAAACCGCCGCAGAACAGGGTCATCAAGCCACCTCTGGTCGCCGGTCCACTGATACATTCGCATGCAGCAGTCCAGCAGATCGAAGCTGGCGGGAAGGTTATACCAAAAGTCCTCGTCACTCTGGTAATCTGCCGGCGCGGGAAGACCCTCCCGATTAATCTCCCAAAAGCAGCAGTAGTCCTTGCCCTCGCTGATGGAGGCGGCAAATTTCTGAGCCATATTGAGGTTGTGGGCGGAAAATCCCATGGCCGCCGCCCCGGATGACTGATGGGAAACATCCCGCATACAGAAGGCATCCCGCCCGGGGAGAGCCGCTTCATACCAATATCCCACCGGGTCACCGCCTGAATGCACATAGCTCAGCGCCTGACGCATCGCCCACTGAAAGCCCTGATTGAGCTTGGCGCTGGATGAATGAAACGTCAGTCTTGAAAATACTCTTGCCATAGTCGGTCCTCCTTGATGTTTTAAGCCATTGCTTTTCATACCTGCAATCAGCAGAAATTGTTCTTATCCTGTTCCCCTTTTCAGGGATTGGAACTCATTTCACGCGGAATCCTGTCCGCCCGCTCTATCACGCCCCGCGGTTCAACAGGCCCGCGGCAGGATTGGAGGGAGAAAGCTGAGGGGGCTCTCCCGCGTCCTATGTGTGATTAAGGCCCTTCTTCTGGCTCTGCCGCCTGCTGTATAGGGAGAACAGCAAGGTGGAAACCAGCACCAAGCATCCCCCTGCCAGATACATTGGCTGGTAACCGATGTTCTCCACAGCCCAGCCGCCCCAGGCGTTGCCGATGATGCCGCTCAAGCCAAAATAGAAGGAATAGATCAAGGTCTGATAGGTGCTGCGCAGCTGAGGCGGGGCTATCTCGTCCACATAATAGAGGATACCCAAGGAGAGGAAAGCGAAAGCCGGGCCGTCCAGCACAGCTGCCGCGGCCACCTGCCAGGCCTCCGTCATGCCGCTGTACAGGAATTGCCAGAGGGCAAAAAAGCAGGAAGAAAGCAGCACGATGTGAATGGGCTTGAGTTTTTTCAAAAAGTATGTGGAGAGGAACATCATCACCGCTTCGGAGATAAACATCACCGAACTGGTGTAGCCGATCATAGTCTGATCGCCGCCCAAATCCTCAATTAGCAGAGGATAAAACGTGTAGGCGGCCCTGTGCGGGATCTGCATCACCACTAAATAGGCCAAAAAAATCAGCAGCGGCGCATCCCGAAGGATTCGTCCCATCTGAACACGGCTATTCTCTTGTGCGCTTTCGGGTTCGTCCCAGCCCAAAAACCAGATGAACAGTCCCAGTAGCAAAAGCAAAACCGCAAAGACCGGCGTCACCCTGCCGGTGGAATATCTCTGAATCAGCGCGCCGCCCAACGGACTGAAGAGGGCGTAACCGGCGCAGCCCCAAAATTTTAGCTTTCCCACCCCTTTGGCATTGCCGGAGGCTTTCATGTTTCCCAGCACCCATGTGTCCATCAGCGGGCCCTCCGGCGAGGAACAGAACGTGCTCAGGAAGAAAGTCGCCGCCACCAGCAGGGCGGTGTGAACCAGATTAAAGCTGAACACTACCGCCGCCTGAAAGAGAAAGCAGCAGGCCAGCACTTTTCTGGAAGATCCGACCCGATCCGCAATCATCCCCCAAAATGGCTGAGAGAGAATGATGATAATCGAATTTATCGACATGACGGTTCCAATCTCTGAAACGTCCAGCCCCTTTTCCTGAAGGTACACCGTAAAAAAGGGGGTAAACAGCGCCCGGGAGGACATATTCAAAAAGTAAAGGATGGAAAAGTAGGCATAAACCATTCTGGAATCGTTTTTTTGCATAGTTGTACTCCTAACTGTAAATAGGCAGGCCCGCTTGTGTTAGAAGCATTCCCCCATCCATAAGCGGGCCCCCTAACCATTACGGAATATGATCCGGCGAAGTTCCGGCCGGGAACAGCACTTCCAGTCCAACGGCGGAGCTGGCGGTGATCTCTTCCCCCTTGGTTAACGCCTCTCGATATTTTATAGGGCTCATCCCCATGGCATTTTTGAATACTCGGCTGAAATAATGCTGGTCGTCATACCCCACCGCTTCCCCAATACTCTTGATATCCATCTCCGGGTACTGACGCATCAGCTCCAGAGCGCGGTTCATTCGCAACGAGATCAAGTATTTCAGCGGGGATTCCTGCTTGTAATTTTTAAAGATGCGGGTCAAATAGGACAAATTAAAACCGAAGTGACTGGCCAGGGTATCCATGCTGAACTGCTCGATAAAGTGATCCTGAATATATGTTTCAATCATCTGTCCCAGATTGCTACTATCGCCGGCAACAGCATCTTCCGAGAGCATCATATCCTTCACAGCACTCTCAACTGTGGGAATCACGTCGACAAGCCGGGCGGAGAGGGCCAAATGGGAAAGTATGGTACTCTTGGCGTGCCACACCTTTTGCTCCGAGCAGCCGGACAGACTGTTGGCAATCATCCAGAGCACAGAACCCAGTGTGTTTTCAAAGGCGCTCTGCCGGCATCCCATGGCATCCCATTCGGTCAGCCGTTTTTCCAGTTCCCGGCAGAGCGCTGTACCGTTGCGGTAGCTGGCCAAAGTTTTGATAACATTCATCTGCTGCATGGTCAGCAGTGTATCGTGGCTGCCGGTTTCCTCCGAACTCTCCTGCAGCCAGAAAATCGCCCCCGGCCCAATCCTCTGTTGCTCCAGCAAAAGCCGGCTGCACTGTTGCCGAACGGGAAAGAGGTTTTCCTCCGTCACCCCTCCATGGGGCGCGCAAAGGTTGACGGGATGGCCGTCTGACAGTGACAGAAGGCTTTCGAAAAGCTGTTTTGCCAGCCTTTCCATCCGTGTCTCAGTGTTCACACCGGACAGTTCACAAAGAAAATACATTTCTCCTGTCCTGGACCCGTTGAAAACATACCAGTCTGGGTCCTCCGGCAGCTGCCCCAGCACCTGGCTCCACAGCCCCTTTAAGCGCATGGATGCCTCTACGGTTGGAGCAGAAAGAGAATACCCCAGAGAGGCCAGAAAAAAGCCGAATCTTCGGCCTGCACCCCTTCCTGCTCCGCCGCTCAGCATCTCCTCAATGTCCCGGCGGACCAGATTGGATTGCTCCCGGAGGATCCCCTCCCGCAGAGAGGTGAGCACTTCGTCCAGAGCCTTCGGTTCCAGCGGTTTAATCAGATAATTGACTACCCCATAGCGGATGGCCTTCTGCGCATACTCAAAATCTCGATAGCCGCTGATGATTACCACCCTGATCTCGGGAAATTCCATTTGCAGAATCCGGGCCAGTTCCAGACCGTCCATGACCGGCATATAAACGTCGCTAAAAACCACCTTGGGCTGCAAAAGCCGGATCAGTTTCAGCGCTTCCCGACCGTTTTTGGCTTCGCCGACTACCTGAAATCCTACCGGAGAGGCTTCCAGCCTTTTGATCACCGTCCGGCGCATAAGCGCCTCATCTTCCACCACCAACGACTCAATGAGCGGATTCATCGACATGATAAGACCCTCCAATCGTCACCTGTCCGCTACCCTGCGGGGTGTTCTCCACCTGAAAGATACACTCCTTGCCATAGGCATAGTGCAGCCGTATAAAAATGTTCAATAGCCCCATTTTGTGAATGTGCAGATCCGGGATTTTCCCTTCCCGCACAACACCGTCCATCTTGCTCGTCAGTTCCTCCATAATCTCCTGAGAAAAACCCGGGCCGTTATCGGTTACCGTAATGGACCACCTGCCGCCTGAAACGGCACCTTTAATAGAAAGCCGGGATTGCCCTGTTCCGCTCATCCCATACTTAGACCAATTTTCTACCAGCGGCTCCAAAATCAATTTGGGGACCCGGATTTCCATTAGGGGATCGGGGATGCTGATACTCACCATGACCTGATCTTCAAACCTTATTTTCAGCAGAGAGAGAAAGTTCTGGGTATACTCCACCTCTGTGCGCAGTTCCACCGGCGACATATCCCCGCCAGAAACGTAATTGAGCATATCGGAAAGAGCAAGAATCATGTCCATAGACTGCATGGCCCCCTCTTCCTCTGCCATAATTCCAATGGCCGAAAGGGTGTTGTACAAAAAGTGGGGATTCATCTGAGACTGCAGAGCCTGCAACTTGGCCTGAAGCAGGTAGGCACGGGTCGTGGCTGCTTCGTCGGCAGACTTGCCCAGTTCATCACAAAGATTCTTGAAGGCAAAGTTCAGCTGCTGGATCTCGTTGAAATTTTCTCCGCTAAGCTCCGGCGCTGTCGTTACCAAAGTCACGGGATTCATTGACTGGATCTGCCGGTGCACCTGAGAAATAGGCTTCGTGATCCGTCTGGAAATCCAGTAGGAGATCACAAGGGCCAAAAGCAGCATCAGCGCGCCGCCAATAAGAATCCCAAAGACGTAAAAGGTGATGGAACGGTCTAAAAAACTCTGACCGTCCACCATGACGACATACCAATCTGTGTTTTGCATTTTCACACAGGAGTACAATTCCAAATGGCCCGGCTCTATCCGCAGGCGGCTGGGGGCCATGTCGGGATTTTCCGCCATTTCCCGCGTTAAACCCAGACAATACTCCGCCTGATCTCCGCCGCCGTATGGATAAACCAAATCACCCTGAGCTGTAAAGACATAGACCGAGGGACGGTTCTTCATATTTTCAAACGCCGTAAACCCCGCCTGAGTGTTGTCAATGATGCTGCTGAACACAGCATAGTTCTGCTGAATTTCCACATAACCGTTCTCCTGAAAGTAGGCAGGCAGCGCCAAATCCCGAATCAGGGAAAATGTAGTGAAACCATCTCCTTTCATGGAAGGAGACAGCAAAATCCGGTTGCCTGCATAGGCTTTGGGCGTCCAGCTGATTTCCTGAGGCGGCAGCTCCTGCACAGAAGCGTATCCCTTTACCGAAAGGTAGCGAACGCCATCGGAAAAGAGGTTGATTCTGGCCAGGCGGTAGGTGGGGCCTATAAAGGTACTGAGCAGTTCTGCCAGCTCTAACTCATTGTCATAGAGTTCTTCGTCCTGCTCTGAAGAAAACTTCTGGCAGAACAGCTCCTTCACCTCGGGGGAAAAGATGATCCGCTGAGCCACCTCGTCCATCCGCTCCACCTCATCGTTCAGCTGCATTGCCAGCCGGTAGCAAAGGCTGAGGTTGTACTCCTCCATTCTGCGGGCAATTTGCGTCAAAAATACCGCAAAGAAGGTACCAATGCAGAGCGTCAGCACAAGGATGATCAAGGCCGAATAGGACCAAAACAGCTCTCGTTGAATCGTCTTTCCCCGGGTTTTCTTTTTCATATGGTTCACCCTTTCAACCGCCCGCCGGAAGTTCCGGCCGGGAACCTCCGGCGGATCAATCAAAAGGCGCTTATTCCTTCCCGCTCAGATTGATGGGGCTTAGCGGTGTTACCTGATTGAGGCACCCGTGGAAGGAAGTCTTAGGGCTGTTAATGGGGCACAGCCATCGCACGCAGTTGCGAATGACCTTTTGAATCTCTCCATCGTAATAGATGGGATATTCCTCGTGACCGGGGGCGAAAAAGAAAATCTTACCTGCCCCTCTGTGCCAGCTGACACCGCTGCGGAGAACTTCTCCCCCTTCAAACCAGCTGATAAAAACGGTGTTGTCCGGGTTGGGGATGCCATAGGGCTCGCCATACATCTCGGTCTTTTCCACCTCAATGTACTCCTTCTCCAGGCCCGCCACCACTGGATGGCTGCGATCCACAACCCAGACGCGCTCCCGTTCGCCGATTTCCCGGTACTTCCCGGTGTTGCTGCACTTTCCCAACAGCACTCTGGCCGGCTTGGCGCCCATACTGGAGTGGAGCAGCAGCAGCCCCATACCATTTAGCACCGCCTCCGCCACCCGGGCCGCCACCTTATCGGAGACCTCATCGTGATACATATGGCCCCACCAGACCAGTACATTGGTGTTGTCTATGGTCTCCTGAGTCAGGCCATTTTCCGGCTCACGGATGTTATGCAGGGTGATTTCCATATCCTCGTTTTCCGCAAGGAAACCGCCGATTACCGTGTTGATATCATCTGGATAAACCGCTACGGCCTTGGGTTCGTTGACAGGATCCAAGCCTTCGCTCCAAACAGTCACACGAATTTTCGCCATAAAATATCTCTCCTTACTATAAATTATCAGCTTTTATTTGTCAAGTTAAAATATAATATGGATTATTTATTAAAATATTTTGGTCAATAAAACCCATCCAGAAACAAAAGGCACTCTGGGTTAAAGCAATGTTCCCGCCGCCGGTAAGGCAGCCCGACAGCGGGAAACAAATACAAACGCTTTAGATAAAGTGAGTCTTCAGATCAACACGGGCTTAGGACAGCAGGCTCTCGTAGTACTCTTCTATCAGAGGTTTGACCTCCGTGTATTTGCCCTCGGTCAGGAAGGCATCGTACCACTTATCCCAAACAGCATCGAATTCCTCATCGGAATTTGTCGCAATCAGTTCGGCCATGCCCTTGCTTCTAAACTCGTAGGCAAAGAAGTTGCTGGGAGTATTGGTCAAATCATCGTAACCGGCGGAGAGAACGGAACCATCAGAAACAACGCTCTCGGAACCCGCCATCTTTTCAAAATAGTTGTAAGCGTCCACATTCAGGTCGTAATTGCCCCGGGCATCCTTGTAGTTGAAGGGGTGCATGGGGGCCATAAGGAGCGCCTGAGCAGTATACTTATAATAATTGTTGGGGTCGTAGATACCATAGGTAGAGGCAGAGATGCCGTCATCGGTTTTGGTGCCGGTACGGATAGACTCGTAAAGGGCCTCATCCTTAAACTGTTTCTTGCCGTCTATAATCTCGTAAAGACCGGCTTCTTCGGTGCCCCAAGTCTGCAATTCCAGAAATTCCTCACTCCACAGGTATTCAAAGTACTCCAACAGACGCTGGGGCTCCTCAAAATCTTTGTTGATGACCATGTTTCCGTAGCCAGCGGGATAGATGCCGTCCACTGCGTGGCCCTGATAATTGACGGTGTCCCCGTAAGCGGTGGTAGGCCAACGCATAGGACGGAAATCATAACCGGGGTTGGCGGCAGTCATGGCTTCACGGCAAGCCAGATTGTTGGGAACCGAGTAATAGATGGCAACGCGCCCGGAAGCCACTTTTTCTTGTATCTGCTCCTGCTTCTGAACCAGATAATCAGGATCCAGAATACCATCGTGAATCCACTTGACCAGAGTTTTGTAAGTGTCCTTGGCCCAAGGCAGATCCAGATAGCCGGAAACCTCTCCCGTCTCCGGATTACGCCACCATTGAGAGGCAGGACCAAAGAGGTTCTGGATATGGAGAATTGCCCAGTCGTTGATCGTTAGAGGCGTCACTTCCACACCGGATTCGGTTTTGACGGTGTCATGGATGGTGTACAGAAGTTTTTCAAAATCTTCAAAGGTCTCCACCGGCGGGTCAAGGGCAAAATCTTCCCAGGTGGGAGCCCTGCCCTCGGCCGTGCAAGCCGCTTGAATATCAGAAAGCTTGGTGAAACGGTAGCCGGCTTGCTCCAAAATTTTCTCGTTGATCTTTAGAGGTGCGGAGGAATAGGGCTGATAAAATTTGTCGCTCTCATCGATCAGGGTCTGGACGTCCGCATCATCCGTGTTGGGGATGCCATAGTTGGGCAGGCCGTAAGTCTGGCCATCCACACTCATCATCTTCCAGCCCAGCTCGTTAATCCATTTTGTCATAGTAGGCACATACTGCAAATAGTCGTCCAGAGGCTGCAGCACATCCATACCGACCAGCCAGGGAAGATCCGGACTGGAAATATTGATCACATCAGGCAAGGTACCGGCCGCAATCATCATGTTCAGCCGCTGCTGAACCGGTTCACCCTCACCAAAAGTCACCCGTTCCGCCTTGATGTGGAACTTCTCCTCCAGATACGAGGTGATGCAGTCCAAATCGCTTTCGCCATCAGGTTGGATTGAGTTGCGGACATCCACAAACGTGTAGGTCAGCCATTCCAAATCACTATTGTCGGCAGTTTCGGAAGTGATGGCTGACCCGCTGCTATCGCTTCCGTTGCCAGAAGTGCCGGTATCTTGACCACAGCCTGTGAGAGAACCGGTCAGCAGCATGACTGCCAGCAGTATAACAGAGAGTGCTTTTTTCATATGTAATCCTCCTTTGATTTAGTAAGTTTTTAGCCCTTAACCGCCCCCAGCATAATACCCTTGACAAAGTATTTCTGCAGGAACGGATAAACACAGAGAATGGGAACTGTAGAGATGATCAGCATAGACATCTTAACACCTTCAGCCGTAATTCTGGTCGCACCCTCAGCGGCGTTGGCAATTTGGGAAAGGCTGAAAGCCTGCTCGCTTTTGAGGATCTTGTACATCAAAGTCTGCAGAGGCTGCAGCTTCTCATTAGAGACATAAAGGATACCGTCGAAGTAAGCATTCCATTGGGCCACGCCAGCAAATAGTGCGATGGTGGCGATGACGGCGGTGCTGGTGGGGAGGACGATTCTGGTAAAGATGACAAACTCCGAAGCACCGTCCAGCACAGCGGATTCAATCAGCGCAGTGGGAATCTGCTCAAAAAAGGACTTTATGATGATCATGTAGTAGGTGCTGAAGAGCATGGGCAGAATATAGACCGCGAAATTGTCCAAAAGTCCCAGCTTGCTCATCACCACGAAATTGGGCAGGGTGCCGGCGTTAAAGTACATGGTAATCATAAAGAACCACATGATCCACTTCTTGCCAGGGAGATTTTTTCGAGACAGAGCATAAGCCGCGATACTGGTGACAATGAGGGTGCCCACGGTGCCGATGACGGTCCGCAGCACTGAAACTATAAAGGCGCTGCCCAGGTTTTTATCCCGAAAAACCGCATCGTAATTGTCCATAGTAAAGCCTCGGGGATATACAGTGACCACCTTAGCGGCCGCCTCAGCGCCTTCGCTGACCGAATAGCAGAGGACGTAATAGAAGGGGTAAAGCGTGACGATACAGAGCAGGACAAGCAGAATGTAGAACACTCCATTGCCGATTCTCTCCGCTCTGGAGCGCTGAATAGCCATAAAAATCCTCCTTTCTTTCCGGTCAGACGATATAGGATTCGCCCGAGACTTTGTTGGCAGCCTTCATGGTGATGAAAACCAGAATAACCGAAATCAGGCCCTGAACCATACCCACAGCGGTAGCGTAGGAGAACTTTCCCCAGAGGATGCCCTGCTCGTAAACGAAGGTTCCCAAAACGTTGGCCACACTGTCGATCATGGGATTTTTAAGGTTGAAGATCATATCAAAATTGACATTGACCATGCTGCCCACCCGGAGGATGAGCATGGTGCCGATGGTGGGGCCGATGCCCGGCAGCGTGATATACCAGATGCATTTGAGCTTTCCGGCACCGTCGATACGAGCTGCCTCATACAGAGATGAGTCGATATTTGTGATGGCCGCCAGAAAAATGATGGAGTTCCATCCCACCTCCTTTAAAATGTCCACAATAATGACGATGGGCAAAAACATGCTCGGCGTGCGCATAAAGGGAATGGGGTCGCAGCCCAGAGAACGGATGATGTAGTTAACGATTCCAGTATCCGTGTCCAGCAGTCGGTAGACTAAGCCTGCCATAACCACCCAGGAGATAAAATGCGGTAAATAAGAGATGGTTTGCGCCGCTCGCTTGAATCCCTGCCTTGGAATATTGTCGAGACAAATGGCCAGCAAAATAGGGGCTGGGAATGAAAAAATCATCAATGCAATCGAGATAATCAGGGTATTTTTTAGCACCGTCCAAAAAGTGGGATCCTGTAGGAACTCTACAAAATGGGTCAGACCCACAAATTCGCTGCCAAACCAGCCCAGATTGGCTCGATAATCCTGAAATGCCATAATTAGGCCCACCATAGGGACATAGTTAAAAACCAGCACCAGCAGAACGGCGGGCATCAGAAAGAGGTAAAGGGTCTTATGAGCCTTTATTTTCTGCCATAAGCCCTTGCTCTTGTTCCTTACTCCGGCAGTTGCCGGCGGGACGACAGATTCAGAGCGCTGCACAGTTACTCCTCCTTAATCTTCTTCCAGATTGATTCCATATTCCTTCGCGTAACGGTCCAGAAATGCGGGGACATCCACCTCCCTGCCGGTAAGGGCGCTTTCTATGGCTGCAAAAGTCAGAGCGCAGCAGTACATGTTGTCCCGGATACAGGTTTCGGGTTCATTGCCACCGTCCAGCCAATGGCAAAAATCTCGGACAATCAAGGCATGATCCCAGAAGTCCTGCTGAGCCAGCGGAATCTCGGAGTAGGTGGGATAAGGATGTCCCAAATCACAACTGGCGGTAAGCTTTTCCTTGTCCACCACCACCGTGCCGTAAGCACATTCCGCGCGGTAGAACTCGTGCGCCCAGCCGTTAAGCTCCGTTGCGTTGGCATGGGAATGTTCCAGCACGCACTGGACGCCGTTTTCCATCTCTACCAGAGCAAAGGCGCTGGGGCCAGCGCTATTGTCCGATGGATTAAATTTCCACATCTTTGCGTAGACCTTTTTGGCATTGGAACGGGACAGCCCGCGGAACGTGTCCAGCTCGTGGATCAGGCCGCCCGAAATGTTGCCACGGATGAGCTGATCGATCGGTTTGTCAAACCACTTTTTCCCCTGATCATATTTGCGGGTCATAGTCAGCCTTCCCACAAGATAGTTGATGGGCCCATATTTGCCGCTGTCCAAAATCCGGTTCAAAGACTGTTTGCTCTGCTCCATCCGATGACTTACCGTAACCGAAACCTTGAGTCCTGCATCCCGCATTTTCACATAAATTTCGCAGGCATGTTCCATGGTGTCGGCTAGAGGCTTTTCACAAACCACATCCAGCCCGTATTCAACGGCCAGATCGATGTACTGCATCCGTACCTGAGGCGGAATCACCAGCACCAAAAAGTCGCAGGGGTTTTCCTCAATAGCCTTGCGGGGATCAGTATAGCATTTCTCTGCCGGAACAGTGCCGTGTTTTACGGGGAGCTTCAAAACTTCCTCCGAAACATCCACCGCCGCTACAGGAACGGCAAAGTCCTTCATCTTGGGAATAAAGATTTCTTCCCAGAATTCTCCGAAGCCACCGGCTCCAACCAGAATAAACTTCCGCTGTTTCATGCCTATTCTCTCCTCCATCCGTAGATTTTGCGTGAATGCTCTGCCAGCCTAATCCGGCAGACGCAATCCCTTTTCTTTTTGATGGTATTAGTATACCGAATTTTATATATAAAATCTTTGGATAATCCCTTCTTTTTATGTGGATAATTTCGATATGCTTATAAATTATCCCAGAATGCGTTCTGGCACAGTCTCAGGTTCAGGCTGAGAAACATACTCTCGATGTAGCTGCGGATTCTCACCTTTGCCCGCCACAACTACCGCCTGCCCTTTGACCAGCAGCTTTTGATTTACGCTCAGCGGCAGGACGCCACCGCCGTCCTGAAACTGGAGCGGCGGAACCAGCGGTTTGGACGGTGGGTCAATCGGGGCACCATGTGCATCGCCGTGTTTGACCGAGAGCGTCCTCACCGGCCGCGATACTACTTTGACGCGGCCGACACCCACGAAACCAAAATGTCCCGGCCGGTTCCCCTGTGGCAGGTGCGTCCAGAGTATGAGCAAGATGTGGCAGAAGCTCTGGAGAACAGCTTTAGGAAACTGGAACACTGGGGAGGATTTGGGTGACGCCCCAAGAGAAGCCGATGCCCTTGGGGCAAGTACGCCCAAATGCACAAGCGATTTTTGTAGGAGCACCGGAAAATCACCTGTACCAACCTGCTGACCAGCGCGAGGCTGAACAAGCATCCGGCGGAGATTCAGCAGACCGCCCAGCGCCGGATGGAGGTGCTGGTGGCGAGGATAGCCCAGTCCAGAGCGTGACGGAGAAGCTGAAATCCAGCGACCCTGACCGCACAGTGCAGATCGACGATAGGGACATGCCCCAAGCGGTGCGGAAGTAAATCCAACGGATTGCGGATACCTTCGAAATGACCATTTCCGCCACCCAGAATGCGCCGGTGTTCCCCCTCTATTCAAGCGGCCAATCCCGACAAGAATTTCAACATGTTCCCGATACCCAACGACAGCGGCGATATCCAGCAGCCCATCGCCTTGGATACAGGCATCTGCTTGGGCAATACCAGCAGCGAAGCCGAGGCCGCCGCAGCCGAGAAGTTCATCAACTTCCTGTCCACCACCGAAGCCGCACAGCTTTATTTCGATCTGGACCATTCGCCCTCCTGCATTTCCGGCGTAAGCGCTGAGATCCCCCAGTGTCAGGGCGTCGTCGATGTTCTGGAGGAAAAAGGCGTTCTGAGCTTGGAGATTCTTCCCGCAGGCTTTGAAGAAACCAAGCGCTCCAAAATTCAGCAGGTGCTGATCGACGGCGATATCGATTCGATGCTGACGACCATGACCGAGGACTACACGGCTGCGGTAGAAGTCGAAGCGGCACAGGCCGCTGAATAACCGCAAGCTCAAGATGAAAGCCCCCGATTTGGGCCGGTAAGGCGCAAAACCGCCGGATCCTGCCGGCCCAGAGGGAGCTTTTCGTCCGTTTAAACGCAATCCTTTCCGATGAGGTGCAAGGAATTTATGGCAAAATCTTCTGCGGCAGCCGCACCTAAGTCAAACGGCATGCGCACTAAAAACGCCGTCATGGTGGGCTTCATCCTTCGGTCCTGCTTCTGGACGTCTGTTTTTTTCTTGTAGTCATGGTTCTGGGCATATACTACAGCATGACCAACTGGACCGGCATTTCCCAGTCCTTCGATTTCATCGGGCTGAAAAATTACGCCACCGTTTTGCAGGACGAGCACTTCTGGACGGCCATCTGGTTCCACATCCGCTACACCATCATGCTCGTAATCGGCGGAAAGCTCTTGAAAATCCTTTCCTATATGTTTCTGCTTGCGGGCGCGCTTGCCATCCTTTTCCCCTTTTATATCACGATCATTACAGCAATGAAAACCCAGCAGCAATCCGCAGAAAACTTTTTTTCCTTCCCCACGAGTTTTTATTTTAAAAACTTCAAATCGGTATTTCAGAAGGCGGGGTATTTCAATTACTTTAAAAGCTCCGCGGTGATCACGGTCTCCGCAGTCGGACTGATTTTCGTGCTCCACCCCATGGCGGCCTACGCCATTTCCCGAAATTTTCACAAGGCCTATTTCAAAACCATCTATTATGTGATTCTGTGCGGGATCTTCGTCCCCTTTCAGGTCATCATGATTCCGCTGGTAAAATATTTGGGTATGCTGCACCTGAACAACCAGCTCGGCCTCATCGTCATGTGTGTCACGCTGGCGTCCTCTCAGTCGGTATTTCTGCTCACAAACTACATCCGTTCGGTGCCGCCGGACCTTGAGGAGGCCGCCGCCATCGACGGCTGCTCCACCTTCGGCGCTTACTGGCGTGTTGTTGTGCCGTTGATCAAGCCAATGACAATGATCATTCTGGTGCTGAACGTGCTGTGGGTGTGGAACGATTTCCAAATGCCTCTGATCATCCTGAATCAGGATGCCGGCACACGGACGCTGCCCTTATTTCAGTACACCTACGATTACAACATGGCATTCACGTCTTACCTGATCGCCATCGTACCGGTGATAATCGCCTACATCTGCGCCCAAAATACATTGTGGCCGGTTCAACGCAGGGCGCCGTCAAGACCTGAACCGCCGCCTGTATCGCCGGCCTGTAAGCTGATCTGCACGGAGGGACTTCTTTCCCGCTTGGGGAGGAAGTTCCCCTTTGCGTTCCCCGCTGTTTTCCGCGCCCATCCCGGAAAACGCCCGCCTCCACCAGAAAGGAAAATGCCAAATGCGCCGCTTGCTCTCAAGCATATCCATGCGCAGCAAAATCCTGCTCGGAAACCTCGTGCTTCTGGCACTGCTGCTGGTTCCGAGCCTGATCGTCTATATCGACGTTGTGAAAAAGGCCGTAGAATCGCAGACCACCTACATGGAACAGATGAACGCACAGGCAAACATGAATGTAGATCTCTTATTTTCCTCGCTGGACCGAATCAATTTCATCCACTATTCCAACGAGGAACTGCGGCGCATCCTGCTTTCAGATGCCTCAGAGGAAAACGCCGTCACGCGCTTTGAGAACGACACCTACCTGCGCAGCGCCCTGTTCCACGCCTTTCGCAACGACAGCTTTATCCCGCGGGGCGGCATCATCAATAAATACGGGGACGCCTATTGCAGCGTGATCTCGGATGCCGGCGAATATCAGGCCTATGTCGAACAGCTGACCGGGCAGATTTCATGGGCCGAGGATCCCTACAAGGCCTATTTTACCGGCGTTCACGAGGCGGTGATCCAGCAGTCTGCAAAACAGGTTGTCACCATGATACAGCGCCTGTATTATTTCGGTTCCTATGTAGGAACCGTATGCGTGGATGTGCGGTATGAGGCGCTCGCCACCCGGTTCGACAGGATCTACGACGGCGCTTCGATCAGCTCCCTCTGCGTGATCGGTGCAGACGGCACCGTGCTCGTGCTCTACAGCTCGCCGAGCGGAGCGCTTACGGCACAATTACTTCTGGAAACAGAGGCCATGAAAGAATGCCTTTCAGCAGACGCCGGCCGGGCGGGAAATACGCTCTCACAGGAAATGCTGCAGGGCAGGGAGTACCGGATCGCCGGTGTCCGCAACAGCACGACCGGGTGGGTGGTGCTCCAATACGCCTCCATGGAAACGCTGCACCAGATGGTCTTTCAGGGCATTCAAAACATGGTTCCGGTTTTTGCCGCCGTGCTGGTACTCGCGGTGGTTTTCAGCGTATTCATGTCCAGACAGCTCATCAAGCCCCTGCGGCAAATGATCGCCGACATCCGCCTGACCGAGGAGGGCCACCTAAGCCCGCTGCACGTCCCGCCGCACATACAGAAAACCGAGGTCGGCGCGCTGATGCAATACTACAACACTATGATCCGGCGCGTCAATCAGGGCATCGACCGCACCTTGCTCTATGAGCTGAACCGCAAGCGGATGGAACTGAAAATGCTTCAGTACCAGATCAACCCGCACTTTCTTTACAATACGCTGAACACCATCAGCGCCTTGGCGGAAATCGGAGGCGTGCCTCAGATCATAGAGATCACCGACAACCTCTCCAGCCTTCTGCGCTACAATGTGCAGGAGTAGGATGTGGTGCCCATAGCGGACGAGCTGCGCTTCGCCCGCAATTACCTGCAAATTCAGGACATACGGTTTCCCGACCGGTTCCGCATGGAGCTTCTGATTCCGCCGGACGTCGGGCGCGGCTTCATGCTGAAATTCCTGCTGCAGCCGATGGTGGAAAACTGCTTTACGCACGGGCTGCGGGATAAGCGCGTCAACGTGCAGATCCGGATCAGCGGCCAGCGGGAGGACGGCGGCATCTACCTCTCCATATACGACAACGGGACGGGTATGTCCGCACAGGTGTGCGCCGGCTGGAACCGGCGGCTGCAGGACGGCGACAGCCGCGACAAAACGGATAATATCGGCCTGATCAATGTGAACGCACGGATACGTTCCTTTTACGGCGCTCCCTACGGGGTATCCGTTGAAAGCAGCCCCGGCACATTCACCCGCATCACCCTGCATTTAAAAGCACTGGAGCGGCGGGAAAATTTGCTGGAGGGCGGGCACGGCACGGACCGGCCGAAGCCACGAATCTACAAGGAGAACACTATGCGCGTATTGGTTGCAGACGATGAGTTTTACGCCCGCAAGGCGATTTTGAAAATTCTTGAAGATCTGGATGTGGAGGTAGCGGCCGGTCTGGAAACCGGCCGGGAGGTCCTCAGCTTTCTGGAGCAGGACGCCCGCGTGGACGCGGCTCTGCTGGACATCCGCATGCCAGAGCTCAGCGGGCTAGAGGTCGCGGCGCATATCCACCGGTTTTATCCGCAGATCGGCGTGATCCTGATCACCGGCTACGCAGATTTTCCCTATGCGCAGCAGGCCATTCAGTACGGGGTGAAGGACTACATCACAAAGCCCATCCGAAGAGAAACGATCCAACTATCCCTGACCAAGCTGCTGGCGGCACAGGAGCGAAAAGCCGCTTCGGTGCACAGCTATTCCGGCGGAGAGCAGGCGCTCGAGTGCTCTGCTGAGCAGCTTTCCATCAAGGAGCTCTCCCGAAACGAAAACTTCCAGCAGCTTTTTATGAAATCCACCCTGAAATACGTGGACGACCTTGAATACCGCGTGCTGCTTTTTCAGACGGATCCGGAGGCAGCGCCGGAGCAGCGCGCCCAAATTCGGAGCTGGCTCCAGCTTGACGCCGGCACAACGCAAACGGCAGGTATTCTTTTTCAAAAACACGCAGGAATTCGTGCTGCTCGCCTTTTTCAGAAATTCCGAAACCAGCCTTTACAATCTTTTGAGCTGCGGCAAGCGCATCCTGCGGAAGCTGCCGGAGCTTGGGGCGCTTTCGGGCAGCGCCGCCATCAGCCACCCGCATCAGGGTATGGAAGAGCTGAACACAGCCTACAAAGAGGCTGTGTATGCCATTAACCAACGGCTGCTGCGCGGCTGGGGGCGCGTTTACACCTACGAGACGGAAGCCCAAAAGATCTCGCTCACCTTTTCGAACGAGGAATCCGCTCTGGGCAACGCACTAAAGCGAATGGATTCCGAGTCCGCGCGGAGAATAGTCGAAAGCATCCTGAACAATCCCCGCCTGCGGGAACAGGGCAACAGCTACGACCTGTGCGAGCAGGTGTTTCACATTTTGGGCGTATTCATGCGGTATTACGACCGCCTCTCCTCTGCGCAGGGCGGCGACGATCAGGCGCGGCTTCTTTTTTCACAGCGGTACGACCTATACAATTTCAAGCGGATGGAGGAGCTGGAGGCCTATCTGCTCAGCATCGTGCAGCGCATCTGCTGTCAGGCCAAAAGAGAGCCGGACGGCGACGACATCATCCGTAGAATTATCGACTACATCGACCGCAGCTACCAATACGACATCACGCTGCAGGAGTTCGCGGAAAAGAAATACTTTATGAACGCTTCGTATCTGAGCCGGCTTCTCAAGGCGAAGTGCGGCAAAACCTTCTCAAAATATCTGATTGAATATCGGCTGGAAAAATCCCGCGAGCTTTTGGAAAAAACTATCTTCAAGGTCAGCGATATTGCCGCCCATGTGGGCTACAACGATGTATCCCACTACATCCAGTCCTTCCGAAAGATCTATGGCGTCACGCCGGAGCAGTACCGGAGCCATATGGGAAAGGCGCAGAAGTGAGCGACAAAAACCGAGGACAGCCTGTGCAATACAGGCTGTCCTCCATTTTTCTGTTGCATATGGGACCACCATGCTGGTGGAAACACCCTAAAGCTTTAGCTCCAAGTTGCGGGTGAAGCGAGTTAAGATCAGGGAGTTAGGCAGAGCACAATCCATGCCTAGAAGGAATAACGCCCGTTTACGGGCGTTATGGCAAGTGGCACAAGTCCCAAATCGTTCCACACGTCTTGGATACCAACTTGTATTAAACCCTTTCAGGGCTTAATCACGCCTTCGACTTTGCTTAAAGTTTTGACTTTTCTGTTTCCAGATCAGTCAATCCTTTTGAAATATCCCGCTTACACCTCTACCCGCGTCAGCCGAACGGCGATATACTCGCGGCCGGGAAGCGAAATGCGGAACCGGCCGGTGTGGACGCCGGCGTCCTCGGCCGTCATGTTCCACGTGTCGATGACCTCCGCCTTCCACCGCTCGCCCTCGGGCTTGCGGAAATCGCGGAACGACGGCCGGCCGAAGCCGTAGTAGTGGATCTCATACCCGGCGCCTTGCCCGAAGGACACGGCGTCCGGCACGGCCACGGTTTCATCGAACATGCCGGCGGCGAGCTTTAAGCCGCGGCCCGGCGTTTCCGCCAGAATGCCGTGCAGGAACCGGATGCGCGCGGGACTATCGCCGTACAGCGGGCCGCCATGGCTCCACCAGAGGATGTCGTCTTCGGGGTCGAGATACGTCTCGCCGTGCCCCGCGTAGCCGCCGCGGAGCGAGGCCTCCCAGAACCGGCGGGTCAGCTCCTGCCCGGAGATGTTGCCCCAGCCCATATCGATGTTGCCCTCGTAGGCGATCTCGTCCCAGACCACCGGCTTGCCGTAGCGCACGCGGTAATCCTCCGTGTATTCGACATGGCGGTACAGATCCTGCCTTTGCAGGCTGCAATGCGTGATCCACGGGCGGCTGTGGTCGTAAAACGCAATGCAGTTGTGGATCGAGCGCAGGTGGTTGTACGGGTCCTTTTCGCAGAGGATCGCGGCGTACCGCTCCCAGTCCTCCAGCGTTTTGGCCCCCATCAGGTCGTATTCGTTTGCGAGGCTCCACCAAACATTGCGGTACGCGGCGAAGCGGGCGATCACATAATTCCAGTACAGGTCGTCCTGCGCCTTCGTCATCTGTGAGAAGCCCCAGCGGTCGTACGGGTGCATGACAATGATATCCGCCTCGATTCCGCGGTCGCCTAGCTCCCGGATCGCCTGCTCCACGCGCCGGAAATGCACCGGGTTGAAGCGGGTGAAATCCCAGTCATTGCCCGAGAAATCGACGGCCGGTGAGAAGGTCTCCTCATTCAGGCCGCTGTTGTCCACCGGGGTGCCCTCGTACGGGAAGGTTTCGGGGTCTTTGAAATTGTGGATGTAATGCTTCGGGAACACGCAGAAGCGCATCTTATTGAAATATCCCTTGTCGAGCTCCTCGAGCGTCTTTTGCCGGATGTCCTCCGGCTGGTGGCACCAGACATAGCAGGTCGTGCCCACCGAGTAGTACGGCGTGCCGTCCTCGTAGGCGAAATGGTACTGGTTCACGACGCGCATCGGGCCGTGATTGCCCGCGCCGGGCGCCGTCACCGTGAATTCCCCGCGGCCGGCGGCCTCGGGGAAACTCCCGCGCGTCTCGTACGTATACGCGCCCTCGAAGGACGGCATAAAGCGCACCTTGTAAATGCCGTCGCCATCGTAAAAGCCGTCAACCTCGACCGTCTCGCACTTGCCGCGGAACACGGCGCTGAAAAACTGCTCCGTAAAGGGGTTACCGTCCTGCGGGCCGCGAACCGCCGCTTCAAAGACGCCCCATTTTTCAACCGTCTGCATGATTCCGTCTCCTCTCACTTTTCAAAATATCACAGCAGCCTGCCGACTGCGTTTTTCCAGCCCTGATACCGGCTCTGCCGCCATGCGCCGCCTTTCAGCGGCACGAACGCCGAGCGCTCTGCGCGCGCCAGCACCGCTTTGCTGTAAACGCCGGCGGCAATGCCTGCGCAGTATGCCGCGCCGATGCCGGAAAGCTCCTCGTGCTGCGGCACCGCGACCGGGATGTTCAGAATGTCGCTCTGAAACTGCATCAGATATTTGTCCCGCGTGGGGCCGCCATCCACGCGCAGCTCGCCGATCTGCACGCCGGAATCCGCCTCCATCGCCCGGACG
>OLPX01000783.1_pt1 | contig 26314 bp, 16 predicted proteins | sample 1672491 | NCBI WGS metagenome assembly OLPX01 (sample SAMEA3136692, study PRJEB25190) | human gut metagenome | biome: human gut; feature: human-associated habitat; material: faeces | place: Austria | collected 2013 | reverse complement strand
AGCACCGGCGGACTCCCATGTCCCCTCCGCAATTGATTCCGCCTACTTCCCCGGGCAGGTTATCGCCGGGGACGGAAGACTCAGGCGGAGGTTTTCGCACACCGGTCATGGTCCGTTCCGGGCGCTGATTGTCTCCAACCTTAAATGGGGAGAGCCTTGTCGCGGCCACTATGTGTTTCCGGCAGGCCGGTATCAAATCCAGCGTAATTCTTTCGTAAAGGCGCATGGAAGGCATATCGTATTTCCCGTACACGGTAGCACTGCGTGGCCGCGACAAGGTCCATCCCCGCATTTAACGCGTGAGACAACGATAACCTGCACGCTCCGAGCACAGGTCATAGTCATCAATCTGTTGAAACATCAAATGTATCAAACTTCCAACAAACATACTCTAACAAATACTTTATCCCATATCCAATATATATCAAACACATATGAAAGCGCTTAGAGGCCGCGACCCGGTCCGCCCCCGTACTTAACGCGTGAGACAATCAGCGTTCGGAGCGGACCGGGTCCGGTGTGCGAAAACCTTCGCCTGAGTCTTCCGTCCCCGGAGAAAACCTGGACCGGGGAAGGAGGCGGAATCAATTCTGGAGGGGATATAGAAGCCCATACGTGCTTAATGAGGTTTCTCACGAATTTAGCACGGCTATGCGCTTCGAAAAGTGCAAACGGTCCCCGTAAGAATTCATTCCGACCGGATTCCCCCCTCACGACAACCTTCAACCAGGGACGGAAGACTCAGCCATCCCCCTCACCACACCGGACATGGTCCGTTCCGGACGCGTCCTCCACACCTAAGTTAAATCTCCATTTGAGATTGACTCAGCCCCGGGAATCAAATACACTGTAAGAGTCCGAATGATAGAAAACAGGGAGGCTGAAGATGGATAAACATGGAAAAATCAATCTCGAATATTATAAGGTGTTTTATTACGTATGCAGATGCGGAGGAATCACGGCGGCTGCGGAAGTACTCTGCATTTCCCAGCCGGCTGTGAGCCAGGCGGTGCACCAGCTTGAGACGGCGCTGGGATGCCGGCTGTTTCTGCGGACTTCCAAAGGTGTAAAGCTGACCAGAGAAGGTGAAGTTCTTCATTCTTATGTAAAAAGAGGTATTGAATCTATCTATGATGGGGAAGATACTCTGAAGAGAATACAGGATTTGGAGACGGGGGAAATCCGGATCGGAGCCAGCGACATGACGCTGCAGTTTTATCTTCTCCCTTATCTGGAACGGTTTCATGAGAGATATCCTAAAATCAAGGTGAATGTTTCCAATGGACCGACACCGGAAACTTTGGAATTTCTGAATGAGGGAAGAATCGATTTCGGTATTATCAGTACGCCTTTTGAGGCAAAACCGGGTGTAAAGAGCATCCCTGTGAAAGAGGTGGAGAATATTTTTATTGCCGGTCCCAAATTCAGAGAGGAACTGTGCGGCCGTAAAGTGAATTACCGTGAACTGCTGGAATATCCCTGTATTTTTCTTGAGAAGAAAACGAGTACCAGGCGGTTCATGGATCAGTTCCTGGAAGAAAAGGGGATATTTCTGGAGCCGGAATTTGAGCTGGCTACCAGTGATATGATTGTCCAGTTTGCCAGACGTAATCTGGGTGTCGGATGCCTGATGTCGGGGTTTGCCCGGGAAGCGCTTGAACTGAACCGCGTTTTCAGGCTGGAATTTGAGGAGGAGATGCCCCACAGACAGTTCTGCCTTGTAACCTCGGATAAGGCCTATATGTCACCGGCAGCGGCAAAGCTGTTTGACGAGTTAACGGGTTGAAATGACTGCTCCGCTGAAAGTGTTAAAACGGAACGACATCATTAAGATAATTGTAGATTATGACAAACATAAATAATATTGATTTTACTTATGAGATAAATTCGTGTATTCTAGTCGTGTAAGCATTCCTGTTTAAATGTCTTCAGGGAATGCAACGCTAGACATATGACTAACGCACAGTAACGGTGCAATGATTCCTAGGAGGAAAAGATTCATGGTAAGAGCAATTGTAGGAGCAAACTGGGGAGACGAAGGAAAAGGCAAAATTACGGATATGCTGGCAAAAGAGTCGGACATTATTATCCGGTTTCAGGGAGGAAGCAACGCCGGTCATACCATAATTAACAACTACGGCCGTTTTGCCCTTCATCTGCTTCCGTCGGGGGTGTTTTATGATCATACGACCAGTATCATCGGTAACGGTGTCGCGTTAAATATCCCTTATCTTATTAATGAAATTAATGATCTGATTTCAAAAGGGGTTCCGAAGCCCAGGATTCTGGTATCTGACAGGGCCCAGATTTTGATGCCTTACCATGTTCAGTTCGATGCGTACGAGGAAGAACGCCTTGGCGGAAAGTCCTTTGGTTCCACCAAGTCGGGTATTGCGCCGTTCTATTCAGATAAATATGCAAAAATTGGTTTTCAGGTCAGCGAGCTGTTCGACGCCGACAGTCTGAGGGAAAAAATCAGCAGGGTATGTGAGACAAAGAATGTTCTTCTTGAGCATCTTTATCATAAGCCTCTTTTGGATCCGGAAGAGCTGTTCGCAGAGATGTTGAAATATAAAGAGATGGTGGAGCCGTATGTCTGCGATGTATCCGCTTATCTTTACGAAGCGCTTAAGGAAGGAAAGAATATTCTTCTGGAAGGCCAGCTTGGTTCTTTGAAAGATCCGGATCACGGAATTTATCCGATGGTGACTTCCTCCTCCACATTGGCGGCCTACGGCGCCATTGGAGCGGGTATCCCTCCCTATGAAATTAAGAATATTACCACTGTGGTAAAGGCATATTCCAGCGCAGTCGGCCAAGGCGCATTCGTGAGTGAGCTTTTTGGAGAGGAAGCGGACGAATTGAGGCGCCGCGGCGGCGATAAGGGGGAATTCGGCGCGACAACAGGCCGTCCGAGACGCGTGGGCTGGTTTGATGCCGTCGCCAGCAGATATGGCTGCCGTATCCAGGGAACGACAGAGGCAGTGCTTACGGTATTAGACGTACTGGGCTATCTGGACGAGCTTACAATCTGTACCGGATATGAGATAGACGGCGAGATTGTAAAAGATTTCCCTGTGACATGTAAGCTGGAAAAAGCAAAACCGGTCTACAAGAAGATGCCGGGCTGGAAATGCGATATCCGCGGTATCCGCAATTACAATGAGCTTCCGGCGGAGTGCCGCGCTTATATTGAAGAAATTGAGAAGGAAATAGGCGTTCCGATCACGATGGTTTCCAATGGACCGGGACGGGATGAGATTATCATGAGAAAATAGCAGGCTGCAAAGGGACGCAGGAACTGTTTCTTTTGAACGCTGATTGAAAAGCAGGTACGAGTGCTCTGTCCCCTGTCTACTTGACAGGGGGGCAGAGCACTCGTACCTGCTTTTTATGTTCAAATTCCAATAAAATATTCCTTTGAAGTCTTGCTGTGTTACTGCTTATGATTCGATTCGGGTTTTCGCCGGGATATTTGTATTGAAAATATTTATCAACGGTTATTTCTTGTCCTTTCTATATTTTATTATGACATAGTATCCATACAGAATGGACGGAACCACGATCGTGCAGAAGAGGGAAGCCATTAAAAGGCTCTGGGACAGAGGGCTGTCCATCAGGGCGAAGACGATTGTGGATGCGTAAAGAAGCAGGAGCAGGATGGCGGCAGCCATGGCCAGCAGTCGTTTATGTCTCATGGGAAAACCTCGCTTTCATAAAAATCGATCAATTCTCTGCGCCGTTTTTTGCGGAGTGTGGACAGAAAACTGTAATATTATTATAAATGATGTAAGAATTTTTTTCTATACTTTTCACCTGCCATGCGATAAAATAATAGAAACAGCAGTAACAGTTCATGCTGTCGTAACTGTTACAAGCAATTAGATGAACATACAGGAAAGGGGCGCTGTGTTTTGAATAAATATGGGCTTCTATTTTTTTCTGTCTGCCTGATGATGATCCTGTCGTCCGGTACGGTGTTTGGCCAGGAAACACTTCCTGTGCAGGAGACGGCTTCGGCGGACGCAGAGCAGCAGGCGGAAATAGACGGACAGGCGGCGGAGACTTCGGGAGAGCCGGACCCTTCTGTTGACGGGGAGTGGGAAGGCGACGGGGAAGACTGGCAGTACCGGCTCACCGACGGAACCTGCCTCAAAAAGAGCTGGTTGTATTACGGCGGCTGCTGGTATTATTTCAGCAGCAGCGGATATATGCAGACAGGTGTTAAGCGAATCGGATCCAAAACCTACTATTTCGGAGGAAACGGGGCCATGGCTGTCGGCTGGGCCTATGATGAGGATGATGAATGCTGGTACCATGCGGCGGAGGATGGGGAGCTGACAAAGGGGTGGCTCCATGCCGGAGGCGCCTGGTATTGGTTTGATTCCAAATATAAGATGTACAACCGTGGGTACCGCATGGTTGATGCGCATAAATATTATTTTTACGAAAACGGCCAGATGGCGGCCAATCAGTATGTGGAAATGAATTATTATGATGAAAACGGACTGCGGGATAAGCAGTATGATATTACGATTCAGGGGAAAAGGAGGCCCACGGCTGAGGAAAAGAAGGGGATCACGGAGGCCATGGAAGGAATCCCAAGAGAATGGATCCGCAAATTTAATGAGTCAGGCTGGGAGCTTATGTTTTTCACGGATAAGAAATATTATTCCGCCCCCCGGACCGAGCAGGGGATTTATTATGTATATCATAAGACGGATACCCATTACAAAAAACTGAAATTCACAAAACCGGAGTCGCTGGCCCTGGCCTTTGGCGAGTATGTGGCCTCGGCAACCGGAAATGATAAAGAGGAAAATGCCTTTATGGCCGACTACCAGCAGTACCTGATGGATAGTGGGATAGCTCAGCCTCTTCCATCTTATTTTGACAACGATTCTTCCATGCTGTTCGGAAACCTGTTTGAGAATTACTGCAAGCCGGAGGTGAGAGCCGATATGAAAAAGCTCAGCCCCTCCCTGTACCGGTATATGGAGGAGACGCTGGGGATCAGTACGGAGGGACAGAAGCCGGATGAGGATGATTTTATTGAGATGGACGACGACCCCGGCATCATTTCGGGCGGAAACGGACCGGCCTCCGATGAAAGCCTGGGAGGGCAGATTGGACCGGCAGGCGGGGCGGCATAGGAGAAACAACGATAATCTGCACGCTCTGCGCACAGGTTACCGCCCTCAATGAGGCAGTAAAAGCAGCCGGAGTTTTGAAGAGATGCATATTCTTCAAAGCTCCGGCTGTTTTTACTTCTCCTGTCCTCGCCATGGCGGTCGGGACAGGGAGGAAATCAAAGAAAGAAGAGGGCCGGGCATAAATTTTTATGTAATGGAATATCCTCTGACCCCGTTCACAAGCACGGCGGGAAGCGGCGGCGCAGGGGGAACCGGCGCAGGGAGTCCGGGGGCGCCGTGGGTATCCCGTCTGTTAACCCATCCCTGCCCGATGTAATCCGCTACATAGGACGGATGATGATGCCTGTTGGGGAATGAGTAGGAGTAATAGACAAGTGCAAAACCTGCCGGAGGCGGCAAGCAGGCAGGTATATCCGCCGGATTTCTGGCAACCGTAGTTCTATAGTAGACGCCGCCGTGATGGGAAGCCTGCATATAATGATAAGGAGCTGCGGTTGCTGCTGCTGAGACGGCGGAAAGGAGGCAGTCTCCCGCCAGCATCATTTTATTCCCGTTTGCAAAAACAAGTTCGGCAAAAATACCGTTGTGATGCGGGTGGGTAGAGCCAACAGTAGTGATTTTGTGGATGGAAAGGTTAATGCCAAAGTTTGGCATGGCAGAGACGGCTGTGTACAAGGTCAGCGTGCCGCCGTTCGCGGCAATAAAATGATTGATTTTCATTGCACTGGGGCTGCTATACCCGGATGGGGCATACCAGTTCAGGTTATAGCAGGCTGGGACCTGAACCGCCATGTTCGTATGATCCAAATGCCAGTGTGACAGGATAATGGAGGAGGAGGTAGGATTATTTGCGATCAGCCATTGTATGGCGGCGGCAACGGCATTACAGCCCGGAGCCAGAAAATGCCGTTTATTAAATCCGTCAGGAAGGCCAAAATCGAAAAATCCCCGCAGCAGTCCCTGATCAAACAGGCCTACTAAAAGGGCCTGACCCACATTGTAGATAAAGGCCTCATCGAAGGTTGTTCCTGCATTGAATGGGGCCGGGGCGGAGAGGGGGCGCTCTTCCCCTGTAGCCTGCCCTGTAATCTCAACCGGAGAAAACAGTAAACCGGCCGGGTACGGGACGGGAGACATATGGAGAAGGCAGCTTCCGTTTACAATTGCATAAGCCAGAAAAGCGTAGATATTATCGGCATTCAAGACGGGGGAATATTGTTCAAAGCCAAGAGATACAGGGCGGTTGAAGCGATTTGGATCGTCCGATACGTCGATTTGGTAGAAGACTCCGATCTGATAAAAATGCCAGGAATTATCAGTGAATGCGCAGAGTCCGCATGTACAGGGAAGGGTGGCAAGATATTCGAGTTTGGCAAGCTGGAACACCCTGCTTGAGATTCCGCAGGTGTGGAAGGCATGAAATGCTTTTTTAAAGGGGCCGTCCTCTATTTCGTCGTAATAGCAGAAATCATCAAACAGCGGTTCCACATCTGCAAAATTGAACAGCTGCATTTCGGCGTAAGTGACGGACGGATCTCCCGTATCAAAATTTTCTATAACGGCGTTCCATGAAAATTCAGTCTGTATCCGAAAAGGAAGAGGGGAGTCCGAGTCCTCTGTTTTCCCAAACCTTTCGCAGAGGGTCTGAACCGCCTGGTTTTGATACAGTCTCAGATTCAGCTTTTTGATATCATGTTCTGATAAATCTATCTCACTCAGGAAATGAAAATGTTTCCTTCCAATCCATAGAGAAGAGAGCGCCGGTTCAAATCCAAGTTCCCCAAGCGCCGCCTCAATGCCATATTCCTGACCGGCCAGATTCATTCTGACGGCCGGCTCGGCGCTGTCAAAAGTGAAATAATAAAAATGCATAAAGACTCCTCCGATATAAAAATCTACCAGTTCCATAACACGCTTCGCGATGCCCAGAAACGGCAAAAAGAGCCGTTGATTGTGGTGAAAAGTTCACTTTTCATCACGTCGCGCCGTATAACTCGGGATTTTCGTGTGAAATACACACGAAAACACCTCGCGGAACATTACCCTGTGAACAGTAGCGAACTGTTACATAAAAATTCCGAAATAAATGGATATATATTGAATATTACTGTACATATATAGTATCATATAAGAAATGAATGTTTATTGCAATGAAAAATTAAAAGTGCATACATAAATTGCTGTAAAAGCAAAGGCTTTCAGAGAGTGAGATGCGGGATGGATCGGTATCGTTTGGAATATCAGTGGGAATTCGCAGAAAACAGGTGGCATACGATATTTTATATCAATGGGGAGGAGTGTGAGCTCTCATCAGTTGAGGAACTGGAGAAGTATGTGCAGATGCCATTTTCCGGTGAGATAGAAGGTGATGTCCGGATGCAGTCGGAAGCGCTGCCTGAGGGGGAATATGATGTGACTTTTCCGGCCGTAACCGTCTATGATGAGAAGGCCGGGCGCTGGAAAGCTGCGGCAGAGCCGTCAGGCGGCAGTCTGCCGTCTTTCGGCAAAGCTGCGGCTATGCTTCTGGCCCTGTCGGGGCAGACATTTCCGTCTGAGATGCTTCCGGCGCTTCCGTCGGCGTCCATGAACGGAGTCTATGAGACGGAGTCAAAAGAAGACCCGAGCCGCCTGGAGGCGTCTCTGACGGCGGAAGGAACCTGGACGCTGTTTGGGAACTTTAAAATCGGACATCCGGGCCTGCATATTTGTGACCGCGGCCCTTACGGCTCCTTTGGAATCCTGGGGAGCGTTTTTATCGGAACAAAGGAGCTGGCATTCTTACTGGCGTACAGCGGAGGGCGTCTGTGTATCAGCGCAGATAAACTTCCGGCAGAGCTTCCGTCTCTTGAGGATTTCGGAGGCTTATTCGGCCTTAAGCTGGACGAGCTCCTGCCGGACGAAATACTGGCTCTTGGCGGCCTTAAGCTGGAACGTCTGCTGCTTCTTCTGCCTGCCGGCCTCTGGCCGCTTGACCGGCTGGAGTTTTCCGTTACCATGACCGGGACATTCCGGCTGATGGGAATCGAAAGTCTGACACTGTCTGAGATTGGGTTTGATTTTGACGGTTACGCAGTTGGAGGAAAAGGAGGCGGGGAGTCGTTACAGATACGGGGAAAATTAAGCTATGAAGAAGAGGATTTGTACCTCTCTGCTCTAAAATACGGGGAGGGTAATTCCTGGCGGTTCTCCGGCGTATTTTACAATGGGAAAGAATTTGGACTCATGTCCCTGTGGAATCTTCTGTCCGTGGGAGAGGCCCCGGATATCCTGAAAGCGATTGGCGTTCCGGTCTATACTGTATCGGTGGACTATGATATGGGACAGAATCAGTTTGCCGTCCGCGCCTGGTTTAGAAATGACAATGAGCTCTTTCTGGAGGCGGACGGCAGAGAGCGGCCGGTAACATTCCGGGCCGGGGTCAGTCTGGCTCCGGAGATACGCCTGAGCTCACTGCCTGTCATAGGGGAGAGCATGCATGCTCTTGACGGGCTCTTCCTAAACGGCATCAGCCTTTTGTATCAGACCGGAACGGGAGTGACGCTGTGCGGCAGCTTAAACGCGCCTATGCGGCAGCTTCCCTTTACCCTGCACCTTTGCAAACCGGCCGGGACTGAGTCAGCCTGTGAGGGGCTGTGGGAAACAGCGGATGAAAAAGTTAATCAAGTCGCCTATGAAGACGCAGACACCATATGCTGGCTGAAGGCGGACTTGACGCTCGGCCCGCTAGAGCTTGTGCGCATCGGAATCGGATATGAAAAAGACCGGCTGTCTTTTATGGTGGATACCGCTGTGTGCTGCAAAATGATGGCAATCCGGTTTCTGGGACTTGGATTTTCAATGGACCTTTCGGATTTCAGAAATCTTTCCTTTACTCTTAAAGGGATGGAGCTGTCGTTTAACACCTCCTCCTTTTCTCTGGGCGGTTCATTCATGAAAACTTCGGACAGGCCGCTTGAATTTGACGGTAGCCTGCTTCTGCGGGCAGGTGATTTAAGCCTGACTGTCATCGGCTCTTACACAGAGACAGAAGGCAGCCCTTCCGTGTTCGCCTACGGAGTGCTCAGAAAGATGCTGGGTGGACCGCCTGCATTCTACGTGACCGGCGTGGCGGCCGGGTTTGGGTATCAGAGGGAGCTCCTTCTCCCCGACATCGGGCAGGTCGCGGAGTTTCCGCTGATTCGTATGGTTTATGAGGAAGGAAACGAGGCGGAACTGATCCGCACTCTAAAGGAGCGGTACATGAAAATCTCCGGGGAGGAGATGTGGCTGGCCGCGGGAATCCGCTTTACGTCCTTTGAGATGGTAAAATCATTTGCCATTTTAACCGTATCAGTAGGAAATCATCTGGAAATCGCCCTGCTGGGATTGGGACAGATGACGCTCGGCACGATTGCAAAGGCGGAGTTATCCTTAAAAGCCGTAATCTGCCCGGAGGAAGGGATTTTCTCCTTAAGAGCAGCGCTGACCAATGAATCTTACCTGTTTTCCCCGGACTGCTACCTGACAGGGGGATTTGCTTTTTATGTCTGGTACGGGGGAGTTCACAAGGGGGATTTCGTGCTGACGCTCGGCGGATATCATAACGGCTTTGAGAGGCCTTCCCATTATCCGGAAGTGGAACGCCTTGGCTTTTCCTGGATGGTAAATCGGAATCTGAGTTTTTCAGGCGGGCTGTATTTTGCGCTGACGCCGTCCTGCATCATGGCCGGAGGAGGAATTGACGCCAGATATGCCAATGGAAATCTTAGCGCATGGTTTTATGCCAGGGCCGACTTTCTCATGTATTGGAAGCCGTTCTACTATCAGATAGGGATAGCGGCTGGAATCGGCGCATCCTACCGGGTGGACTGCCTGTTTGTCCATCATACATTTACGCTTGAACTATCGGCGGCGCTGAGTCTTTGGGGGCCTGAGTTTACCGGGAAAATGAAGGTGAAGTGGTGGATCATCTCTTTTACGATAAAGTTTGGCAGCGGGAACAGCGGTATAAAATATCTGACCTTTGAAGAGTTTCTGGAACAGTGCGTTCCCGGTGACGCAAAACAGGGTAAAACCGGTTCGCCGGACTGCGGCTCAGGTAAAAATTATGCCACGGTCACGGTGAGTGACGGCCTTATAGAGGAAACGAAAGACAGTGAGAAGATGCCGGTCAGCCTTGTGCGCGGAGAGGGCTTTAAGCTGTCAATCCATACGCAGGTGCCGAATGCCGCATTTCATATAAACAGCAAACCTCCATGCCGCGGAGGAAACGAGAGCCTGTTTATTCTGCCCATGGGCGGAGTCCCGCTGTCCTGCGAGACGGTTGTGACGGTGAAAAAGCAGGATAGAGCTGGAGTATGGAAGCCGGTGAAACATGATACCTTTCTGGTTGAGGAGCAGTATGAGAATATTCCGGCCGCGCTGTGGGGGAAGGAATTGTCTGGTGACGGTTCTATGATAGAACACGCTCTGACCGGCGTTCTGTTAACGCCGAAGGAGACGGAAGTCTATGTGTTCCCCGACAGTCCGGTGGATCTTGACCGAATGGCGGAGGAGGAAGTGGATGACAGAAGAAAGCTGCTGCTGTGGCTGAATGACAGGGGGATGGAACTGGAGGGTGACGGCCGGATCGGCAGCCTGGCTGAAAATGCGGAGAATCTGTTCACGGAACAGATTACATTCTGCAGGGATATAGCCGTTTATGGAGAAGAATGATGAAAGAGTATGGAGAAATGCAGTTTATGGCATCCTCGCCGCCTGCGGCGGATGCCGGAGAATATCGGGTTAAAGTGCATCAGAATGTGACAAGCCCTGTGGCGGAGGAGATACCCGGAGCAGAGTTCCGCTTTTTTGCGGGAGAGAAGCGGTTTGAATTGGAACAGGGGGAGATATACGAAGCTTATCCACCGGCCGGTATGGTGTCCGATTATGGGGTTACACTGCCTCACATCATTTTTTATAAATAAGCGTATCCGTGGGACCGGCGGATCGGAGGCGGCCCGGCGCTTAGAGAAAATACACCGGTGAAGAATCAAACTCCATGGATTGCGCTGCTGCTGTTTGATGAGGATGAGGAACCAAAGCTGTCGGAAGTCACTCTGCAAAAGCTTTTGAACAAAGAAGAAAAATGCTTTTTTCCCTTGGCCGGAACAGGATTACAGCCCGGCGAAGACTGGGAAAATACATGCAGTGTGATCCGGATGAGTCCGGAACTGTTCAAGAAAGCAGTTCCGATGGAAGCGGAGCTGCCCTGGCTGGCGCATGTCTGGATTACGGATCTGCATGAAAGGCCGGATAACATAATCGCACATCCCGGATATTTTGGCGTTATTGTGTGCAGCCGTTTTCCCCAGGCGGTGGACAGGACGGTGCGCTGCACCGCCCATCTGGTTTCATTGGAGGGATTTTCCGGTTACCTTCCCGGAGGACGGGAGGAGGCCTGGAAGAATGAGGATTGGATTCAGATGGTATCTCTGTATCACTGGGAATTTTCCTCGAGAAAATCATCGGAGGAGAGTTTCCGCACCCTGACGGAAAAACTGGATTCAGGGAGGCTCAGCCTGTACCAGAGCGGGGAGCCGCTGCCAGGCGGTCCGGCCCATGCTGTGGAACGGCTGCAAAAAGGATATACTGTTTTGAATCACATTGTCAGGACGGGGGAACAGACCGCGTCCTGGTACCGGGGACCGCTTACTCCGGAGAAGCCGGACAGCTCCCTTCAGGGGCAAAACGCCGGAGCGGACGGCCGGATCCTTTATGACAGGGAGACCAAGCTGTTTGATATGAAGTATGCCGCGGCCTGGCAGCTCGGCCGTCTTATGATGTTGAACAGCAAAGCGGCGGCAGGAGATCTCTGCCGGTGGAGAAAACTGGTTTTTTGTGAGCGCAGAAGGGCGGGGGAAGTTCAAATCCTTAAGAAACATTTTGAGGCATTTTCTGTTTCGGCAGGGAAAGAGGACAGGGAGCATCAGGGCAGCATCAGAACAGGCTTTATGGAATATCTGGCCGGCGATCTCGGAAAATGGCTGGTTGGCGGCGGGGACGCCGCGTCGGTATTCGGCCCTGTAAAAGAGGAGGAGAATCATGAAATCCTGGATGGATACAGACAGAAATGACAGAAAGTTCCCGTTTGAGGCAACGACAGCCGGTCAGCTTCCGGACAGTGTTCTTGATTGGATTGCAAAGACATGGCTTTTATATGATGTTCCGTTTCAATACCTCGTTCCTGACGAGCGATTCCTCCCCATGGAATCCGTACGTTTTTTTTCATCTGGATCAAAATTGGATTGAGGCGATGGTGGAGGGCGCTCTGAGTATAGGAGGAGGCATTGCTGCGGAACGGGAACTTTCCGGGGCTTTCGCCGGACTTTTTCGTGAGAAAGCAGCGAACCGCCTTCGCCGGCCCAGAAGGCAGCGGATGCATGAAAACCATCTTATCAAGTGCAAGGCTAAGGAAAATCTTCAGCCGGAAACGGATTTTATGGGATTTTTGATCCGCTCACGCCTCGTTGGAGCTTATAAAGGAATGGAGGTAAAGGGGCGGGAAGGGAGCCGGGAGCGTGAGCTTCTCAGGCTGGAAGCGCTGTCTGACACCGTTATGATAGGGATTTTTGACGGGAGCGTAAACGAGGTGATTGTGACGGAGCCTTCGGAGGGGCTTCATTTCGGAACGCGTACCGTGGATGGAAGAATTTATATCAGACGGATCAAGGCGGAGGGAGATAAAAAACCGGGCGACAAATTATCGGATGAGCTGTACCCTGTACCGGTGAGAGCGGGCAGGATGGTTGATGTTTTATCTCTCGCCTCGATGTTTATGGAGAAACTTCATACCGATCATAACGAATTTACGTCCGCAGAATTTGCTCTGGAGATGCTTTGCAGCGCATCGGAGGTCAAGTTTTGCCGGGAGGAGGATAAGACATGATATTGGTGCCTATGACAGTGGAGGCCCTCATCGTAAACCGGTTCGGGAATTCCAGAGAGTATGCGGATATAGCGGTAAATTATGAACTGCTGAACGGTGTCTCACTCCTCGGCGGTGTGATAGAGCCGCAGCCATTCAAAAAAAGGGCCGCGCCCGGGGCCGGCGTCCATCTGCATTTTATTCTGCCGGACGGGCTGACCCAGGGCATGGAGACGGAAAATGGCTTTGACTATCCCGCAGTGCCGGACCGTTACCTTGTGACAAGGCTCACCATCGTAAAATCAACGCCCGATAAGCCGGTAATCACGCATAAGTCATGGATTCTGGAGAGCAGCTACGTTGGCAGGGATAATGTGGGGAGTATCTCCATACCGGAATTTTCGGACAAAGAGAATTTATGCCGCTATCTGGGAAGAACCTATCCATATGAGAATACGGCGCCGACGGGAGAGTATCTTTCAAAACTGACGGTTCTGGGGGCGGGGACGCCGTATTTTGCCGCCTGCTACCAGACCTGCAGAAGCGTGTTCGGATTTCACGACGATCTGAAGGACGTGAAGGAGGGAGAGCTGATCTACACGGTGGCCGGCTGGTACGCGGATCGGAAAAATTCTCCTTTATATGGGCTTACCGGGACAGAATACGAAGAAAAACTGAGAGAGATGGGATTCTTCCTGGGCGGGGGATGGAGGGAAGAAAATGATTCGGAACTGCTGCTGCACGGCGCGGTGTTCCACGTAAAGTGGGAGGGGGAGGATGCTGATTATCCGACCGGCAGACCGGAGGGAGCGGTCCGCGTGGCACTTGGCTATTCCTCGGCCGAGGCGCTGTCCGCCCTGGCGGCGAAGGAAATATCCCGTCAAAACGGCAGAGATATGTATGAGCTGGAACGGATTTTGAATATTCTCCAGTCTGATCTCCTGGGGGAACTGGGGGAGATAGACGGAATCCTCAAAACCGAGGATCGGCTTCACCGGGGCCGGTTTGGCGAGTCGGGAAAAAGCGGAGAATGGCTTCTGAGGCCGGCCGACGGCAATAAAAACAGCCCTGAAGAACCGGTCAGGGCAGCAGTTTCTGCCTTAAATAAGCTTCAAAAAGAGGCGGAGTCACTCTCTGATATCGTGGAATCGAAGAAAACAGAGCTGTATGAAGTCTGGTACACCTATATGCTGCTGTACAGTTATCCGCCGCCTCCTTTTATCAAACAGCCTCTGTCGCAGGAGGAATTGTTAGAAGAGGGAAAACGGATTCTCGGAGAAATTGAAACTTACAGACAGGAATGGTTGGGAAAGGAGGCAAAGAGGCAAAGGCAGCAGGAGAACCTTAAGTCGCTTCTGGCGGATCAGTCCTTCACACCGGAGTTTAAAATGGCGCAGGAGCAATTTTTCTTTCCCGAAGTTCCTGTGATTTTGGCTGCGGGAGAGGGCGTCAGCAGGACAAAACTGTTTGGAACAGACGGCAGGTTCCGGGAGGACGGGCTTTTGTCTGTGCGCAGGGACCGGGAGGTGATCACCTCCGTCTCCTTTATGGAGGGAGGCGGTAAAATATCCTGGGACAGCAAAACGATAAAGCCGTTTTGTGATGAATTCACACAGAGAGCGGACGTCCCTCAGGCTGCTTATCAATTATATGATGAGACTGCGTTCCTCTATCTGGCGGAGGGAGGCTCAGGGAAAGAATATACAGGTACGCTGCCGTCCGCCGTCTCAGTCACCTGTTTTCATCCGCCGTGGAATCCGCTGTTTTTAGACTGGCGGCTCCATTTCCTGCCCTCAAGGACGCAGGCTGACCCGGATAACACGATGGAAGACTGGAGACTCGGTGATATCGATTATTCTTACAAAGGCGCGGGAGAGGCAGGGGAATTGAAACAGTACAGAGGGCGCATGATTATAACCCCTCACGCCGCCCAGGGACTGAGCGATGCCATAACCCGCCATATAGAGACATTCCGGTATAATGAGACGCTGTACCGGCAGTTGAGCGCCATTGCCGGGAAAGCAAAGGAGCTTCCGGTTCTTTCCCAGAACATGAGCGGGTTGAACGAGGCATTTCTCTGCAAGGATCAGGCAGTATCCTTCCCTATATTCGGGGTGACAAAGACAGCCGTCAGCTTTGCCGATGCTGTGCGGGCTCAAGTCGGAGATTACGGGGAGCTTTCATTGAATGTTAACATGGAATTTCTTCCCGTCAGAGCCGGATTCATCCGCCCGGACGCACTGAGGATGATAGACACCTTCGGGCAGACAGCGGAGCTTGACAGTTATCTGAATGATATTGCGGTAGCGGAATCCATAAGGCCGGAAGGCGGCGGGGAATATGGAGTGTTGCCGCCGAGGCTTTCCGGACCCGGCAGCCTTTGCCTTGACTGGGAGGAAAAAGCGCCGGAATTTTCCCCTGTCTGCGGTTACCTCATGCCGGATTTCCTGAACAGCCGGATCAGTATTTATGACGAAGCGGGCGGGTATGAGGGAAATCTGCATCTTGTCTGGCTTCCGGATGGAAGCACGCGTGCCGGTTTTACCGCGCTGGAGGATGGGAAGAAAAGAACGCTTTCCGGACACATGCGTCATTTTATCCACGGAATGACGGAGAGCGGGGACGGCGTGTTCCGGGCATTTTTGAAGCTGATTGATGAAAGACTTTCAGAGCGGATATCCGCAGGCGGCGATGAAGATCAGGAGCTTTCCATGCTGACAGGGAGACCGCTTGCCATGCTGCGGGGCGGACTTTCCCTCAGGTGGCAGGGGCTTCTGCCCTATTCTAAGGCACTGAAGGATTTTGGAAAGAGAAATACGTACGGATTTGAAGAAAATACTTATGAGGCAAGGATTGGAGATGTGAGATATGCGTCGGACGGGCTGATCGGTTATTACAGAGGGGAGGAGACGGGAAGTACCTACCGGACATTTTACCCTGCGTATGGTGCAAAGACGATGAAGGATCCCTATTTTTCCTGCAACAGTGACCTGGAACTCAAAGTGCAGCATGAAAAAGTGCCGCTCACCTTTCTTTTGGATGTGACAGGGAGTATCCACATCAGGACGGGGATTCTTCCGGTCTATGAGAAAAAGCCGGATCCTGTCTTTTTCAGGGATGCGCTGGAGCACATTAACCTACGCCTGCCAATCTATCCCATCCTGACGGGACCGGAACGGGCGGGGATTCCGCAGATAGGAGGGAAAGACCCCTTTTTCTGGTACTGTAGAAAGAACGGTGCTTTGGAACGGCGGGAGATCGGTGAACCGCCTGTGGCAGCGGAGATGCATCAGGAGAAAAACAGCTTGGAAGACGGTTTCATGAGCAGGGAGTAAAGGAAGTCTTGCCCATGCGGCAGGAGGGAGGCTTAGATGAGGGAAAATCTTATTTTTGATTGGTTTCCCGCCAATATGGTGTACATCACCACAGATTTTAAAAGGCCGTATAAAAATGAACTGGAACTGTATGTGATGAATGCCTCGGAGGAGGATGATATCAGCTTTAAAAATCAGTTTAAGCTGACGAAAGAGGATGAACTGCCCGGGATTCATGAGACAGAGAGCCGGCCGGAGTGGAGTGGCCTCTCCAGGATTTATGTGCGGTTTTACTGGGGAACCGGGGAGGGCTGCCTCTGTTCGGAGGAGCTGGGGAGCGCGATCGTCCCGAGCTGGGTAAAGGGGGAGTATCAGTGGGATATCAAACTTATGCCGGATGGATATTTTATCCTGATTCCCAGCGGGACGGTACTGCTTAAGAAAAAGTACAGCATTTCTTTCCTGTTGGAAAATCTTATCTCTGATGCGATTGCCGGCCTGACTGTGGCAAAGATTTATATCCAGAACGTTCCGGGATATGAGGACTGCGAATATACGCTTCCCCTGCATAAGCAGGAGCCGCTTGAGATTATCATGTTTCAGGCGGATGACTTGCTGATTGGGAAGGGAAAAACGACGACTCTTCGCTGGGAGGTGAGGAATGCGCAGGAATGTATGCTTACAGGATTTGGACAGGTAGAGGAAAAGGGAAGCAGAGAGGTGAGCCTTCGAAGTTCGGACCGTTTCCTGCTGAAAGTCTCCAACAAACTGGGACAGCATGCGAGCGCCTGCGTCTGTATCAACGTGAGCGAGGGACAGTGGAAAGAAGAACAGCATTGCAAAGAGCTGCTTCTCCCGGAAAAAGATACAGCTTCCTCCTGGAACCGGGAACTTCTCTCCTGCGGTGAAAAGCTGTATGCGTTTTCCGATTCAGTTTTGTACGAGGCAAAGGACGGCGCCGAATTTAAAGTTTTGTCGGATCAGGCCGGAGCCTGGCGCGCGTATGGGACGGCAGGCTATAAGGACAGCCTGTGGCTGTTTGGCACGGACACGCTGATGGGAACGGGCGTCCTGGTCTGCTGGCAGGCCGGGGAGGCACGTATCAGTCAATGGGGGTACCCATTTTTGCTGGATGGACAGACAGCGGTACTCAGAGCCGGTGGCAGCGTGTGGGTCTGCGTTCTGCCTGACAGCAGCCATAAAGCCGAGCTGTACAGGAAAGGGGACTTCCCGGATGGCAGATGGCAGCTTATGGCAGTGTTAGAGACGGATGACGCGTATCTGGTCAAGCTGGCGGAGTGGGAGGATGCGGTGTGGGCGGCAGTCGGCACTGAAAAAAAGATTCTTCTGTTTGGCACGGACAACGGGATAGACTGGACTTGGAAATACGAAGTGGAGAATCCGAAAGAAAAGGAATATTTCTGGCTTCTGTCCAGGAAGGACGGCCTGTTTCTCATAATGCGGGACGGTATCTATGCCAAGCGCGGCAGCGGCGGTTTTGCAAAAGAATCCGTTCTGCCGGAAAAGCTGTCATGGACGGAGGAGAGGCCTGCCTGCGCGGGAATCTTTAAAGAAAAGCTCTGGTTGATAAGCCCGGAGGAAGATGGGCGCAGCGTCTGGTCTTATACATAAGAAATATAACATCACGGTTTAGCCGAAGGCTGACCTGTAACATAATATCATGAAAGATAAGGGAGGAAGTTTCATGGAAAGAAATTTAATGCAGCTGAGGGAAAAATTTGTATGCGAGCTGAAAGAGAACGGCCGTTCTCTCGCCTATGATCTGTCAAGAGAAGATCACAGAGACGTGTTTTTCAGCCAGTATGGAGGAGAAGAGGTATTTAAGCGGGAGTGTCCTCTGCTTTACGACGTGCTGTGGAGAAAGAGCGGCGCCGGGCAGCAGGAGAGGCTGGACGGGTACCTGGTAGGCCCCAGGGACTGTATGGAGGTATCCGATATTGCGTATGATCCGAACACGGTCGTATCTACGAATGTAACTGGCAGATATACGAGGGAGATGCTCGGTGTTGATTTAATGGGAAAATTCATGGATATCACAAACGGACAGATTCTGGAGAGCATGGCTGTCTTTGATGAAAATATCACGGATATTGAGAATACCATGAAAGTAAATGCGGGCAGGCTGATTCAATCCGACGACAGAGAACTGCAGACACAGGCGGAGTTTTTCTGAGCAGAGGTCAATGCTCAGGGAGAACTCTGTGCGCAGTCAACAAAAGTGTACAGCAATATTCTGAAAGTTGAGGGAACAAAATACATTGTGAAGGCCGTGACTGTGGAATCACCGAAGCCAAAGGATAAGTCACATAAATACACAGAGCTTTTGTACGACAGGGATGCAGACCGGGGAGAGACGGCTGACTATCCCAAGTATACAGGAGTGCGGCTGGCGCTTGGTAGAGACGTATATGTAAAGATTCATATTCCGGCCAAGATCACAATCGAGTTAAACGATGAATTTGAATTTATAGTAGATGAGGCAGATAAGATTAAAGGAATTTACTTCAAAGATTTTGAGATGAAAATCTGGAGCCTGGATAACGGAACAGTTGTTTTTAATAAAGATGACCTGGCAAAAAACATAATTGTCACCTATAATGAAAAAGAAAAGAATAAGATTACCTATGAATTTCCGTCGGACTGGGAACACCTGATGAAAATGAAGATTGTTTCCGCAGTGATGCTCGCTGATTTTAGCTGCATTCTGCCGATCAAATGTAAGCATGGCTCCATGAAATACGAAGAGGGGCAGGTGACGATTGTCGTCTCCAGCGATCTGGATACGGAGTCGGAAGATCCGGCGAATGAAAAGGTGAAAAAGATCCATATCAAGTTTGGCTGTCTTGGAAAAGATACAAGAATTCTTATGGCCGACGGTTCAGAACGGGCGATAGAAGATATCAGGATAGGCGATCTGGCACAGAATATGGACGGAATGCCGATTCGGGTTACAAACATTATCAGCGGAATGGAAGCGGAGATGGTATACGTAAAGACAATGGGCAATAAAGAGATACTGATGACGGAAGGCCATCCGGTCCGGGTGAGAAGGGACGGCAGCATCTGTACAGTGCGCGCGGTTGATTTGAACGGCGCGGATCTCTTTCTTACGAAGGACGGTGAGGAGGAACTCCGGTATATCTATATGAAGCCATATAACGACAGGGTCTATAATCTGGAGTTTGACGGGGAGGAGTTCTTGTATGCCAACGGTTTTTCCGTAGGAGATTTTGATATGCAGAACCACATGCCGCGGGAGAAAACGACAAAGAGAGAGTATTCTTTTGACACAAAGCCGGTTGCGGAGGAGATGAGGAAGCTTCTCAGACTATATCAGGAAAATATGGAATGATCAGATGCAGTAACATTCTATGCCGCCGGAACCGTTATTCAATCAGATAAATCAGAAAAATAGATGTAGATACGAAAACTACATATAGTGACTTTTAGAATCGGATATGGTATAATGTATGGTGTAATCTGTTTTTGGCAGACAAGTACCGCAGATCCCTGCAGGATGCCATATCCGATTTCAAGAACGTGCAAATTTACAGGAAATTCAGTTCCGGGAGGGTTAGAAACGGGCAATTCAGGGAAAAATTTCTTAAGTATCTGTTTGGCCAAAAGAGTGTTTGAGAGAAAGAAGGTCTATCCAATGGGAAAGAAAAAATTGGGGCGCATCCTGGCGACAGGAGCAGCAGCTGCTGCAGCAGGCGTAGCTGCAAAAAAGGTTTACGACACGAAGAAAAAGAAAGATGAGATCCAAAAAGAGGCGGTAGAGGAAGCTGTGATGAAGCGCCGCGACTATACCGGACGGACGGCTCATTTTATCGGCGGCGGTCTGGCCAGCCTGGCCGGAGCCGCTTATCTGATAAGGGACTGCAAATTCCCCGGCAGCCAGATTACGGTCTATGAGGGAATGCATATTCTGGGCGGCAGCAATGATGGAATCGGAACGCCGGAAGGCGGTTTCGTATGCCGCGGCGGCCGTATGCTGAACGAAGAGACATACGAAAACTTCTGGGAGCTGTTCAGAACGATTCCTTCCTTAACACAGCCGAACAGAAGCGTAACAGAGGAAATTCTGAATTTCGACCATGCGCATCCCACCTGCGCCAAAGCACGTCTGGTCGACAGGGACGGCAATATTCTGGATGTCCGCAGCATGGGCTTTACCCAGGCTGAGAGAATGAGAATCCTGAAGCTTCTGCGTACCGATGAGAAGGAACTGGATGATGTGACGATCCAGGAGTGGTTTAAGGACATGCCTCATTTCTTTACAACGAATTTCTGGCATATGTGGCAGACCACATTCGCATTCCAGACCTGGAGCAGCGTATTTGAATTCCGCCGGTATATGAACAGAATGATTTTTGAATTCAGCCGAATTGAGACACTGGAAGGCGTCACGAGAAGCCCGCTGAACCAGTACGACAGCGTGATCCGCCCGATAGAAGAGTTCCTGAGAAAAGAGGGCGTGGTATTTAAGGAGAATTGTACGGTAGAGGATATAGATTTTGCAGAGGGAGACGATATCACGGTTACCAGACTCCACCTGAATCATAATGGCGAGACTGAGACTGTGGAGCTGGGAGCGGAGGATCTCTGTTTCATGATTAACGCCTGCATGACTGACAGCGCGACTCTGGGCGATCTCCATACCCCTGCGCCGGTACCGCAGCAAAAGCCCATATCCGGCGAGCTCTGGAGTAAGATAGCAGCAAAGAAACCGGGCCGTCTCGGCAATCCGGAGCCATTCTTTACAAAAGAGAATGAGTCCAACTGGCTGAGCTTTACCGTTACCTGCCGTGGAGACAAGATTTTAAAGAAGATCGAGGCATTCACCGGCAATATTCCCGGCAGCGGTGCGCTTATGACATTTAAGGATTCAGGATGGAAGATGAGCAGCGTAGTGGCGGCTCAGCCTCACTTCCCGAACCAGCCGTCCGATGTCACGATATTCTGGGGCTACGGCCTTTATACCGACCGGGAAGGCGATTATGTGAAGAAAGCCATGAAGGACTGTACCGGTGAGGAGATGCTGCTTGAATACCTGCACCAGCTTCATATCCCGGAGGAAGAGATTGCCGGGCTGATGGAGACGGTCATCAATGTTATTCCCTGTTATATGCCGTATATCGATGCACAGTTCCAGCCGCGCAAGATGAGCGATCGTCCCCCGGTAGTTCCGGAGGGTTCCACCAACTTTGCAATGATAAGCCAGTTCGTGGAGATCCCGGAGGACATGGTATTTACGGAAGAATATTCCGTGAGAGCCGCCAGAATCGCAGTTTATACGCTGATGGGCGTCAACAAAAAGATCTGCCCCGTTACGCCGTATAATAAGATGCCTAAGATTCTGTTAAAAGCAGTTAAAAAAGCTTATTTATAGAGCAAATTCCTGCTGGTTATTAAATTTATCATTCTGCCCCCAAAGCGGTCAACGGAGAGAAAATCGACTCCCTGCGCTGCTTTGGGGGTTATTTTCTGCCTTAACAATTCTTATCCCGCTTTTCTTATAATGAACAAATAATATCTTATGGATAAAAATATCACATGTTCCCCTTTTTATATAAAAAATTGAAAATATACAAAGACTTATTTCCCTGCTATGCTGTCCCTATCAAAAAATTGAAATAAGTTCACAGGTCAGAAGGAGGTAAGAAATGAAACTTGGGACAACGGAATTAATCCTGATCCTGGTGGTGGCTCTGGTAGTCTTCGGGCCGTCCAAACTGCCTGAGCTGGGGAAGCTTGCGGGACAGGCGGTAGGCTCTTTTAAGAAGTATGTAAATTCCTTCGAAGGAGAGTGGAAAGAGGACGCGGGACCGGTAAGGACGGAGCAGGCGGCGAAAAAAACGGCGGAAACACAGGCCGTGATGACGGAAGAGACCACCTCACAGATGAAAAGTGAAAACCGGGAACAGGCGGAGGGTATAAGGATATCTAACGAAGCCGCCGTATAGCAGGAAACTGCTCAAGAGGAGAAAGGAAGAAAAGAATGAGACTTGGTACGACAGAACTGTTAATAATTATGGGCATAGCAATTCTGATATTTGGGCCGAAGAAATTACCCCAGCTTGGCAAGGCAATGGGGCAGACGATCGGGAATTTTAAAAGAAGCAGCAAAAGAGCCGAGGACGATACGATTCAGGTAACGGAGGAGCAGACAGAAGTTTAAGATAAGCGGGGTGATGGAATTGGAGAAAGAGACGGGCAGAAGCCGTACCGCTGTATTAAAACGCTTTGGCTTTCGAAAAGAAACGCAGGAGTGCCGGATGTCGCTGGTATCTCATCTGGAAGAGTTCAGAAAACGGCTGGTAGCCTGCATCATATGTTTTTTTGCAGCCGTACTGCTCTGTCTGGGCCAGGCGGCCTGGCTGACGGAACGTCTGATGGAAAAGGCGCAGGGATTTCAATTTGTTTACATAGCCCCGACGGAGCTGGTGCTGTCCTATGTCCGTCTGGCCCTGACGGGGGGCGTGTCACTGGCATGCCCGGTGATGCTTTATCAGATTTGGGGATTTATCAGGCCGGGGCTGACGCGCAGGGAACGGCAGTCCTGCTTTGTGATTCTGACCTTTGGAATGCTGCTTTTTTTAATAGGGGCGGCATTTGCCTTTGAAATTGTTCTTCCGATTACGCTGCTGTTTTTTGCCGGGATGAATGCAGGGCAGACGATTTCCCCGATGGTATCCATTGAAAGCTATATCAGCTTTGTGTCCACCACCCTGGTGACATTCGGAATCGTTTTTGAACTGCCGGTCGTTGTGATTATGTTAACCAGAATCGGACTGCTGAATCCGGCAATGCTGAGGAAAAACAGGAAGTATGTCATTCTTGCGGTATTCGTGCTTGCTGCGTTTATTACGCCGCCGGATGTGACATCACAGATACTGGTAGCATTCCCCATGCTGTTTTTGTTTGAAATAAGCCTGCTTCTGAGCAGAATCCTGTTCCGTAAACGGCTTAAGAGAGAAATGCAGGTAAACGGACAAGAAGCAGGGGACGTATAAAAATACTTACAGAATAAAATTGGAGGAGGAAAGCCGAATGAAAGAATGGGAGAAAACAGAGATTGAGGAAGGAAGGCCGGACGGGAAGATAAGCAGGCGCCAGTTCGTAAAAGGCATGGCCTGGGGAGCGGCGGCAATCAGCCTGTCTTCGATCCTGCCCGGCTGTGCGGCAGCCGCCGTTGCGACAGGAACGGAGGGAACGACAAAAGGAGCCGGTGAGACAACGGCGCCGGTAAGCGCAGGCAGCCCGGAGGGAGGCATTTATATCCAGGGCGGAGATATCAATATGAATGGTCAGACTTATACGCTGGAATTTATCCAGCCGGTGAAACTGGTGGCCAAGATTGACGGCGAAGAGAAGACGGAAGGGACATGGAGGTCAAGCAATAAACACCTTGTATCCGTAGATCCCGACGGAACCATTGTCATGCGTGACGGGGTGGGGGGATATGATGTTGAGATTACCTGGTCCTTTGAAGGGACCGTCTATTCCGTCAACTTCCATACGGGCCAGACTTCAGGCGCACACTCTATCGAAGTGGACCGTCCGATGACGAGAGGCGATTTTCTAATCCGTCTGGCCGACTATTTCGGCTGGTATCATTATAACGGCGTCATGGACGACGGAACCGATATTGACAATGAAGGCAATATCATGACAGCGGAGCGCGTGAGAAACTATTTTGACGTGACGGGAAGAAACGATTATGTAAAACCGGTGGAAGCGGCGCTCGATATGGGCATCCTGACGGCATCCTCCCCGGACGACTGCTTTTATCCGATGTCCGTCATGACCCGCGAGGATGCGGCGGTAATCCTGTGCAGAGCGTTTTGCCTGGAAGCCCTTAAGGAAGATTATCTGTCTGACTTCGAGGATGCGGCAAAAATAAGTCCGGAATGCAGAGATGCCTTAAATACGCTGACAGGGCGCAATTTCATGCGGGGGATAACCGACCGGACGCTGGGACCGTCAGACGGGATAACAGATACGCAGGCGCGGATCATAATTGAAGCAATCAGCAGAAGAATCGTGTCCCCGGTGTGGTCTATGCCTGTTTCCCACAGAAAATTCGTACGCTGCCGGCCAATCTGGTTTACATCGACAAAGAATGCCACGGTGCACTGGCGCTGCCGGGCCTTCAACATCTCCCATCCGCAGATGAAGGGGCTGTTTGTCGGGGATCGGGGCAACGGCGTCACCTTGAGCGACGAATGGGGCGAGTGGATTGATTATATTCCGGGATACTCCACGGATCCGATGTTCGGACTGAATAATAACTGGGATTTTCCTTATGATAATGTTTACTTCTGTGTGGAGGTGGAGGCATATGCCACCAGGGACGGACTGGAAGACAGCCCTGTCAGCCGCTTTATCTGGCGGATTGACCGTCCGGCCTGGCATGATTTTGCCACAGACAAGCTGCATGAAGGCTCAGAGGATTACCCGGCCGTTTACCGGTTTTTTGATAACTTTCAGGCTGCCGCTTATTATATTGAGGGCAGCAAGATGGGAATCCTATACGACGGCCTGATGCCCACGAATACGACAACCACTCTGATTGACCAGGTCAATAAGATTGCGACCAAACCTTATGTTTTTGTGCTGGGACACAATCACGGGGATCATAAGGGGGCGATGGCAGCCGCTTACAACAACGGACTTGATGTTTACTTCTGCGACAGGGTAGGTCCGATTGACGGAGAGTGGAGTATAGAGACATATGCCAAGGATTACACAAGCGGAAATCCGACTGTCGTGGACACTGTATCGGGCACATACACAGGCGACAAGGTTCACCTTGTGTCGGAGGGGGATGTTCTGGATCTGGGCAACTGCAAGTTTGAAGTTTATCAGCTTCCCGGCCATGAAGACGCATCCATTCTGATTTATGACCGTGAACACGGGCTGCTGTTCTCTTCCGATATTTATGGAGTCAACCGTTACTGGGTAGCGGATCAGTTTGGGGCAAAGGGTGTCCGCCAGGATTTGCTGCTCTCGCTGCACCAGCAGCTTATGGCTGCCTATACAAAGGACGGCAGGCAGGTACGGGAGCTGTACACCGGACATAACCGGATTGGCGTTGGAAGCGATTATCTGATGGTATGGGAACAGTGCCTGCAAAATCTCGTTAATTACGGGCCGGACAGCGTCAGCGACGACAGGCGCGGAGACGGGGCAATTCTGGCAAAGGACGGCAACAGCTTCAATACTCTTAACTGGACCGGTTTCTCCATCTCGGGAAAACAGGTTGTGGCAGAATACAAGGGGAAATACGACGGCAATGTATTTACGCGTATTGAGCTTGATAATACGGGCGAAAGCGACCGCGTGGAGAGCAACCTGTATTTTGATTATAAGACAAATGCACAGCTGAGCAATGTCACTTTTTCGGATGCAGAACTCGTGGGCCATGATTTCAAATACAAAGCGGGGCAGGAAATGGAAAATGAGCTGCTGGAGGACGGCAGGTTAAAATACGCTGTTTCTAATAAATTCGTTCCCTTTGATTACGAGTATGAAGTGCTGATTTCCCCGCTTCAGGATATGGTGACTATGACGCCGGTGGCAATGTCCGACCGGATTGCCGCGCTGACCGTCAACGGCGCCCCGGCGTCCAGCCGCTGTCCCGTTACCGTACCGGCCTCCGGTCCCGCCGTTGTGACGGTGACGGGCCCGGATGGAAAAACGAACCGGACGTATACCTTTACATTCAGGACGGCCTGATAAGTTCGCAGGTATGGCTGTCTGCCGATTTATCAAAAAGGTTTTTACCATTTTAAGTCCCCGGGGTGCCGATTTCATGCGCTCCGGGGATTTGACGTAACAGTTCAGCCGCGACCGGAACGGACCATGTCCGGTGTGGTGAGGGGCTGGCTGAGTTTTCCGTCCCTGGTTGAAGGTTGTCGTGAGGGGAATCCGGCCGG
>OLPX01000781.1_pt1 | contig 26331 bp, 20 predicted proteins | sample 1672491 | NCBI WGS metagenome assembly OLPX01 (sample SAMEA3136692, study PRJEB25190) | human gut metagenome | biome: human gut; feature: human-associated habitat; material: faeces | place: Austria | collected 2013 | reverse complement strand
GACCTACACCCTTAGCAGGGGCGCCTCTTCGGCCTCTTGAGTATTTCTCCGAATTCACAATTTCCATATGATTGGTCCTGCGACATTTCTGTCCTCAGACGCATTGATCATTATACTAGATCAACTCGTCCTTGTCAACCCATTTTTAACGACATTTTGCGACTATTTGCGATATCGCCTTTTAGGGGCCGGATGCGAGGGCCAGACATCGGGATATCATTGAAAATTGAGTCCATTTCAATTATGATTTATCGATCCTATTATCATATCGTAACCAAAAAAACAGATTCTATGCCTCATGGCGGAAAAGGATATTGTGATGAATAACTGCTCAGGACCATCGAGTGCTATTATATAGTAGATGAGGCAGACCGCCGGGTGATCTGTGGGAATTCCGGCTTAATCAGTCTTTGCGGGCCGGAAATCATGGAGCTGCCATTCCAAGAAGCGCTGAAGGGCTCCCCCCCTTCTGAACCTGTTTGTGCAGGAAATGTCCGGCTCCTTAAACTGGGCACTGGCCCTTAAAGGCACGGAAAACTATTTGCTGGTGCGAAACCGATGGGTGGAACGAAACTGTTCCCCTGATTATCCGGATCTGGCAGCAGACCAGATCCTGGAAATGATCCGGGAGACCAACCGCGCATACGGCATTCCTCCGTGCGAGCTTGCGGTTGGAACCGCCCTGCGCAAACCCGGACAAAGTTTTGCGGACCTTGAAAAGCTGGCCGACGACAGAATGTATGTTTGTAAAATGCAAATGAAAGCTACCGGATATTCCGATTGATTTCCTCCTGAATCCGGTCATGGACGATCTGCGCGATCTCCACCGTCTTCATCCCCGCATACTGATCCGGATAAATGGGCTCCAGATAATGGATCTCCACCCGCTCGCGCCGGAGAGAGCGGATGTCAAAGGGCCGGTAGCTGTTAATCAGCGCTACGGGCACGATGGGACATCCCGCCTTTACGGCGCTTTTAAAGGTGCCGCTCTTGAATTCCAGAATTTCATTTCCATTGCGGCTGCGGTGGCCCTCGGGGAATATCACAAAATTATCTCCCTGCTTCACCCGCTTTGTCACCTCGCCGATCACGCGCACCTGATCTTTGATGTCGTCCCGGTCCATGGACAGGCTTCGCATCGCTCCCAGGACCTGTTTTACCAGCACCAGCTCAGCCGCTTCCTTCTTAATCACAACCGAAAACGGCCGCGGACAGGTGGCAAACAGCGCCAGCACGTCAAACAGCCCCTGATGGTTGGGAAACATAATAAACCCGTCCCGCTTTGGAATCAGGTCCGCACCGGTGCACACCAGATCCACACGCCCCCTGCGGATGATCCGTTTGTCCATCTTTGCAATATATTCATATCGTTCTTCTTTGGTGTGCCTGTCCTCAGGCCGCCCCATACGGCCGATTTTATAAAGCCATATGGGAGCATGAAACAGGTTCATAAGTACCATATAGATGATCCGCCACATAACTGCCTACCCCTTATGTTAAATTTCCGGCTCCATAATTTCACAAAGGGCCTCCCGTTGCTGCGGGAAGCCCTTTACTCATTCTTGTTCCGTATTACGCTTCGCTGCCGGATTCGTCCCCTTCAGTCTCCTCGGATTCCTCCTCCGAATCGCTGTTCTCGTCCTCTATATACTCTTCGTTGTAGACATTGCTGTCCTTGGTCACGCTCTCGCGCACTTTTGCGATGCTTGCAACCTTGATATCGGAATCATGGTCAATCGCCATCAGCTTCACGCCCGAGGTATTTCGCCCAATCACGGAAATATCGTCCACCACCATGCGGATCACAATCCCCTCGGTGGTGATCATCATGATCTCACGGCCGTCGTCCACCAGCTTGGCTCCAATGAGGCAGCCGGTCTTCTCCGTGATCTTGTAGCAGATCACGCCCTTGCCGCCGCGGTTCTGAGCGCTGAACTCGTTGATCACCGTGCGTTTGCCCATACCGTTCTCGGACACCACAAGCAGGGAGTCGCCCTGGCTGGCCATCTGCATGCCGATCACCTCGTCCCCATCCTCAAATCGCATACCGATCACACCCATGGAAACGCGGCCGGTCACCCGGACGTCGGTCTCATGGAACCGGATACACATGCCGTTCTTGGTGATCAGGAAAATGTCCTCCTGATTGTCCGTTGCCTTGACCTCGATCAGCTCGTCGTTCTCCCGCAGCACAATGGCCTGCAAGCCGTTCTTGCGCACGTTCTCGTACTCGCACATGGGCGTTTTCTTCACCATGCCGCCCTTCGTGGCCATAAACAGGTATTTGTCCTCATTGTACTCCCGCATGGGAATAATCGCCGTGATCTTCTCCTCCGGCTGAAGCTGGAGCAGGTTCACAATGGCGGTGCCCCTTGCGGTACGGCCTGCCTCGGGAATCTCGTATGCCTTCAGGCGGTAAACCCGGCCCGTGTTGGTAAAGCACATCACATAATGGTGGTTGGTGGTCATCAGAAGGTCCTCAATGTAGTCCTCCTCGATGGTCTGCATCCCCTTGATGCCCTTTCCGCCGCGGTTCTGGGACCGGAAATTGTCCACGTCCATACGCTTGATGTAACCCAAATGAGTCATGGCGATCACCGTGTCCTCATCGGGAATCAGGTCTTCCATGGACATGTCGTCGTCATAACCGATGGCCGTGCGTCGGTCGTCGCCGTATTTGTCGGCAATTACGGTAATCTCATCTTTGATCACAGTTAAAAGCTTTTTCTCGTCCGCAAGAATCGCCTTCAACTCGCTGATTCTCGCCTGGAGCTCCTTGTACTCATTTTCAATCTTCTCACGCTCCAAACCGGTTAGAGCGCGCAGACGCATGTCCACGATGGCCTGGGCCTGGGCATCGGAGAGCCCGAAGCGCTCCGTCAAAAGCCGCTTGGCCTCCGACACGTTGGCGGAACCGCGGATAATGCTGATCACCTCGTCGATGTGATCCAGGGCGATGAGCAGACCTTCCAAAATATGGGCGCGCTCCTCCGCCTTGTTTAAGTCGTACTGGGTCCTTCTGCGGACCACGTCCTCCTGGTGCTTTAAGTAGTAATCCAGCATCTGGTGCAGATTCAGCACCTTGGGCTGGCTGTCCACCAGTGCCAGCATAATCACGCCGAAAGTGTCCTGCAGCTGGGTGTGTTTTAACAGCTGGTTTAAAATCACGTTGGCGTTCACATCCCGGCGCAGCTCTATGTTGATGCGCATGCCTTCACGGTTGGACTCGTCGCCGATGTAGGTGATCCCGTCGATCTTTTTCTCCTTCACCAGGTCGGCGATCTTCTCGATGAGCCGGGCCTTGTTGACCATATAGGGCAGCTCGGAGACAATAATTCTGGATTTGCCGTTGGCCATGGTCTCAATGTTGGTCACGGCCCGCACTTTGATCTTGGAACGGCCGGTGCGGTAGGCCTGCTCGATGGCCCTGCGGCCCAAAATAGTGGCTCCGGTGGGGAAGTCGGGACCCTTGACGATCTCCATGAGCTCTTCCATGGTAGTCTCCCGGTCTTCCTGGACCCGGTTGTCAATCATTTTCACCACAGCGCCCACCACCTCGCGCAGGTTGTGGGGCGGAATATTGGTGGCCATACCCACGGCGATACCGGATGCGCCGTTGACCAGCAGGTTGGGGTACCGGGAGGGAAGCACAACCGGCTCCCGCTCGGTTTCGTCGAAGTTGGGCACAAAGTTGACGGTGTCTTTATTGATGTCCGCCAGCATTTCCATGGAAATCTTGCTCAGACGGGCTTCCGTGTATCGCATAGCCGCAGCGCCGTCGCCGTCCACGGAACCGAAGTTGCCGTGTCCGTCCACCAGCGGGTAACGGGTAGACCACTCCTGGGCCATGTTGACCAGAGCGCCGTAAATAGAGCTGTCGCCGTGGGGGTGATATTTACCCATGGTATCGCCGACGATACGGGCGCATTTACGGTGGGGTTTATCCGGACCGTTGTTCAGCTCGATCATGGAGAACAGGACGCGTCTCTGAACCGGCTTAAGGCCGTCTCTTACATCGGGCAGCGCCCTGGCGCTGATTACACTCATGGCGTAGTCGATGTACGACTGCTCCATAGTCTTTTTAAGGTCTACCTCGTGAACCTTGTCAAATACATTTGGTTCCATATTCAATCTCCTTTATATTTGCAATGTAACAGCTGATGCGAGTTTATTAAATGTCCAGATTCTGTACGCGCTTGGCGTTGGACTCGATAAATTCTCTTCTCGGCTCAACCTGGTCGCCCATGAGGGTGGTGAAGGTCAAATCCAGCTCGGACTGGGTCTCGTCGTCCATGGTCACCCGCAGAAGGATTCTGCGCTCGGGATCCATGGTGGTCTCCCAGAGCTGCTCCGCGTCCATCTCTCCCAGACCTTTGTAACGCTGGATCTTGTTATTGCCGTCGCGGCCGACATCCGTCAGGATAGAGTTTAACTCCTCGTCGCTGTAGGCGTACCAGATGCGTTTGTTTTTCTCAACCTTGTATAACGGCGGCTGGGCCAGGTACACGTATCCCTGTTTGATCAGCTCCGGCATAAACCGGTAAAGGAAGGTCAGAAGCAGGGTGCTGATGTGGGCTCCGTCCACATCGGCATCGGTCATGATAATGATCTTGTGGTAGCGCAGCTTTGTGATATCGAAATCTTCATGGATTCCGGTTCCGAAGGCGGTGATCATGGCCTTGATCTCGGCGTTGCCGTAGATGCGGTCCATTCTGGCCTTTTCCACGTTTAAAATCTTTCCGCGCAGGGGCAGGATAGCCTGGGTTGCGCGGGATCTGGCGGTCTTTGCGGAGCCGCCGGCGGAATCTCCCTCTACGATGTAAATCTCGCAGTTTACCGGATTCTTGTCGGAACAGTCCGCCAGCTTTCCGGGCAGGGCCACTCCGTCCAGAGCGGATTTACGGCGCGTCAAATCCCTGGCCTTGCGGGCAGCCGCGCGGGCGCGCTGGGCCAGAATGGATTTCTCACAGATGCTCTTGGCCACCGAAGGATTCTGCTCCAGGAAATAGGTCAGCTGCTCGCTGACTACATTGTCCACTGCGGTTCTGGCTTCGCTGTTGCCCAGCTTCTGCTTGGTCTGCCCCTCAAACTGGGGATCCTCGATCTTTACGCTGATGATAGCGGTTAACCCCTCCCGGATATCCTCGCCGGACAGACTGTCCTCATTTTCCTTGAGAAGCTTGTTCTTGCGGGCGTAATCGTTGAAGGTCTTGGTCAGGGCGTTCTTAAATCCGGTCAGATGGGTGCCGCCCTCGGGGGTGTTGATATTGTTTACAAAGGTGTAAATCCCCTCGGTGTAGGAGTCGTTGTGCTGCAAGGAAACCTCCACGTACACGCCCTCCCGTGTTCCCTCGCAGTAGATCACCTGCTCGTATAAGGGGGTTTTTCCCTTGTTGAGATAAGCCACAAACTCGCGGATACCGCCCTCGTAATGGAAAGTTTTCTCTTTCACTTCCTCCTCGCGGTCGTCCCGCAGAGTGATTTTTAAATTCTTGGTCAGGAAGGCGGTCTCGCGCAGACGGATCTTCAAGGTGTCATAGTCGAACTCCGTCTCCTCGAAAATTTCCTTGTCGGGAAGGAATCTAACATGGGTGCCGTGCTCGTGGGGTTCGCATTTGCCTACGATCTTCAGGGGATACATCACCTTCCCCCGCTCATAGCGCTGCTGGTAAATGTTCCCGTCCAGATAGACCTGAACCTCCAGCCACTCGGAGAGAGCGTTTACAACGGATGCGCCAACGCCGTGGAGGCCGCCGGACACCTTGTAGCCGCCGTTGCCGAACTTTCCGCCGGCGTGAAGGATGGTAAACACCACCTCAACCGCGGGCAGACCCGCTTTTTTCTGTATGCCAACCGGGATTCCGCGGCCGTCGTCGATTACGGTGATGGAATTGTCCTCATTGATGGTCACTTCAATGGAATCACAATATCCCGCCAATGCCTCGTCCACCGCATTATCTACAATCTCATATACCAGATGATGAAGACCTCTGGCGCTTGTACTGCCGATGTACATGCCCGGCCGCTTTCTGACGGCCTCAAGCCCCTCCAAAATCTGAATCTGATCTGCTCCGTATTGCTCTCCCATGCTTATATCTTCCTTTCTTGTTCTTGGCGGGATCAGTTTTCACTGACCACAGCGCCGTCGATGACTTTAAATATCTTGTCTATTTTAAACCGATTGTTTACAAAATCGTCCAATCCCGTGCAGGTGATGATGGTCTGAATGTCGTTGATCGCGTTTAACAGATGGTTCTGCCTGCCGGCGTCCAGCTCGGACAGCACGTCGTCCAGCAGCAGAATCGGCCGGTCGTGGATCAACTGTTTGACCAGCTCCAGCTCAGACAGCTTTAAGGACAGAGCCGCCGTGCGCTGCTGTCCCTGGGAACCGAATTTGCGGATATCGATGCCGTTGACAAAAAAACTGATGTCGTCCCGGTGCGGGCCGCACAGCGTCGTCTTCTGCTTCATATCCTGGGGTCTGCTCCGCTTTAACGCCTCCTCAAACTGGGCGGCGTCGGTGTCCGGCTCGTAACAGATCTTTAAATCTTCCTTCTGGCCGGATAACCTGGCGTGGATCCCGTGAATCATCTCATTCAGTCGGCAGACAAAGTCCCCGCGGTACTCCATCACTTCTTTTCCATAATTTACCAGTTGCATATCCCATACATCCAACGTCTCCCCGTAGTCCGGCCGGAAAGCCAGCTCCTTTAACAGCTTGTTGCGCTGGACCAGCACTTTGTTGTACTGGACAAGGGAGTGGACGTACAGTTTATTCAACTGGCACAGTTCCATATCGATAAATCTTCTGCGTTCGGAGGGGCCGTTTTTGATGATGTTCAGATCTTCCGGCGAGAAACACACCACATTGGCGATACCGAAAAGTTCGCTGGCCCTGCGAATTGGCATCCCATTGATCGCGATCCCCTTAGGCTTGTTTTTCTTCAGATGCATGTCGATGCGATAGGGAACATCGTTCTTTCGGATCTGCATCTTGATGTGGGACTCATCCTGGTCGAACCGGATAATATCCCGGTCCTTTGCGTTTTTATGGGATTTTGAGGTGCAGCAGACGTATACCGCTTCCAGGATATTGGTCTTTCCCTGGGCGTTGTCGCCGTACAGAATGTTCGTTCCCTCATTTAATTCCATATGTAATTCTTCGTAGTTCCGATAATTTTTCAGCTCTATGGATTCAATGATCATGGAACATTCCTTTTTCTACTTCACAATTTTGATGGTCTCGCCTTTGTAGGCGACCACGTCGCCGTCCACCAGCTTTTTGCCCCGCTGGGTGGCTACCTCGCCGTTGACCTTGACGTTTCCGTCCTCAACGGCGTATTTTGCCTCCACTCCGGACTCGACCAGGCCGGCGGCTTTTAACGCCTGGCCCAGTTTGATATACTCGTCTCTCAGTTTGATTGTTTCCATAAGGTCCTCCGCTTAAACCGACGCAGCGTTGAAATTCACCGGCAGAATCAGATAGATGTAGTTTTCCTCGTCATCCTTGATGAAGCAGGGGGACTTGGGATTCATCATATAAAGGTTGATTTCCTCGTCGTCAATGGCGCGCAAGGCGTCGATGAGGAATTTGGGGTTAAAGCCGATCATAATATCCTTGCCGTTCTTGTGGATCAGCAGGTCCGCATTCATGGAACCGAAGCTGGAATTCAGTTTCAGCTGCATGGAATTGTCGGTGATGTTGATGATCAGCGGCTTTTTGTCGTTCTCCCGGATCAGGATCGTGGCGCGCTCGATGCAGTCCAAAAACTCCTTTTTGTTGACGGAAACCTTTGTCTCGTAATCGCTGGAGAGCATCTGGCTGATGCGAAAATACTCGCCCTCGATCAGGCGGGAGACCACGATGGTACTGTCAAACTCAAACAGGATATGGTTGGCGCTGAAGTAGATCAGCACCTCCTTTTCGTTGTCGCCATTTAAAATTTTGCTGACCTCGCCCAGAGTCTTGCCGGGCACGATCACCTTGATATCGTCGTAATGGTCCTTTAAGCGGACCTTGCGGATGGAAATACGGTGTCCGTCCAGGGAAACCACCTGGAGCTGGTTCTCATTGACCTCAAAGAGCTCACCCGACATCATCTTGTTGCTGTCGTTGGGCGAGATGGAGAAAATGGTCTGCTGGATCACCTCTTTTAAGGTGAACTGGGACAGACAGATATATTTATCGCGCTCAATATAGGGAAGGTAGGCAAATTCCTCGCCGTCACGGCCCTGGATGTTGAATACGGAGTTCTCGCATCGGATGGTGGTGTTGAACCGCTCGTCGCTCTCAATGGAGACAACGGCGGAGCTTTCGCTGGAAACCCTTCTGGTGATCTCGGAGAAGAGCTTCGCATCCAGAGCGATTTTGCCGTGTTCCAGGATTTCCCCGGCTACCGTAGTCTCGATTCCCAGTTCCATGTCGTTGCCGGTGAGTTTGATTTCACTCCCGCTGGCATCGATGAGGATACATTCCAATATAGACATGGTGGTTTTTGAGGGAACTGCCTTCAGTACAATATTAATTCCGTTGACAAGCGCATCTTTTTGAAATCTCAGCTTCATAATTGTTGATAACTTCCTTTCTGACTTGGTGTGAATCTTGGTTGCCTTTACGATATAAAATAAAGAGTAATTTTTCGTCGAAACCGTAGTAGGGGTTGTGGGTTTGTGTAAAAGTACCTGAACCCCTTAAAATATATGGACAAGCAGGTGTGAACCAGGCTGTGGAAATCTCGGTTTTTTTGGAAGGATAACTTGAGGTTTATCCACAAGGCCTTCAAAATGGTTTTTAAGGTTAAAATGCTCGCATCTCGCATCCACAGCTCGTCCACATGGTTTTCACAGGTTATTGTGGATTGATTTTCTTCTTTAGGATCTCGATCGTATTCTTCAGCGTCTCGTCTTTCAAGAGGTCCGCTGTGATTTTATCGGCTCCGTGTATGACGGTGGTGTGGTCGCGCCCGCCAAGAAACCGGCCAATGGTCTGAAGGGGAGTGGCCGTCATATTGCGGCAGAGATACATAACGATCTGCCGGGGATAGACGATTTCCTTGTTGCGCTTCTGGGAGGAAATGTCCAGGGGGGCCAGTCCGAAGTGGTCGGAGACCACCTGGATGATCAGGTCCGGTGTCACTTCCCGCTGGGCTCCGGGGGAGATAATGTCCTTTAGGGCCTCCTCGGCCAGTTCCAGAGTGATGTCGCACTTGTTCAGCCGGGAAAGGGCCACGATCTTGGTGAGAGCGCCTTCCAGTTCCCGGATATTGGACTTGATATTGGTGGCAATGTACTTGATCACTTCATTGTCGATATTATAACCTTCCAGCTCTTCTTTTTTCTGCAGAATCGCCATCCGCGTCTCGTAGTCCGGGGACTGGATGTCCACGGTCAGGCCCCACTCAAAGCGGGAGCGCAGACGTTCTTCCAGCGTCTCGATCTCCTTGGGCGGTTTATCGGAGCTGATAATGATCTGTTTTTTCGACTCGTACAGGGTGTTGAAGGTGTGGAAGAATTCTTCCTGGGTACTTTCCTTGCCGATGATAAACTGGATATCATCGATGAGCAGCACGTCGTTGTTGCGGTATTTCTCGCGGAACTCCGTGGTGGTGATGTTATTTTTGTTCCGAATCGCATCGATCAGTTCATTAGTAAAGGTCTCCGAGCTGACATAGAGGATCTTGGAGGTCGGAGTGTTCTTTAATATGAAGTGGGCGATTGCGTGCATCAGGTGGGTTTTCCCCAATCCCACGCCTCCGTAGATAAACAGGGGATTGTAAATCTCACCTGGCGACTCAGCTACGGCCAGGGCAGCGGCGTGGGCCAGGTTGTTGTTGGAGCCCACCACAAAGGTGTCGAAGGTGTACTTGGGATTCAAGTTGGCGCTCTGAATCACGTCCGGGCTGACGGAGGTATTGTTTTTCTCGATCAGCTGCGGCTCTGTGGAAAGGTTGGCCTCGGCCAGCTGATCCTCCAGCTTGAATTCAATTTCACACTCCACTCCGAGGAATTCGGAGATTGCGACCTTCATGAGCAGGCTGTATCTGCGCTTTACATAGGCTAAAAAGGTCTGTTCCGGGACAATGATGGTCACGGTATTGTTCTTAAATGAGTACGGCTTTAAGGGTAACAGCCACGTCTTAAAGGAGATATCGCTTATCTCATGTTCTTCTTTCAGATTTAATAGGATCTGCTCCCAATTTTTCTCAATTATATCGATCATTTTCAGTCTCCTAAACCTCTATTGCAAAATAGCCCAATCTAAAACCATTGTATACTAAAGAAAGAATATTTTCAATGAAAAAATACAAATGCTGTGGATAAGTCGGAGTATTTGGAAATAAATAGGTGCATTTCTGTGGATAACTCTGTGAATCGGTTGGGGAATTTTTGTTGGCAGGCTGTGGACGGAAGGTTTGTCCACAAAGATGCGAATTGGATAAACAGGAGTTTTACACAGCGGGGAAAACTTTGGAAAATCTGGGATTTCAGATGCGCGATGTGGAAATATTCAGATGCAATCCACAGTTATCCACATGTTATCCACAAATTGTGGATAATATTATGTAAATTAACAAAAATCCATTGACTGAGCGGTGGATTACCTTTATAATCAGGGCGTGATATTGCATTGTATCTTATTAATTAAGAACAGTAGCAAGGAGGAAAAAAAATTGAATAAGAAAAAAAAAGACACCCGCTGGCTTGCAAGTGTCGCACTTATGATGGCGGTGGTCATCCTGTTGGCGAATACGCCCCTGGGAATGATCCAGCTGCCGGTAATCAAGGCGACAACCGTGCACATCCCTGTCATTTTAGGCGCCATACTGCTGGGGCCGTTGGCAGGCTGTATCCTGGGGGCGACCTTTGGCGTTTGCTCGTTAATCAGCAACACCATGGCGCCGACCTTGTTATCCTTCGCCTTTTCTCCGTTTTTGAGCATGACCGGAATCCCCGGGGCGCTGAAAGCGGTGTGGGTATCCGTGGGCTGCCGGATTATGATCGGTTTGGTGGCCGGATGGCTCTGGATTCTGTTCAAAAAGGTGAAGCTGAATCCGGTTATCGCGCTGCCAATTACTGGATTTGTGGGAGCTTTGACCAATACGGCATTTGTGATGGGGAGTATCTACAAGCTGTTTATCAATGAGTACGCGCAGGTGAAGGAAGTTGCCATTGACGCGGTTTGGGGCCTCATTATGGCGACCGTGACCGCATCCGGGATTCCGGAGGCGATTGTGGCGGCAATTCTGGTGGCAATAATCGGAAAAGTGCTGATAAATATCGTAAAAATCGCTTGACGTAGCGCGGTTTCTTCTATATAATTGAGAAGATGTTTAATTATACTAGTCTAAATGTGTGTTTTCACATTGCCAGATAAGTTGATTGATAGGAGGTGCATGGGACTCATGAAGATGACATTTCAGCCTAAGAAAAGACAGAGAGCTAAAGTTCACGGTTTCAGAGCGAGAATGAGCAGCGCAGGCGGCAGAAAAGTGTTAGCTGCCAGAAGAGCAAAAGGCAGAGCCAGACTGAGCGCATAATTGAAAGCATTGAGACATAGGCCACAGAATCTTGTGGCCTTTTATTGAATGTAATGGCCCGCTGGCGGGCCATTGCGCGTTACGGGCAAAGTTTTAACATTCAGATGCGAGGAGTTTCATATGAAACGATTTCCGTCCGTGAAAAAGAACGGCGAGTTCCAGAAAATTTACAGGGGAGGAACTTCGCATGCAAACCGTTTACTGGTCATGTATGTGATGAAGAATGGGGAAGAATCGAACCGGATTGGCATCTCGGTGAGCAAGAAAGTGGGCAACAGCGTTGTCCGCCATCATATCACAAGACTGTTGCGGGAGATATTTCGTTTGAATGAAGACAGGATTCAGACTGGGTTAAACATCGTTGTGGTGGCCAGAGTGGCTGCCAGGGATTCGGATTACAAACATTTGGAGAGTGCGTATCTGCACCTGTGCGGACTGCATAACATTAAAAAAGAATCGAAGTGAACTTATTATGGTAGCAAAGCTGCTGATTTTTCTTGTGCGGGTGTACCAGAAGTACCTCTCGCCTCTGAAAATAAGAACTCACTGTATTTACACACCGACATGCTCTCAATACGCCGTTGAGGCATTACAAAAGTACGGTGCGTTAAAGGGTACATGGTTGGCCTGCAAACGGATACTGCGCTGTCATCCCTTTGCAGAAGGCGGTTATGATCCAGTTCCGTAGAAAAAGGGAGCCGCAAACAGGCGCGCTCGTAAGGAGGTAGCTCATTGAATAGTTTAGTTGGCGCAGTATTGTTGACAAAAACAGGTGGGGTTTTGGGACCGATTGGTGACATACTGGGGTGGATTATGGATTTGCTGTTCCGGTTCACCAGTATGTTTGGGATTGTGAATATCGGTCTGTGTATTATTTTATTTACGTTGGTGACGAAGCTTCTGATGATTCCGCTCACCATCAAACAGCAGAAGTCGTCCAAGCTGATGGCGGTTATGCAGCCGGAGCTGACGGCGATCCAGAAGAAGTATAAGGGCAAAGAGGGCGACCAGAAGGCCATGATGATGATGCAGACGGAGACCAAGGCCGTTTATGAGAAGTACGGTACTTCCATGACGGGCGGCTGCCTTCCGATGCTGATCCAGCTGCCGATCATCTTCGCGCTGTACCGCGTGATCTACAATATTCCCGCGTATGTGCATTCCGTGCGGGGCTATTATGAGATGGTGATCGCCAACCTTCCGGCAGGCTTCCAGAGCAACCAGACCTTTATGGAACTGGCCAGCAGCAGTAAAATGCTGTCCGGAGCTGATTTTACGGATTTGAACAAGGTAATTGATTTATTATATACGTTTACCGGAAAACAGTGGGATGTGCTGGTAAACGCTTTCCCGCAGGTGGGACAGGCTGTTACCGAGTCCGGGGACAGCGTGGTAAGCGCCATTGAGCGGATGCAGACCTTCTTTGGCCTGAACATCGCATACACGCCCATGCAGGTAATAGGCAATTTCTTCAGCCATGTGGATGGAACCACCGTGTTTGCACTGATTGCGGCTCTGGCGATCCCGCTGCTAGCCGGCGCCAGCCAGTGGTACAGCTCCAAGCTGATGATGGCGACCACCCAGAGTCCGCAGGGCGACGAGAACCCCGGCGCCAACATGATGAAGTCCATGAACGTGATGATGCCGTTGATGTCCGTATTCTTCTGCTTTACCTTTGCAACCGGTATCGGACTTTACTGGGTGGCACAGAGTGTGTTCACCATTATCCAGCAGGTTGGAATCAACTCTTACTTAAAGAAGGTTGACATCGACGATCTGGTTCAGAAGAACGTTGAGAAGACCAACAAAAAGCGCGCCAAGCGCGGACTGCCTCCCACCCGCGTGGGCAACGTGGATGAGATGATGCAGAAGATGCAGGAAAAAGAGAGCCGCGAAGAGAGCAAGAGAATGGAAAAAATTGCCAAAACCAAAGCGCTGGTGGAGGAGAACAAGAACTACTATAACGCGGATGCGAAAGCAGGCAGCCTGGCTTCCAAGGCAAATATGGTAGCGAAGTACAATGAGAAGCATGAAAAGGGCGGCAAAAAATAAGAGGGGGTTCTGAATATGGATATGTTAACATTTTCGGCTAAGACTGTAGACGAAGCGGTCACGAAAGCATTGATTGATCTTGGAACCACCAGTGATAAACTGGAATATGAGGTAATTGAGAAGGGAAGCGCCGGATTTTTAGGCATTGGTGCCAAGCCCGCGATTATCAGAGCCAGGAAGAAAGAGTCCATTCAGGACAACGCCGTCGATTTTCTCGCGCAGATCTTCGATGCGATGAACATGCAGGTGACCATCGCCGCAGCGTTCAACGAGGAGGAGAAGGAACTGTCCATCACCCTGGAGGGCGACGACATGGGGATTCTGATCGGCAAGAGAGGACAGACCCTGGATTCCTTACAGTATCTGGTCAGCCTAATTGTGAACAAGAACAGCGACGGTTACCTGAGAGTGAAGCTGGATACTGAGAATTACCGCGAGAAGCGCAAAAAAACGCTGGAAACTCTGGCGAAGAATATTGCGTACAAGGTAAAGCGGACCAAACGTCCGGTGTCCCTGGAGCCGATGAATCCCTACGAGCGCAGAATCATCCACGCGGCTCTGCAGAACGACAAGTACGTTCTGACCAGAAGCGAGGGCGAGGAGCCCTTCCGCCATGTGGTGATCGCGCTGAAGAAGGAGGTTCCGGTGAAGCGCGAGCGCTATGACAAGAGCCGGACAAGCCGTTACGGCAAGAGCGGCGGCGGATATCGTTCCGAGCGGGAACACCGCTATGATCGCTCCGAGCGCTATGGCAGGTCTGAGAACACGGCTGTGAAGGCGGCTGAGGTTTCCTCTGAGGAACCTGAGATTTCGTCTGAGGAAGAGTAAGGATTAGTTGATGGAAGAGGCTGTTGCAGAAGCGACGGCCTCTTTTGGGATAAACGGGCGTCTATTTTATAGTGGGAGAGAAGATTATGAGAACGGATACCATAGCGGCCATCGCCACGGGCATGAGTAATTCCGGGATCGGGATTGTGCGGATCAGCGGCGGGGAGGCATTTGCGGTCATTGACCGCATCTTTCGGAATAAGACCGGAAAGCCGGTGAAGCTCAGCCAAGAGCGGTCCCATACCGTGCATTACGGGTTCATATACGATGGGGACGAGCGGGTGGACGAGGCGTTGGTCATTCTGATGAGGGGACCCAGAAGTTTTACGGCCGAGGATACCGTGGAGATCGACTGCCACGGCGGCGTGCTGATGGTAAAAAAGATTCTGGAAACCGTGATCCGCTATGGAGCCAGGACAGCGGAGCCGGGGGAATTTACGAAACGGGCGTTTTTGAACGGCCGCATCGATCTGTCCCAGGCGGAAGCGGTGGCGGATGTGATCAATGCGAAAAATGATTATGCCTTGAGAAATTCCGTGGGCCAGCTGGGCGGTTCGGTATCCAAAAAGATACAGGAGCTGAGGGCAGGGATTCTCTACCAGATCGCGTTTATCGAGTCCGCGCTGGACGATCCGGAGCACATTTCCCTGGATGGATTTGCGCAGAGCCTGCGCGCGGAGATTGAGGAGATGACGGAGCAGGTGGAGAAGCTGATCCGCTCCGCAGACGACGGCAGGGTGATGACTGAGGGCGTGAGAACTGTGATTCTGGGTAAGCCCAACGCCGGAAAATCTTCTCTGATGAACGTGCTCATCGGGGAGGACCGGGCCATTGTGACGGAGATCGCCGGAACCACCAGGGATACGCTGGAGGAACACATCTACCTTCAGGGAATCAGCCTGAACGTGGTGGATACCGCCGGGATACGGGACACCGAGGACGTGGTGGAAAAGATCGGCGTGGACCGGGCCATGAAGGCGGCCAGGGAGGCGGATCTGCTGATTTATGTGGTGGACGGTTCCACTCCGCTGGATGAAAATGACCGGGAGATCATGGACTTTATCCGGAGTAACAGCGGGGAAGGCGGGAAAAAAGCCATTGTGCTGTTAAATAAGACGGACCTTGAGACCTGCGTGGACGCGGGCGTGCTGGAGCGGGAGACCGGATGCGCGGTGATCCCCATTTCCGCAAAGGAAGAGCAGGGGATTGAGGCTCTGGAGCAGGAGATCAAGCAGATGTTTTACCACGGAACCCTGTCTTTTAACGACGAGGTGTATATTACCAGCGTCCGCCACAAGGAAGCGCTGGGCAGAGCCAGGGAAAGTCTGGAAATGGTGAAATGCAGCGTGGAGCAGGGATTGCCTGAGGATTTTTATTCCATTGATCTTATGGATGCCTATGAACAGCTGGGGCTGATCATCGGGGAAGCGGTGGACGACGATGTGGTGAATGAGATATTTGCCAAATTCTGTATGGGAAAATAAATTCGGCGGGCTGCAGCGGGCAGACGGGCGCGGGATTTTTGGATCGAGAGTGAAAGAAGGACAGGTTATGCCATATTTGGAAGAGACATATGATATTGTGGTGGTAGGAGCGGGCCACGCCGGATGCGAGGCGGCTTTGGCCTGCGCCAGACTTGGAATGGAGACCATCATGTTCACAGTCAGCGTGGACAGCATCGCGCTGATGCCCTGCAATCCCAACGTGGGCGGCAGTTCCAAGGGCCATCTGGTGCGCGAGCTGGACGCCCTGGGCGGCGAGATGGGGAAGAACATCGACAAGACATTTATCCAGTCAAAGATGCTTAACGAGTCCAAGGGGCCTGCGGTTCACTCCCTGCGCGCCCAGGCGGACAAACAGGAGTACAGCCGCCAGATGCGAAGAACTCTTGAAAATACGGAGCATCTGACGGTCCGGCAGGCGGAGGTGTCCGAGCTTGTGGTGGAGGACGGAGTGATCAAAGGGGTGAAAACGTTCTCCGGGGCGGTGTACCGTGCCAAAGCGGTGGTGCTGTGTACCGGGACTTACCTGCGCGCCCGGTGTATTTACGGGGATGTGAGCAATCCCACCGGACCAAACGGGCTTCAGGCGGCCAATCACCTGACCGAGTCGCTGAGAGCCAACGGCATTGAGATGTTCCGGTTTAAGACCGGAACTCCGGCCAGGGTGGACAAGCGGAGCATCGATTTCTCCAGGATGGAAGAGCAGTTCGGGGATCAGCGGGTGGTGCCGTTTTCATTTTCCACGGACCCGGAGAGCGTGCAGAAGGATCAGGTGTCCTGCTGGCTGACCTACACCAATGAGGAAACCCATCGGATTATCCGGGAGAATCTGGATCGTTCCCCGTTGTTTTCCGGGGCCATCGAGGGGACGGGCCCCAGGTACTGTCCGTCCATTGAGGACAAAGTGGTCAAATTTCCCGACAAGGGGAGACATCAGGTGTTTGTGGAGCCGGAGGGGCTTTACACCAATGAGATGTATCTGGGCGGCATGAGCAGTTCTCTGCCGGAGGATGTGCAGTACGCTATGTACCGCACGGTTGCGGGGCTTGAGAAGGTGAAGATCGTGCGCAATGCCTACGCCATTGAGTACGATTGTATCAATTCCCTACAGCTCAAGGCTACGCTGGAGTTTAAGAAGATTGAAGGTCTGTTCTCAGGGGGACAGTTTAACGGCAGCTCCGGCTATGAGGAGGCCGCGGTTCAGGGATTTATGGCCGGTGTGAACGCGGCAATGAAGATTATGGGAAGGGAGCAGATCGTTTTAGACCGTTCCCAGGCGTATATCGGGGTTCTGATCGACGATCTGGTCACAAAGGAGAACCATGAGCCTTACCGGATGATGACCTCACGGGCGGAATACCGTCTGCTGCTGCGTCAGGATAACGCGGATCTGCGGCTGCGCGGGATCGGGCATGAGATCGGCCTGGTGAGCGATGAGGAGTATGAACGGATGCTCACAAAGAGGCGGCAGATCGAGGAGGAGATCCGGCGGCTGGGGAAGGTGAATATCGGGGCAGGGGATTTGGTTCAGAACTTCCTTGAGGAACACAACAGCACGCTGTTAAAGTCCGGAATCACCCTGGCTGAGCTGGTGAAGCGGCCGGAGCTGAACTATGGGGTGTTAGCGTGTCTGGACCCGGACCGGCCGGAGCTTCCGGAGGATGTTCAGGAACAGGTGAATATTGAGATTAAGTATGAGGGGTATATCAAGCGCCAGATGCAGCAGGTGGCCCAGTTTAAGAAGCTGGAGGGCCGGAAGCTGCCGGAGGCCTTTGATTATGGGCAGGTGAAGAGCCTGCGCCGGGAGGCGGTTCAGAAGCTGAATCAGGTGCAGCCCGCTACAGTGGGACAGGCGTCCCGTATTTCCGGGGTTTCACCGGCGGATATCTCAGTGCTTCTGGTCCATTTGGAGCAGATGAAGGGAAAGGAATCGGGTAAGGAAGAATGACGGATCGTTTTGCAGATCAGATGAAGCGGGAGGCGGGAGAGCTGGGAATTGCCTTGAACGGTGGGCAGCTGGAACAGTTTTTCCGTTATTACGAGCTTCTTGTGGAGCGGAACAAGGTGATGAACCTGACCGCGATCACAGAGGAGCAGGATGTGGTGACAAAGCATTTTACAGACAGCCTTTCCCTGGTGAAGCTGATGGGGGCGGAGGCGCTTGCGGGTAAAACGCTGATGGATGTGGGAACCGGGGCCGGTTTTCCGGGGATTCCGTTAAAAATCGCGTTTCCGGAGTTGAACGTGACGCTGCTGGACTCCCTGAACAAGCGGGTTCGGTTTCTGATTGACGTGTGCGAAGAGCTGGGGCTGAAGGATATCACCGCAGTTCACGGCAGAGCGGAAGATTTTGGAAGAAATTTACAATATCGGGAGCGATTTGATCTGTGCGTATCCCGCGCGGTGGCGAATCTGGCTTCACTGTCTGAATATTGTATGCCGTTTGTGAAGGTTGGGGGTTATTTTGTGCCCTACAAGTCCGGCGAGATCGAAGAGGAGCTGGAAGCGGGAAAACGGGCGGTGAAGATTCTGGGTGGTGAGGTAGAACGGGTGGAGAAATTTACGCTTCCGGGCGCGGATGCGAGCCGCTCTTTGATTCGCATCCGAAAAATAAAGGGGATTTCCGGCAAGTATCCGCGCAAAGCGGGGCTCCCAACAAAGGAACCGTTATATTGATAATAAAATATTATAGATAAATAAAGAATAATAACTTTACGTTATCTACACTTCATGATATACTTGTCACCAGCTGAAACAGGCAAATTATGGTAAAAAAAATGGAGGACAAGGAAATGGAACGAGTGAGAGAGCGTTGGCGAGGGGTGCTGCTGTGTTTTTGCATTGCAGTGCCCTGTTATTTTTTTGGCAAAGTTGTGCCGATTATTGGAGGACCGGTATTTGCAATTTTAGGTGCAATGGGACTGGGGACTTTGCTGCGGAGCAGGGGCAACCGGCTGGAGCGGGAACAGAGCGGAATTAAGTTTACCTCGAAAGTGATTTTGCAGGCTGCGGTGGTATTGCTGGGATTTGGCATGAATCTGGGAAGCGTGCTGGAGACCGGAAAGGGATCGCTGCCGATTATTGTGAGTACGATATCCATCTCTCTGATTGTGGCATATGTTCTTCAGAAGTTTTTGAAAGTATCGCCTAAGATCGCAACGCTGGTGGGTGTGGGATCATCCATCTGCGGCGGATCGGCGATTGCGGCGACTGCGCCGGTGATCGGTGCGGACGACGAAGAGATTGCCCAGGCAATATCCGTTATTTTTTTGTTTAATGTGATTGCGGCCCTGGTATTTCCGGCATTTGGAAGCGCGCTGGGGTTGAATGACGCACAGTTTGGCATGTTTGCCGGAACGGCGATCAACGATACTTCTTCTGTGACAGCGGCTGCGGCGGCCTGGGATGGTATTCATGGAAGCAATACGTTGGATACCGCTGCGATCGTTAAGATGACCAGAACCCTGGCGATTATCCCCATCACCGTTGTGCTGGCTTTTGTGAGGGCAAAGAAAGAGGAGAGTGCGGAGAGCGTAAAGCTGAGTAAGGTATTCCCGATGTTTGTGTTATACTTTGTAATCGCATCTGTGATTACCACGGTTTGCGGGCTTCCGGTTTGGCTGGTTGGGGGACTAAAAGATGCCAGCAAGTTTTTAATCATAATGGCGATGGCTGCCATCGGCGTAAATACAGATTTGGTAAAACTGGTGACAACCGGGGGAAAGCCGATTTTTATGGGAATTTGTTGCTGGGGAGCAATTACCGGAGTGAGTTTGCTGGGAATTTAATGATAGAATAGAATATGGGAATGATAGAGAAATCCGATGGGCTTTCTCTATTTTTTTGCGTTTGAATGGGGGGAGAGGAGAGTGGTGGAAAGGAGGACGTGCTTTGCGCGCATGCGTTGGCTGGCCCGCCGGGGAGTGTTTTTTATGATTTGAGAATTCAGAATGGGGCTGATGTTTTCCGGTGTATCTTGGGAGGGCGAATCGAATGACTCAAATCTGTTATGGAAACACTCGCCATGGGGCCAGCGCATGTTTGATGTTTTATTCGATATAGGAGTCTCGCATCAGGGCAATTTCTGCCGCGTAGCCATCCAGATCATTTGGGGTTTCTAAATAGTAAGGAAGGTTGCGCAGAGCAGGGTGGTTGATGATACGAATCAGGGCTTCTAAAGGAATATGACCGGTGGTGAGGGTGGCGTGCCGGTCCTTGTGAGCGCCCAGTGGATTCTGGGTATTGTTCAGGTGAATTGCCTTTAATCGGGAAAGGCCGATGGTTCGGTCAAATTCATCCAGCACCTCATCCAGGTGGTTGGCAATATCATATCCACCGTCCCAGACATGGCAGGTATCCAGGCAGACCCCCATTTTCTGGTTGAGCTCTACACGGTCCAGTATTTCACGGAGTTCCTCGAAACGTCCGCCCACCTCGCTTCCTTTCCCCGCCATTGTTTCCAGCAGAACGGTGGTGGACTGGTCGGGGGTGAGAATCTCATTTAGCATCTGCGAAATATAGGTGATTCCCACTTCCACTCCCTGTTTTACGTGGCTTCCCGGATGAAAGTTATACATATTTCCCGGAGTGTACTCCATACGGGCTAAATCATCCGTCATGGTGCGCTTCGCAAAATCCCGGATATTTTCGTCTGCGGAGCAGGCGTTTAGCGTATAGGGGGCGTGGGCCAGGATTGGGGTGATGTCCTGGGCGTTTGCGGTGGCCTGGAATCGGGCCACGTCCTGGGGATCGATGGCTTTTGCGTTGCCGCCCCGCGGGTTTCGGGTGAAAAATTGAAATGTGTTTGCCTTTATTTTCATCGCATCCTTGGCCATGGCCTCGTAACCTTTGGAGGATGACAGGTGGCAGCCAATTCTCAGCATAGATTCGGTTCCTCGTCTTTCTTTTGGGTGGTTTACAGTTGAAAAATGGTTCGGGTGAGAGATTGGTCAGCCGAACCATTGGATGTTTCACGTGAAACATTTTGTCAGGAAAAATAAGTTTGAATTGCCTTTAGTACCTCGCCCGGTTTTTCAAGCTGAGGTAAGTGCTTGGTGTTGGCGATCAGGGAATACTCGATAATTGGATTCATTTCTTTATACTCGTCAAAGCGTTCCTGAATCGATTCTTCTCCGTCACCACCCAAGAGATAAATGCTGTTGTCAATTTTTTTCAGCGCGTTGACAATGTTACATTTTGTGTAGTGGCAACGGACGCTGGCATACACAGACTTGGGAGACTCACCTAAGTGAGCCGCTTCATGGTATGCGTCCAACATAGAGGTCCTGACCATGTAGGGATTGTAGAAACAGGTTGCTTTTAATTCTTCGGTCAACGACTTGCGGCTGGTGGCAATGTGATAGAGCAGCGTACCAGCGATGGGCAAGTCCAGCATAAACTTGTAGAGCTTGGCGTGTCTGCCGGATACCTGACTGCAGGCCAGAAGGCTGTCGGGATTAATAAACATCAGGCGGTCAAAGAGTTCGGGACTATTGCCGCAGGCCATGACAGCCAGAGCCGCAGAAGCGCCGGTTGCGATCACATCGGTGCGGTGGCCGATTTCTGATTTAATAAAATCGGAGATCAGCTGTACATAGAGGTAGTTGGTATAAGTCAGGTTCGGTTTCTCCGAGCGGCCGCAACCCAGCAGATCGATGGTGTACACCGTATATGTTTCCGCCAGCCGTCCGGCAATAGCCGTCCACTCGTAGCCGCTGCTGGAAGGGGTCAGGTCATGAACCAGCAAGAGAGGTTTTCCAGTTCCCGCTTTTGTATAATGAATATTTCCCAATCTCCATTTGTAGCAAAGAGATTCGGGGTCACTGAGTACATTTTTAGATGTTGCACTAATTTTGATCGCTTTATTGATCAGAGCGGTGGCAGTGGCAGCACCTGCGGAGAGTATGAGTAATGTAAGCAATTTATTTCTGGTTTTCATGTATCGACGCTCCTGACTGTTTATTACGAAATACAGTGAATAAGTGTTCTTTCTTATTATAATACAAGCGGTTATTTTATACAACGGGGTAGTAAATTAATTTATTCTTAATGTTTCACGTGAAACATCTTTTAAAAAATCCAACATTCTGCTATTTTCCAATAGGAAAATATGGTACGGTGTGTTATAATCACTGTTAGCGGAAAATATAGAGCAGTTCGCGGTTACTCTGTCCGCGTGTATAATCTGATCAATCGGCGATACATATTCTATATAGTCCTTTCAGAAAGGAAATCACAAATGGCAAGAATTATTGCAATTACGAATCAGAAGGGCGGGGTTGGTAAAACGACCACGGCTATTAATCTTTCGGCCTGTCTTGCGGAAGCCGGACAGCATGTTCTTTTGGTGGATTTTGATCCCCAGGGAAATGCCAGCAGCGGGCTGGGGCTGGAGCGTGAAGACATTGAAAATACAGTGTATGATCTGTTAACGGAAGAGGTCACGTTTGAGGAGTGCCGCATCGCGGAAATTCAGAAAAATCTGGACATTCTTCCCTCGGATATGAATTTGGCGGGAGCTGAGATTGAATTTCAGGAGATCGAGGACAAGGAAAAACTGTTGCGCAGTTATTTGGAGAAGATCAAGGATGATTACGACTTTATCCTGATTGATTGTCCGCCGTCCCTGAATATTCTGACCATCAACGCGCTGACGGCGGCCGATACGGTGTTGGTTCCCATCCAGTGTGAGTATTATGCGCTGGAAGGGCTTGGACAGGTTTTAAAGACAGTGGATCTGGTAAAGCGCAAACTGAACCCCGGCCTGGAATTGGAGGGGGTTGTGTTTACCATGTATGATGCGCGGACAAACCTTTCACTGGAGGTTGTTGAGAATGTTAAGAGCAATCTGAACAGGACAATTTACAAGACAATTATCCCGCGAAATGTCCGTCTGGCCGAAGCGCCCAGCCATGGAATGTCGATCAATCAGTATGATACACGGTCTACTGGGGCGGAGAGCTACCGGATGTTGGCGGCGGAAGTTATGAGTAGAGGAGAAGATTTGTGATGGCAAAAAAGGGTTTAGGGAAAGGTCTTGGCGCCATTTTTGGTGAAGATATTATTAAGGAAAGTGAAAATGAAGCGGTTAAGGCCGCAGTCAGAAGAAAGAAGGCTGCTGCTGCGGAGGAAGGAGCCGTCGAAACAGTGGAGGAGAATCCTACCGGCAGATTGATGGTGAAGGTTGCGCTGATCGAGCCCAACAAGGAGCAGCCCCGCGTGGATTTTAACGAGGAACAGATGGCGGAACTGGCAGAATCGATCAAAAAGCGTGGTGTTCTTCAGCCTTTATTGGTTCAGAAAAAAGGCGCTTTCTACGAGATTATCGCCGGAGAAAGGCGCTGGAGAGCTGCCAAGATGGCCGGATTGAAGGAAGTTCCCGTAGTGGTGGGAGAGTACAGCCGTCAGGAGAGTATGGAGATCGCTCTGATCGAGAACGTACAGCGGGCAGATTTGAATCCCATCGAGGAAGGAAGGGCTTACCAGCAGTTGATTCAGGAATTCGGGCTGAAGCAGGAGGAGATCGCAGAGCGGGTGGCCAAGAACCGGACCACGGTAACCAATGCCATGCGGCTTTTAAAGCTGGACGAGGCGATTCAGAATTTGGTCATCAATAATATGATTTCCAGCGGTCACGCCAGAGCGTTGTTGGGGTTGGATGACAAGGAACTGCAGTTGAAGGCGGCCAAGATGATCGTGGACGGCGGCCTAAGCGTCCGGGAAACAGAGCGCCTGGTCAAGAGAATGGCGCGGGAAGCTGGGGAAGAAGAAAAGCCCAAGAAGGAAGAGAACAGTCTCAATCTGATCTACCAGAACCTGGAAGAGAGAATGAAAACCATAATGGGGACTAAGGTTACAATCCACAACAAGGACAAGAACAAAGGGAGAGTTGAGATTGAGTATTACTCAGAGGCGGAGCTGGAACGGATTGTGGAGATGATCGAGTCAATCCGGTAAATAACGCAGCTGTTCAGTGATTCCGTGCAGGTGCTGGGTCTGATGACAGGAAGCGGGCAGGGGAGCGGCTGGACAGTCATTTGTATACAATATATGGGGATGGGAAATGAGACAAAAGACATAAAGGAGATTTGCGTACAATGGAAAACAGCATTTTGAACCTATTTCCGATTGATCCGGCATATATTATCATTGCCCTTTTGGTTTTGGTAGTCGTACTGCTGATTTTGGTAATAGTTGCTCTTGCAAAAATCGGGAAATTAAACCGCAAGTATGACTATTTTATGCAGGGAAAAGACGCGGAAACGCTGGAGGATGTGATTTTAGACCTGATTGATGAAATCCGCAGCCTGAAGGCCGAAGACCGCGCTAACAAAGACTCGATGCGAACCTTGAACCGGAATTCGCGTGCGTCCCTTCAAAAAGTAGGAATTGTGAAGTATAATGCGTTTAAAGGGATGGGTGGAAATCTCAGCAGTGTGGTTGCGCTGCTGGATTACACCAACAGCGGTTTTATTTTGAACTGTGTACACAGCCGGGAGGGATGTTACATCTATGTGAAGGTTGTGGACATGGGACAAACTGAAATTGTGCTTGGAAATGAGGAACAGGAGGCCCTTGAACAGGCCATGGGATACATTAAAAGAGGATAGGAAAAGATTGAATTTGGAAACGGCTGACCGGGAAGGTTGGCCGTTTTTAAATTGGAGAAGCGAGATGAGTTTATACTGTGTTTCATGTGAAAAGGTGGAAAATAGGGCAGAAATATAAAAAAACAGGGGCGAAAGCGGGAAGGCGGGCATATGATGTAATGAGAGCATAAAAAAGGAGCAACGGAATGCAGGATATGGAATATCTGATGAGCATGTATCCGTCCGGCGTAAAAAAACTTCAACGGTATGTGTCGGAAGCATGTGACCGGATGGAATACAAGAATAGTCCCATGTACGACGAATTTCCGGACCATATAGTGGTCAATCAGATGTGTGACTCAATCTGTGATACCGTCATCTCGGAGGAAGGGCTGGCTCAGATTCAGAGCTTTTGGTCCATGGCTGAGAAGGACCGGTCCGATGTGGAAGGGCTGGAGCTGAAACAAGAGATGAGCCGCCTAGAAGCAATCAGTACATTGCCCGAACACTATACGGATGATGCGAAAAATTCGCAGTCCGCAAAAGCGGATACGGATTATATTGAAAAAACGGGCGAAAACAGTGAGGAATTAATGGCAGCTGAGAGGAGGCCGGGCGGGGAGGACGAGGAGCAGTTTCAAACGCAGGAACTGTGCTGGGATCAACCTATGTCAGGAACTCCGTGGCAGCTGCAACAAAATCCGGCTAATATTGGGGCTGTAAACGCTACGGATGAGAATTTCGTCCGGGCCGCGGCGGGCGGAACCATGGGGCAAACGATGGGGATGATGCAGCCTGCGCAGGGGATGCCCGTTGGGCCTGGGGGAACCATGCCGGGGACGCAACCTGAGATGAACATGGGAAGGCAGTATCGGACAATGACTCAGCCTGCAAACAACGACGGGAATGCCAAGAAAGTCTGGGATTCAGGATCGGCGCAGCGTATACCGGGCGGGACAGCGGCAGGAATGAATGCCGGATGGAATGCAGGGATGCCGCAGCCAATGCAGGCAGGGCCTGGAAGCAGCCCTGGCCCGGAGTGGAGTATGGGGCCGGTGCCGCAAACTTCAAGTAATTCGAATAATTTAAATAATTCAACTAATAGAATAAATTCACCGTGGCCGGTTCAGGGGCCGATGGGAATGGGTGGTAATCCGAATCAGGGAATTCCGGCACAGATGCCGCAGGGAATGGAACAGTACCCAGGGGTGATGTTTCAGGGGAATATGAATCCGGCAAATTCCGGCGCATTTCCTCAGGGATTGGCGGGCATTGGGAACGGACAAAATTCCGCGATGCCGTTCCAACCGCAAATGGGTCAGGAAAATAAGGTATATTCGCCTAATCCAACGGTATCCCAGAACTTAGGGCAGATTTATAATGGTGGAAATATGGGAAGGATGCCGATGAATTCCAATATTGGCTTGGGACCTGAGCTGTTGTCGCAGTCTTCCATAGGACAGGAAAAACCTGTAAGTGAAATTGACAAAAAGATGGAATTGGTGGAAAACAGCGTGAGCGGTTCGACGATGGATCAGAGAGACCGTTTGAGTCGGGTTCCAGATAATGGAAATAGTAGTGGCGCGGAAGAAGGTTTTGGAAAAAATCGTGACCGCGTTGCGGTGGAGCAGGTTCGGGAGGAGGATATTTCCGATTTGGATTCAAACGCTGCACTGCGGACGCCGACAGTTGCCGGGGTAGAGTTGAGCGCAATGGAACGAATGGATGCGAATTATAGAGGGAATTCTGAGCGTATGCGAGCTAATATGGGGCCCGGGCCGGTGAGGCCGCCGCAGCCCGGCAGACCAGAACCGCCGATGGGAC